>ERZ1674055.29-NODE-29-length-48064-cov-16.358579_pt1 | contig 48064 bp, 32 predicted proteins | sample MGYA00581121_ERZ1674055 | MGnify/ENA primary metagenome ERZ1674055 (study PRJEB41354, sample SAMEA4873334) | human saliva metagenome | biome: human-associated habitat [ENVO:00009003]; feature: mouth environment [ENVO:08000002]; material: saliva material... | reverse complement strand
AACGATGTTTTATGGGGTGGCCATACAGTGTTTTACTCTGAGGTGCATATACTGCCTAACAATAAGCACACAAATGCAATGAATTTAAAATCTTAATACTCGTGTTAGGCTGGGATGTAACCGATGTACCGGCACGCATAATTATTGCATTAGAGGGGCTTGTGGTGAGCTACTCCTTATCAGCGCGTTGTGCGTCCGCTTCGATTGAAATGGCACTATTATGATCACTCAACGACCTCGAACTTTCCGCGCCCTGACGCTTTCCGTTTTAGCGACTACGGGTATGTTTGTGTTACCCAATGCTTCCGCGGTGGAGGGAACCGGTTTTTCTGTCGATCAGCAGTGTATTATTACTATTCTCAATTCGGAGAATCCTCAGAATTGTCCCTCGCAAGATTTCAACATTGAACTCGATACGCTTGAGGTTCTAATTCATTCTGTGGAACAGAACCGGGTAACCCTCAATCTGCAACCTCTCTACGAAGAGAAGTACATCAGTGATTCGAGCCACTATCTCGTGGCCGTTCAGTACTACACCGTCTCCGGTAAAGCATCCGGAGAGGTAGTCACCTATACTCCCCAGCAGCTGAGCGCAGTGAAAGCCCAGGACGGCTCTACCCTTCTGACGCTCACGCTACCGAGTACGCCGAAGGAAGGCTACTACACCATCTCCGTCCTCGACATGGACAGCTTCGATGAGGGATACGGGGAGTTCAAAATTACTGCCGGTTCGCTTATTCCCCATATCGTTCCTGCCGGTGATGGGGGCGTCGACAGTGACTCGTCGGGAATCCGTCTTGACGACGAAACGCAGAATATCCTGGCTAAAGCGCGTGAAGAGGCCCGTCATCCGCAGCCCTCGATTTCGCTCACCCCGAAAGCGGCGGGCGATCTGGAGCGCGGCACTCAGATCGTGAGCGAGGTACCCGGAGGCCTGACCACCTCCCGAGACAACGCGAACCTGAACGCTCCAACGCTGAACGTTCGTTACGCCGAGCTGCGTTCTGACGCAGAGACGAAGCCCGTGACCGTTGTTGGAAAGAACCTGCCCGCCCGAGAGAACGGGTACGACCTGATGGTCCTTGAGACCGATATGCAGGGTAATCCCCGAGGCGATGCCGTCTCGTACACCCACGTGGACGCTGCACACATCGCCGGAGGAGAACTTGAGGTGGCTGTTGGCGTTCCGGGGTCGCTTCTCAAGACCGATTCGGTCTATACCGCGTACCTGGTGTACGTCGATGAGCAGAACAACGACACCGCTGTGGCCTCAGTTCGGTTTAAGGTGAGTGCCGGGAAATCGCAGGATACCGCGGAATCCTCCGCCACTCGCCGCGATGAAACGGGCGCTACTTCAACGTCCACTACCGCGAATAGCGATAACTCCGCGAGCGCCTCCTCCCATACTTCTTCTAATGCAGCCGACGGTAGCTCGAACGCTTCCCGTTCTAGCGGGGCCGATTCCACCGCAACCCGTGAGAGCCAGGCGCGTGCCGAGCGCCGTCAGCAGGGGCTTCAGGCTCTGGCGCAAGCGCGCACTATGGCGCCCCAGACCAATGCATCCGCCGGGCAGTCACCCCTGACCTCGGCATACGCCGCGGGGTCCGATACCGCAACGCCTAATGGGGAGGACGGCGCCTCCGTAAAGAGCGGATCGGCATCTGCCGCGCAGCCCGTGACCCCTACCGACGGCGCCAAGGGGCTAACCCCCACCCGTCAGACGGAGGGTAATTCCCGTTCCGCTGAGGTTAACGCCCCTATCTCTCAGGTGCACTCCGGATCGACCGCGGGACAGCAGGAAGGCGTGAAAGCGGCGTCCTCTTCGGAACACGTTATGGAGGAAGCCTCCGACTATAGGGTGACCTTCTGGACCGTAGGATTGGTGGGATTGGGCCTGGTGGCGGGCGCCGTATGGATGGCCATTCGGAGGAATGCCTTCTCCCTGTCTCGGGTGTTCCACCGGTAAACACCTACGGGACTTGTTGACTCCCCGAGCGTAAAGACAGCGTTTAGGGGAGTCAAAATACCCTTGAGTGAATAAACCTCGGAGTTCATGGTAGGGTTGAGGAAGCCGATATATAGACGTGGACTCCTCCTTACCCTGACCCCACACCTCAGTGGTCGTATGGCGTGGATGCCACCGGACAGATACTCTGTCCAGGGCTCGGTCGATTACCCCGTGTGGGATTGGAAGAATAATCGGGGGTGGGAGCACCTCGTTAAACACCACGAAAAGACACATTGCATGAGCACATTATCTATAAAACGCCGTGTAGTTGCCGTTGCGACCCTTGCTGCGGGACTGCAGAGTGGGGTGCTTGCCCCATCCATGGCCGCCGATACTGTTGCCGACCCTACGCCCTCTTTACACGATGTCGCTGGAGTAGGCGACTCGGACGACCCCATAACGCAACGTCGCGAGGGGGAATCGAACGTCGACTTCGATGGCCCTAACGAGGGTGATATTAACCTGACCATTCACCGTGAGAACGGTGCTGCCCTGCTCGTTTGGTCGGGTTTCCCTCAAGGGGTCTCTGCCGAGAGCGTGCTGGTAGAAGTTACTTCGTGCACCTCGACGGAGGAATGCACCCACCGTTTTGTCTCCCCGACCGAAGGGGGTTCCCCCGGGGAAGTAGCGCTTCTGCTTGATTTGCCCGCTGAGGGAACGTTCTACGTCATCACCCTGACGGATGCGGCCTACGGCATCACGCGGGTAGATTTTCTGACGCGAGATCGCGACACCCTGGTGGAGGTTCCCTCCGATCCTCGGTATTCTACTCAGCCGGGAGTTACCTCGCCACACGGTGAGGATGCATCCTCGAAGGGCCCCTCAGCAACCGACTCCACACCGGTAGAGAAGAAAGACACCCCGGAGTCTCCCTCGCCGCAGCCCAGCCCCACGCATATTCCTTCTACCGTAGCCCCCACTCCTCAGCCGGTGGTGACCCAGTCTCCGAATGTTACAAAGGAACCGGAGCATATTCAGCTGATTAGCTCCGAAAAGATCGAGGCTCAGGCAAGTAGGCAGAATCACCGAGATAGCCCTCGCCTGACAATCCAGAACTCCCAGGTTAACTCGAGCGATTCGGTAAAGCCCGTTACGGTGCGCGGCAAGAACTTTGCAACGAATGACAACGGGTATGACCTGATGCTCATGGAGCTCGACAGTGATGGGCATACGGTGGGTGACGCCCTAGCTATTGTGAGGGTGAACCCTTCGGACCTCTCCTCCGGAAGCTTTGAGGCGGTGCTGGGTGTACCCGGCGCCTCCCTGCAGACCGGCCGCACCTACTTGGTAGTGGCAATAGACGCCACCAGCGGTGGAGATGTCCAGGTCAGCACGGTGCGCTTCACCGTTTCTCGGGGGAGTAGCGCTACCGGAAGTTCCCAGGGTGAAAGCGGCGACACCTCCACTGATGATTCCTCTGATTCTTCATCCTCAGCAGTGGCTGGCACCTCTTCTGCGGCCCCCTCAACGGCCTCGAGCGGTGAGGAACAGAATGCCGTGAAAGTGGCTGACGGGAATAAGACGAAGACCCGAGGCGTACGTTCTGCAACCGCCTTGGCCGGGGACCGGAAGGACCCCACCATCTCTGTCGAAGAGGGGACGGAGGCCGTTGCCCGCCCCGCTGCCTCTTCTTCATCTGCGCTAGGCTACCGCACACGCGATGCACAGGATGAGCAGGCTACTGCTCGTACGAGCGCGTCCGCAGAAACCGAGCCCGCTACCCAATCGCGACGGTCTTCGACGCTGGATGGTTCCTCCTCGCAGGTGCGTTCCGAACAGAAGGGCCGTGACGGGGTGAAGGCCTCAGAAGCCGACTTGGCCCATGGCATGATGGCCTCCTCATCTGCACTGGCCGTACTATTGGCCATTGGTGGTGGAATGGTTCTGGGTGCTTTGGGTATGTCACGTATGCACGCTTCGAAGAAGGATTAGTCGCGTAGGGGTTGGGGTGGTGATGGCCCCTGGTGCCTGTTGAGGGGGTATTGCCCTGTCGGTGTGCTGTGAGATGTTTTGTCATACAACGGCTCATTTGGTGTATATCTTGAGAAATATACACACTGTCGATATAGTAAGCCTGTCCTAACAGTGTCGATAGTATGGATACACACCAATGAAGATTTTCACATCTGGCACCCGCCTCTCCAAGGGAGCCTGCGCCCTCGCCGTTGCTGGCGCTGTCGCCCTGCCCCTGGCACCCGTTCTTGCCGAGAACATTAATATCGCCGCACAGAACGTTGCCGCACAGAACGTCGCTGCAGGCGACCAGGCAACTGCAGGCGCGTCCTTCGGTTGGGGCGTGCGCGCCTCCTTCCTGTCCTACAACGGTATGCCCCGCGAAATGACCGACGGCGCAGCCTGGGACGCAGCTGCAAAGCAGTTCACCTTCACCCCGACCTCCACCACCGTCTCTGAAGACGGCAAGCAGGTCACCCTGCAGGCTGCCGGTCGCCTCTGGTTCACCGGCCACTGCGCCGAAGGTCAGGACCCCGAAACCGGTTGCGCCCTGAACCTCACATTCTCCAACCCCCGCGTGGAACTGAACCTCGCTGACGGCACCGGCTCCCTCTACATGACCGTGCGCACCAAGAACTACGCCTCCGGCAAGTTCGAGGGCCCCATGGAAGTCAAGATGGCGACCCTGAGCACCGGCACCGCCAAGCAGAGCGAGAAGGACGGCGTGGTCAGCATCAGCGGCATCTCCGCGAACCTGACCGCCGACGGTAACCACGCCTTCTCCGACTTCTACAACGAAGGCGCTAGCCTCGACCCGCTGAGCATCTCCTACAACGGTAGCGCAGCTAACACCCCCAAGAGCGCCTACAGCGTCGCCGAGTCTTACAACACCGGCGCGGGCGTGAACCTGCCCCAGAACACCGCACGTCTGGGCCAGAACCACATCGTGCACGTGGCACCCCCGAGCTTCGGCGGCGACACCACCTACACCGTGCTGACCAGCTCCAACCTGAAGATGACCGACACCGGCGTCCTGAAGGCCAACAAGGGCGTTTTCGCGGTGGATGCTGACGGCAACCGCATGCTCGTCATCAACAGTGAGACCAACAAGCCCGAGCTGTACACCGTAACCGCCGAAGGTAAGCTCGTCTCCTCCGGCACCTACTCCGACGCAGACCTCGGCACCACCACCGTCAAGGCAATCGGCTACAACCCCGCCAACAACACCTGGGGCATCGTCAGCATTGACGGCCAGGGCGGCGGCAAGCTGACCATCATTGATGCATCCGGCAAGGCAACCTCGCAGGCTCTGCCGAAGCCCGACTCTATCGACCCGCAGGTTGTGAACGCATACTCGCTCGACGAGTACTACGGCGACTCGTTCTCCAACAACACCGTGACCCTCGCACCGCTGCCCGACGGCAGCTTCGTGTACGCGCCGTCGACTTCCATCTACGATGCGGCCGGCGAAAAGGCGGTTCAGAAGGGTCACCTGCTGCACATGAGCAGCAACGGCGTGTCCCTGGTGCCGAACTCTTCACCCGCAGGCTACGACACCGCCCTGCCCTCGACCCTGGTCAGCCCCAAGGGCTACATTTACCGTTGGAACAACTGGTACGGCGGTAAGGTGCAGATCCTCAAGTACGAGAACGGCACTTTCAGCGTGGTCCGCGAGTCCGCAACTCTTGAGGGCTTCGAGAAGACCGAGGTTGCCACCATGTTCCTGACCCGTGCGGGCAACGTGGTTGTGGTGGACGCATCCGGCTCCCGCCTGGTGTTCATGGACGAGACCCTGAACAAGGTGAACGAGGTGGTTCTCTCCTCGATGCGCAAGACCGACAAGAGCGGCGGCTACAACGCTCTCGAACTGCCCAACGGCGATATTATCTACCCGACCAGCTTCGAGAACCCGAACACCTACGAGGATCAGCTGTGGCTGAACCGCCTGGCAGCGAACTCGGCACCGGAACAGACCCCGGCACCCGAGCCCACTAAGTCTGCTGAGCCGACCGTTGCTCCCACCGTAGCTCCGACCGTGGCACCGACTGCTGAGCCGACTAAGGCACCCGAGCCGACCGTTGCTCCTACTGCAGAGCCGAGCGCTGAGCCCACTAAGCCTGCTGAGCCGACCGTTGCTCCCACCGTGGCACCGACTGCAGAGCCGACCAAGCCTGCAGAGCCGACTGTTGTACCGACCGAGGTTCCCTCTGCAACTGCTGAGCCGACCGTCGAGCCCTCGGCAACCGCAGAGCCTAGCGTGACCGCAGAACCTTCTGCAGAGCCGACTATGGAGCCCTCCGCAACCGCTGAGCCTTCCGCAACCGCTGAGCCTTCCGCAACCGCCGAGCCCACCGCAGTGCCTTCGGAGGAGCCCACCTCGCCGTCTCTGCCGACCGCATCCGTGGCACCTTCTGTAGCACCTTCTGCAACCCCGAGCGCATCGGTGAGCGTTTCCCCGACCGCGGTTCCGAGCGTTCCCGCCGTGATCCCCTCGGTGAGCGCGTCTGCATCGGCGTCCGCTAGTGCGTCTGCTTCTTCGAGCGCGTCTGCGAGCGCGTCTGCGAGCGCGTCGAGCTCCGCAAGCAGCTCCAGCAGCGCTTCGGCGACCGCATCGGCTAGTGCGTCTGCAAGCGCTTCCGCAAGCGAGTCTGCATCCGCGAGCGCTTCCGCTTCTGAGAGCAGCACTGCCGACCAGAACGCAGCCGGCCACAAGGGTGGCTCCAACGGCGGTTCTGATGCTGGTTCCGGTGCCTCCGACAACTTGGGTGTGAGCGGTTCCAACGGTGGTTCGTCTAACGGTGGTTCCTCCCTCGGTGGTGGTTCTTCCGCGGGTGGTTCCTCGACCTCCGGTAGCTCCTCCTCGAAGCTGGCACAGACCGGCGCATCCGGCGCTATGTTCGCCGCCGCAGCTGGCGCTATCACCCTGGCTGCAGGTACCGCACTGGTCGTGGCTCGTCGTCGCAAGAGCTAAAATTTAGCCTTCGTGCAACACCCCGCTTCGTCACTCGTGTTCATGAGTGGGGGAGCGGGGTGTTCCTTTCATACAATGGGAGCATGACTGTTTTGAATGTTCTCGCGACCTCTCACGGTACCGACTCCGCTGCCGGCCGTGAAGCCATCGCCCTGATTCGCGAACAGGTGCGTTCCCTGCTGGACCAGCGTACTGACGGCGTGGAATACCGCGTGCACGAGGCTTACGTTGATGTCGAATCGCCCAGCGTGGATGATGCCGCGGCGGCTCTGCCCAAGGACGAGCCCTGCGTTATTGTCCCGATTCTGCTCTCTACCGGGTTCCATACCCAGGTGGATTTGCGCCGGGCAGCCCGCGCGAGCGGCATCGAACGTATCGTAATCGCTGAGTCTCTTGGCCCCGATTCCCGCCTTGCTCGCCTGGCTCGGACCCGCCTTGAAGAGGCCGGCTGGACCCCCGAGAACGATTCCGTCGTGGTGCAGGGTGCCGCCGGCTCCTCCCGCGCCGATGGCCGCGCCGATATGGAGCGTGCCGCCGAGTTGCTCTCCGAGGCCTTGGGAACCCAGGTTCAGCACGGCTTCATTGCCTCCATTGACCCGAAGTTCCACGAGGTGGTGGCCGAGTATAAGCCGGAGTTCGCCGCAACCTACCTGCTGGCGGAGGGTTTCTTTGCCGGTAAGATGCGTCGTGACGCCGCTTCGACCGGCCTGCCGGTGAAGGTTGCCGCGCCGCTGGTGAACGCACAGGACCCTGCGTCCGCCAGGGTGGTGGCCGAGTGCTTTGTCAATCGCATGGATGAGGCGCTTGCCGCCTAAGAACTATTTGGGCTCGTTCCGCGCGAAAGGCCCCCGCTTCCTCAAAGGAAGCGGAGGCCTTTCGTCAATTTGAATTGTCTATGAGCCGTCCGAATTAGTTGGCCAGCAGGTAGACATCGCCGTCACGAACCTCAACGGGGTACACGTTGAGGGAGTAGGAGGAGTCCGAGAGGCACTCACCGTTGGTCAGATCGTAGACCTCCTTGTAGAGGGGGGAGGTAATGGTCGAGTGGCCGTTCTTCTCGCCGATAATGCCGCGGGCCAGAACGAGTGCCTGGCTGTGCGGGTCGAGGTGATCGCTGGCGTAGATGCCGTGCTTGGTCTTGTAGATGGCGTACTGATGGTTGTCGACCAGAGCGACTTCGCCCCAGTTCTCTTCAAGATCGGATTCGGCGCAGATGCGGACCCAGTTATCGGCCATGGGGTTTTCCTTTCGAAACGGTGTGTGTCGCGCGGGGGCGAGCTCAATTACGGTTTGGGCGTAATTGCGATTCACGTGTTCTTTGTTTGGAGTTTACCCTATGAAACCCACATTGGGAAATGGGGCACGCGAGAAAGCTAAAGGTTATTTTCACCCTAAAATACAACCCTAAATTTTATAGATTAGCCTTACCTAAATCCACTGCCGCCGGGGGTATGTATACCCTCGTCTGGGCTGTTATTCCGCGGAAGTTTTTCAGAATTTTTTCTCACAAAATGCTGATTTTGGCTATCCGTACCCTGCGCTACCATGTACGATGAAAGTCGTAGCTCGGAATCGCTTTTGAGCACCTGAAGAAAACAACATAATCCCACATAAAAATGTTTCGTAATTTTCAGGAGTTGCAGAAGATAAGAGGTTTCGCGGGGCCTTGCGCTCCGTTGGTACGACCCCCTTATCTTGGCAAATCCGGGATTTCCGTGTTGCGGCATGTGCGCCGCAAATAAGTTACGGGACGAATCCCAGGGACATAATCGCCGCCCACGGCGAGGATGCAGAGCTATCGCATCGCAAACTAGGAAAGGAAAATCTATGTCGAACACCCCACGCAACATTCTCGTTGTCGGTGCAGGACCCGCCGCATGGCGTTTTGTTCGCGCATACCACGAGGGCGCAGAGGCAGCCGGTCGTGCCGCAGACACCATCACCGTGCTGAACGATGAGCCCTACACCCCTTACGACCGCGTTGCCATTGAGCAGCTCTTCAAGGACCCCGAGAAGGATCTGACCCTCGGCGATCCGGAGCTGTGGAACGCTGAGAACATCAACCTGGTTAACAACTGCCATGCCGAGAAGCTGGACCGTAACCGCCGCGTCGTCACCGACACCGAGGGCAACGAGTACCCCTACGACGTTCTGATTTTCGCAACCGGTTCCCGCGCGGTTCGCATCCCCATTCTCAACTCGGACGCCGCACACGTCTTCCGCACCGTCGATGATGTGAAGAACATGGTTTCCGAGGTCAACCGCCTGCAGTCCACCCTGGGCCGCGCACCCCGCGGCATCGTTGTCGGTGGTGGTCTGCTCGGTCTCGAGGCTGCTGAGGGCCTGAAGGAACTCGGCGCGGAGCCCACCATTCTGGACGTGGCTCCCTGGCTGCTCTCCGTCGAGGTGGACCAGGGCGGCGGTTACGCCGTGAACGCCCAGATCAAGGCAACCGGCATTGATATTGAGACCGGCGTGTTCATTTCCGGTATCAACAAGGATGCCGACGGTAACGTCGTCTCCGTCTCCATCGCAGACTCTCCCTCCGAGGACGCAAACATCCGCACCCTGCCCGCCGACATGGTGGTCTTCGGTGCCGGTATTCGCCCCAATGACGAGCTGGCTCTCGCCGCCGACATGCACATTGGCGAGCGCGGCGGTATCGTCGTCAACGACGCCTGCCACACCTCCGACGAGCACATCTGGGCTATCGGTGAGGTTGCTTGCGTGCTGGGCCGCACCTGGGGTCTGGTTGCACCGGCTAACGCTATGGCCGACGCAGTGGCAGCCAACCTGCTCAACGACAACGAAGAGGCAAAGGTCGAGGAATTCGACATCGCCACCAAGCTGAAGTTCTCCGGCGTTCAGGTGGCCGGCTTCGGTGACCGCCGCGGTACCACCGAGGGTTGCCTCGAGGTTCTGTTCGCTGACCCCGCTCGCGGCATGTACCAGAAGATCGTGACCAGCGGCGACGCCAAGACCCTGCTGGGTGGCGTGTTCGTCGGTGACACCGCCCCCTTCGACTCCCTGAAGCCCCTGCTGGGTCGCGAGCTGCCCGCCGAGCCGAACGTCTACCTGACCGCAGCTGGCGGCGGCGACGGCATCCCCGACACCGAACTGCCCGACGACGCAATCCTGTGTTCCTGCAACAACATTAGCTTCGGCACCGTGCGTGAGGCCATCGTTGACGGTAACCACGACGTGGCATCCCTGAAGGCCTGCACCACCGCCGGTACCCAGTGTGGTTCCTGCGTGCCCATGCTGCAGAAGACCCTCGAGCAGCAGATGAAGAAGATGGGCCTGACCGTCTCCAAGGCCCTGTGTGAGCACTTCGACTTCTCTCGTGCGGAGCTGGCCGAGGCCGTGCGTCTGACCAACCTGGACGACTTCGACTCCGTGATTGCTCGCTTCGGTCACGGCGGCGACGGCTGTGCCATCTGTAAGCCGACCGTTGCATCGATCCTCTCCTCCTTCCGCAACTCCTACGTGCTGGACTCCGGCCGCGGTGGTCTGCAGGAAACCAACGACCGCGCACTGGCAAACATGCAGAAGGACGGCACTTACTCCGTCGTCCCGCGTATTCCCGCCGGCGAGATTCCCGCCAAGAAGCTGGCCGTCATCGCCGAGGTTGCCGAGGAGTTCGGCCTGTACACCAAGATCACCGGTGCACAGCGTATCGGTATGTACGGCGCCCGCCTCGAGCAGCTGCCCTACATCTGGGAGCGCCTGGTCGACGCTGGCTTCGAATCCGGTCAGGCCTACGGTAAGTCCCTGCGTAACGTGAAGTCCTGCCTGGGCTCGAGCTGGTGCCGCTTCGGCGTTCAGGACTCCGTCGGTATGGCAGTCCACCTGGAGAACCGCTACCGCGGCCTGCGCTCCCCGCACAAGTTCAAGTTCGGTGTCTCCGGTTGTAACCGCGAGTGTGCCGAGGCTCAGGGTAAGGACGTCGGTCTGATTGCAACCAGCAACGGCTGGAACCTGTACCTGGGTGGTAACGGTGGCGCAACCCCCGCCCACGGCCGCCTCTTCGTCAAGGACGCTTCCAGCGAGGACGTCGTGCGCTACATCGACCGCTACCTGATGTACTACATCCGTACCGCGGACAAGCTGCAGCGTACCGCTCGCTGGCTTGAGGACCTGGACGAGGAGCACGGCGACGGTCTGGCACACCTGCAGTCCGTCCTCATCGAGGACTCCCTGGGCGTGTGCGAGGACCTCGAGCGCGACATGCAGCGTCACGTGGATTCCTACGAGGACGAGTGGGCCGCAACCCTGAAGGACGAGCGTCGTCTGCGCCGCTTCCGCGCCTTCATCAACGAGCCCAACGGCAGCGACGAGGCATCGCACCTGTTCGTGCTAGAGCGCGAGCAGATTCGTCCCGCAACCCCCGAGGAGATTGCGGCTGTCAAGGCTGGCGAGTCCAACACCGTTCTGGTGACCGGTACCAAGATTCCCGTGGGTAAGCCCAGTGACCTCAACCCGGTTCCGGCAGCCTAGTATGGGCCCGAAGATTCCGCCGTTCCCGCCCCGCGAGTTCGCCACGATTGACGAGGTGCTCGCGGGCGGGGCGCCCGGTCACAGCCTGGATGACAGCGTGACCGAGCGCGGTATCGCCCTGCCCGGTGAGCGCGCCGAGCACCCCGGCAAGGTCTACATTGTTGGTGGCGGCCCCGGCGCCGTCGACCTGCTGACCCTGCGTGCGGCACGTGCTCTGGGTGAGGCGGACGTGGTCCTGCTGGATCACCTCGCCCCGCAGGAATACGGCGAGTACGCCCCCAACGCCCTCATCGTCGATGTGGGCAAGGTGCCCGGTAAGCACGCTGTTCCGCAGTCCCGCATCCAGCAGCTCATGATTGACTACGCGCTTTCGGGTAAGACCGTGGTGCGTCTGAAGGGCGGCGACCCGTACGTGTACGGTCGCGGCGCCGAAGAGCTGGATGCGTGCATCGCGGCGGGCCTGGAGGCCGAGGTGATCCCCGGTATCACCAGCGCTATCGCCGTTCCCGGACGTGCCGGTATCCCGGTGACCCTGCGCCGCGTGTCCTCGATCTTCACCGTGGTATCCGGCCATTCGGGTCTTTCCGAGGATGACTTGGCTGCGGTCGAGGCAACTCTGCGTGCCTCCGGCACCGTGGTGTTGCTGATGGGCGTGCGCACCCTGCCCGATACGGTGGCGTCTCTGCTCTCTCGTGGGATTGAGGACGAGATGCCGTTGGCGACCATCGAAAACGGGTTCTCCGAGAACGAGCGGGTTACCGTGACGACCCTGGAGAATGCGAAGGCCGATTGCGCCCGAGTGAAGCCGCCCGCCATCACCGTGATTGGCGAGGTCGTGTACTACGCCCGCGATGATCAGAACCGTTTCGTGAGCGAGGTTCACGAGCGTCTGCGCGAGCGTGCCACCTCGTAACGTTCCGCTGTGTTCATGCTCCGTTTGTACTCCCGGTGCGATGCCCGCCGAGGGGGAGGAGCGTGAGGCATCAAGGCATAGCCCCGCGTCCCTGGTTTTCCTAGTTGCCAGGGATGCGGGGCTATCGTCATGTTCGGAACGCGCGCGTGGGCCGGCTGCCGGACTGGGGGGCTTAACACGGGCTTCCGTTCGCTCGGCATAATTGGCCGTGCAATTGGTTGCGTCACAATCGTCACCAGCGCAGACGGAAGGCACAGGCTAAAGGTCCAGACGAAGGGCGGGACGGGTATCAGTTGAATTGATACCCGCCCCGCCCTCATAGCGTGGAAGCAAATCGGCCAGCTCGGTCTAGACTCCGGTACCGGAATATGAGCCACCGGAGGAACTCGAAGAGGAACCACCGGAACCAGCGAAAATCTTCTTGAAGCGTTCGCTGTATTCAGACCTGAAGAATTCCGCGCTGGTCACGTTCCACTTACCCTGGTCAAAGACCAGAATCACGGGAACCTGAATCGTGCTTGCCTCCTGAACCTGGCTCGAGCCGTTCTGATAGGTCGTAAACTCGCTTGCCCAGTCTTCGCAGGGGAAGGACACCGCGCTCAGCTCAGTCGAGGCGTAAGCGCGCGTCCTGTACTCCGAGAGAATACTCATCTTATTCTCGTAGCCCTTGACCCAACCGCCCCTGGAATACAGGGTGTGGACGTTGAGAAGCTCGGCGCTGAGCTTGGTATCGTCCTTGTTCATGAGGTTGATAGCGTACTCAATCGTGCCGGTACGCATGAGGTAGACGTAAGAACTCTGATAGGCGCACAGGGTCTTGTAGGCGCCCTCGAGGGTGTTGGTGCGCCGCGCCGTCTGATCGATGACCGGGGTGGGGACGTTCTTCGCGGGGGAGGTATCGGTGGCCTCGACGTACTTGTTCGACAGCTCCTTGTACTCGTACTTCAGGGGACCGAGGTACTTGTCACTATCCTTGAGGTATTCATCCTCGGGGATGATTCGGGTGCTGCCCGAGGCGCTGGAAGAAGCCGAAGCGGACGCGCTGTCGGAAGAGCTGGGAGAGGTGCTGGGAGAACCGCTGGGCGAGTCAGTGGGGGAAGCCGACCCGTCGGCAAGCGGACGGACATCCTTGGCGCATCCGGCCAGGGCAAGAGCGGCAAGGCCAATACCGCCCAGAAGGATATTGCGTCGGCTGGGTGCTTGATTGAGGAAAGACATCGTTGCCTCCTGATGTAGGCCCGCGTGGTGCGGCGTTTGTGTGTACGCCGGTATTGCGGGGGTCCTGTTGTATGGTGCGCGGTACGGATATACCCGGATGCTCGGCCCCAAAACCTCGGTGCGAGGAACGCGGGGGAGCATCCGGGTTCGACTATAAGTGACCCGTTTGAAAGGTTCGTCAAAAAACCCTGAACGTTATCTTTAAGTGCACGCTAACCCGAACTCGGGGAGGAACAGATGCTGAACCTACCCGATGAGAATCACCCGGAATCAAGCGGCCCTAGACACCGGCGGGTCCGTGAGAATCGCCGGAGCTGCCGGAAGAATCCGAACCGGTTCCTAGACGCTCGTTCATGTAGGGGACGCTAATCCTCCACCACTTACCCTCGGCGAAGAGCATGACGTGTGGCGTGGAATTCTGGGTGACGGCCGGGACCTTCCGCTCGGTGCCGTCGGGCTGGTGAACGGCGGTGGCTGAGTACTCGGCATCAACATGAATCAGCACGTACCCGTCGCCGTCCTTCACCGCGCCCACCGGCTCCGTCTTCTGCATCGAAATGCTACAGGTGAACTCCATGTACCAGCCCTTCTGCTCGTAGAGTTCCTTGACCGCGTTAATCTCAGCGATTGCACTTCGATCTTCTGGATGGATCAGCTCCACCGCCTGAGACGCGTAGCGTCCATCCTTAAGCGTGGTGATGAGGGCGCTATAGTACGCACGCAACGTCTCGTAGGCACCCTCGAAAGTCGGTTCGTCACGGTGGGGAACAGTCTTGAGGGGCTTGGGCACGTTCTGCGCCGGGGCGGATGAAGTGGCCGGCTGATACTCGCCGGTGTACTGGCCGGTCAACTTCAAAGGGCCCGGATATTTTTCCCAACCTTTGACGAGCGCATCCTCAGATTCCGGGACGCGCGGGGCATCAGCGTTCGCGTCGTTCGTCTCGCTCGTCGCGTCGTTTGTCGCGGCGCTCGAAGGGGCCGCCGAGGTGCTCGCTGCGGGCGAGGCGGAGGCGCTCGCGGAGGGGGAGGCAGCGGGTAGCTTCCGCTTGGCTTCTTCGCTGAGCGGATGGACCCTGGCGGCGCACCCGGCAGTGAGGGCCGCAAGACCGCCCAGCAGGAGGGTGCGGCGGGCTAGGGGAGCTGAAGGGCTAACGGTGTTGGAATGGGCGCTCGAAGAGGGTGAGAACATCGGTGAACTCCTTGAATCTATCCCGAGGTGGGCTCGGGGCACCCGGGGCGGGTGCATGGTCGTATTCGTGATAGTCGTGGTTCGCGCGGGACAAACCCGGCTGCGTAACCGGAAGGCCGGAAGGTGCCTTGGGCGTGCTCTGCCGTTGGGACGGAGCGCACGCATGAATCAACGATGAAACCGCGGGATGTGCGCCGTTACGGCTTGCACTAATCCAGCTCGTGCAGGTCTGGAACCGTCAGCTTTGACGGGTTCCTCATGGCAGAAGCCCTAGAATCATCATTGATGCATATATGGATTATTTTATATTAATTGAGTTCAAAATGCATGAAATTAAGCCTTAGTAATCCCTGGGGGAATTTTGAATCCGGGTGGCGGTAGTCGATTCCAAGGTGCCGAGATTGCATTACGATGACAGGAGTAGGGGAGGTGGCAGGTGGGTGTGAAGCACATTGGAGAACATGATTTATATCACATTTAAGACCTGGAACCTCTGGGGGAGTGACTAAATTTCTGGCAATGAGACAGGGTGAGTGGGACGCGCAACTCTCCCTCGGGAGGGTCTGGAATCTATCGAACGGGCGAAGAAAACGGGCTAATTAGCCAAGGAAAATCACTCTGCAACCCCCGAATATGCACTCTATTCACTCGCTATACATCACCCCGCGGGTCGCAAGAATTAGTTCCCACACCGGGGGTGGAGGGGCGAAAAAATTCGCGGGATGAATATCTAGTGGACGAGTCTTCTTCTCAACCCAATATCTTGTGGTCGCCCGAAAGGTGCTTTCAAAAATTCGATGCCAAAATTCAAAACCAACTTAAAGCCACAATGCGTCGATGCAAAAACATACATTGGGTGACACACCCGAGTACGCGGCTCGCGGGGGTCCATTAAGGACCTTCGGGGCTCGGAAACTCGCGGAAGAGTGACCCGTCTATTCCCCGGACCCTGTGGGGACAGTAGGGGAGTGAAGGCGTTCAAACCCACACCGATCGGGGTTGCATTCGGAACCAAAAGCCACATAAACTATTAGTGTTTGCAACGACCCGGCCATCACCGGCGAGCAATTCGGAAGAACGGACCGCACCTGCGGGCGCCCGTCAATCGCTGCGGCGAGGGCGTCTTAGCGGAAGAGATGTAGTCCCAGTAGAACCGGACGGTTAAGCCCGATATAGCTGTAATAAGCGACTGATACCCGCCCAACGCGCCGCTCTTCCGGTGGCTAGGCATCGCGGACACGCGACGCCACGCAGCCCCGGAAGGGTTCGGTGCGTTGAGCTGGTTAACTCAGTAAGCAAGGTGGTACCGCGCCGCATCCTAAGCCCCGGCACAGTCCGGCAGTCCAGCGATGCCCAGGCGTCCTTGCACCCGTCATGTCAACCCTCACCGGCTGAGAGGCGACGAGTGCACGCACCCGCGTACCGCGCCCGTTGCCTCAACGATGAGAACAACAAGATAAGGGCGCACCCAATGTCTAACGTATATCCCAAGGCGAGTGCCTTCGAAGCCGCAGGAAGCGGCGTCACCGCATCGCCCAAGTTCCCCGCACTCGAAGAAGCGGTCCTCGACTACTGGAAGAAGGACAATACCTTCGCCGCATCCATCGCGAACCGCCCCGCCGGTAAAAACGGCGAGAACGAGTTCGTCTTCTACGACGGCCCTCCCTTCGCCAACGGCCTGCCCCACTACGGCCACCTGCTCACCGGCTACGCCAAGGACCTCGTCGCCCGCTACCAGACCCAGCGCGGCCACAAGGTCGAGCGCCGCTTCGGTTGGGACACCCACGGCCTGCCCGCAGAGCTCGAGGCCATGAAGCAGCTCGGCATGACCGACAAGCGCGAAATCCTCGAAATGGGCATCGACAACTTCAACGATGCCGCCCGCGCCTCCGTGCTCAAGTACACCAACGAGTGGGAAAAGTACGTCACCCGCCAGGCACGCTGGGTCGACTTCGAAAACGACTACAAGACCCTGAACGTCGAGTACATGGAGTCCGTCATCTGGGCGTTCAAGCGCCTCTACGACAAGGGCCTGACCTACCAGGGCTTCCGCGTGCTGCCCTACTGCTGGAAGGACGAGACCCCCCTCTCCAACCACGAGCTGCGCATGGACGACGACGTGTACAAGGACCGCCAGGACCAGACCGTCACCGTCGCATTCCGCCTCACCGCAGACACCGCCCTCGGTGCCGACGAGAAGGTCGCCGCAGAGCTCGAGGGCGTCGAGGCAATCGCCTGGACCACCACCCCCTGGACCCTGCCCACCAACCAGGCGCTCGCCGTCGGACCCGAGATCGAATACTCCGTCGTACCCGGCGCAGGCAAGTTCGAGGGTCGCTCCTTCCTGCTCGCCACCGACCTGCTCGGCTCCTACGCCAAGGACCTCGGCTACGAAGGCGACAACCCCGCCGAGGATGCCGCCGCAGCCGTCACCGCACGCTACACCGGCTCCCAGCTCGAGCACGTGCGTTACACCCCGCTGTGGGACTACTTCGCAGACACCGAAAAGTGGGGCACCGAAACCTCCTGGCAGATCCTGGTCGCAGACTACGTCTCCACCACCGACGGTACCGGTATCGTCCACCAGGCACCCGCCTACGGTGAAGACGACCAGAAGGTCTGTGAGGGCTACGGCATCCCCGTGATCCTCTCCCTCGACGAAGGCGCAAAGTTCCTGAACCTCTTCGCCGAGCCCACCGCATCCGGCTCGACCGCCCTGGCAGAAATCGCGGGCGTGCAGGCATTCGATGCGAACCGCACCATCATCAACGCCCTCAAGGCAGACGACGTGCTGATTCGCGAGAAGTCCTACGTGCACTCCTACCCGCACTGCTGGCGCTGCCGCACCCCGCTCATCTACCGTGCAATCACCTCCTGGTACGTGAAGGTCACCGACTTCAAGGACCGCATGTACGAGCTGAACAAGCAGATCAACTGGATCCCGGAAAACGTGAAGTACGGCCAGTTCGGTAAGTGGGTTGAGAACGCACGCGACTGGTCCATCTCCCGTAACCGCTTCTGGGGCTCCCCGATTCCCGTGTGGGTTTCGGACGACCCGAACTACCCGCGCATCGACGTGTACGGCTCCCTCGAAGAGCTCAAGGCAGACTTCGGCCGCCTGCCCCTGAACAAGGACGGCGAACCCGACCTGCACCGCCCGTACATCGACGAGCTGACCCGCCCGAACCCGGACGACCCGACCGGCAAGTCCACCATGCGCCGCGTGGAAGACGTACTCGACGTCTGGTTCGACTCCGGATCCATGCCCTACGCACAGGTGCACTACCCCTTCGAGAACCAGGAATGGTTCGAGAACCACTACCCGGCAGACTTCATCGTCGAGTACATCGGCCAGACCCGCGGCTGGTTCTACGTGCTGCACGTGCTGGCCACCGCGCTCTTCGACCGCCCCGCGTTCAAGAACGTCATCAGCCACGGTATCGTGCTCGGCTCGGACGGCCAGAAGATGTCCAAGTCGCTGCGCAACTACCCGGACGTTTCCGAGGTCCTCGACCGCGACGGCTCCGATGCAATGCGCTGGTTCCTGATGTCCTCGCCGATTCTGCGCGGCGGCAACCTGATCGTGACCGAGCAGGGCATCCGCGAGGGTGTTCGCCAGGTCATGCTGCCGCTGTGGAACGTCTACCACTTCTTCGCCCTGTACGCTAACGCCGCCAACAACGGTGAAGGCTACAGCGCCAAGCTCAAGTACGACTCGCAGCACGTGATGGACCGCTTCATCCTCGGCAAGACCCGCGAAATGATTGAGCAGGTCACCGCGGCGATGGACTCCTACGACATCTGGAACGCCTGCGAGTACCTGCGCCAGTACGCCGACGCGCTAACCAACTGGTACGTGCGTCGCTCCCGCGAGCGCTTCTTCAACGAGGACACCGACGCGTTCGACACCCTCTACACCGCGCTGGTGACCGTGTCGAAGGTTGCCGCCTCCCTGCTGCCGCTCAGCAGCGAGGAAATCTACCGCGGCCTCACCGGTGAACGCTCCGTGCACCTGACCGACTGGCCCGAGGCATCCGCCTTCGCCGACGAGTCCGACCTGCTGGCTCTCATGCAGACCGTGCGTGAGGTCTGCTCCGCCGGTTCGGCACTGCGCAAGGAGAAGAAGATTCGCGTGCGCCAGCCGCTGCAGCAGCTGACCGTGGCAATCGCCCCCGAGCAGTTTGCCGCCCTGGGCACCGCATTCGGCGAGAAGGGCGCGGAGTACTTCGCGACCATCGTCGAGGACGAGCTGAACCTGCGCGAGGTGACCCTGGTCAGCGCCGACACCGTCGACCCGGCTGACTACGGCATCTCCCAGCAGCTGAAGGTGAACGCTCGCGCCGCTGGCCCGCGTCTGGGCAAGCAGGTGCAGGTGGCCATCAAGGCCTCCAAGTCCGGTGACTGGACCGTGACCGAGGACGGTACCGTCCTGGTCGGCGTGAAGGCTCTGGACGGCGGCCTGGCCCTGGAAGAGGGCGAGTACGAGCTGGTGACCGTGGTTGCCGCCGACGCCGAGGGCGCCGAGCACACCGCGGCTGCGGTTCTGCCCGGCGGCTTCCTGGTCCTCAACATTGAGCTGACCGATGAGCTGGTGGCCGAGGGCATCGCCCGCGACACCATCCGCACTATTCAGCAGGCACGTAAGGACGCCGACCTGAACGTGGCGGACCGCATCAACCTGAGCATCGCGGCACCCGAGGAGACCCTGGCAGCCCTGCGCGCCAACGAGGCACTGGTGACCGGCGAAACCCTCGCCGTGTCCCTGCAGCTGACCGAGGGCCCCGAGCTGTCCATCAGCGTGGCTAAGGCCTAATACGCCTGAACCGTACGGCCGTCCCGCCCCTTCACGGGCGGGGCGGCCCGTCGTCTATCCCGCCGCACGGCGGGGACTCGGCCGGTGCCGCAACCGGCTATCCCAGTGAGGAGAACAATGAGCGAGAAGAATTACCCCGCAATTCCCGATCCCGAGGGCGTGGAGCGGGTCTACGGCGAGCTGCTGGCGCGCGCCCCCGAAAACAAGATGGCACCGCGCCTGGACGCTGTGGCGCGCGCCGTCGAAATCCTCGGCGACGTGCACCGTGCCGCGCCGGTTATCCACATCACCGGCACGAACGGCAAGACCAGCACCGCCCGCATGATTGAGGCGCTGCTGCTCGGCCACGACCTACGCGTGGGCCGCTTTACCAGCCCGCACCTCGAGAGTGTCACCGAACGTATCTGTATTAACGGTGCACCCGTACCGGATGCCACCTTCGTGCGCATTTGGGAGGAAATCGCCCCCTACCTGCAGATCGTGGACGCGGAGATGACCTCCCGCGGCGAGCTCGCCCTGACCTTCTTCGAGTCCGTTACCGTGCTTGCCTTCGCGATTTTCGCGGATGAGCCGGTGGATGTGGTGGTGCTTGAGGTCGGCATCGGCGGCACCTGGGACTCCACGAACGTTGCTGACGGCGTGGTCTCCGTGGTCACCCCGATCGGTCTGGACCACACCGATATGCTCGGTGAAACCCTCGCCGAAATCGCAACCGAGAAGTCCGGCATCATCAAGCCCGGCGGCTTCCTCGTCTCGGCCGTCCAGGAGCCCGAGGCCGCTGACGTACTGCTCGCCTCCGCCCGCGAGAAGGAGGCGTCCTTCGCCTTCGAGGGAGTGGAGTTCGGCGTGGTCTCTCGCGAGCTTGCGGTCGGCGGTCAGCTGCTGACCCTGCGCGGCCTGGCGGGGGAGTACCCGGACGTGCCGCTGTCGCTGCACGGCGCGCATCAGGCGCAGAACGCCGTGGTGGCTCTCGCCGCCGTGGAGGCGTTCTTCGGCGGCCAGCGTCAGCTGCCCGAGGACGTCGTGCGCGCCGCCTTCGAATCGGTGCGCTCGCCGGGCCGCCTGGAGGTGGTGCGTACCGAGCCGCTGACCATCCTGGACGCTGGCCACAACCCGCACGGCGTGCGCGCCTCTGCGGCCGCGCTGACCGAGGCGTTCAAGCTTTCGCACCTGCACGCCGTGGTCGGCATCCTGGGGGAGAAGGACGCCCTGGGCATGTTCGAGACCATGCGCGAGGAGTACGTGGACGCCTCGGACGGTACGTTCCGCCTGTACCTGTCGGCCTCGGATTCGCCGCGCGCGATTGCCCCGGAGCGCCTGCACGAGCTCGCCCTGGACGCTGGCATTGACGAGGACTCGATTGAGGTGTTTGAGCACCTGGACGAGGCGATTGCCACCGCCATGGAGAACGCCCTCTTCGAGCAGGAGTCGGCGGGTGTGCTGATTACCGGCTCGATCACCGTGATCGGTGAGGCGCGCACCCTGCTGGCGGCGCATGAGGAGGCGAAGACCCCCGGTGCCGAGGCCGAGGAACTGCCGGACGAGCTGCCCGCCGAGGCTGGCCTGTACGCCGGTTCTGCGGGTGCCGCCTCCGCGGCGACCCTGGCGGCGGCTGCTGCGGCGGTTTCTGAGGCTGAGCCGGACGAGCTGCTGAACGACATCATGGCCGAGCTGGGCGGCGAGTCTGCGGCGGGTTCTTCGCTGAAGGACTCGCTGGGCCTGCCGCTGGGTGACTCGTACACCGAGGATTTCTTCGGCGACGAGGACTCCGAGGAGGACTAGCCCAGCTAACCGCCGGACGGCCCAAATCCCCGAAGACCCCGGGAAAGAAGCGAGAGAGAACAAACGGTTACGTCTGACCCCGAACGGGCCAAAAAAGCGCGGTATCGCGAAATAATTGGTCGGATGACGTACTGATTACCGCCGGAAGAGGCTAGGATAGTTGAGATGCCGAATCCGGGGTGCCTCCGTGCACCACCGGATATCGCCCGTTCCCGAAGCCTCGGCTCGGGCCCACCCAGCGGGACGAAACCACCCGACCCGAGCTCGCCTCCGGTCCTTCCGGGACCGCGAGCAGAACGGGGCACGGCATATTCCGGACAAACCACGGTGACACACCACGGTCAACCAACTACCACAAGGAGTCGCATGAGTACCGCCGCATCGAGTACCACCGAACCGCCCCAGGCCGAGAACGAACACACCGGTCGGCTGGAGGGAGCGGAGGGAACGACGACCTCCATGGATCGCCGACTGGGGTGCTGGCTGATTTGTGCCGGTCTCATCGCCCTGGCCTCCGCTGCCATTCTGGTGTACGAGCGCCTGCAGATTTACGTTGACGCCGGCCACACCACGGTCTGCGACATCAACGGCCTGCTGAGCTGTGGCACGGTCATGCGCACCCCGCAGGCCGAGGCCTTCGGCTTCCCGAACCCCTTTATCGGCCTGGTCGGCTTCTCCATCGTGGTGACGATTGGCGCGGCGATTCTGGCCGGGGCACAGTTCAAGCGGTGGTTCTGGATTTGCCTGAACATCGGCCTGGGTGCCGCGGCGGCCTTCATCATGTGGCTGTGGTTTGAGACGACCTTCCATATCAACGCTCTCTGCCTGTTCTGCATGATCGTGTGGGTCATGACCATCACCCTCTTCGTGAAGACCACGGTGCGCAACATCTCGGCTGGCGTCATTCCCGCCTCGCCGTCGGTTCGCGAAAGCGCCCGCGCCTGGTCGTGGTTCGCGATTGGCCTGTGGCTGATTCTGATTTTTGGCATCATCGTGATTCGTTTCTTTGACGTCATCATGGGCATGATGCAGTAACCCCCTCGGTTTCGGAGCCGAAGGGAAAGCCCCGGTAGCCCGGCTGCCGGGGCTTTTCTGCACCCCGTTTCTGCACCCTGTTACTGCGCCCGCTGCACCGAATAGGGCGGAGCGGATGCGCGCCCGCCTCAGCCCCTGCGAGGGGAGGGGCCCCGCACGTGCGGTTCCTCGTGCGTATAATGGACGGGTACATTCCTTTGCCCACTGAGGAGAACCGTGAAGACTGCCGGAATGGCCACGATGGGTGGCGCCGCCGTAATTTTCCTGATTGCCCTTCTGCTGCTGACCGCCGGTCACTTTTCGCTGCTGTGGGTTATCCTGCTGGTCCTCTCGCCCTTCGTCTTTATCCTGGGGGTTCCCTTTGCGACCGGTTCGGGCCCGGAGTATCTTCCGACCGACCCGAAGCTGGCGCAGCAGGCACGCGAGGCTCGCGACGCCGAGCTGGGCCTGGACTAACCTCTCTCTTTGGAGATTCCCGCAGGGTCACCGGGGGAGTTCCGCCCTATGCGCACCCCGCTTCGCGCGGGTGTCTCCAAAATTTTTGAACGAAGCCGGATGGTGCACGCGCGCCGTCCGGCTTTCTTGCGCCTCGCCGGGTTTTCCGCCCGCCTCTTAAGCCCGCATCCCGGGTAGCCTCGAGGGGGCCGCGTACGGGTATAATGAAAGACGGTGTCTTGTGCGCCCCGCACGCGCAGAAGATCCCCACCACCGCATCGAGGGAGAGTACCCGTAAGCACCGGCCGTAAGCCGCGGAGCATGACTGTCGCACCGCGCGGACCGGACCGCATCGGCGAAGAATCCCGAAGACCGGCAGGACGCCCAGGGAGGGCGTGGCCGTGCTCGATTGCGGGGTGGCTGTGACCGTTGCGGTGCGCGTTGCGTTCCGCCCGCTCGCCCCCACGAATGACGGCGCTGAAAGAGATAGCGCCCGGGCCGCGCCCCACGTATGCGCGCTCGCAGGGAGAGGCTTGAGCCACGGTGACGGCAACTAGGCTTTGCGCTGTATGCGCGCTGTCAAAAATCCTCGCGATGCGGAGCGGGGTATGACGAAAGAAGATTAATGTCTGACGAGAAGAACGTCGAACTTGGGGTTTTTGAGGCGCTGAACGCCCTCGCGGAGGAGAAGAACGCCTCCGCAGAAACCCGCGAAACTCTGCGTAAGAATGTTCGCCAGAGCTCCGAATCTCAGGCCGCTCCCGCCGAGCGTCGCCGCCCGGGACGTCCGAAGAAGGAGAAGGCTCCCGAGCTTCCCCTGGACGAAGCCATCGCCACGGGCCTGACCAATCTGCGTAACGCTAAGGCTAAGCACGCCCCCGCGCCGAAGGCCGCCGCTCCCGCGGTGTCCGAGGCCGAGGTTGCTTCGACCCTGAGCAGCCTGTTCGCGGCAGCTGAAAAGCAGCCCGCCGAGGCTGAATCGGCAGAGGCTCCCGCCGCCCAGGAGCGCGTGGCGAAGGTCGAAGAGGTTGCCAAGGTTGAGAAGGTGGCCAAGGTCGAGACCGTCGAGAAGACTGCCAAGGTCGAAGAGGTCGCCAAGGTCGAGAAGGTGACCACGGCGGAAAAGGCCGAAGAAGCTGCAGAAGAGACCGCCGAAGCCGAATTTGTTGAGGGCGAAGCCGCCGCGGAAGCCGAGGTTGAGGCCGAGGCAGAGGAGGCCGCCGAGAAGCAGGCTGAGAACGCCGAGGCCGGCTCCGCAGACGCGGAGCCCGCCGCAACCGAGGGCGTGGCCGAGGTGCTCGAAGCCGAGGTTGCCGCCGTCGAAGAAGCCGCCGAGGAGAAGGCACCCGAGGAACCCGCCGAACCCGTTAAGACCCTGAGCGACCTGCAGCGCGAAAAGCTGCAGGAGCTGCGCTCGCGCACCCCCATGGGCGCGATGCCGCTGTTCGTGGCCCCCGAGCCCGAGGAGCTGAGCGAGCTCGCCGTGGCCGCCAAGCTCGAGCGTGAGGCCCGCCGCGCCGCCGCCGAAGAGCAGAAGCGCAAGGACCGCATGGAGCGCCGCCGCGAGGAGGCCGCCGCGGAGGCAGAGGTCACCAGTCACCGTCGCCGTCGCCGCCGCCGCGGTACCGAGGACATCGAGATTGAGGGCGGTGCTGAGGATGACGTTGAGACCGTCACCAAGGTGCGTGCACCGCGCCTGGCCGATTCCCACGCATCCAACACCGTGACCGGTGTGCGCGGCTCCACCCGCCTGGAGGCCAAGCGCGTGCGTCGTCGCGAGTCCCGTTCCCTGGGCCGCCGCCGCCACATCGTGACCGAGGCCGAGTTCCTGGCTCGCCGCGAGTCCGTGGACCGTCAGATGCTGGTTCGTCAGAAGGATGGCCGCATCCAGATTGGTGTGCTCGAGGACGGCGTGCTGGCCGAGCACTTCGTGTCGAAGACCCAGCAGGACTCCCTGATTGGCAACGTGTACCTGGGCAAGGTGCAGAACGTGCTGCCCTCCATGGAGGCCGCCTTCGTCGATATTGGACGCGGCCGTAACGCCGTGCTCTACGCGGGCGAGGTCAACTGGGACGTCACCGGCCTGGATGGCGTGCCCCGCAAGATTGAGAACGCCCTGAAGCCGGGTGATTCGGTGCTGGTGCAGGTCACCAAGGACCCGATTGGTCACAAGGGTGCCCGCCTGACCAGCCAGGTTTCCCTGCCGGGTCGCTTCCTGGTGTACGTGCCGGGCGGTTCCATGACCGGTATTTCCCGCAAGCTGCCCGACACCGAGCGTGCGCGCCTGAAGAAGATTCTGAAGGACAAGCTGCCCGAGGGTGCCGGCGTGATTGTGCGCACCGCGGCCGAGGGCGCCTCCGAAGAGGAGCTGACCCACGACATTAACCGCCTGCGCGCGCAGTGGGAAGAGATCCAGGAGAAGGCCAACTCCCGCAAGGTGCTGGCCCCCGAGATGCTCTACCAGGAGCCCGACCTGATGATTAAGACCGTGCGTGACGTCTTCAACGAGGACTTCACCGCGATGATTGTTCAGGGTCAGGACGCCTGGGACTCCATCGAAGCCTACGTGACCTATGTGGCACCCGACCTGATTTCGCGCCTGCAGAAGTGGGACGGCGAGGACGACCTCTTCGACCACTACCGCATCAACGAGCAGCTGGCTAAGGCGCTGGATCGCAAGGTCTACCTGCCCTCGGGCGGCTCGCTCGTGATTGACCGCACCGAGGCCATGACCGTGGTGGACGTGAACACCGGTAAGTTCACCGGTAGCGGCGGCAACCTCGAAGAGACCGTCACCAAGAACAACCTGGAGGCGGCCGAGGAGATTGTGCGTCAGCTGCGTCTGCGCGATATCGGCGGCATCATCGTGATTGACTTCATCGACATGGTGCTCGAGTCGAACCGCGACCTGGTGTTGCGTCGACTGATTGAGTGCCTGGGCCGCGACCGCACCAAGCACCAGGTGACCGAGGTGACCTCGCTGGGTCTGGTCCAGATGACCCGCAAGCGCCTGGGTACCGGCCTGCTCGAGGTCTTCTCGGAGCCCTGCGAGCACTGCGCCGGCCGCGGTCTGATCGTTCACGATCAGCCGCTGAGCGGCCGCAGCGGTGGCGCCTCCGACTTCATTCACCGCCACGACCGTAACGAGCGCAAGCGTGCCCGTTCGGCCTCCCGCGAGGATTCACGCGACCAGCAGAAGCAGGACGCCCTGGAGTCGAAGAAGGCCGAGCGCCGTAACGCGATGGCTGCCGTGGCAGCCGCCTCCGTCCAGAACGAGAGCGGTTCGGAGGAGACCACCTCGACCCGCAAGAAGCGTAAGCGCCGCAAGCGTTCGCGCCGCGCCGAGACCGCTGAGCTCTCGCTGGAGCAGGAGATTCAGGGTATCGCCGAGGCGAGCGAGCAGGCCCACGCCGAGGTCGCCGAACGCGAGCAGAAGGTCGCCGATGTGACCGACGGCCAGTGGGTTGGCGAGCAGGGCGGCTTCTCCCTGGAGCAGCTGGCCAGCGCCTTCGACCGCGTGGAAGAGGAAGCGGCCGCCAAGGAGAAGGACGAGGAACAGCCTCAGCGCGAGGAGAAGAAGTCCCGCTCGGGCCGCTCCCGTAAGAACCGCTCCGAGAAGCGTCGTGAGCTGGACGATACCGCAATTGCAGCGGTGGAGGGTTCGGATGCCGGCGTGCTGGATCACCACGTTGATCCCGAGCTGGATCCGCGATTCAGCCGCTCCTCGGATCGTTTTGAGGCGATTCGCGCGGGTGAGGCGAAGGCCCGTGCCTCGCAGAAGGCCGGCCGCATCGCTCGCCCCGAGGGTGAATCTTCCCGCCCGGATCGCGAGGAGCGTTCCTCCAAGCGTCGTTCCGAGCGTGCGGAGCGCGCCGAGCGTTCCGAGTCGAAGAAGGCTGAGTCGAAGCGCGCTGAGCGTGAGGACCTGCGCATCGAGGACGTCCGCGAGACTCCCCGCGCATCGCGTCGCCGCGCACGCCGCGCCGCCGAGTCGGCCGAGCAGAACGGTCAGCGCGAGCAGGGCACCCGCCCGGTCGTGACCGGCGTGATTGGCGCCCCCTCGGCTGAGTCCGCCGAGCCGCAGCAGGAGAAGGCGGAGCAGAAGCCGGCCCAGCCCGCAACGGTTGTGTCGTCCGCTCCGGCCCCGCGTAAGCGCCGCACCCGCCGTGCCGCTTCGAGCGCCGGCGCGGGTTCGAAGGTCGTGACCGTCGATACCGCCGAGAGCGCTCACGGTTCCGTGGTGGCTTCCGCATCCGTGGCGGATGTGGCCCCGGCCATCGAGGAGGCTTCGGCTCCGACAATGCTCGGCATTGGTGTTGCCGCCGCCGACATTAAGCGCCTGGGCAAGGACGACTAGCCCCGCGGCTCACGCGTAGCCCCAGCTGACGAAGGCCCCGACGGGTGGAGAAATCCATGCCGCCGGGGCCTTCGTCGTTTCAGCTTCGTTGTTTAGCACCCGCCGGGGGAGCGCGTGAGGGGAGCCTACCGAGAATGTGCCGGGGGAGTGCGCCGGGAGGCGGGGTTGAGGAGCATCACGCCGCATCCGCACATTTCGATGAGACGACTCTATTGCGCGGCGCGTAGATCATGCCGTATCCTTAAGGACTGGTGTTTATCTCAGTGAAGCCCTATCGACGCAGGGCCAGCGGGAGACACCGCTCCCACCCGCATCGTCTTCGGCTCGGTCGAGTACTCGGCCGAGGTTGGAACGTGCGGGAGAGAGACACCACCGGTGAGCCTCGCGTGTTGGCTCCGGCGGGCAATCCCGTCGGAACGCACGGGCCGTTCCTCCTTTTCGCGGTTATTCGACCGGCGGGGGAGGGCGCACAGCAATGAAAGCGCAGGCTGCTCATTCGAGTGAGATTCAAGAAGCAAGTTGTCGAGAAAAGTGAGTCCCATAGTGGCATACGCGATTGTACGCGCTGGCGGCCGCCAGGAGAAGGTTTCCGTCGGCGACCTCGTTACCCTTGACCGTGTTGCAGGCGAGCCCGGCAGCACCATCGAGCTGCCCGTGCTGCTGCTCGTCGACGGTGACAAGGTCACCGCTGACGCAAAGTCCCTGGCTTCCGCCAAGGTTGTTGCTGAGAAGGTCGAGGACCTGCGCGGTCCGAAGATTGTTATTCAGAAGTACAAGAACAAGACCGGTTACAAGAAGCGTCAGGGCTTCCGCGCTGAGCTGACCACCGTCAAGATTACCGCTATCAACGCGTAATCGAAGCGAACCGGAATTCAAACCCTAAGGTAGGAATACAGAATGGCACACAAGAAGGGCGCAAGCTCCACCCGTAACGGTCGTGACTCGAACCCCCAGTACCTCGGTGTTAAGCGCTACGGCGGCCAGTCCGTCAACGCAGGCGAGATCATTGTTCGTCAGCGCGGCACCCACTTCCACCCCGGCCTGAACGTTGGCCGCGGTGGCGACGACACCCTGTTCGCTCTGGCAGCAGGCACCGTCGAGTTCGGTACCCGCAAGGGCCGCAAGGTCGTTAACATCCTGGCTGCAGCTGAGTAATACTCACCGCTAGGGCAGAGGGGGTAGGCGCGAGTCTACCCCCTCTCGCTATAACTCCCATTCCGCGAGCAGCCCGCACGCCGTGCGCGGTCCTCGCGAGGAGGCGCGCCCCAACCCGGCTGCGCCTGCCGATGCATCCGCCCACCGGGCGTTGAGGCGTCGGCGAAGAGAAGACTTTCCAAGATAGGAGAACCCGTGGCGGAATTCGTGGACCGCGTGGTCTTGCATGTTTCCGGCGGTCGCGGAGGCAACGGTTGCGTCTCCGTGCGACGCGAAAAGTTTAAGCCGCTGGGCGGCCCGAACGGCGGTAACGGTGGTAATGGTGGCGCGGTGATTCTGCGCGTCGACAACCAGACCACGACCCTGCTGGAGTACCACCACAGCCCGCACCAGCACGCCCCGAACGGTGACATCGGCCGCGGCGATATGCACCACGGCTTTAATGGCGAGGACCTGATTCTGACCGTGCCGCAGGGCACCGTGGTGAAGGACCGCGAGGGCAATGTCCTGGCCGACCTGTTGCACGTTGGCGACGAGTACATCGCCGCGCGCGGCGGTATGGGCGGCCTGGGTAACGCCGCGTTGGCCTCGACAAAGCGTAAGGCCCCCGGCTTCGCGCTGCTGGGCACTCCCGGCGAAGAGTCTGACATTGTTCTGGAGCTCAAGTCCATTGCGGATGTGGCCCTGGTGGGTTACCCCTCGGCCGGTAAGTCCTCGCTGATTGCCGCTATCTCTGCGGCACGCCCGAAGATTGCGGATTACCCGTTCACGACCCTAATCCCGAACCTGGGTGTGGTGCAGGCCGGCGATGTTCGCTACACCGTGGCCGACGTGCCGGGCCTGATTGAGGGTGCCTCGGAGGGCCGTGGCCTGGGCCACCGCTTCCTGCGCCACGTGGAGCGCTCCTCGGCGCTCGTGCACGTGATTGACTGCGCGACCCTGGAGCCGGGCCGCGACCCGATCAGCGACTTTGAGGTGATCCGCGGCGAACTGCAGAACTACGAGGTCGATCCGACCGCGGGTGTGACCGTGCCGCTGCACGAGCGTCCGCAGATTGTGGTGCTGAACAAGATTGACGTGCCCGAGGCCCGCGAGCTAGCCGAGTTCGTGCGCCCCGAGTTCGAGGAGATGGGCTTCAAGGTCTTCGAGATTTCGACCGCCTCGCACGAGGGTCTGAAGCCCCTCATCTTCGCGATGGCGAAGCTCGTTGAGGAGGACCGCGCCGCCCGTGCCGCCGCCGAGAAGGAGGCCGAGCGCGTGACCGTCGAAACCCCCGTGATTCGTCCGAAGGGCTTCCGCAACAAGAAGAAGCAGGAGTTCACTATTCGTCGCGAGGAACGCAACCTGGAGCCGCTGTTCCGCGTGATTGGCGAGAAGCCCGAGCGCTGGATTCAGCAGACCGACTTCAACAACGATGAAGCGGTCGGCTACCTGGCGGACCGCCTGGCCCGCCTGGGCGTTGAGGACGAGCTGTTCAAGGCTGGCGCCCGCGCCGGCGACGCCGTGGTGATTGGTGAGAGCGACAACTCGGTGATTTTCGACTGGGAGCCGACCATGATCGGTGGCGCCGAGCTACTCTCCTCCCCGCGCGGTACCGACGCCCGCCTGGAGGAGATTATCCGCCCGACCCGCGCCCAGAAGCGCGTGGAGTACAAGGAGCGCATGGATGCGAAGGCTGCGGCTCGTGCCGAGCTGGAATCCGAGCGCGTGGCAGGCGTCTGGACCGAGTCCGTGGAGTACCGCAAGAAGCTCAAGGAGGGCAAGGTCGACGAGAATATCGACATGCCCGGCACCGAGGACTAGGTAGAGTCCACATCGTGGCGACGGGGGTGAGCCGGGTCGCGGGTATTCCACCCGCGGCTTAGCTCACCCCCGTCATTTCGTTGTTTTTAGCGCCGAGACGGTAGCATAGATGGGTGTACGCACGTGCATCCGGCGTCCCGCGTGGGCCCGCCGAGTGGCGCGCGTGCATCCGTGTATTTGCCCGTATCCTCACCGGTGGGCGCGTTGTTTTCCGGTGCGGTCTCTGTCCCCAGCAAGGACGGCTTCTGTGAGTGATCAGCCTATTCAGCTTGATTTCGGTGCCCCGAGCTCCGAGTCGATTCCCCCTCGTATCCCTGGACGGGTGCGTTTGGGCGTGATGGGTGGAACGTTTGACCCGATTCATCACGGGCACCTGGTGGCGGCCAGCGAGGTCGCCGCGGTGTTCGACCTGGACGAGGTCGTGTTCGTTCCGACCGGTCAGCCCTGGCAGAAGGTGGGGGAGCGGCACGTGAGCGATGCCGAGCACCGCTACCTGATGACGGTAATCGCGACCGCGTCGAACCCGCGTTTTACGGTGAGCCGTATTGATATTGACCGTGGCGGCGCCACGTACACCTTTGATACGCTTAACGAGCTGCGCAGCCTGCGCCCCGATGCTGACCTGTTCTTCATTACCGGGGCGGACGCAATCAGCCAGATTATGACCTGGCGCAATGCCCATAAGCTGTGGGACCTCGCGACGTTCGTGGGCGTGACCCGCCCCGATCACACGCTGGATCCTCCCCTTGCGGAGGGGCGTCATATTACGACGCTGAAGATCCCCGCGATGGCGATTTCTTCGACCGATATTCGCCGCCGCGCGGCTGAGGGCGCCCCCATCTGGTACCTGGTACCCGATGGCGTGGTGCAGTACATTGCGAAGTACGGGCTGTATAAGAAGGACGCTTTGACGGCCTACCGTGACGGCCTGCCTCGAGTTAAGGATGAGGCGGAGCAGTCACCCGAATCGACGAATAATGAGGGAACACATGAGTGAAGCTGCGGGTTCGAAGCCCTATAGCGAGGACGAAGCGTACCTCTACGAGACGTACGTGACCGAAGACGGCATTGAGGTGCCGCCGCCGACTAAGGTGATGGGTCCGCGCCGTCTCGCCCGCTACCGTGAGGAAGTCGCCGAGTACCTGCGCGCACACCGCCGCGGGGAGAACCCGAAGCCCGTTGAGAATATGGGTTCCGTGGTGAATACCGGCGCGATTGATCCGCAGGTTCTGGCGGTTCAGCGTCGTTTCGCGGCGCTGGCGGCCCAGGGCAAGATTGAGACCGAGGCGAACGACGAGGAGAAGCTGCACGAGCCGGCCCCTCTGACCAGTAGCCTGCGCGTTCTGCGTCCCGACGAGATCGCGAAGAACCGTGTAGATGCCACCAGCCCCTCGGCGGTGGATAGCCCGCTGACCTCTTCCATTCCGGTGATTACCGTGGTCAAGGAGGAGGAGCCCGAGCCGAAGATGCACGAGTACCTCGTGCGCGACGAGCCGAAGGTTGACGAGAGCGTCGTCGGCTACGCCTCCGCGCCGGCTGAGGACGAGGAGCCCTCCGAGCCCAAGGACGCCCAGAAGCCCGAGGCTCCCGAAGCTCCCGAAGCTCCCGAGGCGCAGAAGGAGGACGCATCCTCCAACCTGCCCACCCGCGTGAGCGCCGTGAACGCTCAGGGCCTGGACCTGAGCGTTCTGGACGGCTCGGTTTCTGGCGACACCGTGGATTCGGTGGACGGCGACCCGACCGTGGCCCTGAGCCCGGACGAGGTGGAGGAACTGCTGCAGCGCATGGTGGACCGCCAGGATCCCGAGGATTCCGTGGCGATGGCCGAGCTCGCCGCAGAGGAGTCTGCCGAGTCGAAGAGCGCACCGGTGGCATCGGTGGAGCGCGTGGACAGTGGATCTCAGAACAGCGGCGCTCAGAAGAAGGACTCCGATAAGTCCTTCGCCGAGAAGGTCACCGAGAACCAGTCGGAGCACGAGGTGCTGAAGCCGGCCCAGAAGACCTCCCTGGCCTGGCTGTGGATGGTTCTGTTGCTGGCCCTGGTTGTTGTCGGCTTGATTATGATTTTTGGCCCGAAGTAGGCCGTGAGAACGCACCCCGTGGGGTGCTGCCGGTGGGAATGACCGGCAAGAAAGGAAGATATGACTGCTGCACAGTCCTCGATTGAGGCTCTGCGCATTGCCGCCCGCGCGGCGGAGGAAAAGCAGGGAACGAACCTGTTCGCTGTGGATGCCTCCGACGCCATGGGCCTGATTGACGGTTTCCTGGTGGTCTCCGCTCACAACGAGCGCCTGGTGAACGCCGTGGCTGACGAGGTGGAGGACGCCCTGCGCGAGCAGGCCGGCCTGAAGCCGGTGCGCCGCGAGGGTCGCTCCTCGGGTCGTTGGATTCTGTTGGACTTTGGCGATATCGTGGTTCACGTTCAGCACGAGGAGGACCGCGAGTTCTACGCCCTGGATCGCCTGTGGGCTCAGGCCCCGCGCATCGAGCTGGGTGTTGAGAATGAGGCTCCCTTCGATATCGAGGCTGAGTCCGAGGAAGAGGCCGCGCGCATCATCCCGGCGCAGGACGAGGCTTAGGCCTTCGGGCTGTCGCTCGGCGCGCAACGTTTTTGCGGTGCGCGTTCTGTAGTGCTTGCGTGAGGGGCGGGTTCGGTGCCCTGCATGTGGTGCACATGCGGGGCACGCGTGCCCGCCTCTTAGCCGTATTCGCGGTGCTTCGTAGCCCTTGGACGGGGCGGCTCGGAGCCCCTAAAGTTTTTGGAAAATTTTTTGAATTTGAGCTGTTCTCGATTTGCGTAGCCCTCTGAGGTGTGTGTAATATATTCATGTTGCCTCGTTGAGGAACGTAACAGAATATGGGGATATGGCGCAGCTGGTAGCGCACCTGCATGGCATGCAGGGGGTCAGGGGTTCGAGTCCCCTTATCTCCACGGAAACCTCGTTTGATGTGCTAATCGCCCGGTTCGTAAGAGTCGGGCGATTTTGCTATCTCTAGACTCTGTATCGCGGTTTCACCCTGGAGTCGACGAACCCTCACTCGGTTGCGTCGCCCGCCGGCCCGTGCCGGTCTTCTCGCCCCGGCGATTCTGCGTCGGCCACAACCCCCAAGGAGAAGGTTAATGGGAGAGCACGCACACTCTCACCACGGCGGTCACCACGACCACTCTCATATGCACAGCCCGGAGGAGGCCGCCTCGATGCGTCCGCGCCTGCTGGTGGCTTTTACCCTGGCGCTCGTCATCGTGCTGGCGCAGGCGGTTGGCTCTCTGGTTACAGGAAGTCTCGCCCTGCTGACCGATACGGCGCACGCCATTACGGATGCATCCGGGCTGCTGGTGGCGCTCACCGCGGCTTCGCTCATGACGCGTCCGGCAACCTCGCGCCACACGTGGGGCTTCCGACGCATTGAGGTGCTGGCGGCCCTGGGCCAGTCGGTGCTGCTACTGGCCGTGGGTATCTACACGGCGGTAGAGGGCGTGCATCGCCTGTTCGCCCCGCCGGAGGTGCCCGGCGCCGAGCTGCTGGTCTTCGGCGTGGTCGGCCTGGTGGCGAACGTTATCGGCATTGCGGTGCTGGCCTCTGGCCGAAACGCGAACTTCAATATGCGTGCCGCGTTCCTGGAGGTGCTCAACGATGCCCTGGGCTCGCTGGGCGTGATCGTGGCGGCGGTGGTGATTTGGCTGACCGGCTTCTACCGGGCGGACGCCCTTGCAGGTCTGTTCATTGCGGCACTGATTGTGCCGCGCGCGGTGCGCCTGATGAGGCAGACCACGGCGGTGCTCATGGAGTTCACCCCGGACGGCCTGGACCTGGACGCGATGCGCGAGCACATGCTGCGCGTCGACGGTGTGGTGGAGGTGCACGATGTGCACGCCTCGATGGTGGCGACGGGTTTGCCGGTCGTGACCGCGCACGTGGTGGTTGCGGATTCTTGCTTCCGCGACGGGTCTGCGGTGGTGATTCTGGACCGTATCCGCTCCTGCGTTGCGAGCCATTTTGAGGTGTCGGTGGAGCACTCGACCTTCCAGCTGGAGACCGCCGAGCTGGGTGGCCAGGAGCCGCAGTCGGTCCGCCACCCCTAGCCGGCTTTATGTCCCCGGCACCCAGAACCCGGTCGTGCGCGCGGGCGCCGCGCGTTAGCCCACGCTGTCCACTCCGTCGTCATTCTCGGCAGTAGTTGGTAGCTTTTGGCGGCAAAAGATACACTCGTAGATGGGGTATGCCCGGGTTCTCCGGCGCATCCGGGAACGTACCCCGAACACCGAATCAGCATCACGGAGGAGACCATGCATTCACCCATCGCCACGTACCTCACTGAGTCCCTGACGACGGTCGTCTCCGATACCTCCGGGGAGCTGGCGAACTACATTCCCGAGCTGGCCGCCGTGGACCCGGATAAGCTGGCCGCGTCCATCGTGATGGTGGACGGCGAGCAGTACGCCGCCGGTGACAGCGACGTGGAGTTCACGATCCAGTCGATTTCCAAGCCCTTCGTGTACGCGCTGGCCCTGGCCGACCGCGGCTTTGACGATGTGCTGGCGAAGGTCGGCGTTGAGCCCTCGGGCGAGCCCTTCAACGAGCTGTCCCTTGAGGACGGTTCGGGCAAGCCGCTGAACCCCATGATTAACGCCGGTGCTATTACCACCCATTCGCTGGTGGGCCCTCCGGGGGCCACGCAGGGCGAGCGCATGGAGCGCGTCATTTCGGGTCTGTCGGCATTTGCGGGCCGCCGCCTGTCGGTGAATGAGCGCGTGTACGAATCCGAGCTAGAGCACGCGCACCGCAACTACGCGATTGCGCATATGCTGCGCGGCCACGGCATCCTGACGGGTGACCCGGAGGTGTCGGTGCAGGGGTACACGCGCCAGTGCTCGCTCATGGTCACTGTCAAGGACCTGGCGCTGATGGCCGCGACCCTCGCGAACTACGGTGTGCACCCGGTGACGGGGGAGCAGGTTGTGCCGAAGGGCGTGGTGCGTCAGGTGCTGAGCGTCATGTTCACGTGCGGCATGTACAATTCCGCGGGTGACTGGGCAACCCAGGTGGGCGTTCCGGCGAAGAGCGGCGTGGGCGGCGGCATCATTGGCGCGGTTCCGGGTCAGCTGGGTGTGGCGACGTTCTCTCCGCGCCTGGATAAGCACGGCAATAGCGTGCGCGGCGTGGAGCTCTTCGAGAAGTTCTCCGAAGACATGGGCATGCACGTGATGAACGTGCCGACGGTGGCGCGCTCGGCCTTGCGCGCGGACTACCAGATTGGTTCCGGTCCCGAGGCCATGCGCCTGATTCAGCTGCAGGGCCGTATTCGCTTCGCGGGTGTGGAGCGCGTGATTCGCGAGATTGTGGACGCCCCGATGGAGGGCTCGAAGATCGCCCTGGACGTGACGCGCGTGTACGCTGTGGATGAGGTGGCGCAGAATATGCTCCTGGAGCTGATGCGCCGCCTGACCGCAGACGGCTACCGGGTGTACCTGATTGATAACGACGACACGATTACCGATAAGGATGCGCTACGCCGCATGAACGTGACGATCCTGTCGGGCCCCGAGGGCTCCTCTCCCTCGCAGTTGGTGGGGGATGACTCCGTGGTTGAACTGTCGGGTAGCGCCGCGGCTTCTGTGCCCGTGGAGGGTGCGTCGGTTAAGCCTTCGGGTGAGCTGGAGGGCGAGTCCGGGGCCTAGTCGGTGCCTCGGCGTGGCCGTGCCGTGCGGCTGGATATACTGGTGGTATGAAGAAGCTTTATCAGAATCCCGTTGTTCGGCAGGCTCACCGTTTTCGCGAGGCTCTCCTGTACCCGGCGTATTTCGTGTTTTCGTTGCTGTCGCTGAGGTGGGTGCGTCGCCGTCACCCGCGTGCGGCGGGTGTGCTGTCTGCGGCGCTGTGGATTGAGCTGGTGATGCGTGGAATTAAGCAGCTGGTGCGTCTTATGGTGCCGGTTCTTCGGGACGCCGAGGCGCGCCGCGCGCGTGCGGAGCGCGGCCGCACCTACCAGCCGCGCTAACCTCACCGGCTGAGCTAACAGAACGAGGCTGATACGACGAAGCCCCCTCGTACTAGAAATAGTACGAGGGGGCTTCGCTATATCTGGGGGTAGAAGCTTAGTGCTTCTTCTTCGGCTCGCACGCCACGCCATCACCGTCTTTATCTAGACCAGGGCGGTAACCCGGCTCGCCACGATGCAGCGGCGCCGCACCAGCCGCACGAGCATCAGCGCATGTTTCGTAATAAACACTCGACTGCGCCGGAGCCTGCTGAACAGGCTGCGCGGGAGCTTGCTGAGCAGGAGCCTCAGTCGCCGGAGCCTGCGCGGGCGCCTGCTGGACGGGCGCCTCCGTAGCTACCGGCGTCTCCTGAACCGGAGCCGCCGGCGCCTCCGCGGAAGGTGCCTCAGTAGCCGGTGCCTGCACGGGAGCCTCAGTCGTCGGAACCGGAGACGGGGTTACCGTCGGGGTAGGAGACTCCGAAGGAGACGCAGACGCACTCGGCGTCGGAGAAGAACTAGCAGTAGCCGAAGGGCTAGCAGGGGCAGACGTCGACGACGAGGCAGAAGGCGTCGACTCCGGAGTGCGAACAGGCGAAGAGCAACCGGTCAGCAGTAGAGTACCCGCAAGAACGCCAGCGGCGGCATAAATTTTCAGCACAATATTCCTTGAAAAGTGAGTGGATAAGCGTGTTCACCGTAGAACACACACTCCAGTGTAAAGGAAAACCACCCAGTCTGTGGACAACGTTGGACCGCATCAAACAATCTGACAAGGGAAGATGCAACCTGCAGGCATAACGAAGCCCCCTTGTGCCGGTTCACGCAAGAACCGGCACAAGGGGGCTTCGCTCTATTAGGGTGTCTACATCAGTTAGGGGTGCTGGGGGAGTAGCGCCCCCGCCGGAACAGCTCTCGCCGGGCTGAGGCTAAGAGCAGTTACCGTTCACATCGCAGGAGGGGCCAGCAGTAGCCGAGCCCGCCTCCGCAGCACCGGCACCCGCAGCCTCACCCGAAGTGCCTGCCAGCGGGTTCAAAAACTCAACACGGTGAGTCTCCTCCCACACCTGACGCAGCGCCTGCACCAGCATTTCCGCAGGCTGCGCACCACTGACCGCCCACTTCGACTCAATCAAAAAGAACGGCACACCATTAATGCCCAGCTGGCGCGCCAACTGCTCATCAGCACGCACATCCGCCGCGTAACGGTCACTCTTCAACACCGCCTCAACCTCGGCAGTATCCAGGCCAATCTCAGAAGCAATATCCAGAATCGACTCGTGATCCTGCACCGAACGGCCCTGCGTAAAGTACGCCAGCTTAAACGCCTCCTCCGCCGCCGACGCCAAACCCTGCTCCGCCGCATAGTGAATCACACGGTGCGCATCAAACGTGTTACCGTAGCGTGCCTGACGCCAATTGAAATCCAAACCCACCTCGCGGGCGCGCTCCGCCAACGACTCCTGGCTCGCAATCGCCTGCTCCAACGACATCTGATACTTACCGGCAATCATCTCAGGCAGCGAACCGGCAGGATGCTCCGTAGCCGACGGGTCCAGCTCAAAACTATGCCACACCACCTCAACCTCGTCACGGTGCTCAAACTCGGCGAGCGCCTGCTCCAGGTTACGCTTGCCCACGTAGCAGAAGGGGCACACAATATCGGACCAAATATCAATACGCATGTTATCTATTCCTCTCATACTCGGATGCGGCACGTTGCCGCCCTGTATGCTCACCCAACGCACGGACCACCCTGTTTATTCCTGCGCTACCCGCCCGATGTTCAGCGAGTCGGGGAAAGAAAACCGGCAGCGGCGGGCACGGCGAAGCCCCTTCCCTCCCGCGCAGGGAGAGAAGGGGCTTCCAATAATCACAGCCTCGAGTGCACCTCTCGGAATCACCCGATCCGAACCGGCCTAGCGGTTTGCCGCGGCGGGGGCACCCGCAGTGGCCGAGGCCGTGGTCGAACGCGAAGCCGCGGGCTGGGGCGGCTGGGATGCGCGCGTGGTGGCGGCCGGCTGCGAGGGGGTCCTGGTTGCGGCTACCTCATCCTCGTACCGGGGGGTCGGGTCCGGAGTAGGAGTGGGGGTGGGGGTCGGCGAGGGAGCCTCGGTCGTTGCCTCCGCGGAGGGAGTCTCGCTCGGCTCGGGGGTTGCGGTCGGGCTGGGAGCCGCTGCCTTAATCTCCTCCTCCGAGGCGTCGCCGTAGTAGTCGCGAATCGTGACCGGGGTCAGGCCGCGCTCGTCCAGCAGGCCCTTGAGCTTATCCAGAATCGGAATAATCGTCTCGTAATTCAGGTGGCCCAGAACAATCTGCTGCGGAAGCATATAGCGCAGCGAACGCATGTAAATCACGCGGGCGCTGGTCTTTGCCTCATCACCGGTCGTGCCGTTCCACATGACCGGGCGGGTAAAGCCAATCTCACCGGCAGCCTTCAGCACCGCATCGTTATAGCGGCCGTACGGCGGGCGGAAGTAGGGCTTCGACGAGACGCCGAAGATGCTCATAATCTCGTCCTCGTTGCGCTGTAGCTCCTCCTTCACGCCCTCGGCGTCCAGGGTGGTCAGGTCGGTGTGGTTGTAGGTGTGGTTCGCAATCTGAATCTGCCCGCTCTGAACCAGCGGACGGAGAATATCAACGTTGTTCTTGAAACCCACGTACGAGGCGTTAATAAAGAAGGTCAGGCGAGTATTCGTACGCTTGGAGAACTCGGCGTAGCCGCGAATAGCCTCGGGGCTGGCACCGTCGTCAACCGTCCACGCGATGTACTTGCCCTCACCCACGAGAGCGTTGCCCACGCCGGGCCACTCGCGCGGCTTATCAATCGGGTTACCGGTGACGGACTGGGTCGGAGAGTTCGTGGCTACGGGTCGGGGAGTAGCGGAGGGGCTATCGCTACCGGCCTGGTAGGGAGTAAAGTTGCCGCTCGTGCTGTCGTAGTCGTTATTCGACTTGTTCGAGCAGGCTGCGATGAGCGGAAGCATAGCGGTGCCGAGCACAAAAAGTCGGCGGTTAGGCTGTGAGTGGATCATACCTTCCAGGATAACGCCCGCGTGGGTCCTACAAGAACCTGAACAGCCCCGCCGCCCTAAATAATGCGCATATCACAGCGGGGTCATGTTCTCACCCGCGTATTTAAAGGTATCGACGTGCTGGGCTCGGCCCGCGAGGGGACGGGCTCAGTTACACTAGTGGGGTAAGAGTCTGAGGGGATAACGAATTGCGCAACCTAGTCAATGACGCCGCTGACGAGGCGGTTAACATCGGTTACCGCGTGGCCGACCGCCTGCACCGCTGGCGTGAGAAGCGCGCTATCGCCGCCGGCCGCGAGCCGATTCTTGTTCCCAGCGAGGGGTACGGGCGAGTTGCATCCGAAGGGAACCCGGGCTGGGTTCGTATCATCGCCCGAGCCCTCTACAACACGGTCGACCTTGAGCGACTCCTGCAGGTCGTGGAGGGAACCCAAGACACCGCCAACCCCATGCGAGGCTGGCGTGCCTTCACCGCGATCGCTATGTCGGATGCCCCGGTCACCATCGTTATCGGCGGTACCAAGTACGAGGCGTACACCGACCGCGGCGGCGTGCTCGACGTGAAGCTTGAGATTGACCTGGAACCCGGCATGCACGAGGTCATCATGTACGTGCCCGGGTCGCGCGCCGTAGCCACCAGCGTTTACATCGTGCCGGAGTCGCAGAAGCTAGGCGTCATCATGGACGTCGACGACACCGTCATGGTGACCATGCTGCCGCGCCCCCTCGTGGCCGCCTGGAACTCCTTCGTGCTCGACGAGCACGCGCGCATCCCGACCCCCGGCATGGCCGTCATGACCGACCGTATTCGCCGTAGTGAGCCGAACGCGCCGTTCATGTATCTGTCCACCGGTGCGTGGAACATTACCCCGACCCTGCGCCGATTCCTGAGCCGTAACGGCTACCCGCGCGGCACGTTCCTGCTTACCGACTGGGGGCCGACCCCCGACCGCTGGTTCCGGTCCGGCACCAAGCACAAGGTGGATTCCCTGCAGCGCCTGGTTGAGGAGTTCCCGCAGATGAAGTGGATCCTGGTTGGTGACGACGGGCAGCGCGACCCGTATATCTACAACGGCTTCGCGGTGCGTTACCCGGACAACGTGGCGGCCATCGTGATTCGTAACCTGACGGTGGGGGAGTCCGTGCTCGCCTCGGGCCGCGTGTGGAGCGACCACCGCGCCGAGCAGATGATGCGCTCACCCCTGTGGATCGAAGCCACCGACGGCGTGACGCTCAGCAAGAAGCTACGCGATCTGGGAATCATCGACTTCTAGACGTTCTCAGCTGCACGTTTTGCGCCCACGCATACCCTATATGCGGTGAAGGCCGGCCACTCCAGCACGGGTGGTCGGCCTTCTCTGCGTACTGAGCTCTGTAGGCTCCAAGCCCGCCCCGGACCCTGCCCCGAAGATTCCGGTTCGTCCATCGGGGCTGTGGGGTGTTTAAGGCTTAACCAACTTAAACCAACGACACACCGGCCAGTCGCGAAGAGTTAAAAATCTTTTGTACAGCTTTAATCACACCCCTTCGTCGCGGTCAGCCCCCGGGTTAAGGGCTCATTAAGAAAACCTGTTCGTCTTTAAAACCCCGTCGTTCCGCGTCATGCTGGGCGAGTGTTAAACCTGCGCTTAAATCAAGCCCGAGGAATACGGCCCCGGACGTCTTAAAACGTCAGAGGGGTTAAAAGCACCCTAAGAAACGAACGGGGAGGGCCAACTAAAATGCCACCCAACTTAAACCCCACCTGTGGATAACCCCGCGAGGTCCCCGAAAATCCGGCGAACTCCACCACCGGGCGGGTGTGGATAAGCCCGCGAGGCACCCCATTAAGTGGGTTCGGCTGTGGGTTTATCGAACGAAACACGACCCACGCACCACATCATCTTGTGGTGCAGAAATTTCTTGGCACTAGATGTAGTATTAATACTCGGTTCCACCGCTTAGGCCCCTCGGGGCCCTCCCCGCAGAACCGCGAGGCAGCAGATCCGCCCCCGCACGACGGGCGGCACCGCCCCGGCAGGGTAGAGGTACGACGGTGGAGCCCCTAGGAAAACACGCCAGATTCATTCACGAGATAACCCCGCCTGAGCGGGAGAAAGTAAGAGGCACTCCCATGGTAGTGACCGTTTACACCAAGCCGCAGTGTGTCCAGTGCAACATGACCTACCGCGCCCTCGACGCGAAGGGTATCAGCTACACCAAGGTTGATATCACCGAAGACACTCAGGCCCTTGAGATGGTTAAGTCCCTCGGCTACCTGCAGGCACCCGTCGTCATCGCAGGCGAGGAGCACTGGTCCGGTTTCCGCCCCGATAAGATCAACGCTTTGGAAGCGTAAATCCAGCCGAAACCCACATAAACGGAATCGGCGTCACACAGCCATACCGGCACATACGAAGTAAGGAGCTCACGTTGAGTACCGTCCTCACGCCCAACCCCGCAGATGAACACGCAGAAATCCGCAAGATTCTCATGGATGCGCGTAACTCCTCTGAGGGTCGAGCGACCGAGGCTCTGGCGGACGCATCCGCGCCACTCGTCGTGTACTTCTCCTCCATCTCCGGTAACACCCACAAGTTCGTGGAGAAGATTCGTGCCCGCCGCCTCCGCCTGCCGCTACGCACCGGCGAAGACACCCTCATTCTTGATGAGCCGTTCGTGCTGATCGTCCCCACCTACGGCAAGCCTGAAGGCGCCGGTAACGTTCCCCCGCAGGTGGTTAAATTCCTGAACGTGGAGCAGAATCGCCACCACATGCTCGGTGTGATTGGCTCCGGCAACACCAACTTTGGTCCGCTCTTCGGTATCGCGGCAGACATTGTCGCCAAGAAGTGCGATGTGCCCGTGCTCTTCAAGTTCGAGCTCATGGGCACCGATTCAGATGTAGAAAAAGTCAACGAAGGATTGGAAGCATTTTGGACGCAAAACTGCCCTCAGCACTAGAGACTCTCGGTGCGAGCCACACCGGCAACACCGTACCCGAGAAGTTCCGGGGTATGAGCTACCACGAGCTGAACGCTCTGCTGAACCTCTACGATGAGAACGGCAAGATTCAGTTCGACGCCGACCGCCAGGCAGCACGTCAGTACTTCCTGCAGCACGTCAACAACAACACCGTGTTCTTCCACGACCTGGAAGAGAAGATTGAGTACCTGATCGAGAACCAGTACTACGAGCCTGAGCTCTTCGAGAAGTACAACTTCCAGTTCATCAAGAACCTGTTCAAGCGCGCCTACGCCGTGAAGTTCCGCTTCCCGACCTTCCTGGGTGCCTTCAAGTTCTACACCTCCTACGCGCTCAAGACCTTCGACGGTCAGCGCTACCTGGAGCGCTTCGAGGACCGCGTCTGCATGGTGGCGCTGCTGCTGGCAGAAGGCAACGAGAAACTCGCCGAAGACATCGTCGACGAGATCATCTCCGGCCGTTTCCAGCCGGCAACCCCGACCTTCCTCAACGCTGGTAAGAAGCAGCGCGGCGAGCTCGTCTCCTGCTTCCTGCTGCGCATGGAAGATAACATGGAGTCCATCGGCCGCTCCATCAACTCTGCACTGCAGCTCTCCAAGCGCGGCGGCGGCGTGGCATTTGCCCTGACCAACCTGCGCGAATCCGGCGCGCCCATTAAGAAGATTGAGAACCAGTCCTCGGGCGTTATCCCCGTCATGAAGCTGCTGGAAGACGCCTTCTCCTACGCAAACCAGCTCGGCGCACGTCAGGGTGCCGGTGCCGTGTACCTGCACGCACACCACCCCGACATCTACGCCTTCCTGGACACCAAGCGTGAGAACGCTGACGAGAAGATCCGCATCAAGACCCTCTCCCTGGGTGTTGTCATCCCCGACATCACCTTCGAGCTGGCGAAGAAGAACGAGGACATGTACCTCTTCTCCCCGTACGATGTGGAACGCATCTACGGTGTGCCCTTCTCCGACATCAACGTCTCCGAGAAGTACTACGAGATGGTCGACGATGCACGCATCACCAAGACCAAGATTAACGCTCGCGAGTTCTTCCAGACCATCGCAGAGATTCAGTTCGAGTCCGGCTACCCGTACGTGATGTTCGAAGACACCGTCAACCGCGCGAACCCCATCGCCGGTAAGGTCATCATGTCCAACCTCTGCTCCGAGATTCTGCAGGTTTCTGAGCCGTCCACCTACCATGCTGACCTCGGCTACGAGACCGTTGGTAAGGACATCTCCTGCAACCTCGGTTCGCTGAACATTGCACTGACCATGGACGGCGACGACTTCGGCAAGACCGTGGAAACCGCGATTCGTTCGCTGACCTCCGTCTCCGACCAGTCCGACATCCGCTCCGTACCCTCCATCGAGCGCGGCAACAACATGAGCCACGCCGTGGGTCTGGGCCAGATGAACCTGCACGGCTACCTGGCACGCGAGCACGTCTACTACGGTTCCGAAGAAGCGCTGGACTTCACCAACATGTACTTCTACACCGTCGTCTACCACGCAATCCGCACCTCCATGCAGATTGCTAAGGAACGCGGCCAGCGTTTCGAGGGCTTCGAGAACTCGAAGTACGCATCCGGTGAGTTCTTCGCCAAGTACATCGAGAAGGAATGGGAACCGCAGACCGAGCGTACTCGCGAACTGTTCGCTAAGCACCACATCCCCACCCGTGAAGAGTGGATTCAGCTGGCTGCTGACGTGGCACAGTACGGCATGTACAACCAGAACCTGCAGGCTGTTCCGCCGACCGGCTCCATCTCCTACATCAACGGCTCGACCTCTTCGATTCACCCGATCGCTTCGAAGATTGAGATCCGTAAGGAAGGCAAGCTCGGCCGCGTCTACTACCCGGCGCCGTACATGACCAATGACAACCTGGAGTACTACCAGGACTCCTACGAAATTGGTTACGAGAAGATCATCGACACCTACGCTGTGGCAACCCAGCACGTGGACCAGGGCCTGTCGCTGACCCTCTTCTTCCGCGATACCGCAACCACCCGCGATATCAACCGCGCCCAGATTTACGCATGGCGTAAGGGCATCAAGACCATCTACTACATCCGTCTGCGTCAGATGGCTCTTGAGGGTACCGAGGTTGAAGGCTGCGTATCCTGCATGCTCTAGCCCGAATGCTGTGACGCATTCAGCCTGAGCTGGCACACTATAACTAAAGACTGGAAGGGGCGGTTACGGTAAACACGAAACCCGCCTGCGCGACTGGCTGGGCGCGCGTGGGACCGTAACCGCCCTTTAAGAATCGGAGAATTACTAATGAGCGAAAAGGTGAAGCTCGTCGACCACGCGGTTGAGGCTATCAACTGGAACCGTATTGAGGACGAGAAGGACCTTGAGGTTTGGGATCGTCTGACCGGTAACTTCTGGCTGCCGGAAAAGGTGCCGCTGAGCAACGACGTGCCCTCCTGGAAGACCCTGACCGAAGAAGAGAAGCAGCTGACCATGCGCGTCTTTACCGGTCTGACCCTGCTGGACACCATCCAGGGTACCGTCGGTGCAGTATCCCTGCTGCCGGACGCTGTGACGGCGCACGAAGAGGCAGTGTACACCAACATCGCGTTCATGGAGTCCGTGCACGCAAAGTCGTACTCTTCGATCTTCTCGACCCTCGCTTCCACCAAGGAGATTGACGAGGCATTCCGCTGGGCTTCTGAGAATGAGCACCTGCAGAAGAAGGCGAAGATCGTTCTGTCCTACTACACCGGTGACGACCCGCTGAAGAAGAAGGTTGCCTCCACCCTGCTGGAGTCCTTCCTGTTCTACTCGGGCTTCTACCTGCCTATGTACTGGTCTTCGCGCGCGAAGCTGACCAACACCGCTGACCTGATTCGTCTGATTATTCGTGACGAGGCAGTGCACGGCTACTACATTGGCTACAAGTTCCAGCAAGGCCTGGCGAAGGAGTCCGCGGAGCGTCAGGCAGAGCTGAAGGAGTACACCTTCAACCTGCTGTACGAACTGTACGAGAACGAGGTGGCGTACACCCACTCCCTGTATGACGGTGTGGGTTGGAGTGAGGACGTTAAGAAGTTCCTGCACTACAACGCTAACAAGGCTCTGATGAACCTGGGCTACGAGCCGATGTTCCCGGCGTCTGTGACTAATGTGTCTCCGGCGATCCTGTCGGCGCTGTCCCCGAACGCTGATGAGAACCACGACTTCTTCTCCGGTTCCGGCTCTTCCTACGTGATCGGTAAGGCTGTGAACACCGAGGACGAGGACTGGGACTTCTAAGCCTCCTTTCTCAACTTTCTCAACGTGCCTCTTCTCGGCGTGAGATAACGTGAGATAAACCGACCCCCGCGTGTCCACTGTGGATGCGCGGGGGTTCCGCCGTTTAACCGGGCTATTCAACGTGCCGGGATGCCCAGGATCCCCCGGTTTAACCTGGTGTGGAAGCGCTAGGGAAGCGGGGGGAGCGGCACCCTGGTTCCAGCTGTGGGCACCTCGCTACAAACTCTTCACCCCGTAGCATAAAAGACTGTTGATATATCGGGGTGCGGGGCGTACTGTGGAACCACTATCCCCAAATCCTGGAAGGAACATCATGCGTTCAGTTGTTATGGAAGCCCCCGGCAAGGTCGTCGTCAACGAAGTTGAGAAGCCGACCCTGCTCGAACCCACCGACGCCATCATCAAGCTCGCAGCATCCTGCATCTGCGGCTCCGACCTGTGGCCCTACCGCGGCGCAGACGCAAAGCCCGTCGACCACCGCGCAATGGGCCACGAATACATCGGCGAGGTCGTAGAAGTCGGCTCCGAGGTCACCACCGTAGCCCCCGGCGACTTCGTCGTAGGCTCCTTCTGCATCTCCTGCGGCGAGTGCGAAACCTGCACCGCAGGCTACCCCTCCCGCTGCCTCAAGGCAATCGCAGCAGGCGACACTTACATCGGCATGCGCTCCAACGGCACCCAGGCAGAATACGCCCGCGTACCCTTCGCAGACGGCACCCTCGTCAAGACCCCCGCAGCCCCCACCGAAGAGCAGATCCCGCACCTGATGGCGGCATCCGACGTGCTCGGCACCGGCTGGTACGCAGCAGACGCAGCGCAGGCAGGCCCCGGCAAGACCATCGTCGTTGTTGGCGACGGTGCAGTCGGTCTGAGCGCAGTCATCGGCGCTAAGCAGCTCGGCGCGGAGAAGATTATCATCATGTCCCGCAACCCCGAACGTCAGGCGCTTGCTAAGGAATTCGGCGCAACCCACATCGTGGAAGAGCGCGGCGAAGAGGGTATCGCCAAGGTTCTGGAGCTCACCGACGGCGTGGGCGCACACGGCGTTGCGGAGGCTGTTGGCTCCCAGCAGTCCTTCGACCAGGCACTCGGCTGCGTACGCCACGGCGGTTACATCGGCTTCGTGGGCGTGCCGCACGACAGCGCCATCGGCACCGATAAGCTCTTCGACAAGCAGGTTCACCTGGAGGGCGGCCCCGCCCCCGTGCGCAAGTACCTGCCGACCCTTATCGACCTGATTTACAAGGGCGAAATTGAGCCCGGTAAGGTATTCGACCTGGTTCTGCCCATCGACGAGGCAGCTAAGGGTTACGAGGCAATGGACCAGCGTACCGCCACCAAGGTTCTGCTGACCATGCCGTAATAGCCGCTCGTATCGCCGGTTCTTGTACTTTCTTGTACTAGCAACCCGGCGCGTATACGCTACTAATCCCCGCACCGACCCTGTTCACTCCATGTGAGCGTAGGGTACCGGTTGCGGGGATTCGTGCATTAAAAATTGAGTTTATTTGTCGGAGTCCGGCGAGGTGAGGGACAAATGCGTGAGCTAAGGCATAGAATAAAAGAGCATGATTCGTACAACTCGAAGGATGACAATGACGAAGAAGCCTTTCCCCTCCGACCTCGAAATCGCGCTTGCTGCCGATCTGTGGCCGATTAGCAAGATCGCAGCGGACAACGGCATCAGCGAAGATCGCCTTGAACCCTACGGCAAGTATGTCGCTAAGGTCCTCCTCGACGAAACCACCAACGCAGAGACCGCCCGCAAGCGCGGCTCCAAGTACATCGTGGTTACCGCAGTCACCCCCACCCCGCTCGGTGAAGGTAAGACCGCAACCTCCGTCTCCCTCGCACAGGGCTTTGCACAGACCGGCCGCAAGGCAATCCTGGCTCTGCGTCAGCCCGCAATGGGCCCGACCTTCGGCATCAAGGGCGGCGCAGCAGGCGGCGGCTACTCCCAGATCGTTCCCATGGAGAAGCTGAACCTGCACCTGACCGGCGATTTCCACGCCGTCACCGCAGCACACAACCTGCTTGCCGCAATGATCGACAACCACCTGCACCACGGTAACGACCTGCGCATCGACCCGCGCGCAATCGAGTGGCGCCGCGTCATCGACATGAACGACCGCTCCCTGCGCAACATCGTCGTGGGCCTGGGCGAACGCATGGACGGCGTGGTCCGTGAGACCGGTTTCGACATCACCAGCGCCTCCGAAATCATGGTGATTCTCTCGCTGGCAACCTCCTTCAAGGACCTGCGCGAGCGCCTGGCAAAGATCGTGATTGGCCTGAACTACGACGGCGAGCCCGTCACCGCGGCCGACCTGAAGGCTGACGGCGCAATGTCCGTGATTCTGGCCGACGCCATCAACCCGAACCTGCTGCAGACTCTGGAGCACACCCCGGCCCTGATTCACGCCGGCCCCTTCGGCAACATCGCAACCGGTAACTCCTCCGTGGTTGCCGACTACGTGGGCCTGGAGTACTCCGACTACGTGATTACCGAGGCTGGCTTCGGTGCCGACATGGGTGCCGAGCGTTTCTTCAACGTCAAGTGCCGCGTCTCCGGCCTGAAGCCGGACGCCGCAGTGCTGGTCGTGACTGTGCGCTCCCTGAAGTCCCACTCCGGCCTGTACAAGATTGTTCCGGGCAAGCCCCTGCCCGAGGGCATGCTGCAGGAAAGCCCCTCCGACGTGG
>ERZ1674055.17-NODE-17-length-64979-cov-17.962726_pt1 | contig 64979 bp, 49 predicted proteins | sample MGYA00581121_ERZ1674055 | MGnify/ENA primary metagenome ERZ1674055 (study PRJEB41354, sample SAMEA4873334) | human saliva metagenome | biome: human-associated habitat [ENVO:00009003]; feature: mouth environment [ENVO:08000002]; material: saliva material... | reverse complement strand
ATTTTTTCGAGAAATTGTTGTTTGCGTTCACTGTATGGTTTTTGGATAACAATCCCGTAGGTTTGCGGTGATTATAGCGAGAGGGAAACGCCTGGTTCCATTCCGAACCCAGTAGCTAAGACTCTTTGCGCCGATGGTACTGCACTTTTGTGGGTGTGGGAGAGTAGGTCGTCGCCGCTTTATTATTCAATAGCCCCGGCTTCGCCGGGGCTATTTTTGTTTAACAAACTATTCTGCTTGACGGGTAGTGCGCCCGGTGGAAGAAACTCCGGGCAGAGAATAATAGGGGAGAGGTGCCTCTTCCTCCCTAACGTCCACGGTCGAGGCCGCTCAGGCGCTTAGAGAGGCCGCGGATCCGCATCGTTACAGGTGCACGAAAGCCGCCCTCTATACTAGAATGGTATGGCTTATATTGGGCATTAAAGACGGGCCAAGCGCCCCTCCATAGAGTTGATGCCTCAGGCAGCGGACCGTCCGGACCGACTGCATCCACGACCCGCCACGAGCGGATACCTCCCAAGGAGATTCATGTCTGAGACCCCCCGCCACGAGTCTAACGGCTCCGGCCCCCGTCAGCACCGCAAGAACAACGGCGGCAAGGATTTCCGCTCCAAGAAGGGCGGCAAGAACTTCGGCGGTAAGGGCGGTTTCAAGCGTAACGATCGCGGAGGTAAGAAGTTCGACGGTCGCCGCTCTGACTCGCGTTCGAAGGCACCCCGCTCCAATGGACCCGAGGGTGACGCACCCCGCGAAGAGGTACGTAGCATCGGTGGCCGTGCAGGCTACCGTCCCGCTAAGCCCAAAGCACCCGAGATTGACAGCGATGTGACCGGTCGCGAACTGGACGGTGCAACCTATCGTCAGCTACGTGCCCTGGAGCCTCGTAACGCTGAGACCGTTGCCAAGCATCTGGTGATGGCGGGTCGTTACCTTGACATTGACCCCGAATTCGCGCTGGCGCACGCCGTTGCTGCCTCCCGTAGCGCCGGTCGTATCGCCGCCGTGCGTGAAGCCGTGGGTATTGCTGCCTACGTGGCAGAGGACTACGAGCTGGCCCTGCGTGAGCTGCGTACTCACCGTCGCATCAGCGGTTCCGTGGACCACCTTGCGCTGCTGGTGGACTGCGAACGTGCACTGAGACGACTGCCCAAGGCACAGGAAATGATTGCCGAATTCAAGCGTGAAGAGCTGCCCGCCGAGGTGCGTGTGGAACTGGCTATCGTCGAGTCCGGCATCCTGACCGATCAGGGCAAGAAGAACCAGGCCGTGGTAGCCCTTCAGATTCCCCAGCTGAACCCCAAGCGCGCATTCGAATACAGCCCGCGTCTCTTTAGCGCCTACGCCGATGCCCTTGCCAACGCTGGCCGCGATCAGGAAGCCGAGCGTTGGGCACGCCTGTCTGTCGTGGCTGAGGCAGCGCTGGGCCAGGGCAACTTCGCGGAGCCCGAAATCTTCGATATTTTTGGCGAGGCAGACCTTTTCGAGAAGGAAGAAAAGCCCGCAGAACGCCCGGTCAAGGCTGCAGATGAGGAAGCCTCCGAGAAGGCAGAAGCAGCTGGCTCCGAAGAGAGTACCTCCGAGGACTCCGCCGCGGAAGCACCTGAAGACTCTGAAGCCGAGGAAAAGGCCGAGGCTGACGTAGAGTAATAGACTTGTACATCGAACCGCCGGATGCGGCTCCCCGAGAGCTCGCCTCCGGCGGTTCGCGCTATATCGGAGAGGCTACCCGTCCGAATAGGAACTGCCTGTGACGAACGATAGGCCCCGGTAGCGCGGAGCGGGTACGATAGAGGGAAAATACTAGCCGCTCAGACCCCGGAAGAGGTTCCTATGACCACGACCGCACTCCTTGCCCGATACGACGCGCTCCTCTCAGACCTGGACGGCGTTGTCTACGCCGGCCCCTTCGCCATCGAGGGGGCTCCCGAAGCCCTCAACCGTGCGGAGGAAGAGCTCAACGTACCGGTCATCTTCGTGACTAACAACGCTTCCCGTTCGGTAGAATCCGTCGCAGAACACCTACGCGACCTTGGAGTGCACACCCGGGCAGAACGAGTCGTCAGCTCCGCACAAGCCGGCGCAAAGCTTCTCGCGCAAAAGATTCCTGCGGGCTCCAAAGTGCTGATTACCGGTACCGAGGCCCTCGCCGACTGTGTGCGCGACGCAGGCCTGGAACCCGTACGCACCGAGGCCGAGGGGCCAGTAGCCCTCATTCAGGGCTTTGACCCGAAGATGGGCTGGGAGGATCTCGCGGAAGCCGCATACACCCTCGCTAACCCCGAGGTGCTGTGGATCGCCACTAACACCGACCAGACCATCCCTAAGGAACGTGGCCAGGCACCCGGCAACGGCACCCTCGTCGCAGCCGTGGCAACCGCTTCGCGCCGTACCCCGCTCGTTGCGGGCAAACCCGAAGCCCCCATCTTCCACACCGCAGCACAGGCCCTGAACTCCGAGCGTCCCGTCATTGTGGGTGACCGCCTGGATACCGATATTCTCGGCGCTAATAACGCGCAGATGGACGGCGCGCTCGTGCTCACCGGTGTGCAGACCTACCGCGACGTCATCGAAGCCGTACCCGAACAGCGCCCGACCTACGTGCTGCGTACCCTGGACGACTTCTTCGCACCCTACCCCGAGATTGAGGTGCTCTTCGAAGGCTACGAGGTGATTGCGACCGGCCCCACCTGGCAGGCACGGGTGCGAGGCGAGAACCTGATTCTCACAGGCCCCGAGAACCTCGACGAGGGCACCTTCGCCGGAAGCGAGAGCGAAGCAGAGGCCTGGCGCGTCGCCTACGCCGCCTGGTGGGCAGCCAACCCCGAGCAGGCCGCCGTGCCCGTCATCAAGGGTCTTCCCGGTGCCTAAACAGAACGAAACTATGAACGCCGAGACCACCGACCGTTCTATCGCGGATGCCGAATTTGAGCGGCAACTGGCGGCGACCCTCGCCATGGACCCGGTAGAACGCGTCAAACGTCTCGAAACGATGAGCGAGCAACTGGAAAAGGATCTCGAGAATCTCTCCTAACCTCGCGGCGGTGAGCTCTCAGACGGTAATGTTCTGAGGGTTCACGGCACTACACGACGACAGAAAGAAGATATGGGCAAAGACACCGCGCGCCTCGATAAGTACCTGGTCGAAGCCGGATTCGTGAGCTCCCGAACCCTCGCCGCAAAGCTCATTGCCGCTGGAGACGTGCAGGTCAATGGCAAGGCCGCGCGCAAAGCGTCCAGGCTCGTGGGACCGGAGGACACCCTCTACGTGCGTCAGAGCGAACTGACCGAATACGTCAGCCGCGCAGGCCACAAGCTCGCGGGTGCCCTCGACGCGTTCCCCGATATCGAGGTTGAAGGCAAGCGTTGCCTGGATGCGGGAGCATCCACCGGAGGCTTTACCGACGTGCTACTTCGTCGAGGGGCCCGGCATGTGGCGGCCGTGGACGTGGGGCACGGACAGCTCGTGGACGCGTTACGCGAAGATCCCCGAGTTGGCGTGTACGAAGGCCTCAACGTTCGTTACCTGAAGCCCGAAGATATTGGCGGACAGGTTGAGCTGACGGTCTCGGATTTGTCGTTCATCTCGCTGACCCTGGTCATGGAGGCGCTAGCGAACGCCACCGAAACCGGCGGTGATCTGGTGCTCATGGCCAAACCGCAGTTCGAGGTCGGCAAGCACCGCATCGGACGTGGGGGAGTGGTGCACGAAGAATCCGCCCGCCGTGAAGCGGTGGAAAAGGTACAAACCTCCGCCATCAGTCACGGGCTGCGGGTGATGGGTATGGAACCCAGCCCGCTCCCCGGACAGGACGGCAACGTGGAGTACTTCCTATGGTGTCGAAAAGAAAATAAATAGCGTTGAGATAGTCTGAGAGGACTCCAGCCGAGCGTGAGTGAAACGCTACGGCCGGGGACTTCTCGGGCTATCGCGCTATCGAGGCGCCTTGGCAACGGGCCTCCGCAGATTATTCGAAATAATTTTCTAAAAATAGAGTATTTTAGAAAATTTTCGAGAACATATTCGGTATGATGGGTGTAGATACACCAACTCAATACCCCAACCATGAATGGGAGAGAGTCGTTATGGCAGAACAAAAGAGCCATGTAGAAAAGGGAGCTGCTCTCGCGCAGGTGCAGTCGGAGGGCGAGCATCACGCGGCGGAACGTTCAGTCAATCGCGGGCGAAAGATCTTGGTCTTTGCGCACGTGGGACGCAAAGAAGCACGAGATGCCGCTCGCCAGGCCTGTGCTCAGCTCTATAAGGCAGGGCTGACACCCGTCATGACTCGCTCCGATCTGGAAACCCTGAGCGAGAACTGGGATGAGCCTGTTCCCGTGCAGGTGGTGCATGAATCGGTGGCCCTTATCGATATTGAGCTTGGCGTGGTGCTGGGCGGCGACGGCTCGATTCTGCGTGCCGCCGAGATGGTGCGCCGAACCAGTATTCCCCTGATTGGCGTGAATCTGGGGCACGTCGGCTTTCTCGCCGAATCCGAAGAGAGCGACCTGAGTGAGACGGTGCGTCACATCGTTAATAGCGAGTACACGGTCGAAGAGCGTATGGCCATTGACGTTGAAGTCTGGAACGACGGTAAGCGCGTGCATAGCGACTGGGCACTGAACGAAGCCAGCGTCGAAAAGGGTAACCGCGAAAAGATGATCGAGGTCATCATCGAGGTAGACTGCCGGCCGCTGAGTACCTTCGGCTGCGACGGCGTGGTTATGGGGACCCCCACCGGCTCGACCGCTTACGCTTTCTCGGGTGGTGGTCCGGTGGTCTGGCCCGAGGTTGAAGCGATTCTGATGGTTCCGCTCTCGGCCCATGCGCTCTTTGCGCGCCCGCTCGTGGCGGCTCCCACCTCAACCCTGGCGGTAGAGCTCATGCCCGAAAACGGTGCCTCCGGTGTGCTGTGGTGCGATGGTCGCCGCACTGTGGAGCTTGACCCTGGCTCGCGTATTGAAGTGCGTCGATCCGAGAAGTCCGTGCTGCTGGCCCGCATCCACCCCGCGCCCTTCTCGGAGCGTCTGGTGCGCAAATTTGAGTTGCCCATCCGCGGCTGGCGCGGTCCGCAGGAGGCTGAGACGCAGTCCTCCAAGTAGGGGAGGCTACTTACAATATTCGCTGCGCGGCGGCAATTGTCACCTCTGCAGAGGGGGGCGAGAAAAGTTCGAGACGGTCAAAAGAAAAGGAATGAACGTTCGTGATTGAGGAAATTCATATTCGAGACCTCGGCATCATTACCGATGCGAGGCTCCCCCTCGAACCGGGGTTCTCCGTTCTGACCGGTGAAACCGGTGCGGGTAAAACCATGGTTGTCACCGCCCTCGGAATGCTTCTGGGTGCTCGCTCGGACGCCTCCAGCGTGCGCAACGGCGCCAAGAATGCGCTCGCCGAGGCCGTCATCCGCTTGCCGCGAGGCCACCGTGCCCTCGCCCTGGCCGAAGAAGCCGGCGGAACCACCGAAGAGATTGACGAACAGAGCTCGGAGCTGTTGCTGGCTCGCACCGTCAACGCTTCCGGACGCTCGCGTGCCCACGTCGGCGGTTGCTCCGCACCCATCGGCACTCTCGCCCAGATTGGGCAGAGCCTCGTGGCCGTGCACGGCCAGTCGGACCAGCTACGCCTCAAATCGCCCGCAGAACAGCGCCAATCCCTCGACCTGTATGCGGGGGAGGAGCTGGCCTCCCTACTGGAGAAGTATCGAGAGAACTACGAACGCTACCGTGCCGCTGCCGCGGAACTCAAGGAAGTTCGGGAGAACTCTCGCGCTCGCGCACTAGAGGCGCAGAGCCTGCAGGGGGCGCTCGAGGAGATCGCCGCCGTCAACCCCCGTGCGGGTGAAGAGGACGAGCTCAAGGCCGAAATGGTGAAGCTCATGAACGTTGAGGCTCTGCGGATTGCCTCCGCGACCGCCCTGACCGCGCTGAGCGGTAGCGAATACTCGAGCGGCGAGGAAGCCAACGTTATGGGTCTGCTCGATGCCGCCCGTAGCGCCCTGCAGGGACAGGCCTCTGCCGATGAAGAGCTTGCCGCCCTGGAAGCTCGTGTCAACGAGCTCATGATCCTGACCACCGATATCGCCTCGGATCTTTCCTCCTATGCGGCTTCCCTGGATGTGGAGGGGCCCGAGCGTCTGGCGCAGGTGCAGACCCGCCGCGCCCAGCTGGCAACGCTCATGCGCAAGTACGGGGCGGATATCGCCGAGGTGCTTGAATGGGCCGAGGAATCCCGCGCCCGCCTGGACACCCTCGTTGACGACCCGCAGCGCCAGGAAACTCTCGAAACGGAACTCGTGCAGTTGCGCAAGGTCTTGGGGGAACAGGCAGAAGAGCTGACAAACCTGCGCCGCGCGGCCGCCCAAAAACTTGCCGATGCGGTGAGCGAGGAGCTGACCGCCCTGGCCATGCCGAACGCATCCCTTGTGGTGGAAGTTGCCGAGGCGGAGAAATTCTCGGTACACGGCCGCGACACCGTCACCTTCATGCTGGCACCCCACCGCACCGCCGTGCCCCGCCCGCTCGGCAAGGGTGCATCCGGCGGTGAGCTCTCCCGCGTGATGCTCGCCCTCGAAGTGGTGCTCGCCGAAGTGGATCCCGTGCCCACCTTCATCTTTGACGAAGTCGACTCGGGTGTGGGCGGCAAGGCCGCCATCGAGATTGGTCGCCGACTGGCCATGCTCGCCCGGCACGTTCAGGTGCTGGTGGTGACCCACCTGCCGCAGGTGGCAGCCTTCGCCGACCAGCACATCCTGGTGCTCAAGAACGACGACGCCTCGCTGTCTAAAGTGCAGGTGCTCACGGAGGAAGAGCGCGTGGTGGAGTTGGCTCGTATGCTCTCCGGTCACGATCAATCCGAGTCGGCTCGCGAGCACGCTAGGGAGCTATTGGAAGCCGGGCGGCAGGTGTCCCAGAACCAGGGGTGAAACACCCCGAACCGCAAGTAATGTACCTCGAAATCCACCGCCTGAAAACGGGCGTGCCGGACGACCAAACCCGGCGCACGTGGGGCGGAGGGTATGAGATACTCAAGGGGTACTTGAGGAAAATCTATGAACGGAGTTGCGGGAATATAAAACCCCCGCAGACGTTACAGTGGAGACAGAACCCGAGGGGAGAGCTCCGGCCTGCGAGAATCATCTCGCGGCGTAGTTCTCTGCTTGGATAGCAGACAAGAAAATGGTAGGCTTGAATTCCGTGGTGAATGAAAAAAATAACGCTCAGAACGCGTCCTCTAACGACAAGGTAACCCGCCAGATTTTCGTGACCGGCGGTGTTGCATCTTCTCTCGGTAAGGGCCTGTCGGCCTCTTCCCTCGGTCAGCTTCTTCGCTCTCGCGGCCTCTCTGTGACCATGCAGAAGTTCGACCCCTACCTGAACGTCGACCCCGGTACGATGAACCCCTTCCAGCACGGTGAAGTCTTTGTCACCGACGACGGTGCAGAAACCGACCTGGACATCGGACACTACGAGCGTTTCCTGGATGAGAACCTCGACCAGTCCGCTAACGTGACCACCGGTCAGGTTTACTCCTCCGTTATCGCGAAGGAGCGCCGCGGCGAGTACCTCGGCGACACCGTCCAGGTGATTCCTCACATCACCGACGAAATCAAGTCCCGCATGCGTCACGCAGCGGAAATCGACAACGCCCCCGACATCATCATTACCGAAATCGGCGGCACCGTTGGCGATATCGAATCCCTGCCCTTCATGGAAGCCGCACGCCAGGTGCGCCGCGATGTCGGACGCAAGAACGTCTTCTTCCTGCACGTCTCCCTGGTGCCCTACATCGGCCCCTCCGGCGAGCTGAAGACCAAGCCCACCCAGCACTCCGTCGCAGCACTGCGCGGCCTGGGTATTCAGCCCGACGGCCTGATTCTGCGCTGTGAGCGCGAGGTTCCCGCATCGCACCGCTCCAAGATCGGTAACGCCTGCGACGTGGACACCGACGCCGTCATCTCCTGCGCCGATGCCCCCAGCATCTATGACATCCCCAAGACCCTGCACAGCCAGAAACTCGACGACTACATCCTCGACTACTTCGGCATCGAGGCACCCGAGCCCGACTTCACCCAGTGGGACCGCCTGCTCGACGCAGTGCACCGCCCCGCCGCAGAGGTGAACGTGGCCCTGGTCGGTAAGTACATCGACCTGCCCGACGCATACCTCTCGGTCTCCGAGGCTCTGCGCGCCGGCGGCTTCGCAAACAACGTGAAGGTCAACATCAAGTGGGTTGCCGCCGACCTGTGCGCAACCGACGAGGACGCAGACCACCAGCTGCGCGGCATGGACGCCATCCTGGTGCCCGGCGGCTTCGGCATCCGCGGCCTGGACGGCAAGATTGGCGCCCTCAAGTACGCACGCGAGCACAAGATCCCGACCCTGGGTATCTGCCTGGGTCTGCAGTCCATGGTGATTGAGTACGCGCGTAACGTGCTGGGTCTGCCCGAGGCGTCCTCCACCGAGTTCGACCCCGAGACCCCCGTACCCGTTATCGCCACCATCGAAGAGCAGAAGCAGTTCGTCGAGGGTGCCGGCGACCTGGGCGGCACCATGCGCCTGGGCCTCTACAAGGCAAACCTGGTGCCCGGCTCTCAGGTGGCTAAGGCATACGGCGCAACCGAGGTTGCAGAGCGTCACCGCCACCGTTACGAGGTGAACAACGAGTACCGCGAGCAGCTCGAAGAGGCTGGTCTCGTGATCTCCGGTACCTCCCCGGACTCCTCGCTGGTTGAGTACGTGGAGCTGCCCGCAGAGGTTCACCCCTACTACGTGGCAACTCAGGCACACCCCGAGTACCGCTCCCGCCCGACCCGCCCGCACCCGCTCTTTGCAGGCCTGATTAAGGCTGCCCTGGAGCGCCGCGGCGCATAAGGCGACCGAACGCGTTGAGCGCCCCAGCCGTCCCCTCGGCGGCTGGGGCGCTCGCCGTTTAACCGTCATAATCCATCGGGGGAGGCGCCGAGTAACGGGGAGAAGTGCGAGGGAGTTCCGAAACGAACCCTCTAGAATAGAAATATGAGCGAAAACCAGCATATTATCGACGAACCCTCAGAACGCACGATTCGCACCCGGACCGTCAAATACAGCGGATACGTCATCGAAACCGTGGTCGAGGAATACGAGCTGAACGAGGATACCGTACTCACCCGCGACGTCGTGGAGATGCCCGGTGCCGTGGCCGTAGCGGTTCTCAACGAACGCAACGAACTGCTGATGCTCAACCAGTACCGGCACCCGGTGCGCATGAACCTCTGGGAGGTGCCCGCCGGCCTGCTCGACATCGACGGTGAGGACCCTCTGCACGCCGCACAGCGCGAGCTCGCCGAGGAGACCGACCTGCGAGCCGCCAGCTGGCACGCCCTGACCGACTACTGCAGCAGCCCCGGCGCAACCAGCGAGGCGGGTCGCGTCTACCTGGCCCGCGACCTGAGCGAGCTGCCCCGCCAGGAACGTACCGAACGCACCGAAGAAGAGGCGGAGATGACCTACCGCTGGGTTCCCCTGCAGGATGCGGTGCAGCTGGTTCTGGACGGTAAAGTGCACAACGCACTGGCCATCCAGGCGATTCTGGCCACTTACGCCGCCTCAGCGCGCGGCTTCGAAGGCCTACGCGAAGCCGCCGGCGGCTGGGAATTCCACCCCTACATGGGGCATCGCCGACAGAAGCCGCAGACCTTCCGTTAGGGTTCGGAGTCTTCTCGCCCGATCCCTCGAAGAGGCATTTCGCGCTACCGTGCGCATCCGAACGAACCCGAACGACCGCGTGAGAAGGGAAGAGATATGGCACAGCCCGCGCTGAAGGGCGCTACCCCCGCGGTTGAGGGGGCCGGCGAGCAGACCCCCCTGGAGCGGGCCATCGACCAGTACCTGGTGCATCTGCGGGTCGAGCGGGGTAGCAGCGAGAACACCATCGCCTCGTACGCGCGAGACTTGCGCCGCTACGCCGCGTACCTCTCCACCCTCGGGGTAATCGACCCCGAACGCATTACGACCGCGCAGGTGCGTTCATTTATGCGCGAGCTTGCCGCGCCCACCGTGCCCCTACCCGGCCTGGCCGCCCCAGTTAAAAAACAGCCGGAGGAAGAGAACTCCGTGGATGCCGAAGAGGCCGCAGAATCCCTGGCCGTCCTCATCGCCGCCGACGGGGGTCGCGGTACCGAGCCGGGGGAGCGGGGGAGCGGCGAGGGAAGCATCCCGCTGCCACTGGGTCCTAACTCCATCGCCCGCACCATGGCCGCCGTGCGCGGAGCCCACGCCTTCTGGGTCTCTGCCTTTCTGGTGGAAAAAGACCCCGCCGCGACCGTGACGCCGCCCAAAAACGTCAAGCGCCTACCCAAAGCTATTACCGTGGAGCAGATGCAGCGCCTCCTCGCCGTGCCGGATCGAGACACTCCCATCGGCCTGCGAAACCGCGCCATACTTGAATTCCTGTACGCCACCGGTGCCCGCGTGAGCGAAATGCTCAACGCCGATATCGACGACGTACACAGCGAAGAAACCCTGACCGACGAGGACGGCAACGACATCACCCTCCCCGGGTACGTGCGGCTCTTCGGCAAGGGGAGCAAGGAACGCCTCGTGCCCCTCGGAAATTACGCCCACAAGGCCATTCAGGATTACCTGGTGCGCGGGCGGCCCGCGCTCGTGGCCCACGGCAAAGGCACCGCCGCGCTCTTCGTCAACGGGCGAGGCGGTAGGCTGGGGCGCCAGGGTGCGTGGCTCATCCTTAAGGAAGCCGCCGAGGCGGCGGGCCTCAGCGCGGACTTCTCTCCGCACTCCATGCGGCACAGCTTCGCAACCCACCTGCTGCAGGGCGGCGCCGACATTCGTGTGGTGCAGGAGCTGCTGGGGCACGCCTCCATCGCGACCACGCAGGTGTACACCAAGGTCACTCCCGAGGGGCTCATGGAGGTTTACCGGATGGCGCATCCGCGTGCCCACGAGCGGGGATAAAACCCCGCCAATCCGCGGAACAGCCGCTCTTGAGGTAACCTTATAGACAACGCTTAAACTTAAAACTTCGAATTCATTGATGAAGGTGAACCATTGACTGAAGCTCAGGCACAAGAACTCGGCCCCACCGGTCGACCCCTGCGCGTGTACCCCGACCCGGCTCCGCTGAGCAGCCACGGTCCCGCCCGCATTATTTCTATGGTGAATCAGAAGGGCGGCGTGGGTAAGACCACCTCCACCATTAACCTGGGCGCGGCACTGGCAGAATGTGGCCGCAAGGTGCTGCTGGTCGACTTCGACCCGCAGGGTGCCCTCTCCGCCGGTTTCGGTGCGAACCCGCACGAACTGGACCTGACCGTCTACAACGTTATGATGGACCGCAAGGTTGACATCAAGGACGTCATCCTGCCTACCGGTGTGGAGAACATCGACCTGCTGCCCGCTAACATTGACCTCTCCGCAGCTGAAGTTCAGCTGGTCAACGAAGTGGCTCGCGAGCAGGTTCTCGCCTCGGCACTGCGCAAGGTCCGCGACGAATACGACGTCATCCTCATCGACTGCCAGCCCTCCCTGGGCCTGCTGACCGTCAACGCACTGACCGCTTCCGAAGGCGTCATCATTCCGCTGATTTGTGAGTTCTTCGCGCTACGCGCCGTCGCACTGCTGGTCGACTCCATCGAGAAGGTTCAGGACCGCCTGAACCCCGACCTCGAAATCTCGGGCGTACTTGCCACCATGTTCGATGCGCGCACCATCCATTCCAAGGAAGTTCTGGCACGCATCGTTGACGCATTCGGCGACAAGGTCTTCGACACCGTCATCAAGCGCACCGTGAAGTTCCCGGACGCATCGGTGTCCGCTGAGCCGATCCTCAGCTACGCCTCCAGCCACCCCGGCGCGGAAGCATACCGCCAGGTGGCACGCGAACTGATCTACAAGGGCGGCGCACGCTAAAGCCCCCACACCTATACGCCCTCTGCTGAGGTGACTCTCACCCTTGAGTCACGCCGGTAGAGGGCGTATAATTGTGTGGATTCTAAAGACCCCGCACACTGCTTACGTCGAAAAATAGGCGAAGCAGAAGCCGCATCTGAGACGGCACCAACGAAGCCGGGGAGAATAAACCTAAGGAGAATAGGTCGTTTATGACCACGAACGTCGCTGCCGTGAGGGTACCGACACCGAATGCAGACACCGCCGCGAACGCCCGGACTGAGGGCCGCGGCCTGCAGAACCCGGAACGCGGTTTCACCCTCACCCTCAGTAATTTTGAGGGTCCCTTTGATCTTCTACTGACCCTGATTTCGCGCCGCAAACTCGACATTACCGAGGTGGCGCTCGCAGAGGTCACCGACGAGTTCCTCGCATACCTGCACGCCCTCTACGCTGAAGGCACCGAACGCGCACTCGACGAAGCCAGTGAATTTCTGGTCACCGCCGCAACCCTGCTGGAGCTCAAGACCGCACGCCTGCTACCGCAGCACCGCGAACCCCTTGAGGAAGATGTCGCCCTGCTCGAGGCCCGCGACCTACTCTTTGTGCGTCTGCTACAATACCGCGCCTACCGTGAGGTCGCCGATATCTTTGCCGAACGCTGGGCGCAGGAAGCGCGGCGTTTTCCCCGCGCGGTCGCCCTCGAAGAACGCTTTGCCCATGCCCTACCCGAACTGGTCTTTACCGGAGGCGCCGAAGAGTTTGCGCGCATTGCGGCCGCCGCGCTGAGCCGGCAGCCCGCCGAACCCGAGCCCGCCGCGGAAGAAATCGTGGAGGAGCTGAACGAGCACCTGCATGTTCCGGTCACCACCATCGCCGCCGAAGAACACTATCTGCTGCACACCCTGCTGGACGCCTCCAGGCGCGAACTGCGCTTTGACGAACTTGTGCGGGGCGCGGGCGACCTGGAAATTGCGGTGGTTCGTTTCTTGGCCCTGCTGGAGCTCTACAAGGAGGGGGCTCTGCACGTGGAACAGGAGCAACCCCTGGGCGAGATTCTGGTGCGAGCCAGCGCCACGGCGGGAAGCTTCGTGATTCGCCCCGAGGCTCTCCCCGCAGCGCGGGACGGCTCGGAGCCTGTACTCCCCGAGAGCGCGGAAGCCCGCGAAACCCCGGAGGCGGAGTTCACCGAGAACGGCATCGACCCGGAGGAGGAACGTGACTAACCCCGAGAACGGATCGCGCTTCAACCGCGAATTCACCCCCGATGACCTTGCCATCGTGAACCTGGGTTACTGGGATCCGAACGCTGAGGACGATACGGGGCTGGCCGCCTCGACGCCGGTCGAGTCCGCGGTCGCACCCGCGGTCAAACCGGTAGCTGAGAACCGGGAGCTGGTAGCGGCCGAATCGGCTGAACCCGCCGAGGAACCGGAAGAGCCTGAAACGGCGGAGGCACCCGACAGCCCGGAAGCACCGCAGGAACCTGCACCTCGTGCAGAGAAGAGCTCGGCGAAAATACCCGCGGGAGGGCCCTCCACAGCACCCAGCGTGGCGGTCGACCCCGACGCCGAGTTCTCGCGTGTCGAGGCTATCCCCGGCGGCGTCAAAAGCGCCATCGAAGCAATCCTCGCCGTCGCCGAGGCCCCCGTGAGCGTGCGCGAGCTTTCTGCCGCGCTCATCGTGAGCGAGCGGGCCGTCGAACACGCCCTCGATCAGCTGTACCGCGAGTACAACGGCGAGGAGACGGAATATGGCGAGGAAGGCATCTCACCCGAGCCGCGCGGATTCCAGCTGCGCCGCATCGCCGGTGGCTGGAAGCTCTACGCCCGCGACGACTTCGCCCCCTGGGTGGCGCGCTTCGTGACTCGCTCCAAGAGCGCGACCCTGAGCAAGCCCGCCTACGAGACGCTTGCCGTGATTGCCTACCGGCAGCCGGTGACCCGCGCAAGGGTCGCCTCGATCCGCGGTGTGAACGCGGACGCGGCCATCCGCCAGCTGCTGCAACGGCAGTTGATTCGCGAGGCCGGGAGAGAAGCCGGAACCGGTGCGACCCTCTACGAAACCACGGATCTGCTGCTGGTAAAGCTCGGTCTGAACTCCCTGGAGGAGCTGCCGGCGCTCGCGCCCTTCCTGCCCGATGACACGGAAGCCGCAGTGCTTGCCGAGGGCAACGACTAAGACAACGAATCAAGAAGACGAACGAACGTTCGGGAAGTACCTGAAACGTTCGCACTATACGACAGAAAAGAGAAGAACACCATGGCATATGGAAACTCCTCCCGCGGCGGCCGCTCTGCATCCGGTCGCCCCCAGAACTCTCGCGGTGGCCGACCCGGCGCAGGCCGTCCCGGCCAGGGCGGCAAGCCCGGCGCTAAGGGCGCAGGCGCACGCGGCGGTCGCCCCGGCGCACCGAAGAATGGTGCGGGCAAGGGCGGCGCAAAGGGCTTCGGCGAGAAGAAGTTCGGTGACAAGAAATTCGGCGCAGGCCGCGCAGGTTCCGGTCGAGGCCGCGGTACCGAACTGCCCAAGCGCGAACGCCGCGCACCGGGCCGCCCCTACCGCTCCGGCGAAGCCTTCGCCCACGAGCGTGGCGAGTACCGCGTCAGCAACTACGCCGGCCCGCACCGTCCCCGCCGCCCCCGCAACGCGCCGGTCGACCACTACGAGTTTTACGACCACGACGGCGTGCGCCTGCAGAAGCTGCTGGCTCAGGCCGGCGTGGCCTCCCGCCGCGTGTGCGAGGAAATGATTACCGAGGGCCGCGTCACCGTCAACGGTGAGGTCGTGACCGAACTGGGTGTGCGCGTTGACCCCTCCAAGGTGACCGTGCAGGTGGACGGCATGACCGTGCAGACCAACGACAAGCTCGTCTACATGGCCTTCAACAAGCCCGCCGGCGTGGTCTCCACCATGGAAGACCCCGAAGGTCGCCCCTGCATCTCCGACTTCCTGCGTGCCTCCATGAGCGAGCGCGTGTTCCACGTGGGCCGCCTGGACGTCGAGACCGAGGGCCTGCTGCTGCTGACCAACGACGGCGAGCTGGCCAACCGCCTGACCCACCCCTCCTACGAGGTGCCTAAGACCTACCTGGTGCAGGTGCCCGGCCCCATGGAGCCCGGCGTGGGCGCAGCCATGAAGAAGGGTATTCGCCTGGAGGACGGCGTGACCCGCGTGGACGAGTTCAAGCTGGTGGATTCCACCCCCGGCCACGTGCTCGTTGAGGTGACCATCCACTCCGGTAAGAACCGCATCGTGCGCCGCCTCTTCGACGCCGTCGGCTACCCGGTCGAGCGCCTGGTCCGCGTTGAGATGGGCCCGATCCGCATCGGTTCGCAGAAGCAGGGCACGATTCGTAACCTCTCGAAGGTTGAGATCGGTCACCTGCTCGCTTCGGTGGACATGTAGGAACCCAGAGGAGAGTGTCATGAGCCCCTCTACGACATCCCCTCCGCCGGAGTTGCCGATGAGCCCGACCCTGAACGGCCCGGTGCTCATTATCGGTTCCGGTCTGCTGGGCGCCTCGATTGGCCTGGGTCTGCACGCGGCCGGGTACGAGGACGTGTACGTTCAGGACATTTCACCCACCGCCGAGGCCGTGGCGCAGGATATTGGCGCCGGCACAAGCTTCTCCTCACTGACGGAGGACCAGCGGGCCCGCTTTGAGCCGCAGCTGGTGGTCGTGGCCGCCCCTCCGGATGTGGCCGGCACCGTGTGCGCGCAGGCCCTGCGGACGTACGGGCCGCGTCCCGAGACCGGCTACCCCGGCGCCACGGTAACCGATGTGGCCTCGGTGAAGGTGCGGCCCCTTGCGGATGTGCTGGCCTCGGGCGCGGATGCATCGCGCTACGTGGGTTCGCATCCGATGGCCGGCCGTGAGAAGTCCGGGCCGGTGGCGGCTCGCGGTGAGCTGTTCCAGGCTCGCCCGTGGATTATCTGCGAGCACGATTCGGTTCGCCCCGAGTGCGTGCGCCTGGTGCGTTCCGTGGCGGTGGAGCTGGGCGCGATTGTGACGGCGCTGAGCGTGCAGGAGCACGATCATACGGTGGCCCTCATCTCGCACGTTCCGCAGGCGATGAGCTCGTTGCTGGCCTCGCGCCTGCAGGATACCCCGCTGTATGCTCTGTCCCTGGCGGGTCAGGGGCTACGCGATACGGTGCGTATCGCGGCTTCTGACCCGACGCTGTGGGTTCAGATTTTTGCGGCGAATTCCGAGCCGATTGTGCAGACCCTCTACGGGGTTCGCGATGACCTGAACCGGCTCATCTCGACGCTGGAGAACCCGGCGGCTTCCGGCGCTCGCCTGGATTTGGCGCAGCTGATGAGCGAAGGTAATGCGGGTGTCGCCCGCATCCCGGGTAAGCACGGTACGGCTCCGGCGGCCTTCGCGACGATGACGGTGCTGGTGGACGATACCCCCGGCACCCTGGCCCGGTTGCTCGCCGAGATTGGTGAGCTGGGCGCTAATATTGAGGACCTGCGGCTGGAACACTCGACGGGTGCTCCGGTGGGTATGGCTGAAATCTCGGTCAACCCCTCGATTCTGGAGTCGCTGGTCCGCGATTTGTCGACCCGCGGCTGGCGCGTGGTGAAGTAGAGTTAATGCTGTATTTTCCGGCATGGAGCGAGACGAATTAAAGGAGTGCAATGCACGAGAACCCTAAACTGACGATTGCTATCGACGGACCTTCCGGCTCCGGCAAGTCGTCTGTGTCTAAGGAAGTGGCCCGTCACTTTGGCCTGGCCTACCTGGATACCGGTGCGATGTACCGCGCCGCAACCTACCGTGTGCTGGAGCTCGGCATTGACCTGAACGATGCCGAGGCCATCGCGAAGGCCGTCAAGGAGATGCCCCTGGTGTTCGGTACGAACATCAACGAGGAAGAGATCATGATGGGCTCCACCGATATCCGTGAGGAGATTCGTAGCGAGCGTATTTCTTCGGCGGTGTCTGCCGTGGCTTCGGTTCCGGCGGTGCGCGAGTATCTCATCGGTCTGCAGCGTTGGACGATTGACCACGCCGTGAACGGTATGGTCGCCGAGGGCCGCGATATTACGACCGTGGTGGCTCCCGATGCTGACGCACGCATCCTGCTGACCGCCTCCGAGGAAGTACGCATGGCTCGCCGCGGCCTGGAGAACTCCGAGAAGTCCGGCGCTTCGGGTGATTTGAGCAAGCAGATTGCTGAGCGTGACGCGAAGGATGCGAAGGTCAATAACTTCATGGAGGCCGCCGAGGGCGTGACCCTGGTGGACAGCTCGGACCTTGATTTTAATGAGACGGTCTCCGCGGTGATTAACGCCGTGAACGACCAGTTGAAGGCGAAGCGCGCGGGCTAGGTTCCGTGGAAACGCCGGGGGAGCGGGGTATTCGCTCCCGAGAAGACGTTGAGCCGCTCTTGCGTGCTGACCGAGGGGTTGGCCGCGGTGCGGGTAGAGAAAGGAGCGCGCATGGCTGAGGACGCTATCCGCGACGATTACGAAGAGAAGTACTTGGGCGGTGGCGAGGACGACGTCACCGAACGCCTGGCTGAGATTGACGACGAAACCGCCGACCAGCGCGCCCAGGCCCTGCTGGAGGGCCTGGAAGACTACGACCTGGATGAAGAGGACCGCGCCCTGCTGGGTGCCTGGGGCTTCGACGTTGAGGAAGAGGAAGAGCAGCTGGCCGACCCGGTGGTGGCGATTGTTGGCCGCCCGAACGTGGGTAAGTCGACCATCATCAACCGTATTCTGGGCCGCCGTGAGGCCGTGGTGGAGGATAAGCCGGGCGTGACCCGCGACCGCGTGTCCTACAAGGCCGAGTGGCTGGGCAAGAGCTTCACCCTGGTGGATACCGGCGGTTGGGAGTCTGATGCCCGCGGTATTGATGCTCAGGTGGCCGATCAGGCCGAGATTGCGGTGGAGCAGGCCGATGTTGTGGTCCTGGTGGTGGATGCCCGCGTGGGCGTGACCGCCTCGGATGAGCAGATTGTGCGCATGCTGCGCCGTGTGAAGAAGCCGATCATTCTGATTGCCAACAAGATTGACGACGCCCACCTGGAGCCGGAGATTTATAACCTCTGGTCGCTGGGTATGGGTCAGCCGTTCCCCGTTTCGGGTCTGCACGGCCGCGGCCTGGCGGATGCCCTGGACGAGATCCTTGAGGTCATGCCGGAGCACTCGCAGTTCGCTCAGCCGGAGGCGCTGGGCGGCCCGCGTCGTGTGGCTCTGGTGGGTCGCCCGAACGTGGGTAAGTCCTCGCTGCTGAACAAGCTGGCGGGTTCTGAACGTGCCGTGGTGAACGACCTGGCCGGTACCACCCGCGACCCGATTGACGAGATCATCGAGCTGGGCGGCTACCCCTGGCGTTTTGTGGATACCGCGGGTATTCGCCGTCGCCAGCACATGGCGAAGGGCGCGGAGTTCTACTCCTCGCTGCGCACCCAGACCGCCCTGGAGCGTTCCGAGGTTGCCGTGGTGCTGCTGGATGTTTCCGAGCCGATTTCTGAGCAGGATGTGCGCATCGTGCAGACCGTGATTGATTCGGGTCGTGCGATGGTCCTGGCATTCAACAAGTGGGATACCCTCGACGAGGATCGCCGCGAGATGCTGGAGCGCGAGATTGAGCGCGACCTGGCGCACGTGCAGTGGGCGCCTCGCGTGAACATTTCGGCGAAGACCGGCTGGCACAAGGACAAGCTGGTCCCGGCCCTGGAGCACTCGCTGGAGTCGTGGGATTCGCGTATTCCGACCGGCCGCCTGAACGCATTCCTGGGTGAGATTGTGGCCGCGCATCCGCACCCGCTGCGCGGTGGCAAGCAGCCGCGCATCCTGTTCGGTACTCAGGTGTCTTCGCGCCCGCCGAAGTTTGTGCTGTTTACGACCGGCTTCCTGGATCCGGGTTACCGACGCTTCATCATGCGTCGTCTGCGTGAGACCTTTGATTTCACAGGCACCCCGATTGAGATTTCGATGCGCGTGCGTGAGCGCCGCACCCTGGGGGAGCGCCAGAGTGCGAAGGCTAAGAAGGGTAAGGGCGGCCGCCGTTAGCGCGGTCTCGGCTCCTTGAATCGGAATGGGCTGCGCGCCGGGGTGACGGGTTGTGCCGTGGCCCCGGCGCGCGGCGCGTTCGGCGCCGGTTGCGTTTTTGAGAACGGGGTCGGCGGACCGACAGCAGATGCGTCCAAAAGATTTTTAAGATTTTTTCTAAAAATTGTGAATCTGGCTTGCGAGGTGCCGAAAACACCGGTATAGTTATTTGAGTGTTCGGGGGAAACCCCGGGCTAATCGTGAATAACGAATCGGGTTGTGGCGCAGCTTGGTAGCGCACTTGACTGGGGGTCAAGGGGTCGCAGGTTCAAATCCTGTCAACCCGACAGATAAAGCTCCGGAAGGATTTTCCTTCCGGAGCTTTTGTATGCTTTGATTCCTGCTCGCATCATTTATCCGATTCGCGGGTGTCGGCTGTTTGGCGCGGCTGACGCGGTTGTGCGCTCGCTGGCGGTTAGAAAGTCCTTGCACGTGTTCCACGCGTTGATGGAACCCTGGGCTAGGCCCGAGGAACCGCTGAGCAATCTCTCCCGGCGAGAGCCTAGATGACCTGCGTGCCAAGTGTCTGTTGCGTTATATTACCTCCCTCGGGCGCGGATTTGGACGGGGGAGGGAGGGGCCGAGCCGCGAAACTGCCGATGGGATGGGTAGTTTGGGTAGAAATGTAAATATGAGCTTGAATCTAAATGTTGGAATACATCTGAATATGTGGGTATTCGATGGTACATTGGATACCAAGGAACCGTGTTTAAAGTTATGCAAACCACCCTTCAGGGGTTTAGATTTCCTTGATATATCAAGGAATATTTGGGTTTATGTGACCTAAACACGGTCTGGCACACTCAGAATTCACAGCCGTAAAACCAACATAAACCCACGCGAAGACACCTCTTCACACAGTACCTTTCTGGCACGACGAGAAGGACGCTCTCGGTATATCCCGCAGGGCAGGGAATCAGGCAGGTTTACGGCATAACGATCCCGCCCCTCGGGGCGCGGAAAGGAACGCAATACAATCATGTGGCAGCAAGTCTACGACCCGCTACACTCGAGTGCCCTCTCTGCACTCGTGGCAGCAGTCCCGATTATTTTCTTCCTTCTGGGCCTCACCGTCCTGAAGCTCAGCGGTATTAAATCTGCCGTCATCTCCCTGGCGCTCGCACTCGTGATCGGTTGCGGCATCTTCGGTATGCCCGTCACCGCAGGTGCAGGATCCATCCTCTACGGTTTCCTCTCAGGCCTGTGGCCCATCGGCTGGATCGTTCTCATGGCAGTGTGGCTCTACCGCATTTCCGTGCGTTCCGGCGGCTTCGAAATCGTTCGCTCCTCCATCTCGTCCATCTCTACTGACCAGCGCATCCAGATGCTGCTGATTGCATTCTGCTTCGGTGGCTTCCTTGAAGGCGCTGCAGGCTTCGGTATTCCGATTGCTATCTGTGCTGCACTGCTGGTTTCCTTGGGTTTCAACCCGCTCAAGGCCGCAATGTTCGCCCTGATTGCTAACGTGAGCTCCGGTGCGTACGGCGCTATCGGTATCCCCGTGACCACCGCGGCGACCCGCGGTGGCGTGGACCTGCACGGCCTGTCCACCGAGTTGGTTCTGGTGATCCAGATTATCGCAGCCCTCATCCCCGTGCTGCTCGTCGCAATTCAGGACGGTCTGCGCGGTATCCGCGAAGTCGGTCTGGTAGCACTGATTGTTGGTCTGATTTACTCTGGCGGCCAGTCTGTCCTGCTCGCAGGCCTCGGTAACCCCGAGCTCGTCGACATCATCCCGCCGCTACTGGCTCTGATTGCCCTGGCACTCATCATGCAGAAGTGGCAGCCCAAGAACATCTTCCGTGAGCCCACCGCGCCCTCCCTGGAAGAGGTTGAGGCTCAGCAGAGCGTCAAGCACACCGGTGGCGAAATCCTCAAGGCATGGAGCCCCTTCGTCTACCTGTCCGTCGTGATTCTGCTCTGGTCCACCGCGATGAAGCCGCTCTTTGCTAAGGGGGGTCTGCTGGCCTTCAGTAACATCACCTTCCCCGTTCCGTGGCTGCACCAGACCATCCAGCAGACCGCACCGATTGTTGCAACCCCCAAGGCAATTGACGTGACCTACACCTGGAACATCATTGGTGCTTCCGGTACCGCAATTCTGGTGGCTGCAATCATCACCATCCTGACCTCCTCCATCAGCTGGGGCGAGGCTATCGAGGAACTCGGTGCAACCTGGAAGCAGCTGCAGACCCCGATCATCATGATCTGCCTGGTCATGTCCGTTGCAAACGTCATGAACTACGCAGGTATGATTACCTCCATCGCACTGGCTGTTGCCGCTGTGGGCGCAATCTTCCCGCTGCTGTCCCCGATCATCGGTTGGATTGGCGTGTTCGTGACCGGCTCCGTGGTGAACAACAACATCCTCTTCGCAGGCCTGCAGGCTACCACCGCACAGCAGATTGGCGTCAGCCAGACCCTGTTGGTTGCATCCAACACCGCCGGTGGTGTGATGGCGAAGATCGTTTCCCCGCAGTCCATCGCAATTGCCGCCGCTGCTGTGAACAGCTCCGGCGAGGAATCCAAGATTACCTCCATGGCAATCAAGTACAGTGCAGCCCTGCTGGTCGTCACCTGTGTTTGGGTTTACGTCCTGTCGTTGGTTATGCCTTCCTAATATTGGCTCGGGTGCCCCTGCCGGGAACCCCGAATCGTGGTGCGAGCCCCCGTCCACCTGTGTGGACGGGGGCTCGCCCGCGTATTGGAGGATTATTGCCTGTACACGGGCGGGGGAGTAGGGGTATTTTCTGACGAGCGCGGACATGTCTGCTGAGCACCCGGTGGGGAAGAAAATGAAGAGGAAAACCGGGGGCTATTCGGGCGTAAAAATGCGGATGTGCCCCATCTGTGCAGACTTAAGGTAAACCTATCCTGAAGTAGCCCATGAGACCTGTTAGCGTTAGGGGATAAAGTCAAAAGCACCTAGAGCTCGGAGGCGACCGCCCCGGGTTGGGTGGAGGTGCGGAGCCGCCGGCTCAAGCCTCCATCGCGCTTGCACTGGCTACGGCCGGTTCGCTCTTCCCGCTGCTCTCGCCGGTCATCGGTTGGATCGGCGTGTTCGTGACCGGTTCGGTGACCAACGCGAACGTGCTCTTTGCCGGCCTGCAGTCCACCACCGCAACCCAGATTGGTGTTGACCCGACCCTGCTGGCGGCCGCTAATACCGCCGGTGGTGTGATGGGCAAGATCGTCTCCCCGCAGTCGATCGCCATTGCGGCGGCGGCTGTGAATAGCGCCGGCGAGGAATCTAAGATTACCTCCATGTCTATCAAGTACAGCGCTATTCTGCTGGTCCTGGTGTGTGTCTGGTCCTACACTCTCTCGCTCATGGTGGGCTAATGCCGCTCACGGGTGCGGTTTGTGGGGCGACGGCACGATAGCCTCCCGACAAGCCGTAATGCACCGGCCCCCTTCCCGATTGTCGACGGTCGGGAAGGGGGCCTTCGTGTTGAAGTGGGGAGTGTAAAGATGGTGTAAGGCTTGCGCTGTCCTCCCAGCCCGGGGACGCGGAATACAGAGCATGGATAATCAACATAGATAATCAATAAATGATAATGATACTCAAATGGTATTTCGCTCTGTAAAAGCTCCTAACATTCAACAAACGATGGTGATAACCTTCTATATGGGCATTGGCGCCGAAGGCGAGCTACGGACTGAGAGATTTTAGCCTCGAGGCCTCCGGCGAGAGAACCGATGCCCCGTATCGTGCATATCCTTTCCCGCGCTGCGCCTTCCGTCAGGGCCCAGCACACAGACACGATGTTGCTACGCCTTCCGGGCGAAACTCGCAGTAGCAGAGGCGGCGTGAGGTTGCGTCTCCGCGCACCCCAAAAGGGTAAACGGGCGTACCTTACAGCGACATCCAAGCCGCTGTAGGTACTCCTGCGGCGGGGAAGGACAGCATATGTGGTCTCAGACCTATGACCCTCTCAACGCCCCGGTGCTTTCGGCACTCGTGGCGGCATCCCCCATCATTCTTTTTCTGCTCTGCCTTACGGTATTCAAGCTCAGCGGCATTAAATCAGCCTTGATTACCCTTGTCCTCACCCTGGGTATTGCACTGGGTGTTTTTCGGCTACCCGTGACGGCGGCGGCCGGTTCAATCCTCTATGGTTTCCTCTCCGCGTTCTGGCCCATCGGCTGGATTGTGCTCATGGCTGTGTGGCTTTACCGCATCACGGTGCGTAGCGGAAAGTTTGCCGTCGTGCGAGCCTCGGTTTCCTCTATTTCACCGGACCAGCGCATCCAGGTGCTACTCATTGCCCTCTGCTTTGCCGGATTTATTGAGGGTGCGGCTGGTTTCGGCATCCCGATTGCTATCTCGGTGGCACTGCTGGTAGCCCTGGGCTTCAACCCGCTCAAGGCCGCCATGCTCTCCCTGGTCGCCAACGCTACCGTGGGCGCGTACGGTGCGGTCGGTATTCCGGTGACCACCGGTGCCGCCATCGGTAACGTGGACCTGGGACATCTCTCCGACCAGATGGTCTGGGTTCTGCAGATTTTCGCGGCCCTCGTGCCCGTACTCGTGGTCGCCATTCAGGACGGCCTGCGGGGCGTCCGAGAGGTCGGCCCGATCGCTCTGGCTACCGGTATCGTGATTTCCGGCCTGCAGAGCATCATGCTGTGGGTCCTGCAGGCCCCCGAGCTCATCGGTATTCTGCCCCCGCTGGTCGGTCTGGTCTTCCTGGCAACTGTCATGCGTTTCTGGCAACCCAAGCACATCTACCGAGAGCCCACCGCCCCGACCCTGGAGGAGCTGGCAGGGAAGAGGGACCCGGCCTACAGCCTGCGTGAAATTGCCAACGCCTGGAGCCCCTTCATCTTCCTTTCCGCGACCATCCTGCTCTGGTCCACCGTGCTGAAGCCCGTCTTCGATGCTAATGGGCCGTTGGGCTTTGCAAACCTTAGCTTCCACGTGCCCGGTATTCACCACCAGATTGGTGATGGCGAGGGCCTGGCAATTCACGCGGTCTTCAACTGGAACATTCTGGGTGCCGCAGGTACCGCGATTCTGGTGGCGGCTCTGCTCTCCGCCCTGACCTCGAAGATTACCGTGCGTGAGACCCTGCAGGAGCTCAACGGATCCTGGCAGCAGCTGAAGAAGCCCATCTATATGATTTGCCTGGTGATGTCCGTGGCAAACCTGATGAACTACGCGGGCATGACCTCTTCTATTGCTCTTGCGGTAGCTTCCGCCGGTGCATTCTTCCCGCTCTTCTCTCCCGCCATCGGCTGGGTCGGTGTGTTCGTGACCGGTTCGGTCACCAACAACAACGTGCTCTTTGCCGGATTGCAAGCAAGCACCGCGCAGCAGATTGGCGTGGACCCCGCTATGCTGGTGGCTGCCAATACCTCCGGTGGTGTGATGGGTAAGATCGTTTCCCCGCAGTCGATTGCGGTGGCGGTGGCCGCCGTGAACCAGGCCGGTCAGGAGTCGAAGGTTACCTCAATTACCATCAAGTACAGCCTCTTCCTGCTGGTGCTGCTGTGTATCTGGACCTACCTCCTCTCTCTGTTTATGCACTAGCCCGTCCCCCGACTTCTCCTCTGAAGAAGTACGAGGGCTGAAGGCTTCTCGAGCGCCCGTTGCTACACGCCGTAGCGGCGGGCGCTCGCCGTATGCTCGGATGTCCGAATCTGAACATATGCGGCGGTGCAATGCAGGCATTACCGGGGAAGAGTAAAATGGGTGCTTGTGCCCATGCACCGAAGACGACGCGTGCGGAGGCGGCCGCCGGGCTGCCGGTCAGACAGTTACCCGCCCGTATATTGCGATGGATGCACACCTGACAGACGACCTACTAGTATGAGGAGACGGCGATGCAGAGCCTTGCAACGGTTACCACCGTTTTCGCCTTCGTGGCAATCGCAACTCACATCTACATCTGGGTTATTGAGTCCTTCCTCTGGACCAAGCCCAAGGGCCGTGAAATCTTCGGCATGACCGAGGAGTTCGCGGAATCCACCAGGGAAATGGCGGCTAACCAGGGCCTGTACAACCTGATGATTGCGTGGATTGCGGCAACCGGCCTGCTGGCTTTCTGGTTTGGTTCCCCGCAGGTTGGCGTGGCTCTGCTCTTCGCGGGCCTGGGCGCCATGGCTATCGCCGGCATCTACCTGTTCTTGACCTCCCCGGCTAAGCGTAAGCCCGCGTTGATTCAGCTGGTTCCGCCGCTGCTGTCCCTGATTTTCCTCTTCGTGACCATCCGCTAAGACCTGTCGGGCTCGTAGAGGAACGCTAATCTTCAGGCCGCGCGCTGTATCGAAAGATACGGCGCGCGGCTTTTCTATGCCCTCCGTGGTCGCGCCACGGCTAATCGCGCCACGGGTGTAGGAGCCCGGCTAGTTGAAGAGGCCTGAGCATCCGCGCCGGTGCGAATCGAGCAGGTGCGCATCCACCATGCCCACTGCGCACATGAGGGCGTACGCGGTCACCGGCCCCAGGAAGACCCCACCTAACGCTTTGAAAGACTTGGCGAGCACCGCGGACTCGGCGGTATCGGTTGGAATCTCCTCCAGAGTGCGCGGTGCAATGGTCTCGTTCGGCGCAAAGGACCACAGCCATGCGGGGAGCCCACCCGGAACGCGCGTACCGTCGGGTAGGGTGCGCTCGCGCATCCGTTCCAGCTCTTCAATGCTTAGCGTTCGGCCCCGGCGACGAACCGTGCGCGGTACCTCGGCCTGTGGAGGTTCGGTGCGGCCCGCCTCGTTGGGGGCGGAGGAAGATGCGATGAGGGGGAGCGGAATCCCCTCGGCGGGAAAGCTATCGGAAGCTGCGGCCAGCTCGCGCATCCGCAGGGTGAGCTTGGCATTGGAAATTACCGCCCGAATCTTGCGTTCGTTACGGATGATGCCCTCATCCTCGAGCAGTCGCGCAACATCTTGCTCGTTAAAGGAAGCCACACGCTCGGGATCGAACCCCTCAAAAGCTCGTCGGAATGCCTCACGTCGCGCAAGAATCGTGCGCCAGGAGAGACCCACCTGGAACGCTTCGAGGCTGAGAGCCTCGAAAAGCCCGCGCTCATCGGTGACGGGAACGCCCCACTCCGTGTCGTAGTAGCCGCGCAGGAGGTCGTCGGTCACCCATGCGGGGTAGCTCGGGGAGCTCTTGGCGGTGACGTTATTGGGAACCTGCGAAATCATGATTGCTCCTCTCTGAGAATCTCGGTCAATTCGCGTGCCCCGAAAGTTATTCCGGAGATATGTTCTATTTAAACACTACCGCTCTGCGCGGTAATTTCGCAAGTATATTCGATGCAGTGTTGCGTGAGGGCTTGGAATCGAATACGAGTGCAGGAATATGGGTAGGCAAAAAGGGTGGGATGCCCACCGATAGACGGCATGCATCCCATCCTCTGCGCGGATTCTTTCTTCAGCCCTGTCCCGCCCGACGAACGCAGCTGGCGTTAGAAGAGCCGCGCCTCCCGCACCTCGGCGGGCTCCTCCAGAGCCAGCAGGAAACGCTTGCGGTCCACGCCTCCGGCATAGCCGGTCATGCTACCGTCGGCACCAACCACGCGATGGCAGGGGATCATGATGGAAATCTTATTGCGGCCCACAGCCTGGCCCACTGCCTGCGCGGGGGCTCCGGGGCCCACGGCCCGCGAAATGGCGCCGTACGTGGTGGTGTACCCGGCCGGGACGGTCTTTAGATGCTCCCAGACGATGAGCTGAAAGTCCGTGCCCTCCGGGTCGAGAGGGAGGTCAAAGGAGGTGCGCTCGCGGGTGAAGTACTCGTCCAGTTGCGTGCAAGCCAGCGCGAGTAGCTGTGCGGCGGCGTATTCGCCGGCCGGTTCGTCATCTTCCGCCGTGCCGTGCTCTCGCAGGTAAGCCTCGGGATTGTCGATGAGCGTGCCCAGCTCGTGGGGGAGAGGGAAGTGCTTCTGCTCCTCGTACCAGAGGCCCGTGATGGCGTCGGCCTTGGCCGCGATGTAGAGCGTGCCGACGGGGCTGTCGTGCCGGGTGTACCATCGTGCAGTTTCCTCCTCCGAAGCCAGTGGCGCGATGTGCGGGGGCTGAATCTCGGCGGGTGGGTTTTCGACTGACGGGGCTTCACCCGTTGGGAGATCGGCGGGCTGGGGATCCTGCGAGTGCGGGGATGCGGTCGCTTCGGTCATGGTCTTCCTCGGTGGGCTTGCGGGCGCGGTTAAAGGGCGGTGCCCCTCCATCCATCATAGGGGAGGGGCACCTGTGCGCCGTCATCCTAGTGTTCGGGCTGTGCATCCTTATTTTCATGGTGCAGGTGCGGCAGGTGAGTCGAGTGCAGATCGTGACCGAGCACGTCGTGCGCATCGGGGTCCTCAACGGGGAGCACATGCGAGTACTCGGAGTAATAGCGGTAGACGGCGTAAGCACCAATCACGCTCAGAACAATAGCCACGCCAAGGGCCCAGGGTACGGCCGCGGCGGAATAAATCAGCGAGAAGATAACGAGTAGCCAGGATAGCGCGGCGGCGAGAACCGAAACGTTCATGGCGATAATAGCAAGCTTGCGGCGACGAACATCGACCATGGGTGGCGCGGCCTAAGCCGCTTCCTCCTTTCGGGAGCCTATGCTCCGCTACGGCAAACATCGGTATGCATCGTGTGCGCGCCTATCGTTATCGACGACCATGAGCGCGCCCCTATCTGCTGATATATCCATTGTACGGCGCTTTCAATAGACAGAGAAGGCGGGCAACGACGGGGCGGTGCGGCAGTCCGTAACGCAAGATGAAGGCGGAATGTTTGCCCGGGGTGATGTCGGCCGGGCGGTTAAAGACCCGTCCGCCGCGGCGTACGAGACGGCGCGGCGGACGGCGATAGGAGCTGTACATGTAGCAATAGCGCGAACCGGCGAGTCCAGCGGGAAAATACATGAAAACCATGCAAAAGACCCGTGCGACACTGACACCTCACGAACAGCGCAGCATTATGTAATCACCGGAAGATGCTACATCTACATTCACTAACGTTACAACGGCATTGAGAGTATTAGAAAATTGCCTTGCAACAAACGCTAAACGCTACGTCATAAAAGGTCTGGCGCTGAGGCACTGGGACATCAGCCACTCTCTCGGCCCTAGGCCCCAGTGCGGGGTGCCTTCCACGGTTGAAAGGGTATGCGGAAGGGCTGGGGACCCGTGGCGGGTACCCGGCCCTTGCACATGCTTGAGGGAAAGAGCGCTAAACGAACGCCAGCGCTCCAGATTGCTTAGGCAGTCTGAACGTCCTCGTCAACCCACTCGAGGGTACGGGAGACGGCCTTCTTCCACAGACGGTACTGGCGGTCAACCTCGGCGGGCTCCATGGAGGGCAGCCAGCGCTTGTCCTCGGCCCAGTTGTCCACGACGTCCTGCTCGCCGGTCCAGAAACCAACGGCGATACCCGCGGCGTAGGCCGCGCCCAGGGCGGTGGTCTCAACCACCTTCGGGCGGATCACGGGAACGCCCAGGATGTCAGCCTGGAACTGCATCAGGAACTCGTTGGCGGTCATGCCGCCGTCCACGCGCAGCTCGGAGAGCTCAACACCGGAGTCGGCGTTCATTGCATCCAGGACCTCGCGGGTCTGGAATGCGGTTGCTTCCAGCGCCGCACGCACGATGTGTGCGCGGTTCACGTAACGGGTCAGGCCAACGATGACGCCGCGAGCGTCGGAACGCCAGTGCGGTGCGAACAGGCCGGAGAACGCGGGAACCACGTAGCAGCCACCGGAATCCTCAACGGAGGTAGCCAGACCCTCGGACTCTGCGGCGTTCTCAATCATGCGTAGGTTGTCGCGCAGCCACTGAATCAGGGAGCCACTCATCGCGACCGAGCCTTCCAGCGCGTACACGGGTGCCGCATCGCCAATCTTGTAGGCGACGGTGGTCAGCAGACCGTTGTCGGAGAAGACGGGCTCGGCGCCGGTGTTCATGAGCATGAAGTTACCGGTGCCGTAGGTGTTCTTCGCCATGCCCTTCTCGAAGCAGGCCTGGCCGAAGGTTGCAGCCTGCTGGTCGCCCAAAATACCCGCGATGGGGGTGCCGCTGAGCAGACCGGTTGCGCGGCCGAAGCCGTACACCTCGGAGGAGGACTTAATCTCGGGCAGCAGGCTCATGGGGATGCCCATGTCTGCGGCAATCTGCGGATCCCACTGCAGGGTGCGGATGTTCATCAGCAGGGTACGGGATGCGTTGGTCACGTCGGTGACGTGCACGCCGCCGTCAACACCGCCGGTCAGGTTCCAGACCAGCCAGGTATCGGTGTTGCCGAAGAGCAGGTCGCCGCGCTCGGCGCGCTCGCGTGCGCCCTCAACGTTGTCCAGAATCCACTTGATCTTGGGGCCGGAGAAGTAGGTGGAGAGGTTCAGGCCGACGATGTCGTGGTACTTACCAACGCCCTCTTCGCCTGCGAGCTCTTCAACGATTTCCTGGGTGCGGGTGTCCTGCCAGACGATTGCGTTGTATACGGGCTCACCGGTGTTCTTGTCCCACACGACGGTGGTTTCACGCTGATTGGTGATGCCGACTGCAGCGATTTCGTGGTGGTTGACCTCGCCGTTCGCCATGGCGGTTGCTACGACCTTACGGACGTTCTGCCAGATTTCGATTGCGTTGTGCTCGACCCAACCGGCCTTGGGGAAGATTTGCTCGTGCTCGAGCTGACCGTGCGCTACGTTCTCGCCTGCCTTGTTGAACAGGATTGCGCGGGAGCTGGTGGTGCCCTGGTCGATGGAGAGGATGTACTTGCGCTCGGTGTCGAGGGTTGCGGAGTGCAGAGAAGTCGTCATTGATTTTTCCTTAGAAATGAAAGAGCGGGTAGAAGAGGTTTAGAGGGGCAGAACTGCCGGAACGATCAGGCCTGCGAGGACTGCGCCGATGATCGGGCCAACAACCGGAACCCATGCGTAAGCCCAGTTGGAGCCGGTCTTACCGGGGATGGGCAGGAAGGTGTAGGCGATACGGGGACCGAGGTCACGGGCGGGGTTGATAGCGGAACCGGTTGCGCCACCGAGGTTCATACTGATGGATACAACGACCAGGGCAACAGCCAAGGGGCCAGTCTGGGCGGGGGTCTTACCGGATGCGATGATCCAGCCAATCAGGACGAAGGTGCCGATAATCTCGGTGAGCAAGTTCCAGCCGTAGGACTTGATGGCGGGGCCGGTTGCGAAGATGCCGAGGCGGTCGCCCGGGTCCTCATCGAAGTGCTTCTTGTAGGTGAGGTACGCTCCGGTTGCGCCGGCCATTGCGCCGAGCATCTGAGCGACGATGTACAGGGCAATGTTGCCGGGGGTTGCGGGAACGCCGGTTGCCAGGTCCTTGCCTGCGGTTGCCAGGCCAACGGTCACAGCGGGGTTCAGGTGTGCACCGGAATGGAAGGAGAGGTACACGGCGGTGAACACTGCCAGACCCCATCCGAAGGTGATAACACCCCAGCCTGCGTCCTTAGCGTAGGACTTCTTGAGGGTCACTGCGGCGCATACGCCGGCACCGAGCAGAATCAGGATGAAGGTGCCGAAGAACTCGGAAGCGAAGATTCCGAGGGTGGTGGGGGCGCCGGATGCATCCACGAGAGCGGAAGAGCCGGCTGCAAGTACAGTTCCTGCGGAAGCAAGAAGAGACATTGTTGCTCCTTGAAGACGAAGCGTCTGGAAGGCAAGCGAACCTTTGCTTGCATGTTCCCGTGCATCCTCACCGCACGGGCGGATCGGGGCACAACGCTGTGCTGAAATGTGTAGCGGTTGCTACGAAAATTGTTGGTTGAATGTCTGATTGAGAAGCAGATCGTACCAGTGGGTTAACCCTGTATTTAGCTCGCTGCTTCTTATGCAGGGGATTATCGTAAACGGTTATTTAACCTCTCGTCCACCCCTCACCGAAAATATGAGATAACCCATGCTCGGTGAGGGGTGAACGGTCGGTTCGTACCGGATAACCGGTCACGAAAGGTGCGTGGAATCTCTACGGATTAGAGCTTCACACGGGGTGCCACGGGGGTGACAGCCTCAATCTTTGCCGATGCCTCAGCGTCGGTGGAGGTGGACTCTGCCTCGCGGATAGCCTGTACGCGTGCGGCGTAGAGGTCGAGTTCCTCCTTGACCTTCTTATCGTCCCAGCCGAGCTCGGCACGCAGGATATCGAGGATCTCGTCTGCTGCTGCCAAGCCGCGGTCGCGCTGCTCGAGGTCGAGGCGTACGCGGCGGACCAGAACGTCCTCCAGGTGCAGGGCACCTTCGTAGCGGACAGCGAAGACGACGTCTGCACGCAGGAACTGGGGTGCCTTAGCCAGGGGAGCACCGAGGGAGGGGTCAGCGTCGATGAGAGCGCCGAGGTCCTCAATCTGCGCGCCGTAACGCTCGAGCAGGTGGGTGATACGGTCCTCATCCCAGCCGTAACGCTCTGCGTAGCGTGCACGGTTAGCAGCGATTGCGTGGTAGCCGTCTGCACCGACCAGGCCGATGGTTGCGGTTACGGAGGGGTTCTGCTTAGCCTGCTCGCCCAGCGCGAAGTCGACAGCGTCGGCAGCCATGACACGGTAGGTGGTGAGCTTGCCGCCTGCGATTGCGCTCATGCCGGGTGCAACCTCGGTCACGGTGTGCTCGCGGGAAACCTTGGTGGATGCTGCGCCGTCCTTGACCTTGGGCTGCAGCAGCGGGCGCAGACCGGTGTAGGTGCCGATGATGTCCTCGCGGGTCAGCGGGTTAGCGATCAGCTTGTTGGCCTGCATCAGGACGTAGTCGATGTCCTTGCTGGTTGCGACGGGGCGCTCGCGGTCCTCGGCGTAGGGGGTGTCGGTGGTGCCAATGATCCAGTAACGCTGCCAGGGGATGATGAAGAGAACGGACTTCTCGGTCTTGGTGAAGATACCGCTGGTTGCGTTGATGCGGTCGCGAGGAACCACGATGTGGATACCCTTGGATGCCAGAACCTCCAGGCCACCTTCGGGGTTAGCGAGGGACTCGGACTCTTCGGTCCACACGCCGGTTGCGTTGATGACGTGCTTTGCGCGCACGTTCAGGCGCTCGCCGGTCTCCAAGTCTGCCAGCTCTGCGCCGATGACGCGGCCGGATGCGTCCTTGGTGAAGCCGACAACCTGGGTGCGGGATGCAGCCAGTGCGCCGTAGCCTGCAGCGGTGCGGACGACGTCGATGACGAGGCGTGCGTCGTCAACGCGTGCGTCGTAGAACTGGATTGCGCCGCTGAATGCGGAGTCCTTGATGTCGGGGAAGACGGTCTTGGTGCCGGTCTTGGTGAAGTGACGCTGGGAGGGGACGCCCTTGTTGCCGCGGGAACCGAGGAATGCGAGGGTGTCGTACATGCCGATGCCGATTGCGGAGTATGCGCGCTCGATGACGGGCATCTTCAGGGGCCACAGGAAGGGCTGTGCGTGCACCAGGTGGGGTGCGATCTTGTTCAGCAGCAGGCCGCGCTCGGTCAGTGCTTCGGTCACGAGCTTGAAGTCGAGGTTGTAGAGGTAGCGCAGGCCGCCGTGAACGAGCTTGGAGGACCATGCGCTGGTGCCTGCAGCCCAGTCGCCTGCTTCGACGATACCGGTGCGCAGACCGCGGGTTGCTGCGTCGAGGGCAATGCCTGCACCGGTGATACCGCCGCCGACGACCAAGATGTCGAGTTCTTCGTTGACCATGCTCTTGAGCGCCTTGGCGCGGGACTCGGCGGTCAGCTGAGACTGCTGTGCAATGTGCTGGGAGCTCATGTACTGCTCTTTCCTGTATTGCCGCTTGTGCGGCGTGGGGGTTTCATCTTGCATTTAGTAAAACCCAATGGTGAAATAATAACCAAGCAGTATGAACGGATTTTCACTGGGGGTCTGTGGCAGATGAACGAACGCGCTAACCATACCTATGAGGCAGCGCAGCTGTACTACATCCACAACATGACCATGGATGCCATCGCGAGCCGCATGGGAGTCTCGCGAGCCACGGTTTCGCGGCTGCTCAAAAGCGCCCGCGAAAGCGGCATGGTGCAGATCCGACTGGACGACTCCTTCCGCACCCGCAGCGAACTGGAGCGGCGCATCGGCGAACGCTACAAGGTGCGCGTGACCCTGGTGAACGTGCGTGCCGACGCCACGCCCATTGCCCGCATGAGCCGGGTGTCGCGCACCGCCGCCTCCCTGCTGGACTCGCTCATCGACGACGGCACCCGCCTTGGCGTGGCCTGGGGCTCCACCATGACCGAGGTGTCTCGGCACCTGCCGCGCCGCCCCCTGACCGGCGTGAAGGTCGTGCAGCTCAACGGCGCGGGCAACGCGCACCACTCGGGTATTCCGTACCTGGGTTCTCTGCTGGGGCAGCTGGCCAACGCCTACGAGGCGCAGACCGTGCACTTCCCGGTTCCCGCCTTCTTTGACTACGCGGAGACGAAGGAAGCCATGTGGCGCGAGCGCAGCGTGCAGGCAAGCCTGCGGGTGCAGCAGAGCGTGGACCTGGCCATTTTTGGCGTGGGTGCGTTCGGCGGCCCGATTCCCTCGCACGTGTACTCGGGCGGGTATTTTGACGCGGAGGAGCAGTACCGCCTGCGCGAGCTGGGAGTCGTGGGGGATATGTGCACCGTGCTATTGCGCGAGGATGGGTCGTGGGCCGATTTGGAGCTGAACCGGCGCGCATCGGGGCCCACTCCCAAGGAGCTGGCGCGTATCCCGCGGCGCATTTGCGTGGCTTCGGGGGTGCACCGCGCGAGGGCGCTCCGCGGGGCTCTGCGCACCGGCGCGATTACGGATTTGGTGCTGGACGATGCGCTCGCCAAGGTTCTGATGGATAGGTAGCTTTCTCGGGGGGGGGGGAGGAGGTACTCCTCGACCGCCGCGAATTATTCGAGCTCGGCCTGAATGATGCTTCAAGGTGACACTGAAGTGTCGTCGTGAGGCGGTTCTTAGACGTACAATGTGAGTCGTTTGCACTGCACTCGGTGCAAATTTTTGCTTGCGGATGCAACATTCGCCTGCAGAACACCGATACAGAACACCGATGTCTACCGCTTACGTGCGCACCGCACGAATTGGCGAGTCACTCACCGTTGAAAGAACCAGACACATGAACATCACCTATAACGCCCAGCGGAACCCGCACCTGGGCGCTCCCGGCGTCACCACCATGCACGGTGAGGCTCAGTCCTCCGACGCGACCCCTCTGCCCGGCCCCGGCGCGGGGCAGTGGCGCATCACCGGAACCAAGCTTGGCGGCGCCTGCCCGACGATCCTTGCCGGGCGCGACGGCTTCATCCAGGTGCTGTGCACCCAGGTCTTTGCGCACGGAGAATTCATCACCCCGAAGCTTTCGATTCTTGACCCGCACACGGGCCGCGAGCTTTCGCACCTGGACATCCCCAAGGGGGCCCTGCTGGGAGGCGTGTACGCCTACCTTGACGCGAAGGACCGCATGGTTCTGGTGGACGGTTCGCGGTGCCTGCTGAAGCTGGGGCACTCGAGCGACGGCCGCAGTATTCGCGTGGAGGAGCGCATCGACCTGAGCCGCATGCTGGCCCAGAGCCCCAAGGACGCGGTGGTCGGCCTGGTGCCCGATTGGGGCGGGCGCATCTGGGTCGCCACGAAGAACGGCTACGTCGCGGTCGTTGATGCGGAGCGCGGCACGATTCGTTCCATGCGCTTGAACAGGGCGTCGGTGGCCGGCGAGCGCATCGACAACTCGATTTCGGCCTGCCCGCTGGGGGTGAGCGTGGTGACTTCTCACGCGATCTACATGCTGCAGGCGAGCGCTGCGGGTGAGCCGGCCCTGCGCTGGTGGCACGCCTACGACCGCGGCACGGCCCGCAAGCCGGGCAAGCTCGCCTGGGGCTCGGGCGCGTCCCCGACGTTCTTCGGCCCGAACGGCTCGGACTACGTGATGCTGACCGATAACGCGGACGTTCAGGAGTCGGTCATCGTGTACCGCACCGAGGACGGTTCGAAGGTGGGGAGTGCGGGGTTGTTCACCGCGGGTGCTTCGGGCACCGAGAACTCCATGATTGGCGTGGGGAACACGATGGTGGGTGCGAACACCTACGGCTATCCGTACCCCAAGTATCCGGAGGGGGCGGGCCCCTCGGTCCCGGCGACGGCTCTCTTTGCGCCCGGCATGGAGCGCTGGGATATTACCGACCGCGGCCTGCGCAAGATTTGGGACCGCAAGGATGTGTATTCCTCGGCGGTTCCGCGCTATTCGGCGGCCGACGAGCTGATTTATACGTGTGAGCGTCGCCGCGGCCCGGCGGGGGCGGCGAACGGCGCCTACGCCTGGGCGGTGGCTCTGGATATGAAGACCGGCCGCACGGTGCACGAGCAGCGCCTGCCGCAGCACGTGAGCCTGCTGCTCGGCGGCGGCGATACCCTGCAGATGGTGGGCACGATTGATCGCTTTGGCACGTGGTGGCAGGGCACGATTAGCGGCGTGTACCGCATCGCGAAGGCTTAGGAAGGGCAGAAGAATGGAACGACACGCAATGAACACTTCCCGCCGTACCGCCCTGAAGGTGGCCGGCACCTCGGCGATGCTGGTGGCCGGCGGGGCCGCCCAGGGCGCGCAGGCCGCAACCCGTTCGGGTGGCCGTCGCTCGGCGAGCCCGCGACCGGTGACGCAATGGGGCGGTGGGGGTGCCGCATCGGCCTATCTGAAGCGGATCCCGGTGCGGTTTACCGAACCGAGCGTACGCCTGGAATTGCGCGCGCAGAACCCCGAAGCGGTCACTGCGGTGCCGCTGCAGGATCGGCCGGCCCGAACCCTGAACCTACGGAACCTGCCGAATCTTATGGGCATCGTGAACGAGGGAAATGCGACTCTGCCGGTGGGCACGCGCCTGCTCATTCGCGCTCGCGCTCAGGATCCGGCGACCGGCCTGCTCCTCACCCCGGAGGCAAGCTTGGTCGTTTCCGGCGGCGAGGCGGTTGCGGCCGGTGGGTCTGGCCCTTCGGTCCTGGTGCCTCCTGCGGATGCCCTCAGCCTGAAGGCCCTGGGCCGCGGTGAGCTGAACGGCGCGGCCGGAGCGGGCGGGGAGAGCGTGCTGGAGCTACGCGTGGCTATTCCGGCGGGTCACCGCCTGGAGGTGCGCCTGCGCTACGCGGTAGCTTCGGGGGTGAGTGCCTCGCGCCTGAAGGGCGTGCACTGCTCGGCTTCCCTGGACATGGTGGCGGCTGGGTTGTCGCGGGGCTTCCATGAGGTGCAGAGCCCGGGGGTGGTCGCGGCGCTTGCCTAGTCGCGCCCCTGGCGTCCGCCGTCGGCTTCGTGCTCGCCGAAAGCCACCTTGACCGCGTGGTGCAGTGCTTCGCGCACCATGGCGATGGCGGGGTTGGCAGCGGACTCTCGGCGTACGGCGGTAAAGATTTTGCGGCAGGGCTTGCCGGGTAGCTCTACGATGCGTAGCCCCTCGGTGGTGGAGAGGGAGGAGAGGATGAAACCGGGCACGATGGTGACGGCGAATCCTGCTTTGACGAGGTTGGAGTTCGTAATCATGTCATTGGCGCTGTAGCGGATGACCGGCTCGAATCCTGCGGTGCGGCACTGGTTGAGCGCCCAGCTGCGGGAGGTGTTCTGTTCCATTTCCAGGACCCAGGGGAGTGCGTGCGCTTCCTCAATTGAGGTGATGGTGGAGGTGCTGGGCACGATGAGGCTGAGCGGGTCTTCGGTGAGTAGCTCGGAGTGCAGCTCGGGGTACTCGGGGATGTGGTGGTGCGGGTAGGCTTCGGAGAGCACCATATCGTACTCGCGGCTGCGGGTGAGGGAGGTGCCGGTTTCGGGGTCAATCTGCAGCACCTGTAACGTGAGCGAGGGGGCGTGCTCGGCAAGGTAGGTGAGCGCGGCCGGTAGCAGGGCGAAGGCCGCGGATTGGAAGATGGCCAGGCGCACGCGTCCTGCGGGTTCTCCAGTGAGGTTGGCGACGGAGGTCTGCATGCGATCGAGCTCGCGCAGGATGCTACGGGCGCTTTCGACGACGATGAGCCCGGCGCTGGTGAGCTGCACTCGCCTACCGATGCGTTGCAGGAGTGCGGTGCCGGTTTCTTTTTCGAGGGTTGCAATCTGCTGCGAGACTGCGGAGGGGGTGAGGCTGAGCGCCTCTGCCGCGGCGATGATGGTGCCCCGCTCCTGGATTTCGAGGAGCATCTGCATGCGTCGGATGTCGTAGATGGACACGGTGTACTCCTGCTTTCTCCCGTGGGTGCTCCCGTCGAGGTTTTCGTTTCGGCGGGGGAGCGTTGTGCGCGGGTCGGTTCCCTTGCGGCTGTGCGTCTCTGATAGTGGACTCTCGTCCATAGTAGCGCTCTCGGTGAACGCTGAAAATACGCCGCCTTCGTGGGGGAATCGCTCCGGGGGAGGGGCCTTCCGGGCGGGTAGCTCGCGGATAGCGTCTTGTCCGGGGCTTTTTGCGGGTTGTGAGGGGTTTCCGAGGTGTTTTTAATTCTGTTTTTGATGTGTTCGTTTGTTACGTTCTAGGTTCGTCGTTTGGCCCTGGAAGTGCTAGCCTGGGAGGGATGGATAGCGATGTCGCTATCGTTCTTGCCTATCCCCACGAAACACAGTGTTTTGCGAGGGGGCGGGCGGAATCACCTCCCGGGTTTATTTAGAAAATCTAAACAAACTTTGGAAAAAACATTCAGTTTTTCTAATGAGGTGTTCGGCACTCTTTTGTGGTGAAATAGAGACATCGCCAAACGTGGTGTGTACCGCACACAGTGAATTAGTTAGGAGTCAAGGATGACCCATCCTTTCGCATCTGAGCACTACCAGAAGATGGCTCAGGAAGCTCGTCAGCTCGTTCGTCAGTGGGTGAACGAGTCCCAGTCGATTAAGCCCACCTTTGCGGCTGAGCAGCTGGCAGGCGTTCTGAAGGACCCGAACGGTCTTCCCTTCACCGTCGGCTTCGTCGATGGCGTGATTCGCCCCGAGGATGACAACGTCTCCGGTCGTAACCTGTCCCGCATCGCTGGCCTGGCACCGTCCTTCCTTCCCTGGTACATGAAGTCCGCCGTTGGCTTCGGCGGCAAGCTGGCCGGCAAGGTTGCCTGGCCCACCGTTCCGGTCGCACGCCGCGTTCTGCGTGAGATGGTTGGCCACCTGATTGTCGACGCTTCTGAGGAGAAGCTGGGCGACGCTATCGCAGAGCTGACCAAGAGCGGTAACCGCCTGAACGTCAACCTGCTCGGCGAGGCCGTGCTGGGTGACAAGGAAGCTGAGCACCGCCTGTCCGAGACCAAGCGTCTGCTGGCTCGCGACGACGTCGACTACGTCTCCATCAAGGTGTCCGCAGTCTCCGGCCCCCACCAGCACTGGGCATTCGACGAGGTCGTTGAGACCGCTGTTCGCCGCCTGACCCCGCTGTACGAGCTGGCTGCTTCTTCCTCCCCCAAGAAGTTCATCAACCTGGACATGGAGGAGTACAAGGACCTCGACCTGACCATCGAGGTGTTCACCAAGATCCTGGACCAGCCCCAGCTGAAGGACCTGGAAGCCGGTATCGTGCTCCAGGCATACCTGCCCGACACCCTGGCTGCAATGCAGCACCTGCAGGAGTGGGCTGCTAAGCGCGTTGCTGCTGGCGGCTCCGGCGTCAAGGTCCGCCTGGTGAAGGGTGCAAACCTCTCCATGGAGATCGTGGAAGCCGTCATGCACGGCTGGCCGCTGACCACCTGGGACACCAAGCAGGCTGCTGACACCAACTACAAGCGCGTTCTGGACTACGCACTGCGCCCCGAGCACGTGAAGAACATCCGCCTCGGTATTGCAGGCCACAACCTCTTCGACGTTGCTTTCGCACTGCTGCTCTCCGAGGACCGCGGCGTGAAGGATCGCGTCGAGTTCGAGATGCTGATTGGTATGGCCGAGCAGCAGGCAGAGATCATCCGCCGCCGCGTGGGTCACCTGCTGCTGTACGTGCCCGTCGTGAACCCCAAGGAATTCGACGTTGCTATCGCATACCTGATTCGTCGTCTCGAGGAGAACGCCTCCTCCGAGAACTTCATGTCCGGTATCTTCGACCTGGCAACCGACGAGTCCATCTTCAAGCGCGAAGAGGACCGCTTCATGCGTGCACTGAACTCCGTCACCGACGAGGTTCCCGCATCCAAGCGCACCCAGAACCGTCTGACCGAGAACGAGGACAACGTCTTCGTGCCGGCTGGCCGCTTCGAGAACACCCCCGACACCGACCCCGCACTGGCCGGTAACCGTGAGTGGGGCCGCGCAATCCTCGAGCGCTCCAAGACCACCAAGCTGGGCATCGACACCCTCAAGGCTAACGAGCTGACCAGCGAGGCTGAGGCTGAGAAGCTGATCAAGGAAGCCGAAGAAGCTGGCAAGGCATGGGGTAAGCTCTCCGGCCACGAGCGTGCAGAGATTCTGCGCAAGGTCGGTAAGGCTATTGCACTGCACCGCGGTGACCTGCTGGAGGTTATGGCAGCTGAGGCTGGCAAGACCCTGGAGCAGGGCGATACCGAGGTCTCCGAGGCAATCGACTTCGCATACTACTACGCAATGCTGGCTGAGGACCTCGAGAAGATTGACGGCGCAAAGCACAAGTCCGTGGATGTGACCCTGGTTGTTCCCCCGTGGAACTTCCCGACCGCTATCCCCGCCGGTGGTGTTCTGGCAGGTCTGGCTGCAGGTTCTGCTGTCATCTTCAAGCCCGCAACCATCACCGCTCGCACCGGTGCCCTGATCGCAGAGATCATGTGGGAAGCAGGCGTCCCCAAGGAAGTTCTGAAGCTCGTCAAGGTTGTTGACCGCGCTGCAGGCAAGCTGCTCATCTCGCACCCCGAGGTTGACCGCCTGATCCTGACCGGTGGTTACGAGACCGCTGAGCTCTTCCGCTCCTGGCGTGATGACCTGCCCCTGTTCGGTGAGACCTCGGGTAAGAACTCGATTATCGTCACCCCGAACGCTGACATCGACCTTGCCGTCAAGGACGTCGTCTACTCGGCATTCGGCCACGCAGGTCAGAAGTGCTCCGCTGGTTCGACCGTTATCCTGGTTGGCTCCGTGGCACAGTCCGAGCGTTTCCGCCGTCAGCTGCTCGACTCGGTCAACTCCCTGCACGTGGCACACCCGCAGGACATCGAGTCCCAGATGGGCCCCGTCGTTCAGAAGCCCGAAGAGAAGCTGCTGCGCGGTCTGACCACCCTCGGCCCGGGCGAGCGCTGGCTCATCCAGCCGAAGGAACTGGACGAGACCGGCCGCCTGTGGAGCCCCGGTGTTCGCGAAGGCGTCAAGCCCGGTTCCGAGTACCACATGACCGAGTACTTCGGCCCGATCCTGGGTATCATGACCGCTGACACCCTGGAAGAGGCAATCGAGCTGCAGAACGCACCCGATTACGGTCTGACCGCCGGCCTGCACTCGCTGGATGCCGACGAGCTCGAGCTGTGGCTCTCCAAGGTTCAGGCAGGTAACCTGTACGTGAACCGTGCAATTACCGGTGCAATCGTTCAGCGTCAGCCCTTCGGTGGTTGGAAGAAGTCCACCGTGGGTTCGGGTACCAAGGCCGGTGGCCCCAGCTACCTGATCGCCCTGTCCGATTGGGAGCCCGTTCAGTCCACCGCAACCGCAACCACCCACTCGGTGACCGTTCGCGAGGCTCTGGCTACCATCGAGAACTCCGAGCTGGGCAAGCGCGATGACTTCGCCTTCATCAAGCGCGGCGTTTCCTCTGACGCACACGCTTGGGACACCGAGTTCGGCTTCGGCCACGATCCCTCGAAGCTGGGCGTGGAGCGCAACATCCTGCGCTACGTCCCCACCCAGGTTCTGGTTCGTGCCGACGAGTCCGCATCCCCGGCAGAAGCCCTGCGCGTTGTGCTCGCCGGCCTGGCAGCTAACGCACCGGTCGCTCTGTCCGTCGGTAAGGACCTGCCGGTCGACGTCCGCGGCGTCCTGGAGAACAAGGGCGTCAAGTACGAGGTCAAGTCGGACGCTCAGTTCCGTGAGTACCTGGCTTCGAACGCTAAGACCCCGGTTCGCGCACTGGCCGGTACCCCGCTGGAAGGCACTCGCATCCGCTACATCGGCAACGATGTGAAGTCCATCTACTCGGCACTGGGCGGTCGCCCGGATGTTGCAGTGTACTTCGCACCGGTTACCGAGGCTGGCCGCATCGAGATGCTGCCCTTCCTCCGCGAGCAGGCCGTTTCGATTACCGCACACCGTTTCGGTAACCCGAACCGCTTCTCCGAGCGCGTCATTTCTTCCCGCTAAGGCGCTGTGAGAGTTTAGCTCTCTAGCCTAGGCTCAGGGCCCTGCACCTTCATGGTGTGGGGCCCTGAGCCTTTTGGTGTGTCTGATGGCTGTCTGCTGGAGGTGAGTAATAGGGGTGCTTCTAGGGCCTTGGGAAGGGGTGATTGTTGGGCGGTTAGATAGGATAAGGAAAATATAGTGTCATAGAAGTGGTACGGGGGTGTTTGGACGTGCCCCGCGTTACTTCTTATGTGATAATTGGTGTAGGACGTTCCGTCATCCCACATACGGAACGACACCGTGCGCGGGACGGTCCGCGCTACGCAAGAACACACTGAAAGGACACCGCTGCTATGAGCAACGTTCCCGCAGAACTCTCGTACACTTCTGAGCACGAGTGGGTTTCCGCTCTCACCGCCGAGGGCACCGTACGTGTTGGTATTACCGACCACGCTCAGGATGCACTGGGTGACGTCGTCTACGTCGACCTTCCCTCTGTCGGCGATTCTGTAGCTGCTGAGGATAGCTTCGGTGAGATTGAGTCCACCAAGTCTGTCTCCGATCTCTTTGCTCCCATCGCTGGCGAGATTGTCGCAGTGAACGAGGGCCTGGAGGATGACCCCGCACTGGTGAACTCCGATCCCTACGGCGAGGGTTGGATCATTGAGATTCGTCCCGAGAACGCTGATGACCTGGCAAACCTGCTGACTGCAGAGGGCTACCAGGCAGAGCTGGACAAGCTTTAAGCCTTAAGAACCCGCCCCCGTAGGGGTGTCTAGAGTTAAAGCGGCGAGACCAAATTGGTCTCGCCGTTTTTCTTTGTAGGTGCACGCAAACGCAAATAAACGGGCATCTTTAAGGTTCTTTGCGAGGATTTTTGAAGTCATTGAAGGAGGGTGAAATAGTGCTAAACCCCAAGTGGGGGGCTCTTTGAGGTTAAATGTGATGAAAACTTCAACCATCGCGAGAAGATAAAATTTTCCTTGTAAAGCAGTCCAATATTTGTAGGTTATGTTTAGCTTTCGGGTTTCTTGCTAAAATTGGTACCGTTACTGCGGAATTGTGTTTGAATTTGTGGTTATTTTTGGGTTCCAGAAGGGCTTGAAATGACCCTTCTGAATAGCAAAATGCCTTGTGAGGCTATAAGATTATCTGGAAGGTTCACGGTTTATCATTTCGTGATAAACAAATGAGCCGATCTATCACACTCTCAACACAAGAAGCAAAGACAACCGGTACGAAGCGATACCTTTTCCTCGAAGGGGCGCACTACTCACTCAACTCGGTGCGTAACGTAATCGGCCGGTACATACCCGAAAGACATAGATGACCTCACGCATCGATGATGGCTTCAGCAAGTCTGAGGCCGCACTGGACAGCGCGGAGCACGGTGCCTCTGACCGTAACCCGCGCGAGGTGAAGAGCCGAACCATCGGTCAGGTTCTAAGCCAGCTCGACCTGGAATTCCCCGGGATCAGCGCCTCCAAGATCCGATTCCTGGAGGAGCGAGGCCTGGTGCATCCCAGCCGTACCGAAACCGGATACCGCAAGTACTCCCAGACGGATATCGAGCGTCTGCGCTACATCCTTACCATGCAGCGCGATCACTACATGCCGCTGAAGGTAATCCGTCAGCACCTGGATGACCTGGAGGCCGGTCGAGTCCTGAACTCCATGCCGACCACCGTCAGTGAGGAAGTCCTGGACAGCGTCCTCGGTACCAACGCACAGGAGGGTCGTACCTACACCCTGCGCGAGCTGGCCGAGTACGCGAACACCACTCCCGAGCTCATCCGTGACCTGATTGACTTCGGTCTTTTGGAAGACGGAGCGGACCACGAGTACACCGACTACGATGTGCTGATTGCCCGCGTTAGCGCGGAACTGACCCAGCACGGTATTCAGCCTCGTCACCTGCGCGCCTTCAAGTCGGCCGCGGATCGCGAGATTTCCCTCGTGGAAATCGCTGTGGCCCCTCTGGCCTCTCGTCGCGATGCGGCGTCGCAGGCCCAGGCACAGGACCGAGCCGATAAGATTCGCAAGCTCTGCCTGCAGTTGCATGCGACTCTCGTCGAGTCGGCCATGCCCACCTACGAGTAGGAGGGCGACTCCGCGGCGCGGTTCCTCAAAGAGTCGGTCGCGACCGGGTGGTGTTATCTGCCCTTTCCCCGGGGATACGCCCTTTGCGGCGTAAGCCCGTGGTTACCGTCCGTACGCGGGTGGTAACCCCCAAGATTTGGACGATGCCGCTTCTAAAAAGCGGATTTCTACCCCTTCGTCCAACACGAAGAGCTTCTATACCAGGGGCTCCCGGCCTGCCAAAGGCTATTCACTTAACTCAGCGGCGAATGCGTGCCAATCTCCGGATTGGCGCGCATTCGCTATTTAAGGCCGGGGGGAGGGGAGAGAGAATGGAAGAGGAGGCCCGTGGGCTCGATACCCGACGAAGAATTGTAACTCGGTGGCAGCTTCGCCTTCGGGACGACCCGCGAGATTACCCGGGGCAGACATCGTGGGCTTGCCGTGGGGGCGTGAGGGGCATCCTGAGCGGATTCTGAGCGGATTCTGAGAGGAGAAAGAACGACTCTCACGGTGCGTTCGATTTTAAGTAGGGCACCGTATCGGTTAAAATGGAGTGAATGAGCCGCGCCTATCGCGCACCGGTCGCTCTGTCGACCCTCGAATCGTTCTCCAGCGGAACGACGTATTCGGGGCGATACCGGCCGCCGATTGATGGGGCGCGGTGTATCGCTTAACGGCTCCCGCTACGCCCAACGGGCATCCGGGAACCGGGCGAAAACTAGCTAAGACGCGTGACTGGCATTCTGCGGATGCCGCATACGAGGACACAAAAGGAGGGGCCGTGGTGGAGCACCAGACCGGCGAGAGCGCAGGCACTGACGAGGCGTACCCGAGCTTCGACCAGCCCCTGGACGGATTCGACGCGCTCTTTCCCGCGGCACCGCCTCCTCGCGGTGAACAGGGCGTGCTCTTCGCGGACCCCGTTTCTGTGGTGGAGGAAAACCTGGGTTACCGTGGTGCTGTCGCCTGCAAGGCGGCCGGTATCACCTACCGCCAGCTCGACTACTGGGCCCGCACCGACCTTGTGGTTCCCACCGTGCGCGGCGCATCCGGTTCCGGTACCCAGCGCCTCTACAGCTTCCGCGACGTTCTCGTGCTCAAGATCGTGAAGCGCCTGCTCGATACCGGCGTGTCCCTGCAGCAGATTCGCCTCTCCATTGAGCACCTGCGAAGCCGAGGCCTGGATGACCTGGCCGATATCACGCTCATGAGCGATGGCACCACCGTGTACGAGTGCACCTCACCCAGCGAGGTTATCGACCTGGTGCAGGCCGGTCAGGGTGTCTTCGGCATCGCTATCGGTCGCGTGTGGCGAGAAATCGAGATGAACCTCAATGGCCAGCCCGGCGAGGAAATGCACGAATCCTTCGAAGGTGACGAACTCGCCGCCCGCCGCGCCCGCCGCGCCCAGGCCTAATACCCGTCTGACCCGTCGGTCATAACTGCGGGGCTCCAGCCCCACAGACCCCATACTTTTTCTTCTGCCCGCCCGAGCACCAACGATGCATGGGCGGGCAGAACGCTATCTTCGGGGGGAGAGGGTAAGAACACTCAGGGACCAAAAAGGCGCATCGAGACCGCATGGTGGGCATAACGAGCAAATATTCAAGGGCAGGTTGAGAAAAAACTCACGTTACCCCCTGTCAGGTCCGGAAGGAGCACACGGATTCGCTAGAATGAAGGAGCATTACACCTCACTCATATCACGGATTCTCAATGTCCCGAATCGTTAGTATCAGTAGCCTCAAGGGCGGCGTGGGTAAAACCTCCATCACCCTGGGGCTCGCCTCCGCGGCGCTACACAGCGGCCTTTCCGCACTCGTTATTGACCTCGACCCTCACGGAGACGCCAGCACCGGCCTAGCCGTCGACGAAAGCATCCCCGACGTGGCCTCCCTGATTGCCAGCACCAATGAACGAGCCTTCGCCGATGAAGCCGGAGAGTCCGCCTGGAACAGGCTGGTGGGTAAACCAACCCTGCTGACCAACACCCCCGTCGACACCGGTAGCGTGCGGGTCGCTCGCGGGTCGGCACGTTCCACCCTCGTGGACCGTCAGGAAGCCGCACCGTTCATTCGCAGATTCAAGCGCATGGTGGACGCCGCGGCGGGCGCCTACGACGTGATTCTGATTGACTGCCCGCCCTTCCTGGGGACGCTTTCCTCGATGGGCTGGGCCGCCAGCCAGCGCATCCTCTCCGTGGCCGAGCCCTCCCTCTTCTCTGTGGCCGGCACGGAACGCACCCTACGCGCCATCCTGCGCTTCCAGCAGGAGAGCGGCACAAGTATCGACGGGGCCGGGGTCGTCATCAACAAGATGCGCCCGGACGACAGCGAGCACCAGTACCGTCGAGACGAGATGCGCTCGCTCTTTGGCGACCTCGTGGCCGAACCCGTCCTGCGAGAAAGCCCCGTGCTGCAGCGAGCCCAGGGCGCCGCCTACCCGATTCACTTCTGGCCCGACGAAGAATCCGTCGAACCCGCCGTGGACTTTACCCGACTGCTGGTTGGGCTCATGGCCGACCTGTAGGCCGTCAACCGGATTGTCGACCGGGCGAAGAGGTGAACGCTCGAGTTGCGTGCCGCATCATGTTCCGGGCTGATCTGGCGATAGAGGCTTCTACGGGAATAGCCGTGCTCCCCGACGCGTTATAGTGGCAGTAAAAGAGCTGCACGCCCGTAAGAATCCCCGGACGTTTCCGTATGGGGCCGCGGTCGTGCCGTAGGTAAGACAGAGAAAGAGAAGAACATCGTGAGCATCGAACACCTGGAACGCATCGACGGGGTAGCCCAGTACGACCTCATCGTCATCGGCTCCGGATCCGGCAACACCCTCATCGGCCCCGAATGGGACGACAAGAAGGTCGCCCTCATCGACGGCGGCATCTTCGGTGGCACCTGCCTGAACGTGGGCTGTATTCCCACCAAGATGTACGTCTACCCGGCCACCATCGCCCAGAAGACTCGCGAGGTTAAGCACCTTGGCATTGACGCGCACGTGGATGCCGTGCACTGGCCCGAGATCCGCGACCGTATCTTCGCCTCCCGCATCGACCGTATTTCCGAGGGCGGCCGCGATTGGCGTGCAGGCCTGCCCAACGTCGACTTCTACGACCAGTACGCACGCTTCGTCGGTTCGCACACGCTGGAGTTGACCGACGGCACCCGCCTGCAGGGCCGCCAGATCGTGATTGCGGCAGGTTCGCGCGCCGTGTTGCCTCCCGTGCCCGGTATCGACTCCTCCAAGGTCTACACCAACGACAATGTCATGCGCATGGACGAGCTACCCGCACGCATGGTCGTCATCGGCGGCGGCGTGATTGCGGCAGAATTCTCCCACGTCTTCTCCGCATTCGGCACCGAAGTGACCCAGCTGAACCGCTCCTCCCGCCTGTTGCGCAGCGTGGATGAAGAGGTCGTGGCACGCTTTGAAGAAGCCGCAAGCAAGCAGTGGAACATCGTCAAGGATGCGTCCCTCTCCGAGATCCGTGAGAACGCCGACGGCAGCGTGACCGTCGTAGCGAAGCGTGCTTCCGAGAACGGCGAAGAACTGCTCGAAATCCCGGCAGACGCTGTACTCGTGGCAACCGGCCGCCGCCCCAACGCCGACACCCTCAACGCGAAGAACTACTTCGACGTGCAGGACGGCGGTCAGCTCAGCGTCGATAAGCACCAGCGCGTGCTCTACAACGGCGCACCCGTACCCGGCGTCTACGCCCTCGGCGACGTGTCCAGCCGCTACCAGCTCAAGCACGTGGCCAACCACGAGGCACGCGTTGTGCAGCACAACCTCAGCCACCCCGAGGATTTGCGTGCCAGCGACCACCGCTACGTACCCGCCGCGGTCTTCAGCAACCCGCAGATTGCCGTGGTCGGCATGACCGAAGAGCAGGCGCGCCAGGCCGCTGAGCGTGAAGGCTTTGAGATTACCGTCAAGGCACAGAACTTTGGCGACACCGCCTACGGCTGGGCAATGGAAGACAAGATTGGCCTGTGCAAGCTCATCGCCCGCAAGGACAACGGCATGCTGCTCGGCGCACACCTGGTCGGTGAAGAGTCCTCCGTGCTCATCCAGCCGCTGATTCAGGCCATGAGCTTCAACCAGGATGCCCGCACCCTGGCCCGCGGTCAGTACTGGACTCACCCGGCCCTGACCGAAGTTGTGGAGAACGCCCTGCTCGGCTTGGAGTTCGACGAACCCGCTCAGGCCTAACGCCCGGGCACACGGAACACCTCTGAAGCCCTGAATCTCGGGGGTGCAAAACACCAAAGGAGGGGGTCGCACCGAATCGGTGCGACCCCCTCCTACTTGCGTTTATTGCTTTGGCCAGAACTAGAGCGGCGCGGCCCTAGCTCCGCTACTCGGGCTTCTTTTCTGCGTGCTGAGCTTCTGCCCGCGGAGCATCCTGCGAACCCGGCTCTTCGGCGGTCTCGGCAGATGTGTCGGCGCCCTTCACGTTTTCCGTGCTTTCCGCGGATTCCTCAGCCTCTTCAGAACCCCCGGCGGCTACCGCACGGTTCTCCTGGTATTCCTGAATCATCTCGACGGCCTGCTCACGCAGCTCGCCCAGGCGCTCGGTTGCTTGGTCACGGAACTCGGCCAGACGCTCGGCCTGCTGATCGGCGTACTCGGCCAGGCGCTCGGTCGCCTGGTCGCGCAGCTCCACGAGTCGCTCCGTCTGCTCGGCGGCGTAGTCCTGCAGTCGGGACAGTGAATCCGATGTGGTGGCGGTAACCCGGCCGTACATTTCATCCACGTAGGAGGAGAAATCCTGCAGCACCTTCGCGCGGCGAATCTTGTGCGAGGGGGTCAGATAGCCGTCCTCCTCGGTCAGGTCGCGGTTCATGATGCGGAACTCACGGATACCCTCGGCGCGCGAGACCAGCTGATTCGCCTCGTCCACAATTCGCTGCACGGCGGCGCGTACCGCCGGATGCACGGCCGCCTCCGGGATGGACAGCGAACGCGGCAGCCCCAGGTGCTCGAGCTGCTCGGGCAGGGTATCCGGATCCAGGGTCACGAGGGCCGCGATGAAGGGCTTCTCATCCCCCACCAGCATGGCCTGGGAGACCAGGGGAGAGGTACGCAGATGGTTCTCCGCAATGCCCGGAATGACGTTCTTGCCGCCGGCGGTGACGATGATTTCCTTCTTGCGTCCCACAATCTTCAGCAACCCGGCCTCGTCGAACTCGGCCAGGTCGCCGGTACGGAGCCAGCCGTCCTCGGTGAACGCCTGGGCGTCCTCCTCGGGGTTCTTGTAGTACCCCTTCATGACGCCCACACCGCGCACCAGCAGCTCGCCGTCCTCGGCGATGGTGCCCTCGGCACCCGGAAGGAGCGGGCCGATTCTACCGATCTGATACGGGTTGATACGCCCGGCCGCGATGGGAGCGCAGGTCTCGGTCAGGCCGTAGCCCTCAATGACCTGCACGCCCACCGCGTGGAAGAAGTGCGCGAGGCGCTCTCCCAGCGGGCCGCCTCCGGAGACAGCGTAGTGTAGCTGCCCGCCCAGGGCCGCACGCAGCTTGGAGTACACGAGACGGTCGTACAGGGCGTACTGCGCCGCGAGCTTGAAAGATACATGGCCGGTGACCTTCGCCTTCGACCAGGCAATCGCGATGTCCACCGAGCGGTCGAAAAGAGCCTTGTTGAGGGAACCTCCCTTTTCGGCCTTGGCCTTGGCCCCCTCGTACACCTTCTCGAAGACTCGGGGGACCACCAGCAGCATGGTCGGATTGAAGCTATCAAGATCGGCCGCGAGGTTCTTAATGTTCGGGGAGTGGCCGATAACCACACCGGCGTCCAGGGCCAGCACCTGAATCAGGCGAGCCAGCACGTGGGCCAGCGGCAGGAAGAGAATCGACGAGTTGCGGGGGTTTGCAATCTCGCTTTCCACGAAGCGCGTGTTGGCGCTCAGGTTCAGGAAATTGCCGTGGGTGAGCGGGCAACCCTTGGGGCGGCCGGTCGTGCCGGAGGTGTACACAATGGTCGCGATGTCATCGCAGGTGGCGCGGGTGCGTGCCTGCTCAAGCTGTTCGTCGCTGACCTCGGAAGCACGGGCGCTCAGCTCATCCAGGTCGCCGTTCTCGATGACCCAGCGGTGCTTCAGCTGCATGGGCTCTTCGGCAGATGCGGAAAGCTCCTCGGCCTCCTTGATGCGGCCCAGCAACTTCTCGTCCTCGACGAAGACCGCGGTGGCCTCGGAGTGGGAGAGCGCCCAGGCGGCCTGGGCGGGCGCATTCGTTTCGTAGACCGGCACGGAGATAGCACCGGCGTACCAGATGGCGAAATCGATTACGGTCCACTCGAAGCGGGTACGGCTCATAATGCCCACGCGGTCACCCGGGCGGATACCCGCGGCAATCATGCCCTTCGCCAGGTCGGCCACCATGCGGTAAAACTCGCTGGCGCGTACAGGCTGCCAATTGCCCGGGGACATCTGGCGACGGTACAGCACGGGGTCCGCGCTGTTGGCGCGGTGACGCTCAACGAGGCTCGTGAGGTTCAACGAGGGGTCGACAATGACCTCTGCGGGGGAAGAAAAGACTTTCATGATGCGCCTTTCGGTTGGGGCGGCCTCTGCACGGTCCCGGTGCGGCTCTACGGGAGTCGCGGGGTGGAATACGGTACTGCGCCTACGGGGTGATGCGGTCCGCGGGAGCAGGGCGGTGGGCTATTTCGGTGACAAAATCCTGGAGCGAGGCGAGCACATATTCGGCGTCGTAGTCGAGCGTCGCCACGTGGTAGCTACGGGTTAGCCATCTAAATTCTACAGGAGCTGAACAATGTTCGAGAAAATATTTATGGGAGCTATCGGACACAGTGTGATCGCCTAGCGAGCGAAGGCACAGCACCGGCGCCTTCAGGCGCGGCAACAGCTCGCGGGTCTCGGCCCCCAGCAGGTGTAGCTGGTACACCGAGGCGGTGGGCGTCAGCCGGTACGCGCCCTCGCTCACGCCCGGAATGGCGATGTCCGAGCCCACCGACTTAAGCGCCGGCAGAAGCTTCGAGACGACCCCGGCGTGGCGCATCAGCGGGTTCACATCCACCATGTAGGGGTTAATGATTGCGGTGCCGAGCACCGGCAGACGCGCGGAGAGGTTCACGGCCAGCGTGCCACCCATCGACATGCCGATGACGACGACCCGAAGGCCCTCGTCGGTGAGGCGACGGTAGGCGGACTCGACCGAGTTCAGCCAGTCGCGGTAATCCGTTAGGCGCATATCCTGCCAGCGGGTACCGTGCCCCGCGAGTAGCGGCATCTCCACGGGGTAGCCCAGCGCCGCGAAACGCTCGGCGATGGGGCGCATGCTGTGCGGGGAACCGGTGAAACCGTGCACGATAAGGATGCCCACGCCGGGCTCAGAGGCCCCAACCCCGCGGGAACCTTCGGCGCTCTGGGGCTCCGGACGGAAGGATAGCGGGGAATGATCGAAGACATTGGGGTCGCCCCCGAAACGGTGCTCCAGCATCTCTCGCACCTCCCGGGTGGCCAGGAGACGGCGCTCGCGGGCCTTGCGCCGCATACGCTTAATTGGTTCAAGCGAGCTATCAAAAATACTCATGGCCCTCCTTAGACAATGCCGGGGGCGCGGGCTAACGGCCGGCGCGGGGGAGAGACGCGCATCGCCCCTCGGCCCTAGAATACCTCGCCCGCCTCGACGGCACCTGTGAGGTGAGCCTGCCGGCGGGGGAGGACGACGGATTCAGCGGAGGGCGGAGCAGGTAGCCGACTCGTGTCGCACATTCGCCGTAATGCGAACGCGGAATACGGTGACGGTCGGGGAGAGCCACAGAGACAGGCTAGAATTGAGCCGGGAATATTCAGAGAGGAGATCCCCATGCCGACCACCGCCCTGTACCGAAGCCTCAAGATTCTTGGTTCGCCACTGCTGACGGGCCTGTACCACCACGAGGTGACGGGGCTAGAGAACCTGCCCAAGGGCCCCTTCATCGTCGCCAGCAATCACCTGGCGTTCTGCGATTCCATTTTTATTCCGCTTGCGCTGCCCCGCACCGTGAACTTCCTCGCCAAGAGCGACTACTTTACGACCCCGGGGCTCAAAGGCCGCGCGATGGCCGCATTCTTCCGCGGGGTGGGCCAGCTGCCCATGGACCGTTCCGGCGGTCAGAAGAGCCAGGAATCCCTCGACGCCGGCGCGCGGGTTCTCGCCGAGGGCGGCATCATCGGCATTTATCCCGAGGGAACGCGTAGCCCCGACGGCCGCGGCTACCGTCCCAAGGTGGGCGTGGCCCGCCTGGCCCTCGAGTCACGGGTGCCCGTCGTTCCCATCGGGCAGATTGGCACCGACCTGATTCAGCCCTCCGGTTCGAACCGCATCCACCTGCGCCACGATGGCGAGCCGATTCGCGTGCGCACCGTCATCGGCAAGCCCCTCACCTTCGAGAAGTACACCGCCGACGTCGAGATCAGCTACCGCTCCCAGCGCGAGGTTGCCGATACCATCGGCGCGGCGATTCGCGCCCTGAGCGGGCAGGAGTACGTGGACGTCTACGCGGATCGCGTCAAGAAGCTCATGGCCGACGAGCACCTGAGCGCCGACGAGGCCGTGTCCCGACTGCAGAACGAGAAACGCTAGAAGGCATAGGCGGACGGCACGGCCACACGGGCCGACTAGGGGTTATCTGAATCCTGAGATGAAGCCCCGGCCCGGGGCGTTCGTAAACACCGTAAGAGTACAATATACCCATCTCTTCCCCGTCCGCGCGGGGTCGAGAGACGACGCACAAGACCATCCCAACGGAGTGAATGATGAGCACCCAGAACCTCAACACCGCGCAGACCGACGACCACGGTCTGGATAACTGGCGCGAGCTGCACATTGACCAGCAGCCCACCTGGAGCGAGCACGAAGACTTCGCCAGCACCATCGCAGAGCTGAACTCGGTTCCCCCGCTCGTCTTTGCCGGCGAGGTGGACGCCATGCGCCAGGCGCTCGGCGAGGTGGCCGAAGGTCGCGCCTTCCTGCTGCAGGGTGGCGACTGCGCAGAAACCTTCGCGGGTGCAACCGCCGACAAGATCTCCGGCCGCGTGAAGACCATCCTGCAGATGTCCGCTGTGCTCACCTACGGCGCCTCCATGCCCGTTGTGAAGATGGGCCGCATGGCCGGCCAGTTCTCCAAGCCGCGCTCCGCAGACATGGAAACCCGCGGCGACGTCACCCTGCCCTCCTTCCGCGGCGAGACCGTCAACGGTTTCGACTTCACCCCCGAGGCCCGCGTGCACGACCCCAAGCGTATGCTGCGCGGTTACCACACCAGCGCCTCCACCCTGAACCTGGTGCGCGCCTTCACCAAGGGCGGCTTCGCAGACCTGCGCGCCGTGCACCAGTGGAACCGGGGCTTCACCTCCAACCCCGCGCATGAGCGCTACGAGAAGACCGCTAATGAAATCGGTCGCGCCCTCAAGTTCATGGAGGCCTGCGGCGTGAACTTCGAGGCCCTCAAGACCACCGACATGTACGTTGGCCACGAGGCCCTGGTTCTGGACTACGAGCGCGCCCTGACCCGCATCGACTCGCGCACCCAGCTGCCCTACGACACCTCCGCACACTTCCTGTGGATTGGTGAGCGCACCCGCGGCGTCGACGACGCTCACGTTGACTTCCTCTCCAAGGTCCGCAACCCCATCGGCGTGAAGCTGGGCCCGACCACCACCACCGAGGATGCACTCGCACTGATCGACAAGCTCGACCCGAACCGCGAGCCCGGCCGCCTGACCTTCATCACCCGCATGGGTGCGAAGAACATCCGCGAGAAGCTGCCCGCAATCGTTGAAGGCGTGCAGGCTGAGGGCGCGAAGGTCGTCTGGGTCACCGATCCGATGCACGGCAACACCATCTCCGTGCCTTCCGGCTACAAGACCCGCCGCTTCGACGACGTGCTCGACGAGGTTCGCGGCTTCTTCGAGGTGCACGAGGCACTGGGTTCGTTCCCCGGCGGTATCCACGTGGAAATGACCGGCGACGATGTGACCGAATGCCTGGGCGGCTCCGACGCCATCGACGAGGCAGCACTGGCTGACCGCTACGAGTCCCTGTGCGACCCGCGTCTGAACCACTCGCAGTCCCTGGAAATCGCGTTCCTGGTCTCCGAGTACCTCAAGAACCGCGGTAGCCGCGGCTAAGGACGTTTTCGCGTCATCGCTTCTCGTACGCCCTTGCGACGTACTAACGGGCCCGGCCCCTCAAGAGTGAGGGGCCGGGCCCGTATCGTTTAGTGAAGACGGCGCTTAGCGAAGACAGCGTTTAGCGGCGAGAGTGCTTGGAGCGTCCTGGGGTGAGGAGAGATTCTGAGCTCCTAACGGTTTAGTCCCCGGTGGGATCCCGATGAACCCCGATTCCCGATGAATCCCGGCGGCTGAGCATCTAGTAGCCCAGGCCGAAGAAGCTCGCGAAGTTCTTCCACCACTCCGATTGCAGGATGGAGGTCGCGAGCCACCACCCACTGAAGCTGGCGCTCATGCCCAGCAGAATCACCATCAGCGCCCACACACCCATCGCAGCGCCTGATGGGGGAGGGGTGAGCTCACGTACCGGCAGTCGGCGGTCGCGGTGGAGAGCATCCCGCGACGTGAAGCCGGAGGAATCGGTAGAACCGGTGCTCCCGCCGGAATCCCGCCGAGAACCCTCACTGGCGTACGACCCGCCCGATTCCTCGGTGCTTTCTGAGTAATCGGGGTAGGCGTTGAGCGCGCGCTCGGCGTAGATGGGGGCGTACTCACCGAAGGTCGAGATAAACTCCTGCTCGGTCTGCGGCCCGATGCCGACGGACGGTGCATCGGATGCATCGGATGAGGTACCGGAGCTTTGAGCCCCCTCCGACCCCCGCGAGTCATCGGCCTCGTTGGGCTCGCCGCCATCGGCGGCAACCGAAGCCTCGGGGGCCGAACTCTTGAGCGGGGGAATACCCTCGGGGTTGAGCACCGAGTCCTCCGCGTCCACGTCGGCCAGATGCACCTCCTCTCGGGAACCGGTGAGCAGGCTATCCGGAGAATAAACGTCGTAGGCGAGCAGGTCCCCGGCATCGCTAAACGCGCTGATGGGGGTGTTGCGCACCATCTGCCCCGCGCCGCTGCGCTCGGCGATCTCGGCCACCGCCTCCCACAGGCTTGAGGCAGGCTCCGGGACGCTCGGAGCGCGCCAGGACAGCTCGGACTCGCCGAGAGACTCGGCAACCTCCTTGAGAGAGGCGAAAAGCTCGGTGGCGTCCTCGGGGCGGGCCTGCGGCTGCTTGCGGGTGCACCAGGCAATAATTCCGGCCACGTCGCGGTCGATGCCCGGGGCGATATCGCCGAGCGGGGGCATCTCAATATTGGCATTGTGGTACAGCACCTGCTGGTCGTTCTCCAAACCCACGAAGGGCAGTCGCCCCGCCAGCATACGGTACATCATGACGCCGAGCGCGAAGATATCGGCCTGCGCGCCCACCTTCACCTGCGGGTCCAGGACCTCCGGCGCCACGTAGGCGGGAGTACCCATGGGGGCGCCGGAATCCACCTGATCGTCGCGGCGTGACAGACCGAAGTCCGTCAGCTTCACCTGGCCGTTGGCGTCCAGAAGAATATTGCCCGGCTTAATATCGCCGTGCAGGTAGCGGTTGGCGTGCACCTCCGAGAGGGCATCCACCACCGGCAGCAGAACATCCAGCGCCTCGCCCAGGCTCAGGGCGCGCCGCGTGCGCAATAGCTGGCTGAGCGTGCATCCGTGCACGTATTCGAGCACGATATACATGACCATCTGCCCGGCCACGTACTCGGTACCCGAAGAGATGACACCCACCGTGTGTCCGCCGCCCACCTGGCGCATCGAGCGTTCCTCGCGGTGGAATTTCTGCCGGTTGGCGGCGTCCTGCGCCAGGGAAGGGGAGAGGATTTTGAGCGCCACAGGATTGTTCGACCACAGATCCAGCGCGTAGTAGACCTCGCTCATGCCGCCCCGCCCAATCAGCGAGCCCACCTGGTAGTGCCCCTCAATAATGGCACCGCTCAGCCACTCCGAAGAGCCGACCGTGGCACCCTGTGCGGGCGCGGTGGTGGCCGGAGGAACCGTAGAAGAGGCGGGAGGATGCGAGGGCGATGAGTGAGTGTGCGCGGAAGAACGGGGGCGCGGGAGGGGAATATTCATACGGCCTCTATCTTATCGCTCGGCCCAATCGCGCGGCGGGGAAAAGGTCATCGGGAGGGCAATACTCAGCTGATTCTAAGGCAACCGGCCGAGCAGAATGTGACGCTCCGCGCGGCTGAGCGGGTCGAAAGTGGTAAATATGAGTCGGCTCTGGCACTCTTAAAAGGTGACTAACGAAAACATTGCTCAGACCTTCGCCCTCGTCGGCGATTGGGTCACTATTCCCGATATTGCGCAGGCCCTCGATCTGAAGGTGACCCGCGTGCACAACCTGATTTCTGACGGTACGCTCATCGCCCTGCGCGACCCCGAAACCAATGTGCGCAAGGTTCCCGCGCTGTTCCTGAACGGTTCGCGCGTGCTGGAATCCCTCAAGGGCACCCTCGTGGTGCTGAAGGACTCCGGCTTCAGCGATGAGGAAGCCATCGTCTGGCTGTACACCGAGGACGAATCCCTGCCCGGCCGCCCGATCGACGCACTGATTGACGGCCGCAAGACCGAGATTCGTCGCCGCGCCCAGGCCCTGGCCTGGTAGCACCGGAGGGTAGCGCCGCAACGCGGAGGCGCAGGGGGCCGGTAAACACCCCGGCCCGGGCGGTCTTCGCACGGCGAGAACTCAACTGATAAAACAGCGGATGGGGTAGCGTTCACGCTACCCCATCCGCTGTCGTTTAACGGTCTCTTCGCTGCGCCTCGCCGCTATTCCTACGTCTTTTTCACGCCCCGCGGTGAAGGCCCCGCGGGCTGAAAACACGCCCGTTTAGGACTTGCGACGTAGCGCGCGGTCCACGATATCGCTCAGCGCCGCGCGCACGAGCTCGTCGAGCTCCAGCGCATCCAGAGCCTCAAAGACCGCATGGGACTTCTGCTCAATCAGCCGCTCGTGCTCGGCGAAAGCACCCGAAGACACCATGAGCTCACGGATGCGCTCCACCTGCTCATCGCTCAGGTTGGGGTTGCCCAGGCTGTCGTGCAGGAGCGCTACCTCCTGCTCGCTGAGGGCCGCGGAGGTCAGCGCCACCAGGACGGTGCGCTTACCCTCGCGCAGGTCGTCACCGGCGGGCTTGCCGGTCACCTCGGGACGACCAAAAACGCCCAGCTCGTCGTCGCGCAGCTGGAAGCCCTCACCGAGCGGCAGACCGAAGGCCCGGTAGCCGGCAAGCACCGGGTGCTCCTCGCTGATTGCACCGGCCCCGCTCTCCAAAGCCCGCGCCTGCAGCGCCAGGGCCCCACCGATCGTGAAGGGGTGCTCGCACGAGTACTTGGCGGACTTGAAACGGATCACGTTGAGCGCTCGCTGCAGGGCCGAGCTGGCATCTTCGGTGTCGAGCACCTCGGAGTAGACGTCCAGGTACTGCCCGGCCAGAACCTCAGAACGCATACGGTCAAAAATGGTGCGCGCCGGGGAACCGTATAGTGCGCCCTCGCCCAGGGACGCAAAGACCTCCGCCGACCAGGCGAGGGTCAGGTCGCCGGCCAGGATGCCGCCGGTCAGACCGTAGTTGAAGGCGTCGCCGCGCCAGTTATTCTGCTCGTGCGCGGCCTCGAAACGCTTGTGCACGGAGGGGGCGCCGCGGCGGGTGTCGGAGCGGTCGATGATGTCGTCGTGAATGAGTGCGGAGGTCTGGAATAGCTCCACCGCCATGCCGGCCTTCACGATGGACCAGGTGCCGCGGTTCTCGGTCACGGGTGCGCCTCCCGCCCCGCGCCAACCCCAATAGCTCAGCAGGGCACGCAGACGCTTGCCGCCGGTAGAAAGGGATTCGATGGCCTCCAGCAGGGGGAGGGTCTCGGGGGAGATGCCCTCCAATAGTTCGCGCTGCGCGGCAAAGAACTCGGCCATCAGGGTATTGAAGGCGTTCAGGTAGGCGCTCTGCTCATGTTCGAGAGCCTCGGCGATGCCTGCGGGCAGCTCTGCGGAGCCTCCGGCGGGGGAAGGGGTCGTCATACTATCCTCGGTGTACGTGGGGACGATGGGCATGGGTGCGGTGTGCACCCCTCTAGCTTAGTGGAGAAACGCGTCACACGGGGTATTTGCGAATATGTTTACTAATATTTGGGAGCTTAATTCGTAGACGTGTGCTATATTTGGGGTGTGGTGAAAGCTGTCGAAGGGAGGTTGAGGGGTGAGTAAGCCGGGCCGCGATAATGCGCGCGTCATTATGCATCTCGATATGGATGCCTTCTTTGTCAACGTCGAACTCCTCGAGAACCCCTCGCTTCGGGGTAAGCCCATTATCGTTGCGCCGACGGGCCCTCGCTCAGTGGTATGCTCGGCCTCCTATGAGGCGCGCGCCCACGGGGTCCATTCGGGCATGCCCCTCAGCTGTGCCCTCTCCGAGGTTCCGCACGCTACGGTCCTTCCCCTGCGCGCGGATTACCGGTACTATTCCCGAGCCGTCATGGGTATTCTGCGTGACCTTAGCCCGCTGGTAGAGCAGGTGAGCGTGGACGAGGCTTTCGTGGATCTTACGGGCGCCTACCGGCACGGGCAGGACCCCGTGCAATTGGCGCAGCGGGCGCGTGAGCGCATCGCAGGGGAACTCTCCCTGCCCTCCTCGGCGGGGGTGGCTCCCAATAAACTGCTGGCCAAGATGGCCTCGACCGGCAGTAAGCCCAACGGCCTATGGGTCGTGCCGCCCGGCCGCGTGCAGGAATTCCTCGACCCGCGCCCGGTCTCGGCGCTGTGGGGCGTGGGCTCGAAAAGCGCAAAGCTTTTGGCCGGCTACGGAATCCAGACCATTGCGCAATTGCGGTCCATGAGCATCGAGTGGCTTCGGGACCGTTTCGGCACCTCCCACGGGGAATACCTCTGGACTGTTGCGAGGGGCATTGATGACCGGCCCGTCCTGACCGAACGCGATGAGAAGAGCATGGGTGGCGAGCATACCTTCTCCGAAGATACCGTCGATGCTGCCGCCATCAGCGGGGTTGTGCGCGAGCTGAGTCTCAAGCTCGGGCGGCGTCTGCGCGAATCCGGTCGCCTCGCGGGGCGGCTGAGCCTGAAAATTCGCTATGCGGGTTTCGAGACCCACACTCGATCCGTGCCCCTCAGCTCGCCCCTGGATTCGGGGATGCGCATCGCCGAGCTGGCGCTGGAGGCGCTGCGGGCCGACGGAATCCTGACCGGGGACGAGTCACCGCGACCCATCCGCCTGGTTGGCGTGCGGGCCGAGAAGCTGGCTCACGCCGAGGACGGGGTGCAGCAGGCTCTCTTCGAATCCATCGAGTACAAGCCCGCCGGGCGGGGGTCGAGGAATCGGGGGAGCGGAGGCGCGGTGAACCTCGGGGATCTGAACTCCCGATCGTCGAAGCTCGCGCCGGAGGCTACCGAGGCGGTGCTCGTGAAGGCCGGTCGCTGGTCCGAGATTGAGCACGTCATGGACGCGATTCAGCGGAAGTACTCGGCCGAGAGCATCAAACCGGCCTCGAGGGTTGCGCTACCGACCGGAAGGCCGACGGCCGCTCGGGAGGGGCCGAGGCGGGCTCCGCGGAAGAGGCTCGTGACGGATAGAGGGACAGGAGAATCGGTGGACCATCGCAGCGGCGAAGGCTGAAAGAAACGGGCGGCTGGTGAGTTCCCCGGCCCCGTCGCATCCACGTGTCGAAATAGCCCCAAAATGGTTCGTAAAATAAGTAGCTGATAGGCTAAAAATAGTGCGTTGCTCGCGCCTTGCGCGGTAGGATGGAATCAAAGAGTGCGCACGCGCCACGGGATGCGTTTCAACCCGCTGTGGATACCGGCGCGAACGCGTTGTCAGAAAGACAAAGGAGAACACGATGGCACTGTCCGAGCGTGAACAGAAAGTTCTTGAGCAGCTCGAAGAACTCATGAGCAATGAGGATCCGAACTTTGCCTCGTCCATGTCCTCCACCGGCAATACTGCTCCCGTATTTAGTGCTCGACAGTTGGCGCTCGGAATTCTCTGCGTGCTAATCGGTCTGGGCATTATCATTGGTGCCGTCGCCTCTCACCTCATTTGGCTGGGCGTGCTCGGCTTCCTCTTTGCAGCCTTCGGCGTGTACTTCACCAGCACCAGCAAGAAGACCCCCGTGGATTCCTTCCTGGGAGGCAAAGCCGGCGGTGCCGCCCGCGCCCGCTCCCGCGAGCAGAAGGAGCGCTCGGCCTTCATGAACCGCCTGGAGGAGCGCTGGGACGAGCGCAACAACGGTCAGAACTAAAACCCGCTGATGGCCCGGGACAGCAGGTTTCGGACCGAAGATACCGGGGTGAAAATACCGAGGTGAAAATACCTGGCTAAGGATGCCGAGTTGAAGGGTGCAAGCCGGAACTCATAATGACTTTCCCAAGCGGAGGCGAGACGTATGTCTCGCCTCCGCTTTTTCGTGCCCGGTGCCTTTCCAGAGCGGCCCTTTCTTGCTCGGGGGGGGGCTTGTGGGCTTCGCTTTCAATCCTTCTGCGTACGGCAAGCTGGTTGCCCCGGGTGAAGGCATATATAGCCCGCCCGGAATAGGAGCTAACTCCTTTTGTGTGTGCCTCGTACCACTCTGCTGCTGTGTATCTAAGTTCTGCCGCTAAACGGCTCTAACCTGTGTAGAAGCTGTGCGTTGAGATAAAAAATGCAAAAGAAGGAATAAAAACCCTAAAAGACCTTCCTCGAGGTGGGGGAGGTGGTGGAAAGTGGGGTAAAGTGGAGGAGAAGGCTGAAGCCCCCTCCCTCAGCCGTGCTCCGCACCCGTTTCCGCTGTGGTGCAGGGCGCACGTCGTATTCTTCCGCTCGCTCCGCAAGCGCCATCGGAAGGGACGTGAGGCGAGGGCGCACGACAGGCTCAGCATCAGGCACACACGGGGGAGGTGACGCGAATGTTCCTGGGAACCTATTCGCCACGGATGGACGCCAAAGGGCGCATCATCCTCCCCGCCAAATTCCGTGAGGAACTCTCAGCAGGCCTCGTTCTGACCCGCGGTCAGGAACGATGCCTGTACGTTTTCCCCTCCGCGGAATTCGAGCGCATCCACGAGCGGATGCGCAGCGCACCCCTGCCGGGGCGAGCCGCCCGCGACTTCCTGCGAGTATTCCTCTCGGGAGCCTCGGATGAGCTACCCGATAAACAGGGGCGCATCACCATCCCTCCGATTCTTCGGCAGTACGCCGGGCTTGGCGACCAGCTTGTGGTCATCGGGTCCGGAACCCGGGCGGAAATCTGGGACGCCTCCGCCTGGGAGGAGTACCTGGCCCGCACGGAAGCCGAGTTCGCGGCCCTGGATGAAGACCCCTTCAGCCCCCTGCTCTAACGACTCGACGGCTTGTCGAATCGGCAGAGACACGGAGTCAACAGGAACGCCGAGCCGGCAGGGCGGTAAATCGGTGCGGACCCGATGCACGGTCTGCGCCCCCACACGCTTTATCGACACACCACTCACCACCACGCAGGATTACCTCACACAGGAGCACCCATGAGCGTAGAACGCGCCCCCGAAGCCGGCACCTCCGGCTCCTCGGTGAAGGTCACCGGCGCCTCCATCGACAATCTTTCCGAGCGTGACGCCAGCGAGCGCCACGTGCCCGTCATGCTGGACCGCTGCATCAACCTGCTGGCACCCGGCATTGAGCGTGCCGTGGAGGAACGCGGAACCGCCTACGTGATTGACGGAACCCTGGGCATGGGCGGCCACTCCGAGGCGCTGCTGGAGCGGTTCGAGAACCTGGTGCTCATCGGTATCGACCGGGACCTGCAAGCCCACTCCATCGCGGGGGAGCGTCTGGCACGCTTCGGCGAGCGTTTTGTGCCTGTACACGCGGTCTACGACGAAATCGACCGCGCCATGGAAACCGCCGGGGTGCAGGGAATTGACGGCGTCCTGCTGGACCTGGGCGTCTCCTCCATGCAGCTGGACGAACGCGCCCGTGGCTTCGCGTACTCCTACGACGCGCCCCTGGATATGCGCATGAACTCCGAGGACGAGCTCACCGCGCGCATCGTGGTCAACGAGTACAGCGAGGACCAGCTGCGCCGCATTATCCGCAATTGGGGCGAGGAGAAGTTCGCCTCGCGCATCGCCCGCGCCATCTGCACTGCCCGCGCCAACGCGCCCCTGGAGACTACCGGCGAGCTCGTGCGCATTATTCAGAAGGCGGTTCCCGTCGCGGCCCAGCGTACCGGCGGCCACCCCGCCAAGCGCACCTTCCAGGCGCTGCGCATCGAGGTCAACCACGAGCTGGAGGCGCTCGAACGGGCCGTTCCCGCGGCCCTGGATGCGCTGAACCTGGGCGGCCGATTCGTTGCGATGAGCTACCACAGCCTGGAAGACAAAATCGTGAAGCGCGCTCTCACAGCCGAGGCGACCTCCAAGGCGCCGAAGGGATTCCCTGTGGAACTCGAGGAGCACAAGCCCACGATCAAGATTATTACCCGCGGCGCGGAGCCGCCCACCGAGGAAGAGATTGCGCAAAACTCTCGCGCGGCCAGCGCCAAGCTGCGCGCAGCCGAGAAGATTCGAATCCCCGCCCAGTAGCGATTTGCTCGCCCGCAGGCGACAGACGCTAGTAACCACCTAAGACGAAGATTAGAGAGCGAATGAGCACCCAGCACGCATCCCAGCGCCCCACCCGCGCCCAGGGTACCCCGCGGACTCGACGCGCCGGTTCTTCGCGCCCCTCGGCGGGTGCATCCGGCGCTCTGAGCTCGAGCCTGGGCTCCTCGAACGCCTCGCACAGCGCGGGCGTGACCCGCACCTCCAAGGGCGTACATTCCGGCCGTACCCGTAGCGCGCGGGTGGATCCGGTTACCGTTTCTCAGCCCGTGGTTCGCCCGGCAAGCACCGCAGCCTCCCACGGGGGTAAGCGCACCGCGGGCCACGTTCCCGGACCGGTGCGTGCCGCGGCCCGAACCGAGGAACCGCGCGAGGAAGAGGTCGTCACCCGACGCACGCCGCTGTCCGCGGTGACCCGCCGCGCCCGCCGATTGAGCCCGCCGACCATGCTGGCCGTTTTTGCCGCTATCCCGCTGACCCTGATTTTTATCCTGCTGCTCAACGTGCTAATCGTGACCCGACAGTACGACATGGTGGACCTGCGCGCGCAGGAACAGCGTCTCGTGCAGGAGAACCAGGCCCTGCAGCAGGAGATCGGTTTCAAGGAAGCGCCCCAGGACCTGGCGGTGCGCGCGAGCGCCCTGGGCATGTTCGCCAGCTCCTCGCAGGCCACCCTGAACCTGCAGACCTCCAAGATTGAGGGAACCCCCGTGCCCGTGGCCAGCCCCACCGGCAAGGCCGCAACCAAGGAACAAAACCTGATTGCGCCCCCGGCCGCAGGCTCCGAGGAGAGCTACGCCAAGAGCGTGGTGGATGCGGATAAGACCACCCAGCAACGTCATGCAAGCGCGGCCGCGAGCGCCTCGGCGAGCGCAACGGCTAGCCCCGCCGCGGCCAATAACGCCGCGAACACGAACAACGGTGCCGCTAACGGCACCGCACAGAACGGCCAGGCCACCCGCTAGCCGCCCCCAACCGACACCCCACACAGCACGAGAACCGCGAAAGGATATCCCCGAATGAGCTTCGACGCGCGCCATCACGCGAACGAACCGGCATCCGGGAAGCCGGACCTGACCCGCCGAGGTTTTCTGGCAGGCGCGGCCGCCACCGGTGCCCTGGGCGTCATCGGCGTAAACCTTTTCGTGCGCCAGGGCTTCGACCCCGGCGGGGTTGCCAACGCCTCGCGCCAGAAGCGTCTGCGCTCGCAGGTGCTTCCCGCAGTGCGCGGGCAGATTCTCGATATTAACGGCAACGTCATGGCCCGCTCGGTGCAGCGCTACAACCTCACCGCGGATCAGACGGCCGTCGCCACCTTTAAGCGTTACAACGAGGACCGCACCGAGAAGATTGAGGTGACCCCGAGCCAGCTGGTCTACGAGATGACCGATATTCTCAAGACCGTTGACCCGGGCATTACCGACGAGTTCATCAAGTCCAAGCTGGACGGCACCTCAAAGTACTCGGTGATCAAAGCAAATATCACCCCGGAAATTTTCAATAAGATTGATGCCCTGGGTGCGCCCTTCATCTACGGTGAGGCGTTCTCTCAGCGCCTGTACCCCAACGGTAGTGTGGGCGGTTCCGTGGTCGGTAAGTACAACATTGTTGAAGAGGCAGACGGCAACGGTACGGGCGGTACGGTGTCCCGTAACTACTCCGTGGGCATTGAGCGTGTCTTTGAGAAGGAGCTTGCCGGTACCCCCGGTGAGCGCACCTACGAGATTAGCGCTGATGGCGTGCGTATCCCCGTAGCGAAGGAAGAGCAGCGCCTGGCGGTGGACGGTAAGAATATTCGCCTAACCATTAACCGTGATGTGCAGTATTTTGCGCAGCAGGTGGTGCGTGCCCGCGCCGAGGAGCTGAAAGCTGAATGGTGTACCGCCATTGTTATGGATGTGCGTGACGGCTCCATTTTGGCTCTTGCTGATTCCTCCACGATGGACCCGGGCGCGGCAACCATTGAGGACGCGGCGGACATGACCCCGCGCGCTATTTCGCAGAGCGTGGAGCCCGGTTCGACCGAGAAGATGCTAACTGCTTCGGCGCTGATTGAGCAGGGCCTGACGACTCCGACTAGTGTGTATGATGTGCCCGCGACCCTCACGATTGACGGCCAGACTTTCAAGGATGCGTTTGAGCACGGGGCGCAGCGGCGTACTTTCTCGGGCATTATTCATGACTCGATGAACACCGGTACGGTGCTGGTCGGTCAGAAGCTCAGCAAGGAAGAGCGCTACAACTGGTTGAAGAAGTACGGCGTCGGCGAGTTTACCGGCATTGAGCTGACCGGTGAGGAGCAGGGTATAATCGCTGATTGGCGTGATTGGGATGGCCGTCAGCAGTACACTGTGCTGTTCGGTCAGGGTGTTGCGCAGACTCCGCTGCAGACCGCCATGATTTTCCAGGCGCTGGGCAATAAGGGCGTTCGTCTGAAGCCGCGCATTGTGGACGCGATCATTGACGCCGACGGTACCGAACATAAGCGTGCCGTAGAGCCTGGCGAACGCATGGTCAGCGAGGAGACTGCCGCTTCCTGCCTGACTCTCATGGAGAATGTGGTGGAGCAAGGCCACGCCCGTCCGGCGAAGGTGACCGGCTACCGCGTGGGCGGTAAGACCGGTACTGCGGAAACTCCGAGTGAGAAGGGCGGCTACGACGGCAACACGACGTCCTTTATTGGTGTGGCGCCGATTGAGAACCCGCAGTTCTTGGTGGCGGTGACCATGCAGCGTCCTGAGGGTAGCGTGGGTGCGAACGGTACGACGGCTGAGTTCTCCAAGATTATGGAGAAGACCCTGCACACCTATAATGTGCCGCGTTCTACCGGTGAACCGGAGTTGATTCCGCTTTTTGCTGAGGATAGCCCCAATAAGACGAGCTAAGGGCAGACGGGGGAGAGGTACCCGGTAGCTGATTCGTGATGAAGAAGCTCCGATACTGAACACCTGTCGAAGCCTAAAGCCCGTAGAATATTGAATGACCCTGTGTGCCTTGAGCGCATTGACCATACAGAGCTCACCGCTTCGGACAGTGGTGAGGAAAGAAGGACGATGGATACCGCATCTCACGCACCCGGCCAGAACCTGCTGGGCGGCGACGCTCAGACCCTGCGCCCGAATTCTGTGCGCCCGGTGAGTTTGGCGCACCTTCG
>ERZ1674055.16-NODE-16-length-65423-cov-17.289882_pt1 | contig 65423 bp, 44 predicted proteins | sample MGYA00581121_ERZ1674055 | MGnify/ENA primary metagenome ERZ1674055 (study PRJEB41354, sample SAMEA4873334) | human saliva metagenome | biome: human-associated habitat [ENVO:00009003]; feature: mouth environment [ENVO:08000002]; material: saliva material... | reverse complement strand
CCTCAGCGGTTTACCCACCCGGGCCGTATTCCCCCGCGAGTATCCCGATGCGTGCCCCGGCGCATTTCTCCAAGAGTGAGAAGAACAGCCCATCAGGGCTTAAAAGTACACTCTACCTGTATATAGCCTGTCCTCAGCGCGTATCCTTATATACATGACTGAAAACAAGAAGGCACAGATTGGTGTTACCGGCCTTGCTGTCATGGGTGCAAACCTCGCCCGCAACCTGGCACGCAACGGCTACACCGTGGCACTGCACAACCGTTCCGCTGAGAAGACCGACGCCCTGCTCGCCGAGCACGGTGCAGAGGGTGACTTCATCCGCACCGAGTCCCTGCAGGAACTCGTCGACTCCCTCGAATCTCCCCGCCGCATCCTGATCATGGTGAAGGCGGGCGCACCCGTCGACTCCGTGATTGAGCAGCTCACCCCCCTGCTGGACGAGGGTGACATCATCATCGACGGCGGCAACTCCCACTTCCCCGACACTATCCGCCGCGAGCGCGCACTGGCCGAGAAGGGCCTGCACTTCGTGGGTGTCGGCGTGTCCGGCGGTGAGGAAGGCGCCCTCTGGGGCCCCTCCATGATGCCCGGCGGCTCCGCCGAGTCCTACAAGCACATCGGCCCCATGCTCGAGAAGATTGCCGCTAAGGCTCCCCAGGACGGCGCACCCTGCTGCGCATGGATCTCCACCGACGGCTCCGGCCACTTCGTGAAGATGGTCCACAACGGCATCGAGTACGCGGACATGCAGGTGATTGGCGAGGCCTACGACCTGCTGCGTTCCGTGGCCGGCATTGAACCCGCCGAGCAGGCAGAGATTTTCAAGGCCTGGAACAAGACCGAGCTGAACTCCTACCTGATCGAAATCACCTCCGAGGTGCTCGCACAGGTGGACGCCAAGACCGGCAAGCCTCTGGTCGACGTAATCGTTGACGCCGCCGGCCAGAAGGGTACCGGCCTGTGGACCGCTAAGGCCGGCCTGGACCTCGGTTCCCCCGTCTCCGCCATCGCAGAGTCCGTTTTCGCCCGCGCCCTGTCCTCCGTCGATCGTGAGCAGCGCGAGCAGGCTCAGCGCGAGCTGCCCGCCGGCCTGATTGCCACCACCGGTGTGGGCGCCGGCGACCCCGAGTTCGTTGAGGACGTGCGCCGCGCACTCTTCGCATCCAAGCTCGTGGCCTACGCACAGGGCATGGACCTGCTCACCCGCGCAGGCAAGGAGTACGGCTGGGACCTGAAGCTGGACACCATCGCATCGCTGTGGCGTGCAGGCTGCATCATCCGCGCCGAGCTGCTGGGCGACATCATGGCTGCCTACGCAGGCGAAGCACCCGCAAACATGCTGCTCGCACCCGCCTTCAAGAACCTCATGGAGGAGCTCGTTCCCTCCTGGCGTCGCGTGGTGGCTAAGGCAACCGCACTGGGCATCCCCGTGCCGGTCTTCGCCTCCGCACTGTCCTACTACGACGGCCTGCGCCGCGACCGCCTGCCCGCATCCCTGATTCAGGGTCAGCGTGACTTCTTCGGTGCGCACACCTACGGTCGTATCGACGAAGAGGGCGCCTTCCACACCATGTGGAGCGGTGACCGTTCCGAGGTGAACGCAGCGGATATCCACGTTCACTAAGCTCCCGTAGCTGAACGCGAAAGGCCCGCCCCGGCCGGATTTCACATCCGGCGGGGGCGGGCCTTTGCTATGTCTTCTTGATGTCTCGGCTATGCGCCGTTGTTCACGGCGCCGAAGAGCACCGCAGGGAGCCTCTCAACGCGCCGCTACGGGGCGCAGAAAGTGGGGAGGAGCTAAATCCACATGGCGGGGTCAATATACTCCACAGCGTCCACCAGGGGCTTCTTCTTCTCGGGGGTGCGCGGGCGGTGCTTCGCGGGAATACCGGTAATAATCGAATCGGCCGGGTGATCGTTGACGACCACGGCGTTCGCACCAATCGCGCTATCGGAGCCGATCTCCACCGGCCCCAGCACCTTCGCGCCGGCACCAATGGTCACGCGGTCACCAATCGTGGGGTGACGCTTCACCTTTTCGAGGGAACGGCCGCCCAGGGTTACGCCGTGGTAGAGCATCACGTCGTCGCCAATCTCAGCGGTCTCACCAATCACGATACCCATGCCGTGATCGATGAAGAAGCGGCGGCCAATCGTGGCGCCCGGGTGAATCTCCACGCCGGTCAGAAAACGGGTGAACTGCGAGAGCGTACGCGCCAGCGACTTCGTCTCTTCCTTCTGCCAGAGCTTATGCGTGAGGCGGTGCGCCCAGATGGCGTGCATGCCCGAATAGTTCAGAGCGATCTCGACAGCGCCACGGGCAGCGGGGTCGTGCTGGCGGACGTTCTCAATATCTTCACGCAGGCGCGCAATAAAACTCATGGGGTTCCCTTTCCCTCAACGGTCGTGCTCTGTGTGTGCGACCTTTCCAAAGATACCAACAACGGTGCTCATTCACCTATTCCCGAACTCTGTCGTCGTCATAGTGAGCGCTCTCTTTAACATCTCGGTCACAATTGCGTGCGGAACGTAATATTCGGGCTCGGGCGGGCCCTAAGCGGGGGAGCATCGCGGGGGAACGCAAACGCTCCGCCCCGGTGTGCAACCGGGACGGAGCGTCGAACACTGCGTACTGTTCTAGACGGCGGCCCCACGGGGGCCGAAGACCGGGGTCTACTAGCCGCGGATGTCCTCGTAGAGGGCGGTGGAGATGTAACGCTCACCGAAGTCGGGAACGATAGCCACGATCAGCTTGTCCTTGTTCTCGGACTTCTTGGCCTCTTCCAGAGCTGCCCAGACGGCCGCGCCGGAGGAGATGCCGCCCAGGATACCTTCCTGGGTGGCCAGCTGGCGGGAAGTGCGCATTGCGTCATCGCCGCTGACGGCGGTCACGGAGTCGTAGATGCCGCGGTCCAGGGTCTCGGGAACGAAGTTAGCGCCCAGGCCCTGAATCTTGTGGGGGCCAACGCGACCCTCGGAGAGCAGCGGGGAGTCCTTGGGCTCCACAGCGACAACCTTAATGTTGGGGTTCTGCTCCTTCAGGTACTTACCCGAACCGGAGATGGTGCCGCCGGTACCGATGCCGGCCACAAAAATGTCGACCTTGCCGTCGGTTGCTTCCCAAATCTCGGGGCCGGTGGTCTTGTAGTGAATGGCGGGGTTAGCCTCGTTGGAGAACTGAGACGCCAGGATAGCGTTCTCGGTGTTGGCAACGATTTCCTTAGCCTTCTCCACAGCGCCGCGCATACCCTCGGTACCGGGGGTCAGCACGATCTGCGCACCGTATGCGCGCAGCAGGACGCGGCGCTCAGCGGACATGGTCTCGGGCATGGTCAGGATGACGCGGTAGCCACGAGCCGCACCGACCATGGCCAGGGCGATACCGGTGTTACCGGAGGTGCCCTCGACGATGGTGCCGCCGGGCTTCAGAGCGCCGGACTCCTCGGCGGCGTCGATGATGGCGCGGCCGATACGGTCCTTGACGGAACCTGCGGGGTTGTAGAACTCGAGCTTGACGGCGACGTTACCGGGCAGGCCCTCGTCCAGACGGTTCAGGCGGACCAGGGGAGTCTCGCCGATAGCCTCGACGATGCTGTTGACAATCTTTGCCATGGAGGTGCTCCTTCTGAGCATGGGGGAGGGGACTACCGGAATAGCTGGGCCTCCCCAGTGAATAATTTGGGTACGTGGACACTCTACTACTCGGCGGCGGCAGGTTTAAACCTGCGGTCACAGTTCGTAACATGACTTTTCGTGACCGGGAAGCCTGCACGAGCGCGCATCAACGGGGTGCCCCGGCGGTGTCTCCACGCCGGATCCCTCGAGGCTTCCGCCGGATGCGTCGCCTCAACCTATGCCGTGACCGGAACCTCGGCGGGTACCTTGAGTGGGCAAAAAGAAAAGCACCGCGCCTCACCTTTGTCCTAAAGGCCCTCCCTCACGGAGAATGCGCGGTGCTTTCTTGAAACATTATGTAGCCCAAAAAGACAACCTCTGTATATAAGAGTAGTGGTGAACCCCGTTCACCGCAAGTCTAGGCGGGCCATTTTATTGCTACTGGATGAAAAAATATTTGCGGCTCGCGTTACGGCTCCTGTTACGGAGGGCGCAAACCTCTCACATACACTCCGCGGACGGCCCAAAAGCGCATCCGCGGAGCGCCCCCGGAACGAACATTCGAGTGAACAACCGGTCCGAGAGCGAGGACAAACGCGAGGGCAAACCGACTAGTTGATGTCCATGTGGAGGTCCCACTTATTGTTCAGGTAGCGGCCCACGGCCTCACCGAACATCTTCACGTGACGCTTATCAGCCGCCACGGTCTGCTCCTTGCCGTCCTTGAACAGCTTCTCACCCAGATCCACGTTCAGGGTCACGGTCCAGTTGTACGCACCCTGAGCCAGAACCGGCTGCTTGGTTTCAATGGTCAGGGTAGCGGTCGGGTTCACGTACCAGGTCTTCTTCTCATCAATACCGGACTTGGTGGAATCCGCGTACTTCTTCATCGCGGCCAGGGTCTCCTGGTCGGTACTGACCTCGTTCATGTAGCGCATATCGCCGGTGCGCAGCAGGTACTCAAACGCCGCACCAAAGTAAGCCAGCGCCGAGGCAAAACCGGCCACCGAATTCTGGTGCATGGTCTCCGGCACGACCGGGGAGGGAACATTCTGCGGCGGGTGCTCAGCGTTACCCGGCTGGTACTCACCGTGGTCTTCCATCTTCTCCAGCTTTGCTACACCGCGGTAGTCCTTATCGTCGTTGGGCAGCGGCGAGTTCGTTGCGGTCGCCGATGCGCTCGCCGAGGGCGAAGCGGAAGCGCTCGGAGAGGCAGTCTCGGAGGCGCTAGCCGAAGCAGTCGTCTCGGAGGTAGCGGAGGGGGAATCAGAGGGGGATGCGGAGGCCTCGGAGGAAGCCTTCGAACCGCAGGCCGCCAGTAGCGCCATGGAGCTGACGCCCAGCACACCCAGCGCCGCGCGGCGGGTCAGAATCTCAGACATAGTGATACCTTTCAAACATTCGGTGATTGCAACCAGTTTAACCGCAAACGCGCCTCAATACAGAGTCCGGACCGGCCCGAAGACGCGGCCGCGTGAGAAGTATCTCGTTCGGCGAGGAACGAACGAAAGCCCGGCCAAACGGCGAACCAGCTCGCGAACGCGGGACGCAATCCGGGCTAGGGCTGGCTCGAGCTAGGAAGCGGAAGGAGAGCCCGCCGCGGAGCTCTCCACGGCGGAACCCGCAGAGGCGCTGGCCGAACCCGCAGGGGTACCGGCAGAAGCCGAAGCCGCTCCTCCCTGCAGCGCGGCACCGTACGCAACGCTCAGCTCCCACATCTTCGAATCGGCGTGGTAGCGTCCGCGGAAGTCGCACTCCTGAACCGTCACCTGAGAAGCAGGGCCCGCGGCGGAAGGAGAAGCCGAAGCCGTGGTAGCCTCACCGGAAACCAGCGCGTCCTCGGAAGGCTCGGTAGCCTCGGCCGATGCGGAGGCGCTCGCAGAAGCAACCACCGGCTGCACCTTGCCCTCGGCCACCGCCTCCGCGCCAAAGTCAAGGGTGTACTGACCCTTGAAGAGCAGGTTGCCGTCACTCATGATGGACGGCTGCGCGCTCGAAAGAGCGTAAGAAGCCGAGGGGTTCACGTACCAGGAGCCCTTCTCAACACCCGCCAGAATCGACGCCGAGAGGGCGTCCACCTCGGAGCGGGTCTTCGAAGCCAGGGTGATACCCGTCGAGAACGCCTCAGTGCTACCGGTCTTCACCAGGTAATCCATCGCCGCCGCAAAGTATGCAATGGCCTCATGAAAACCCGTCACCGTATTCATCGAAAGCGCGTCGGTCACCTGCGGCTTAGGCGCGTTACGCGGCGGATGATCAACGGTGCCCGGCTCATAGTCCAGAGCACCCTCAAAGTGGGTGTACTCCACCGTTCCGGAGTAGTTCTTACCGTCGTCGGTGTAACCGTTCGGGTTAGCGCTCGACTTCGAACCCGAAAGGCTACCACCCTGGTTACCGCTTCCCTGCGACCCCGAATTTGAGGAACCGCAAGCGCTCAGCAGGAGCGCGGCGGCGGCTGACCCCGAAAGGCCCAGACCCGCGTGAATGAGAGAACGGCGGGAGACACCGCGCGAAACCCGAACGGACACGGGGGAAGCAGAAGAATCGGAAGGAAAAGTCATCGGAAATACACCTCACATAGATGGGGTATGGGGGCGTGACGTAATGATCCATAATTACAGGCCCCGACTAGAAGTCATGCCCTAACCCGACGGGCAGGTTAGGGCATGGGCGCCATTCGGCAAAGATTTAGAGCTTATCATCGGAACCGCTACCACCGGAGCTACCGGTGTTGCTGTTGCCGGAACCGTCGTTACCGCCGGTCTGCGAGCCCGCGCCGCCACTTGCCGGCGCCGAGGCCTGAACCTCGTACTCGTCCTGGATAGTCAGAGCCCAGTCGTTCTCCTGGCGCACACCCGTGACAACCAGACCGCGCTCAATGCGACGTTCCTTCTCGGAAATCGACACCGGGGCACCATCCAAGACCATGGTCGGGCCCAGATCAATCACCAAGTCGAAGGTCCACTGAACGCTCTTCTTCACCAGGGTCGGAAGGGCCGTGTAGGCCTTCAGAGTCACCTTCGGCGATACGTACCAGTCGCGTGCCTGGGTGCTTGCGTTGCCCTCGTCCATGAACATCGAAAGGGAAGAAATAAACTTCTCATCGACCTTCGATTCGCGCAGGGGAGCGGGGTCACCGGTCAGCACCAGGTAGTTGATGGCCGCGTAGACAAAACCGATTGAATCGTACAGGCCCTGCATCGAGTTCTGCGCCGCGCTCTCGGGACGCTTGGGCACCGGCACGTTCTGCGCCGGGGCAGACTCCGTGGCCGCAACAAATTCGCCCTTGGACTCGAAGTGATCGAAGGTTACCTCACCGCTAAAATCGGTGCGAGCCGACGCGGAGGGAGTCACCACCGGCTCATCGGGGTCGGCCGACGCGGAGGGGTTGGAGCTACCGCCGCAGGCGGCCAGCAGAGCACTCAGCGACACGCCCGCAACGCCAACACCGGCATACCGCAGGGCGGCTCGTCGGCTCAGACCGGACGCGGAACGGGGGGACTGCCCGGAGGCATGGGGGAAAAGTGCCACGGAGTACCTTTCGCGTGAAACTCTCGTACGAGAGGAGTGAAGGAGTGAGAAAGCCCGTCGCCGACGGCGCGAGATGCCGGATGGCCGTACCGAATCGTCGTCGAACGAGACAGTCCTAAGTATAACGCGCACGCGCACCCGCGGCCGGGCACATCACCGACGCGCAGGGGGTGATATGCCGCCCATCGTAGGCTCGGGTCCATCCACACTCCAACCCGTGTAACGTCGGTGGGGTGGCCGGGACTTGCGGACCGCTCACTCGTTCGTCCTCTCGGCGGGCTATCGAGCCGCCGGAGCCTCGGCCGCAGCGGGGTTGGCAGCGGCGGCATCGCCCGCGGGATGATCCGCGGCACCACCGGCGGTCGGAGCCGCGGGGTTCTGCTGAGTCGGGTTTTGCTGGGCCGGATTCTGCTGGGCGGGGGCCTCAGCGCTCTGCTGGCCGGCCGGAGCCGCGGGGGTTGCAACATTCTGCGCGGGGGCGTTCTGTGCACCACCGTTCTGGGCGCCGGTGTTAGCCGCGCCGTTCTGAGCGCCACCCTGGCCGGCGGGGGCCGGCGCGTTCTGTGCACCACCGTTCTGGGCACCACCGTTCTGGGCACCACCGTTCTGGGCCGTGCCGTTCTGCGCGCCGGTATTCGCACCGCTTCGCGCGGAACCACCCGCGTTGGCGCCAGAACCGGCGTTGGAACCCGAACCGGTGTGAGCCGCCGCGGTGCTGTCATCGGTCACCGTCGGCGTGTAGGTTGAGGAGGGCTGCGGGCGCGAGGTGTGCGTCGGCTTCGGCGTCATCGACGGATCGTATTGCTGCGCCGAAATCACCGTCCAGCGCTTCGCCTCTTCGTCGTACTCGGCGTAGAGGGCCGTGATGTCCTGCGCCTCGGTGTTCTCGAGAGGCTTGGTCGTATTGGTGGCCTTTTCCACCACCAGACCGTGCGCCTGCGTCACCGAGCAGGCCCACGAGTACTTCGTGCCGCGCGTAACCGGCTGCTTTTCGGTCAGACGGTAGGTCCAGCCGCCGTCCACAAGCCAGTTCGTGCCCGGTGCGTAGAAGGCGCGTAGCTTCTCGAGCGAGGCGCGCTGCGGGGCGTTGTCGGGATGCACAACCTGCAGGGCCGGACCCGTGTCACCCGTGGTGCGCGCATAGTTCACGGCCGCCGCGAAGTACGCGAAGGTCGCGCGCAGGCCGCGAGCGTTCTTGTCGTACATGGTCTCATCCTCGATGGGAATCGGCACCGAGCTCGCCTTGGCATCCACCGAAGCCGGGCCCGCGGTCGGCTCGATCGTGTACACCTGGCCGGTGGTCGGGTCGGTGCTACTGATCGCGGAGGCGCCGTGGCCCGGAATGAACTTGGTCCACTTCAGCTCGCCGGAGAGGTTATCGTACGCGCCGGCAATCGTGGCGGAGGCAGTGGCGGAGGCGGTGGCCGTCGAAGTGCTCTTCGACCCGCAGGCGGCAAGCATCGCGCCCAGGGCTGCGGTGCCCGTGACGGCGAAGAAGCGGCGGCGGCTGTGAATCATGATGATCCCCTCGAACATGATGTGAAACGGAAGTATCGGTGGTGTGTTGTGAGGCCCGCACGCGATGCCCCCGTCGATGCTGAAGGAGACGCAGGCGCGAAGCCCGTATAGCCCTAAGCCTATAGAGTTCGCGCCCGGCACACAAATAAACCCCCACGTCCGTGCCCTATGTCACCTGCAACGGGAGGATTTACTTGGAGCCCTGAAGATATCGGGTGGCCTTCGCCGTGGCCCGCGCTGAGGGGATCGCGTTAGGGGTTGGCTGAGCACTCGAATCGGTCGAGGGAGTGGCGATCGCGCTGGGGGAAGCCTGCTGATCCTCCAGCATCTGCCAACCCTCCTCGCCAAAGTACACGTAGACATCAGCCTGAGACTTGTGACCGTACACCTTGGTGAGAAGCTCGCGCTGAAGCGTCTCGTGATTGAAGAGGAACGCCGACTCATCCACCTTGAGCGTGGCCTTCCAGCAGTACACGTCTGCCGTCGAAACGGGAACCGGCTGGGCGCTGTCCAGGTTGATGCACAGGGGAGCGTTGCTCTTCGACACGAGCCAACCGATGTTATAGCGGTAAATATCGCGGTACATGTTGGTCATGTGGTTGAACCGTTCCTGGCCGGGCAGATCCATGAAGGGTTCGGTGTTGCCGGTGAGGAACATGTAGTTCTGCGCGGCGCTCCAGTACTGCAGGAACGAGTGCAGACCCTCGACGCTACGCTCACCCAGCTCCTTGGGCTTGAGGGGACGGGGAACGTTGACGGCGCGGTGGCTGAGCGTTCCGGAGGAGAAGACACCCTCGCGTTCAAAATAGCGGTCGGGGAGAATCACGGGGCCGCGACCGTCCAACGCCGAAGCCGGCAGCGGCTCGGCGCGACGAATACTGCGAGAAACGGCAGCCGAGGTCGGGCTGGTCGAAGCGGTGGGCTCGGGTACCGAGTCGTCCGACGCCTTACCGGTGGACTCCTTAATATCGGAAGAGGAAGCGCCGCAGGCAGTTGCGAGTACGCTAAACGCCGCCCCGGAGGAGAGCGCCAGAAGGCGGCGGCGAGAGAGCGATTCGGGCATGCAGACCTTTCGCGGTGAGAGTACATGGGCAGGTGGAGCCCCCTCGGTTCGGCGGGCCGGTGAGAACCTCGTGGCGAACCGTAGGGGAACCGGGTGTGCACCGGACGGTCATAAACCGGTGCGCACCGTATGCGCGGGAAGGCGAACGCGGGAGTGAACCGCGACCCGACCCGAAAAGTAAATGCGTCGTGTCAGACGATTTTAGGGACTTTTTTGGGGCCCTCACGCGGGTATCTGCCTCTCAGCGTAAAAAGTTATCAAATCTTTATTTTTCTCCTCTCAGTAGGGCGGGAGCGAACGAACCAATGTGTTCGGAACAACCCCTATAAAATTGCCCCCGCTGACCTCCATAACGGTGTGACGGCGTGAGCTGTGGGACAATAACGCTGTGACTACCACCGATTATGCGCAGCTTCAGGCAGTGCGCGAACTCCTCACTCGCATCCCCCTCTCATTGGACGTCGACCCCGAAGAAACCGGCCTTCCTCGGGAGGGACACGGCGGCGCTCGCGAGGCCGCCTCCGCAACGATAGACACAGCCTCCGCCCGGACCCTGATTGTCTCCATGGCCCGGCAGCTTGACGACTACATCCTGCCCCGCAGCGCCAGCATGGACAGCCCGCTCACCATCGTGGTCGGCGGCTCCACCGGCGCCGGCAAGTCCACCCTGGTCAACACCCTGTTGGGCGAACCCCTCACCCAATCCGGCGCGATTCGACCCACCACCCGCCACCCCGTGCTGCTCTACCGCGCCGAAGACGAGGCCGCCCTGGCCCCCGACCGTTTTCTGCCGACCCTGCCCCGCACCCGCGTGCAGAAGGGGGAGGGCCTGCCCGGTGCCGACCCGCTGGTTCCGCAGGCGCTCGTGCCCGTACCCACGGCGGCCCTGCCGCGCGGCATCGCGCTCATCGACGCACCCGATATCGACTCGGTCTCCGAAGAGAACCGTACCCTGGCCAAGGAACTGCTTTCCGCCGCCGATCTGTGGCTCTTCGTCACCACCGCCAACCGCTACGCCGACGCCGTGCCCTGGGAACTGCTCCACGCGGCGGCCGCGCGCTCCATCGCAATCGCCGTGGTGCTCAACCGCGTTCCCGAAGGGGACGAAGAAGCCATCGAGACCGACCTGCGCCGCATGCTCGACGAAGCCGGGATCGAGGCCGTGCTGATCCACACCGTGACCGAGCAGCCGCGCGACGATCGAGGGCTTATCAACCCCATCAGCCTGGCCCCGCTCACCCTGTGGATTCGCGAGCTCGGGGCCGACGCGCCCGCCCGCGCCGCCATCGCCCGCACGACGCTTGCAGGAACCGTCGAGACGCTCGCCCGGAACCTGCGCACCCTCGCCCTCGAGCAGGAGGGGCAGCAGGCCTCCCACCGCGCCCTGGCCCAGGTCGCCTCCGAAGAGTACGAAAAGGCCCTGGCCGGTATCGACGCGGCGCTCTCGGACGGCTCGCTGCTACGCGGCGAGGTGCTCTCGCGCTGGCACGACTTCGTGGGCACCGGCGACTTCTTCCGCTCCCTGGACAGCACCATCGGCCGCCTGCGCGACCGCGTGGGCTCGGCGCTGCGGGGCCAACCCGCCGCCGCGCAGAAGGTCGAGGATGCCCTCGAAAGCGGCATCTACGCCGTGGTCGTGGACGCAGCCTCCCGAGCCTCCGAAGGCACCCGCGCCCGCTGGCGTTCGACCCGCGCCGGCCGCTCCCTGCTGCACCGGCTGGATGCGGCCCCCGCCCCGACCGCCGGCACCACGCCCGAGGAAGAGTTCTCGGCCGCCGTGGCCGCGGAAATCCGCCTCTGGCAGGCCTCGGTGCTCGACATGATTCGCGAGGAGGGCGCCGGCAAGCGCCAGCGCGCCCGATTCCTTTCGCTGAGCGTCAACGCCGTGGCCGTGCTCATGATGGTCGCCGCGTTCAGCCTCACGGGAGGTCTCACCGGCGTGGAGGTCGGCATCGCCGGCGGTAGCGGCGTGGTCGGCGCCAAGCTCCTCGAATCGATCTTCGGCGAGGACGCCGTGCGCCGCATGGCCACCCGGGCCCGCACCGACCTGCTCGAACGCATGGGTGCCCTGCTGCGCGAGCACGGACGCCCCTTCACCGAATTGTTGGCGGAAACCGAACCCGAAGTGCCCGCCGAAACGGTCTGGGACGCGGCCCGCGGCGTGCATTCGCTTGCTGAGGCCATGACCGCCGAGAGCGCCTAGCCACAGGAACCACCTCTTCCCGGCAGCGGTTCTTAGCCCCCAGCCAAAACCCACCAGACCTTCCAGAAAGCCCACTATGACCACCCACAACCCCCGAGGTGACCGCCCGAACCCGCCGGCGGAACCCCAGGCTCCCCGGGCCGTCTCAACCTTTGCCCGGGCCGTCGCGAGCCTCAACGACGCGCTGGACTACGGCCGCGACCGTCTCCCCGAATCCGTGGTGCTCGAAGCCTCCGAGGCCCTCGAACGCCTGAGCCGCCGCCGCGAGCTCTCCACCGAGCACACCATCATCGGCTTCTTCGGCGCGACCGGCAGCGGCAAATCCACGCTCTTCAACGCCGTGGCGGGGTACCCCATCGCCCGCTCGGCGCCCACGCGCCCCACGACCTCCGCGGTGCAGGCCGCCGTCTGGGGCGCCGAGGACAGCGACGAACTGCTGGACTGGCTGGGCATCGAGAACCGCGTTTACCCCCAGAGCACGGAATTTATCCGGGACGTCGAGGGGCAGACTCAGAACGCCGCGAGCACGCAGCCCGCACCCAACGCGGTGACCGAGCCGGCCCCGGGCCTCTTCAACCGCATCCGGCGCATGGTGGGCCGCGGCGAAACCCGCACCCGCACCGGCGGCCTAATTCTGCTGGACATGCCCGACTTCGATTCCGTCACCACCGCCAACCGCGAGCTTGCCGCCCGTATGATGCGCTACGTGGACGTGCTCGTCTGGGTTGTCGACCCCCAGAAGTACGCCGATGCGGTGATTCACAGCGAGTTCATGGTGCCGCTGGCCGCCTCCGGCGCGCAGACCCTCTGCGTTCTCAACCAGGCCGATAAGCTTGAGCCCTCCGAGGTGCCCGCCGTGCTGGCCTCCCTGACGCACCTGATGCAGGCCGAAGGTACCGACCGGCACCTGCTGGCTCCGCCCCTGGCCGTCTCGGCCCGAACCGGTGAGGGAATGGACGCGCTCCGCGATCTGCTGGCTCAGGTGGCCGCCGCGAAGAGCGCCTCGCTGCAGAGCACGGACGCCCAGCTGCACGCCATCGCCAACGATTTGCGCGCCTACGCCGGGGGAGAGGGGACGGTCCTGGCCGGAACCTACGCGCTGAACGCCGAGCGGGAGCTGACGCAGGCCTGCTACGATGCGAGCCCCGCCACCCAGGTTTTGGAGGCGGCCACCGAGTCGTACCGCCGTGCGGCCCGCACCCGCACCGGCTGGATCGCCACGCGCTGGGTGGGACGCCTGAAGGCCGACCCCCTGCGCCGCCTTCACCTCGGAACCGGTTCCGAGGGAAAGAACGGCACAAAGAGCGACGCGAAGGGCGGGCGCGAGAAGGGTGCCGGGGCCTCGAACCCCGGGATGCTGGGCGGGTACGCCCAGGATTCCGCGCCCGAGCTCGTGGCCCCCTCGCTGCCCCCGCTGAGCGCCGCGCAGAAGGCAAACATGGCCAACGCGGTGCGCCGCTACGGCTCGCGCATGGGACAGAACGTAGGCGAACCCTGGAAGCGCTCCCTCGGCGAGGCAGCCCTCTCGCGGGAGTCCGAGCTGCCGACCCTGATTGAGCGTGACATCGCGCGCATCGACTACACGCGCGGCCGCCAGCGTGCCCCGTGGGCGGTCTTCAACGTGTTGCAGTGGCTGGCCCTGCTCAGCGCCCTGATGGGCGTGGCCTGGCTGACCCTCATCGCGGGGCTGGGCTATCTGCAGATTCAGCTGCCGCCGCCTCCCGCCCCCGAGGGGTTCCCGGTGCCCCTGCCGACCCTGCTCGTCATCCTGGGCGTGCTGCTGGGCATTGCCGCCGCTGGACTGGGGCGGCTACTGACGGCCTGGGGTGCCCGACGCTACGCTCGCCGCCTGCGCGTCCGCCTGAACGCTGGGGTCGAGGAGGCGGTCCGCTCCTGCGTCATCGAGCCCGTGCGGGCGGAGGCTCAGCGCTTGCAGGCCTACCGTTCGGCGCTCGAGATTCGGCCCTAGCGGGATAGTCGGGACCTCTCAGGCCGGCGCCTATACCAGGGGGTGCTGACTCGGAGCCCAGCGCTGGCACCCACCAGCCCAGCCCCGGCGCGCGCCAGCCCGAATACAAATAGTCCCTCCCCGCCGGAAAAGGTGGGGAGGGACTATTAGTCTGCACGATGCTGTTTCTGCGAGGTGCCGCTGAAACTAGCCGACCTCGTTGGGGTCGGCGGGGGTCTCCGCCTCGCTGTCAACGTGTTCGTGCGAGGCCGAAAGCTCGCGCAGGCCCTCGGTGATGGCGTGCGCGGCCTTGAAGACCAGCTCGGGGTAGTTGCGGTTGGGCTGACGGGTCATGCGGTCGATCGGGCCCGAGATGGACACGGCCGCAATCACCTTGCCGCCGGGTGCGCGCACGGGGGCCGAAACCGAGGCGGTGCCGCGTTCGCGCTCGCCCACGGACTGTGCCCAGCCGATGCGGCGCACGGCCGCGAGCATGGCGGCGCTGAAGTGGGCGTCGCGCAGGCCCTCGACGATGCGGTTCTGGTCTTCCCACGCCAGCAGCACCTGTGCGGCGGAGCCGGCCTGCATGGACAGCTGGGTACCCAGGGGGATGGACTCGTGCATGCCGGAGGGGCGGGGAGCGGTCGCGACGCATACGCGCCAATCGCCCTGACGGCGGTACAGCTGGGTGGACTCGTCGGCGTCGATGCTGAGCTGCTGCAGAATCGGGTTGGCCACGGTGGTGAGCTCGTCAGAGATCGTGGCGGAGGCCAGCTCGGTCAGGCGCGGGCCGAGCATGAAGCGGCCCTGCACGTCGCGGGCCACGAGGCGGTGGTGGGCCAGGGCCACGGCGAGGCGGTGCGCGGTGGGGCGTGCCAGGCCGGTGGCCTTGACGAGATCGCCCAGGGAGACGGGGCCGGCCTCGAGGCAGTCGAGGATGAGCGTGGCCTTGTCGAGCACACCCACGCCGGAGGAACCGTGGGAGTGTACCTCTACCACATGCTCATCGGCGTTCATATGCTCGGGCGGCTTGACGGGGTCGATGATCGGTGCGTTGTGTTGTGTGGATGCGTTGACGTGACGCATTCCGTGTGCGCTGAAACGTGATGCGGAAGGAGTCATTCCTTCATTCTATCTCAGAATATGAAAGATAACCCGGACTTTGTGGACTCATAGGTGTGCAGAGTCGAAGATTGAAGGACCGCCTTCGGTGTAAATTATGAATGTTTCATAATAAGTGTTTGTGTGGGTTTATCGCCGAAAATATGCGAAAATCCCCGCTCGATACCGGGAAAATTCGTGAATTTTTGATAGGTTCATGGATGAAGCCCACACAAAAACACGGGGTGTTCGGAGTGAGTTTCAGTCCGTCTCACGAGCTAAGAACTCATGAAAATTTATGCGACACGCCGTAGGAAAATACTGGTTTAACGGTAGTTGCGGGTACATAATCCGCTCCCCACCTGCCGCTCCGGAAGTCCGAGCCCAAAAGCCCGAACCGCCTCTCGGCCATCGCGCCCCACACCGCAGCAACGCATCACAGCAGGAGAAACTATGACTAGCGAACAGAACGCACACCCCGCGGACGCTCGTCCGCGCACCCTCGCCGAAAAGGTCTGGGACGCCCACGTTGTCGTCCCCGGCGAAAACGGCAAGCCCGACCTGCTCTACATCGACCTGCAGCTTCTGCACGAGGTGACCTCGCCCCAGGCCTTCGAAGGCCTGCGCATCGAGAACCGCCCCCTGCGCCGTCTCGACCTGACCATCGCCACCGAGGATCACAACACCCCCACCGACAACATCTTCGGCACCATTGCCGACCTGACCAGCCGCACCCAGATTGAGACCCTGCGCCGCAACGCCAAGGAATTTGGCGTGCGCATCCACTCCCTGGGCGACAAGGAACAGGGCATCGTGCACGTGGTCGGCCCGCAGCTCGGCCTGACCATGCCCGGCATGACCATCGTCTGCGGTGACTCCCACACCTCCACCCACGGCGCGTTCGGTGCGCTGGCCTTCGGTATCGGCACCTCCGAGGTGGAGCACGTCATGGCCACCCAGACCCTGCCCCTGGCACGCTTCAAGACCATGGCCATCAACGTTGAGGGCACCCTCAAGCCCGGCGTGACCGCTAAGGACATCATCCTCGCCGTCATCGCGCAGATCGGCACCGGCGGCGGCCAGGGCTACGTGCTCGAGTACCGCGGTTCCGCCATCCGCTCCCTCTCCATGGAGGGCCGCATGACCATGTGCAATATGTCCATCGAGGCGGGTGCACGCGCCGGTATGGTCGCCCCCGACGAGACCACCTTCGAATACATCAAGGGCCGCCCGCACGCCCCCAAGGGTGAAGAGTGGGACAAGGCCGTGGAGTACTGGAAGACCCTGCCCACCGACGAAGGCGCCGTCTTCGACAAGGAAATCTTCATCAACGCTGACGAGCTCGAGCCCTTCGTCACCTGGGGCACAAACCCCGGTCAGGGCGTGCCGCTGAGCCAGTCCGTGCCGTCCCCCGACGACTTTGAGGACGAGAACGACAAGGTTGCCGCAACCCGCGCCCTCGAGTATATGGGCCTGGAGGCGGGTACCCCCATGAAGGAAATCCCCGTGGACGTCGTCTTCCTGGGCTCCTGCACCAACTCCCGCATCGAGGACCTGCGCGCCGCGGCCGACATCGTGCGCGGCCGCACCATCGCCGAGAACGTGCGCATGATGGTCGTGCCCGGCTCCCAGAAGGTGCGCGCACAGGCCGAAGAAGAGGGCCTGGACAAGGTCTTCAAGGACTTCGGTGCCGATTGGCGATTCGCCGGCTGCTCCATGTGCCTGGGCATGAACCCCGACCAGCTGGCACCCGGCGAGCGCTGCGCCTCCACCTCGAACCGTAACTTTGAAGGACGCCAGGGCAAGGGCGGCCGCACCCACCTGGTCTCCCCGGTGGTCGCCGCCGCAACCGCCGTGCGCGGTACCCTGTCCGCACCGTCCGACGTTCTGGCGTAATACGCCACCGACGCTATAAAGGAGAGCCATTATGGAACCCATTATTAAGCACACCGGTATCGGCGTACCGCTGCGTTCTTCGAATGTTGATACCGACCAGATTATCCCCGCGGTCTACCTCAAGCGCGTGACCAAGACCGGCTTCGACGACGCGCTCTTCGCCAACTGGCGCAAGGACCCCGAGTTCATCCTGAACCAGGAGCCCTACAAGCACGGTAGCGTTCTGGTGGCCGGCCCCGACTTCGGCACCGGTTCCTCGCGTGAGCACGCCGTGTGGGCGCTGCGCGACTACGGCTTCAAGGTCGTTATCTCCGCTCGCTTTGCCGATATTTTCCGCGGTAACTCGGGCAAGCAGGGCCTGGTGACCGCCCAGGTCGCCCAGGATGACATCGAGCTGATTTGGAAGGCCCTGGAGCACGAGCCCGGCACCGAAATCACGGTCGACCTGGAGTCGAAGACCGTGACCGTGGGTGCGCTGGTCGTTCCCTTCGAGATTGACGACTACGTGCGCTGGCGCCTCATGGAGGGCCTGGACGACATCGGCCTGACCCTGCAGAACATTGACGCCATCGAGGCGTACGAGGCGAAGCGCCCCTCCTGGATGCCGCGCACTCAGGAGCTCTAAACGCCTTCACCTCGCTGCCGCGAGAGTACCGAATAGCTAAAAGCTCGGGGGCGGTCACCGAAAAGGTGACCGCCCCGAGCTTTTGTCATGCGCGTGGAATACCGCGGAATAGCGTTAGGCGGCCTCTCCCGTGATGGGGGAAGCGAGGGATGCGTTCTCCGAGCAGTTGTACAGCTGCACCGAGCCGGGGGAGCGCACGCCCACCTGCGAGTTCGCGTTCTTTGCGGTGGACAGGCTGAAGTCGCTCACCAGCTCGTGGTTGATGTAGCTGCCGCCCGCGCCGCCGCCGCTGCTCATCGCGGTGACGGAGGTGATGCTGCCTCCCTCGTTGAACTGCACCTGGCGGCCGAAGACGTCATCAAAGTAGGTGGCGGCCGTCCAGATGTTCAGAGCCGCACCGCCGCCGCCGTATCCAGCGCCGCCACCCGAGGCGATGCTGGTCAGGCTGAACCTATCCTGATCGTGGGCGATGAGGGCACCAGAGCCGCCTCGACCCTTGTACCCGGAGGTAGCCTCGGAGCCTCCGGTGCCCTTGACGCCGGTGACCACGGAGTCGCCGTCGTAGCTGTAGTAGGGCGGGAACTCGACGTTCTCAAACCAGGGGGTCTTCATGTCCTTGAGGGTCAGCTGGCGATCGGCGCCGAGTACGCCGATGAGTGCCTCTCCGGTCGTGCCGGGTACGCCCGCGCGGCCCGGGGTGCCTCCGGTGACGCTGATGCGCAGGTCCATGTCTTCGTCCCAGGTGGTGACGGGGTGGAGAATCTGGTAGGGCCTCGCCATGAGCATGCCGCCCTGGCCGTCGTTATCCTGGCTCGCGTCGGCCCCGGCGTTACCGCCGCCGATAGCGGTGCCGGCACCATCTGCGGCAATGCGCATGGCCGGGTTGAGCTGGTCATCGGGGGCTTCCGAAAAGACCGCGAAGTGGCTTGCGAGGGTCGCGAACTGCGCGCCGCCTCCGCCAGCGCCGGCCACGGCTACCACGGTGACGGTGCCGCTGCGGACCAGCTCGATAGCGGAGGAGCCGCCGCCGGAGGCTCCGTAGACGATGCCGGAGGTACTTTCGGGGGTCTGCGCCTTGCCGATTTGCGTGCTGGAGCCGGTGGAGTCGCCGCCCGCCGCGTAACCGCCGCCGCCGAGTGCGGGGCGGGTGCCGGATGCGGCACCGACGCCGCCGTTGCCGGCCCAGACGCGCAGGATATCGCCCTCCGAGACCTTCAGGATGCCGCTGAGCTGGGCACCCGCGCCTCCGCCGATGAGGTAGGAGTCGGTCTCTTGGGCAAGGTACGAGGGGGTAAAGGAGGAGGTGGCTCCGCCTGCGCCGCCGATCAGATCGAAACGCACGCGGCCGGTGCCCTGCGGAACGATCCATTCGCTGTAGGCCCCCCTCACGTCGTCATAGCCGGTGGCAGCGGGCTTGAGGGAGAGGGCGGGGGTACAGGCCTCGACGCTAGCTGCCCACGCCGGGATGGCGGAGCTTGCGAGGATGACGGGGGTGCTCCAGGCGGCTCCCCGAACGAGGTTGCGGCGCGACATCTTCGGCGATGCTGCGGCTCGGGTGCCGGTGGTTCGGGAATCGGTGTGATGTGCGGTGGTGTGTGATTTGTGATGGTAGTTCATTGGGTTCTTTCGGTGTGTAGCGCGCAGGTGCAGCTGCGCACGTTATTGTAGGGGCGAAACGCGAGTAAGGTTCAAGTTCTGGGTTACGCTCAGGGTTTTCGACGATATATTTAGCCCCAATCCCGTATTTATTTGCGGTGTAATGAATTTTCAGGTATGTTAAATTATTTTTTTACGCGTTTCTTAAGTATTTTTTAGGGCGAGGCCTTGACCGCACCCATGCGCCTCAGAAACGTCAAGCGTCGAACCCGCGAGGTGGTATCCGCGCCGCCAAGCACCACAATCTGTCTGGCGGGGTGGGGGAGCGAGGTTGGCGTAGCGTCGCGTATCAGAGGTGCACTCTCCGCATAGTGGGCCCACTACGGGGGAACGTCCTTCCTTGTTTGGAGCACCTTTACGCAGGGCTTAGAATAATGATGAATATATGCGCCCGTTTCACCTTCGCGCTCGAAGGCACGGCACGTACACAACGCTGGCGCAGTTACACACGGTTTTCCGGTTCGGGTCGCACCGACCGACGCTCCAAAGGATTTTTAATGACTGAGAACATCAGCAAGCTTCGCATCGAAGGTGGCACCCCGCTCGTCGGTGAGGTTCACGTACGCGGCGCCAAAAACCTGGTGCCCAAGGCGATGGTCGCAGCACTACACGGTTCGACCCCCTCGACCCTGCGCAACGTCCCCGACCTGAGCGACGTGGAGATCGTTACCACCCTGGTCGAACTGCACGGTGCGAAGGTTGACTATGATCCCGAGTCCGGTGTTCTCACCCTCAACCCCGCCCAGGACGCGACCACCGCGGCCAAGAACGCGGAGGAGATTCAGCTCTTCGGCGGTAACTCGCGTATTCCGATTCTGATGGTGGGCCCGCTGCTGCATACCCTGGGCACCGCGCGCATCCCCAACCTGGGCGGCTGCAAGATCGGTGACCGCCCCATCGACTACCACATGGCCGCGCTGCGTAAGTTCGGCGCCGTCGTCGAGAAGGACGACGAGACCGGCACCACCCTGATCGTGCCCGAAGAGGGCCTGAAGGGCGCCGAGATCGTGCTGAACTACCCCTCCGTAGGCGCTACCGAGCAGGTTCTGCTCACCGGCGTGCGCGCCAAGGGCAAGACCGTTCTGCGCAACGCCGCGATTGAGCCCGAGATTATTGACCTCATCGCCGTACTGCAGAAGATGGGCGCCATTATCTTCATCAACGAGGACCGCACCATCGTCATCGAGGGCGTGGACGAGCTGACCGGCTACGACCACACCTCCCTGCCCGACCGCAACGAGTCCGCTTCCTGGGCCTCCGCGGCCCTGGCCACCGGCGGCGACATCTTCGTGCGCGGCGCGGCTCAGAAGGACATGACCGCGTTCCTGAACCAGTTCCGCAAGATGGGTGGCCTGTACGAGGTGACCAACGAGGGCATCCGCTTCACCCACCCCGCACGCCGCACCCCCGGCGCAGAGCTCAAGCCCATCGTCTTTGAAACCAACGTGCACCCCGGCTTCATGACTGACTGGCAGCAGCCGCTCGTCGTGGCGCTGACCCAGGCTAAGGGTGCCTCCATCGTGCACGAGACCGTGTACGAGGAGCGCTTCGGCTTTACCAACGCCCTCAAGCAGATGGGCGCCGACATTGTGGTGATGCGCGATTGCGTGGGCGGTGCACCCTGCCGCTTCGAGGGTAAGGGCTACGGCCACTCCGCCATCATCTCCGGCCCCACCCCGCTGACCGGTGCCGACATCGAGGTTCCCGACCTGCGCGGCGGCTTCTCCCACATCATCGCGGCGCTGACCGCCAAGGGTACCTCCCACGTGAGCGGTGTTGAGCTGATTGCCCGCGGCTACGAGAACTTTGAGCAGAAGCTCAAGAACCTGGGCGCAAACTTTGAGGTGCTCAAGCGCAAGGCTTCCAAGGCCCCCAAGCCGGACGCCGCCATCGTCGTGGTGGAGCCCGAGGAAGTTGAGGTTCAGGGCTAATGAGCGGGCAGCAGGGAAAGAAGGCACTGCCGGAAATTGAACCCACCGCCTACGGCGATGCGCTCTACAAGGTGCTCGGTAATGCAGCGCGCGGGGTGTATAAGCTCATCGCGCGCGTCGAAATTACCGGCCGCGAGAACCTGCCGAAGAATGGCGGGTACATCATCGTTGCCAACCACACGACCGAGCTCGACCCGGTCACCGTGGCTTTCCCCGCGTTCGTCAACGGAGCCCTGCCGCGCTTCTTGGCGAAGGACTCGCTCTTCCGCGCTCCCGTGCTCGGCTACATCATGCGCAAGCTCGCGCACATCCCCGTGGTGCGCGGCTCGGTGGATGCCCGCAAGTCACTGATTACCGCTCGCAAGGTCGTGGAGGCCGGCGGCGCCGTCGTGATTTTCCCCGAGGGTACCACCACCCACGACCCGCAGCTGTGGCCCATGCAGGCCCGCACCGGCGCGGCTCGTCTGGCCCTGTCCACCGGCGCGCCCGTCTACCCGGTAGCGCACTGGGGCGACGAGCAGATTCTCGGCTACGTGGATGAGCCCGGCGAGGACGGTCGCGTGAAGGAAAAGCGCAAGGTTTCGCTCTTCCCCCGCAAGACCGTGCGAGTAAAGGTCGGACCGGCCCTCGACATCGCCTCCCTCGTGGCCGACCCCAGCCCGGAGGCGAAGCACACCCGCACCGAGCTGGGCGTGGTCACCGACGCGATGCTGGACGCCATCACCGCCGAACTTGAGGAAATCCGCGGAGAGAAGGCCCCCGAGGGACGCTGGAACCCGCGCACCAAGCGCCGCGAAGCCCCCGGCACCCCCTCGGGTCCGGTCGGCGGCGCCCTCGGCGAACCGGACGCGAAGTAGACCTTCGCCCCGGCTGCCCGCGCGATCCCGGCTCGCACCCTCCCCTTACCAGCCACACCAATGCCCGCACCCCGCATCCGTGGGGAAGCGCGAGAGAGACAGGTTCCCATGAGCTTCTTTGGACGAACCCCGGCACCGAGCCCCGAGTTCACCCTCTCACCCACCGTGGAATCCATTGCGATTCTCGGCGCGGGTAGCTGGGGCACGGCCTTCGCCAAGATTGCGGCGGACGCCGCTCGCGAGCGCGGCGACGACACCCGCGTGACCCTCATCGGTCGTGACGAGCAGGCCATGGCCGAGTGCGAACGCACCCGCGAGAACTCCCGCTACTTCCCGGGCATTAAGCTCCCCGACAACCTGCACTTCACCGCGGACGCGCCCTCGGCGCTGACCGGGGCGGACCTGGTGGTCCTGGCTCTGCCGGCACAGGTTTTGCGCTCGCAGTTGCAGAACTACGCCCGCTTCATCGAACCGGATGCGCTGCTGGTCTCCCTGGCCAAGGGCCTGGAAACCGGCACGGGTCTGCGCATGTCGCAGGTCATTACCGAGGAGCTGGAGGAGGCCCTCGCGATGCGCGGCGCGGATGTGCGCGCGATCGGCCACATTCCGCACCGCGTGTGCGTGCTCTCGGGACCGAACCTGGCGACCGAGATTATGGGGGAGGAGCCCACGGCATCCGTCGTGGCGGCCCGCACCCTGCCCGTGGCCGAGGCCGTGGCCCGGGCCATTGCCTGCGGCTACTTCCGCCCCTACACCAACACGGACGTGGTCGGCACCGAAATCGGCGGCCTGGTCAAGAACGTGATTGCCCTCTGCGTGGGTATCTGCGAGGGTCGCAACTACGGCGATAATTCGAAGGCCTCCATCATGACGCGCGGCCTGGCGGAGATTACCCGCCTGGCGGTGGCGCTGGGTGGCGAGGCCTCGACCATGAGCGGACTGGCCGGCATGGGCGACCTGATCGCCACCTGCTCCTCACCACTGTCCCGTAACCACACGGCCGGCCGCCTGCTGGCCGAGGGTATTGCGCCCGACCGTCTGCACGAGCACATGAGTCAGACGGCCGAGTCGATTAAGTCGGCTCCCGTGGTGGCCGAGCTGGCTCGCCGCCACGGTGTGGAAATGCCCATCGTGGAGGCCGTGGTGGCGGTGCTTTCGGGCCGCATCAGCATCGAGGACCTCGCCCCGAAGCTGCTGGGCCGCCGCCTCAAGCACGAGGGGCACTAGGAAACAGACCGGGGCGAGGGTCGCGTTGCGATCCGGGCCCCGAGGCTGGCCTGGCCGTTGGCCCCTTGCGTGCGGGCCCTCCGCGCGGACATACTAGAAAAAGATTTGCGTCCAACGACGGATACCGTTGCGAACCCCGAACGTACGATGGTCGGGTGAGTCGCGGCGGTATTCGCGCGTTTGACGCTCAAACCCGTGGCGTTCAAACCGACGCTCACCGTTCTGCCCTTCCGCCCGCGGTAAGGGGAACATTGACTAGGAGAAACACATGACCGAGAAGAAGACCGTCGCTCTGCTGTGCGGTGGCCGCTCCTCCGAGCACCCCATTTCGCTCATCACCGCTGCCGGCGTGCTGAGCGCTATTGACCGTACCGCCTACGACGTCATCACTATCGGTATTACCCGTGACGGCCGCTGGTACCTGACCGACGAGCAGCAGCTTGCCGAGCTGACCGCCGGCACTCGCGGTACCGCAGAGTTCCCCGAGGGTACCCAGCAGGTGTTCCTGCCGATGGGTGCCGGCGATTCCCGCCTGACCCTGGTGGATGCTGAGGGCAACGTTACCCGCACCGCGCCGGTGGACGTTGTCTTCCCGCTGCTGCACGGCCCCTTCGGTGAGGACGGCACCGTGCAGGGTCTGCTGGAAATGGCTGACCTGCACTATGTGGGTTGCGGTGTGACCGCATCCGCTGTGGGCATGGATAAGCACTTCATGAAGGTTGCTTTCGAGTCCGCTGGCCTGGAGGTCGGCCCCTACGAGGTTGTCACCAACCGCCAGTGGGAGCACGAGGACCGCGAGCAGATTCTGGAGCGCGTGCTGAAGCTGGGCTTCCCCATGTTCGTGAAGCCGACCCGCGCAGGTTCTTCCTTCGGCATTACCAAGGTGGATTCGGTGGAGGAGCTCGTGCCCGCCATCGAGGAGGCACGCCGTCACGACCCGAAGATCATCATCGAGGCCGGCATCGTGGGCCGCGAGATTGAATGCGCCGTGTTGGACGGCCACCACGGCGAGATGCCCCGCGCATCCTACCCCGGCGAGATCGAGGTTGTGGATCAGGACCACGGTTTCTACGATTTCGAGGCGAAGTACGTCTCTGAGTCCTCGGCCGTGACCGTGTGCCCGGCGAACCTGCCGCAGGATGTGCAGGAGCGCCTGCGCGAGCTGGCTGTGAAGGCATTCCTGGCACTGGACGGCGAGGGCCTGTCTCGTGCGGACTTCTTCTACACCGAGGACGGCCGCCTGGTCATCAACGAGGTGAACACCATGCCCGGCTTCACCCCGATTTCGATGTACAAGACCATGTGGGAGAACACCGGCATCTCTTACACTGACCTGATTAGCGAGCTGCTGACCCTGGCGATGGAACGCCCCCTGGGTCTGCGCTAGTTTCTGCATTAGCCGGGGCGCCGTACTCTGTCTTCCGTACGGTGCCCCGGCTTGTGTGCGCTCTCTCGGAGCCATCGCGCCCCACCGGCCGAGCCGCAGGGGGATTCTCAGAATACATGAGAGACGTTCTAATTTCTCTGGTGCGAAAAATCACTTGACGGTTATACTTTTAGGGTGTCTTTGCGATTTATCGAGTAAAAGTGCATGCCGATTAGGGGTAATGCAAATTTTCTCACAAGTGAATGTAGCGCCCGCAAAGGGTAATAAACCCGGATAAGCGGTCGTAAAAACTCATGACAAGCTCCGAAGACATACCCAAAGCGATAAGATAGACAGGAAAGAATCCGCTAATTCGGTAGAATAACTGATGGTGTTCCGTCGCTCACTGATGGGATACCTATTCACTCACGAAATATCAGAAAGTCAAGGACAACCTTTTGGGAAAACGAAACCGTAAGGTGGTCTCTGCGAGTCTGGCGACAGCACTGGTTGCTTCCGGAAGCCCCTTTGTAGCCTCGTTTGCGCAGGATATACAGGATGCTGCCCAGGTACCGGTGCACCCCGAAAACGCTGCAGACCAAACCCTAGACCCCGCCGTTGACGAACATTCGCAGACTACAGTTCCTACCCTAGCTACGGTGAGTGCATGGCCTACCACCGAAGCTACTTCCTCCGCGACGGCCGATGCTGAGGCATCCCCTCGCGCTACTTCTGATGCCCAGCCGACCCCGTCCGAGAGTGCTGAGCCGACCAAGGAGGCCGCTCCGGCACCTTCTGAGAGTGCGGACCCCACCCCTGAGCCTTCGAAGACTGCTGAGCCCACCCCTGAGCCGTCTAAGAGCGCTGAGCCGACTCCGGAACCGTCGAAGACTGCCGAGCCCACCCCCGAGCCGTCGAAGACTGCTGAGCCCACTCCGGAGCCTTCGAGGAGCGCCGAGCCGACTCCGGAACCCACTCAGGACCCCACCCCCGAGCCGACACCGGAGCCTACTCAGGACCCGACCCCCGAGCCGACCCCGGAACCCTCCAAGGATGTGACTCCGGAGCCTACTCAGGACCCGACTCCTGAACCGACCCAGGACCCGACTCCTGAACCAACCCAGGACCCCACCCCTGAGCCTACTCAGGATCCGACCCCCGAGCCGACTCCGGAACCGTCGAAGGACGCAGACCCGAACCCGGTTAAGGACCCCACTCAGGAACCTAAGCAACAGCCGGTTGTCCCCGTGCCCAATCCGGAACCCACGAAGAACGTTTCCCAGGATCCGGTGGTTCCCGTTATCCCCGTGATTTCTGACGAACCCAGGGATAACACCCCGAACCAACCGGTGGCTCCTCCGGAGACAGAGCCCGTGGCACCGGCGCCCTCGGTGGACCGTGAGGTTATTGCGCCGACCAGGCGTCAAGAGGACACAGTCATCTCCATCGAGGTGGTGCGCCCGAGCACTTCGTCGGCATCGAGCGAGTCCGCAAAGCCGACCCCGATTGGTGACACCGATGAGGATCCGTTGCCCTCCGGCTCCACCACGCTGGGACGCATCGCGGCGAACAATGGTTCGCAGGATTCCATCCCCGGTGCAGCCGATTGGGTGGCCGGTTACCTTTCGCGTAATAAGTCCGAGGATGACCGAACTGCAGAGGCCAGCCCCTCGAAGTCGCCCAGCTCGGCGGCAGCATCGAAGTCGCCCAGCTCCTCCGCGTCCGCTACCGCCAGCCGCTCCGCCAAGAGCGTGACCAAGGCCGACGGCGCGAACGCCTCGCAGGAGCAGGCCGTGAAGAATGCCGACGCGGATGACTCGGGCCTGTCCGGCATCGCGCCGCTGATTCTCTTCTCGCTCATCGGCATCGTGCTGATTGCCCTGGCAATCCGCTACTTCAGCCAGGGAAGCTAAGACTCCCGAACGGGTAGAGACCAGGCCGTCATTCTCCCTAGTGAGAAAAGCGGCCGCGAGCTAACGCGTAGCGCAGAATACGCGATAATTAAGGGTGTGAATCCTCAAACATCTAGTGAAACGCGGGACCATCCCACGCGCGAGACGCCTCTCGCGCAGCTGGGAGAGTCCCGCGTTCTGCGCGCCTTCATGCCCATTATCGAGGCGCATAACGAACGAGTGACCGATGCACTCCGCGCATCGGGGCGCACCGAAGCGCTCGAGGTGGGACCCGGAGACGACTGCGCCGTGCTGACCCCCTCGACCGAGCGGACCGTGGTCACCACCGATACCCTCGTGCAAAACCAAGACTTTATGGACCCCTGGCTCGGGGGCTTCGACGGAACCCGTAGCGGCGGGTACGAGGTCGGCCGCAAATCGGCCACGCAAAACCTGGCCGACGTCGCCGCCATGGGCGCGCGGCCCGTGAGCCTCTTCGCATCCCTGAGCCTGCCGGGTGAAACCCCCTACGGCTGGGTCGAGGACTTCGCCCGGGGACTCGTGGACGGCGTGCGCGCCTGCGGAGCTGAAGACTGCACAATCGCCGGGGGCGACATGGGTGCCTCCGGCGAGATTTCGGTAACCGTCACCGCCCTGGGCTGCACCGACCGGCCCGTGCTGCGCTCCGGCGCGCAGGTGGGTGACACGCTTGCGCTGGCCGGGCGTACCGGCTGGGCCGACGCCGGGTTGCGGCTGCTCCTCAACCCGCTATCCCGCCCCGCCATGGTGCTGCTGAAGGGCATCGCGAACGGTGGGCTGTCCCACGAGCCGCTCCCCGAAATTCCCCTGTCCGAGGGGCTTTTGGACCTCATCGGAACCCTGAATAGCGCCGAAGCTGCCGAAATGCTCGAGGCCTGCGAACGTGCCATTGATGCGCAGATGCGCCCGGTCAGCCCGGTGCCCCTGGGCGAGGCGGCGCGCGATGCGGGCGCGAACGCCATGCTGGACGTTTCCGATGGGCTCGTCAAGGATTCGGGCCGGATCGCCCGCGCATCCGGCGTGCAGATTCACCTGGACGAGGCCGCCGTGGATGCGCTTGCCGCGCCCCTGCTGCCCGTGGCCCGTCTGCTGCTGACCATCGTCGAACACAACGAGGGGGCCGAGAGTCCCGCCTCCCTGGCCAGGGCCTTCGTGCTCGGCGGGGGAGAGGATCACGGCTTGCTGGCGGCCTTCCCCGCGGAGGTGCCCGAGGGCTTTACGACCCTGGGCTCGTGCCGCGTGGACCGCGCGGGCCGAGCCCACAGTGCGGATCCCCTGGCCGGTGGGCACTACGGTGCGGGGCATCGCGGGTCGCTCGCGGCCGGTGCCGTGCTCATGAACGGCGCGCCCCTGAGCGAGCTGGGCTGGGAACACTACGGGGCCTAGCGCGAGCCGGGACCCGCGGGCTCTTAGACTCTTGGGTTTCGCGGAAAATACCGTACATTTAATCGAAAATTCTATTAGAATAGAAATACGAAGCAGGGGTGTGGGTGCTAAAGTGACGCCCACCCGCCGACCTGCGAATTACCGCAATTAGCCGTGGCGCGGGCCAGCCCTGGCGCGCGCGTGGGCTCGCGGAACCGCCAGAAACCGGAACCGCAGGAGGGGAGCATGAGGACAGAACGTGAAGACTCGCGGGGCACCCGGCCCGCCGGAACCCGCGGTGATGCCCGTCCCGAGGATCGTTCCGAGGGGCCGAATAGCGCTTCTGCACCGACCGGCCCCGAGCGCAATGATTCACTGCGCGAGGCCCGCGAGGTGTACCGCCGCGCCTGCATGCGAGCCTATCGATTCGGCATCGCCTGGTCCGCGAGCGCCCGGGCCGTGGTGGACCACTACCGCGAACCCCTCAACGAGCTCAACGGCTTTCCCGTGCCCGACCACGACACCGGGTCGAACCTGGCCCACACCCTGCGCACGCTCACCGAGGAATTCGACCGGGGCATGGAGGAACTCCTCTTCGAGGACCCCGCTGACCGCGAGGACGTGCCCGGGCTGGCCCACCTGTGGGTGCGCCTGGGCGGAATCTACGAGCGCGCTATCGTGAGCGCCTCGCGGATGGCCCGCGGCAACTCCGGAACGCTACTTTGCGCTTGGGGCTTGGAAGCCGTGCGCAGCTACTGGGGCCTGCCCGGCAACCTTGCTCAGGAACTGGGTCCGGAGGCTGAGAAACTGCCCCTGCTGAGCGCCCTCGCCCGAGATGAGGAGCGGGTGCGCGCGGCTCACGCGGCCGCCTCGGGAGGCGAGGGCTCCGAGGGACCCCGCGGTTTTGACTACGCGGTGGCCGAGGCCCGCGCCATGGCCTGCGCCGCCGAGCGCGTGCGCGCAAGCGTGGGGGAGCAGATGGTGCCCTCCACGATGCTTTCCGTCATGGTGGAGCTGGCCAGCCTGGGGCTGTACTACCCCGAGGGGGAGAACGCCCCCGAGAAACCCGCGCACGGCGCTGATGAACCCGAAGCTGGCGAGCCCGGAGCTAGCGGGGCGGATGGTGCCAAGGCGGAGGATGCCGAGAGTGCAGAAACCCCTCTGAACCGCGCCCGCCGCGCCGCCATGCTGAGGGCCCTGGAACGCACCGCCGAGCATCCGCCCGCACCGCACCTGGCCGGAAGCGTGGACGCCGGCGCTCTCGGCTTCTACCTGGCCGTCGTGCACGCCAACCCGAGGTGGGAGGGCGCAACCCTGAGCGAGGAGGAGGTCCGGAGTATGCTGGCCCCCGCCTCCGCGGCACCCGCACAGGTCGCCCCCGCCTCGGGCGCGAAGACTCCCGCAGAGGAGGGGGAGAGTGGCTGGGAGCTCATGGGTACCCTGCGCTGCGAACCCCTCGCGATGGCTCAGCTGCGTCTCGAGCTGGAGGGCATGGGCGATAGCCTGCTCATCACCCCGCTGGATATGGCCGCAGGCCTCTGGGCCGTGCACGTGCACGTTCCCGAGGTGGAGCCGGCCCGCCGACTCGTGACCTCCTACGGGGAGTGGTCGGACGAGCGCATCTCCTCGCTCGCGGACGGGCACCACGCGGAGAGCTGCAGATGAGCCCGCGCCGCACCCCAAAGCACAGCCCCGAACAGGAGGCCCTGGACCTGGGCATTTTCGGGGCTGAGCCTGCCGCGCCCGTCGAACCCACCGATCCTGTTGTGCCCGCCGAGACGGCTGAACCCGTTGCGCTCGCCGAACCTCACAAGAGGGAACGCGGGGTGCCCCTCCTCAGCGACGAACAGCTGCGCACCACGGCCGAGCTGACCGTCCGCGACCTTGCCGCCTTCGCCCGCGGCGAGGCGAGCCGCGAGGAGCTGAGCGAACGGGCCGCGCGTCGAACCAGCGCACCCTACCGTAAAGCGCTCAGGGCGCTCAAACATTCGCTGGGTCCCGCCGCACACGCCATGACCGACGATGCGCTCTACGAGCTCGTGGATATCGCGCTGGCCGCCCGGCAGACGGCTCAGCCGGAGACGAATCAGCCGGAGGAGCCCACGCCGAAGAAGCCGGCACGGAAGGCACCCGCCCGAAAGAAATCGGCGCAGAAAGAACTAGCTCAGAAAGCCTCCGCGAAGAAGGCCCCGGCTGAACGGAAAGCTGCGGTTGAACGGAAGGCCCCGACTGAACGGAAGGCCCCGGCTGAGAAATCGACCTCCGCATCAGTTGCCGCGGAGGCCAAAAGTCGTGCCCTGGCGCGCTATGCCGCCGAGGACAGCCTCGAGAATACGCCCCTCAAAAAGTACCTGCCCGCCCCCAGCGCCAAGGCCATCGCCACGCACCTGGGAATCACCACGGTCGGCCAGATGCTCGAATACTTCCCGCGCAAGTACCTGCCGCGCGGCGAGCTCAGCTCCTTTGCCGAACTCGTTGAGGGGCAGGACGTCACCATCATCGCGCGCGTGGTGCACGTGAGCACCCGCACCATGGCGGCTCGCCGCGGCAAAATCACCGAGGTGACCATCACCGACCGGCTTGCCGACTCCTCCGCGCACGAGGAGAGCGGCTTCGGCGGCATCGGGCCCGTGTCCGTGACCCCCGGCCGCGCCAACGCCTCCGCTCCGGGCACCTCCTCTCGGGGGGCATCCGGGCTGGGTCTGCGCTGGCAGGCAACCGGCCAGCACAACCCGCGCATCGACTCCCTCGCCGCGCCCGCATCCTACACGGGCTACGCCGACTCCTACGGGCAGGACGACTTTACCCAGAACCGTCCCGAGCAGGGCGGCCTCTTTGGCGTGCCCGCACCCGCGCCGCTCATCGGCGCGCAGATGAAGCTTTCCTTCTTCAACGCCTGGACCGCCGCCCGCGAAATTCGCGAGGGCGAAACCATGATGTTCTCCGGTAAGGTCGGCATCTACCGCGGCGAGTACACGCTCACCAACCCGCACTACGCCCTGCTCTCGAAGGACGCCTCCGGCTCCGAGATGAACGAGGCCGCCACCGCCCCCGTGCCCGTCTACCGGGCCCCCGCCAAGCTACCCACCGACCGCATCGCCGGGTACATGGAGCAGCTGCTGGAGAAGGTTCCACTCAAGGAGCTCGAGGACCCGGTGCCCTACGCGATTCGTCGCGCCCGCAAGGTGCCCTCCCTCGCCTGGACCTACCGCGCCCTGCACACTCCCGACACCGAGGACACGTGGCGTGCCGCCCAGGCGCAGATGCGTTACCGCGAGGCCTTCGTGCTGCAGAGCGCCCTGGCGCGCCTGCACTCGGCCCGAGCAGCGCACCGCACGCAGGCCCGGCCGCCCATCAAGGACGGCCTGGCCGATCGCCTGCTCGAGGTGCTGCCCTATGAGCTGACCGAGGGACAGCAGAAGGTAGGGGAGGAAATCTCCGCCGACCTCGCGAGCGAATCGCCCATGAACCGCCTGCTGCAGGGTGATGTGGGCTCCGGCAAGACCGTGGTGGCCCTACGCGCCATGTTGCAGGTGGCCGATGCGGGCGGCCAGTCCGCGATGCTCGCCCCGACCGAGGTGCTCGCCGAGCAGCACCTGCGTTCGGTGCTGGATATCCTGGGGGACATGGCCGCGCCCGAAGACTCTGACGGCTCTGCCGGAGGAATCCCCGAAGGGACTGTGCGCGTGCGCCTGCTGACCGCCTCCATGGGTACCCGCGCCAAGCGCCAGGTGCTGAAGGAGCTCGCCGACGGCACCGCGCAGATTGTGATTGGCACGCACGCCCTGCTCTCCGATGACGTGCGCTTCAACGACCTGGGCCTGGTCGTGGTGGATGAGCAGCACCGCTTCGGCGTGGAGCAGCGCGACGGCCTGCGCGGCCCCGACGGCGCCCTGCCGCACCGGCTGGTCATGACCGCGACGCCCATTCCGCGCACCGTCGCCATGACGGTGTTCGGCGACCTGGACGTGTCCGTGCTGGACACCCTGCCTGCCGGCCGCCAGAGGATTTCGACCCACGTGGTGCCCCTCGCGGAGAAGCCCGCCTGGGCCTCCCGCCTGTGGCAGCGCGCCCGCGAAGAAATCGACGCGGGCCATCAGGTGTACGTCGTCGTACCCAAAATCGGTGATGACGGCGACGGCCTGGAGGAGGGCGCTGCGTTCTTCGGTGCCTCCGTCCCGACCGTTGCGGGAACCCCGGGCCTGGGTGGTCGGGCCAGCAGCGACGGCAAGGTGCAGCTGACCTCCGTGGCCTCCATGCACGCCTACCTGAGCGCCGAGGATTCCCTCGTCGGCGTACGCATCGGCACCCTGCACGGCCGCATGGACCCGGCGGAGAAGACCGTCGTCATGACCGCCTTCGAGCGCGGCGAAATTGACCTGCTCATCAGCACCACCGTCATCGAGGTGGGCGTGAACGTTCCGAACGCCACGCTCATGATCATCATGGACGCGGACCGCTTCGGCATCTCGGGCCTGCACCAGCTGCGTGGCCGCGTGGGCCGCGGCGGCTACGCGGGCACCTGCCTGCTGGTCACCCGCCAGGAGGAGGGCGGCGTCTCCCGCGAGCGCCTGGATGCGGTCGCCTCCACCACGGACGGCTTTGAGCTTTCCCGCATCGACCTGGCCCAGCGCCGCGAGGGTGATATTCTGGGTGCTGCGCAGTCCGGCTCGAAGAGCACCCTGCGCTTTCTGCGGGCGCTCGCCGATGCCGACATCATCGAGAGGGCCCGAGAGGACGCCCGCTCGGTGGTTGAGAAGGACCCGACGCTGGCTAAGCACCCGTCGCTGGCCCGCACGATTGACCGTGCCCTGGACGCTGACCGCGAGGCCTTCCTCGGCAGGGGATAGGTGCTCGGGGAATGGGGAGCACACTCTGCCCACTGTTCGCTAAAACCGTGCCCGCCCACCGCCTACTAAAACCGCCGTTACCTTGTTAGTCAACTACTTCAGAGGAGAGACCCTATGAGCCGCATTATTGCCGGTGCCGCCGGAGGCGTGCGCCTGGCCTCGGTGCCGGGGGACAACACGCGTCCCACCACGGACCGGGTGAAGGAATCCCTCTTCTCCAAGCTGGAGAGCTACGACCTGCTACGCGACGCTCGCGTGCTGGATGCCTTTGGTGGCTCCGGCGCGCTGGGATGCGAGGCGCTTTCCCGTGGGGCGGCCTCCGTGACCCTGCTGGACACCTACCCGAAGGCGGTTGCGGTGATTCGTCGCAACGTCGAGGCGGTGCAGAAGGCGATGGGCGGCAAAGCTGCCGGTTCTGTGGCTCGCGTGCAGCAGTCTCAGGCGCTGAGCTACGTGCAGTCCGCATCGGGCCCGTGGGACCTGGTGTTCGTTGACCCGCCCTACGCCATGCCGAACGAGCAGGTGCGCGAGCTCATGCGGGCGCTGACCCCCAAGCTCGCCCCGGGTGCCGTCGTGGTGGTGGAACGCTCCTCGCGCGATGCGGAACCCGAGTGGGGCGGCGAGCTGCACTGCTTCTCGACCCGCCAGCACGGCGAGACGGTGCTCTACTACATTGAGCCCGAAGAGCCGGCCGACGGAGACGATCCCGCCGACGACTCTGCCGACGAAACAACCCCTCACCACTTCGACACCGCGGAGGTTACCGCATGATTGCCCTGTGCCCCGGATCCTTTGACCCCGTGCACCACGGTCACCTGGAAATCATTGCCCGGGCCGCCGAGCTCTTCGATGAAGTCATCGTGGGCGTGGCCCATAACAGCGCCAAGAAGTACCGCTTCTCCCTCGAGGAGCGCGTGCGGCTCGTGGAGGAGTCCCTGCGCGAGCTCGGCATTGAGGGCGTGAGCGTGGAGCCGATTCCGCCGGGCGTGCTGCTGGCCGAGTACGCGGCCGAGCGCGGCGCAAAGGTGCTGGTCAAGGGCCTGCGCTCGGCCACGGACTACAGCTACGAGGCTCCCATGGCGAGCATGAATCGTCACCTGGCGCGCGTGGAGACCGTGTTCCTGGCGGGTGAGGACCGCTACGGGGCGGTGTCCTCGACCATTATTCGCGAGGTGGCTTCGCTGGGCGGTGACGTGACCCCCTTCGTGCCGGAGGCGGTGGCCCGCGCCCTGAAGAGCGCCTAGAAAAATGCCTCATTAACCCGGTCGCACACCTGGGGTGCACTCACCCAACACGCCCGCCGACATGCCCATCGGTACGGCTCCCGCACCGCCGACCGGGCGCTTAACCGCCTCTGCAACGTCCCCGGCCGGCCGGTTAAGCGCCGCGCGGCGCCTCCTTGAGGAGATATTTAAGAGGTGAGCGCCACTTAATTGGATTTAAAAGAGCCTTAATCTTGATTAACCGCGCGAACCACCCCTAAAATGGGACTTTGGTTTATACATTTCGTAAGGAGAAACGCCATTTCACGTGCAGACGCATCGCCGCTGGTGGTATCGGTTACTAACCTGATGCACCGTCCCGGCACCATGGAAACTCTCACCGAGGTCGTGCCTGCACCGGCAGACCTGGGTAACGCGCTCATCGGCGTGGAAGAGGGTTCGGATATTGACCTCGATATTCGTATGGAGTCTGTTGTTGATGGTATCCTAGTTACCGGCTCCGTTGTCGTGGATGTACACGGCGAGTGTAGCCTCTGCTTGGATCCGATTGATTACGAGATGTCGGCCAATATTCAAGAGCTTTTCGTCTTTGAGAAGGCCCCGGCTGGCGGCCCCGAAGACGAAGTAGATGAGCAGTACGCCGTTGAGGATGATTCGATCGACCTTGAACCGGCACTGCGGGACGCAGTAATCCTTCAACTGCCGTTCCAGCCTGTTTGTAGGGACACCTGCCAGGGTCTGTGCGCCGATTGCGGTGCGCGCCTGGAGGATGACCCCGGGCATCATCACGAGGTGTTGGATCCGCGCTGGTCGGCCCTGCAGGGCCTGCTCGGCGCAGATACCGAAAACTAAATTGTTGTTACTAGAGATTGTGAGATAGCTGTGGCTGTTCCCAAGCGCAAGATGTCCCGCGCTAACACCCGCGCACGCCGTTCCCAGTGGAAGGCATCCGTGCCCCAGCTGGTTAAGACCGTTGAAAACGGTCGCGTGACCTACAGCCTGCCCCACCAGGCAAAGGTTGTAACCGACGCTGCAGGCAACGCCCTGTTCCTGGAGTACAAGGGCCGTAAGGTTGCAGACGCCTAAGAAGCGGTGAATCCTTATGACTGAATTTCCTAGTGTTGATACTAGGGAGTTGCGTAAACGTCTCGGGGTCGATATCGACGCCGAGACGTTTTTGCTATCCCTAACCCACCGCTCCTACGCCTTCGAGAACCCCGGGGTGGAGCACAACGAACGCCTGGAGTTCCTGGGCGATTCGGTGCTTTCCCTGGCGATCGCTGAAGAAGTGTACCGACGCTACCCCGAGCTACCCGAGGGTGAGCTCGTGAAGCTGCACCATGTGGTGGTGTCTACGGTGGCGTTGGCGAAGGTAGCGCGCGACCTGGACCTGGGCAGGTACATCCTGCTCGGTAAGGGCGAGATTCACACCGGCGGCGCCGATAAGGACTCGATCCTTGCCGACACCATGGAAGCGATTTTTGGCCTGACCTACCTGCAGTGCGGTCGCGAGGCAGCCCGCGAGCTGGTTCTGCGCCTAATCGCGCCGCTGCTCGACGACGAGAAGGTGCTGAACTCCGGCCGCGATTGGAAGACCGACCTGCTGAACCTCGCCACCGCCCGCGGCTGGGGGGACGTCAGCTATGAAGTCACCGGTGAGGGTCCCGACCACGCGCGCGTGTACACCGCGGTCGCAATCGTGGCGCACCAGAAGACGGGCACCGGCGTGGGCCCGAGCAAGAAGGAAGCGGAACGCCTGGCCGCCGAGCAGGCGTACCGGGTTCTGGTTTAGGCTCATTCAAGTATCCTGCAGGCCTGTTAGCTCTGCGGGCTCTTGATTCTGTAGCCCCGCTGATTGGAGGGAACCATGCCCGAACTGCCCGAGGTAGAAACCGTTCGCGCAGGTCTAGCCGACCATTCGCTGGGCCGCCCCGTGCAGGCGGTGCGCGTGGTCGATGCACGTTCGCTACGTAGACACCTGCCCGGTCCCGCCCAGTTCGAGGCGGCGCTCACCGGCAGGACGCTGCGCGGTGCCTACCGTCGCGGCAAGTACCTGTGGCTGACCCTGAGCGAGCCGGACGGTGCGCTCGCCAATGAGGCGCTCGTGGTGCATCTGGGCATGAGCGGTCAGCTGCTCGTGCGCGATGAGCCGGGCGATGATTCCGGTAGCGACTCGGGTAATGATTCGGAGGCTCGCGCGGCCTTTGATGAGCAGCCGCGGCACCTGCGCGTGGCACTGGAACTGGGGCCCGCGGAAGCCAGGCCCGAAGAAACCTCCGAGGGGGAGGGACGCACCGGGCAGCGCTTGCTCTTCGTGGACCAGCGCATCTTCGGCGGCATGTTCCTCAGCCCGCTGGTACCGGACGTACCCGCAGCGGTTGCAACGAATAAAGCAGCGCCGGGTGAAGTACCGGAGCATTTTCTAGTACCGGAGGCAGTCAAGCACATTGCCCGCGACCCGCTGGACGAATTCTTCGACCCCGTGGCGGTGCGCCGCAAGTTCCTGCGCACCTCCAGCGGCATTAAAAAGGTGCTGCTGGACCAGTCGGTAATCTCCGGGGTGGGTAATATTTACGCTGACGAGGCGCTGTGGCGTGCGCGGCTGCACTACGCGAAGCCCGCACGCACCCTGAGCGCCGCGCAGACCCGCGACCTGCTGGCTGCAGTGACGGACGTGCTCCGCGAGTCCCTAGCGGCTGGTGGCACAAGCTTCGACGCCCTGTATGTGAACGTGCTGGGCGAGTCGGGCTACTTCGAGCGCTCGCTGAATGCCTACGGGCGAGCCGGGGAGCCCTGTCACCGGTGCGCGGAGGCGGGCCGCACCTCCCTGATGGTGCGTGAGCCGTTCCAGAATCGTTCGTCCTACCGTTGCCCGCACTGCCAGCGGGCGCCGCGCTCACGCTAACCTCACACGTTGATATTCCTATCTGTGACCGACGATATGGAAATGACGAGTGCTTATACACCAAAATATTATTCGGTGTACGCTAAATATAATTGGACGGTCGGCAAGGTGTACTGCCCAGACTATCTGACATTTTGAATTTCAACACCGAAAGGATGTGAAAACCATGCGCTCTGTTTTTGATGTCTCACTCGACATCCTAAAGGTCTCCGGTCAGGAGAGCCTGCCGACACTCACCCTGCAGAAGCTGGTCTTCTACACCTACGGGTGGTACGCTCACCTGACTGGTTCGCGGCTTTTTGAGCAGTCTTTCTACGCGATGCCCATGGGACCCGTGGTAGGTGAGCTGCTGACCGCTCACGCTCGTCGGCTCGATGTTGACCGCGATGTCTTAGAGCTGGGTCGGGAACTTTTGGAGGACGAGCCTCAGCCTGAAGATCCTTACTACGTCCAGATTATTGAGGCCGTTTGGGGGTACTACGGTCAATTTTCGCGTTGGGAACTGGTCCATATGACCCATGAGGAGCAGGTTTGGCGGGACGCTTGGGATTCACGCCGTGAGGGCTCCCGACGTGCTCCTCTGGAAGCAACGGATATTATTGATTACTTTGCCTTGAAGCGCGATATTCCTGAAGCCCTGCGTGCCCAACTACCGGATCCTCTCGTTGAGTGTCTTACTGAGAACGAATGGGCATATCTAGAGGCCGTTCCGGTCGTTGCTCACGCCCCTTTCCTTGAGCGTCTCGTGACGCGAGCTAACTAACGGCCGGGTGTCATGAACTATTCCGTTAGAAAGCTTGACGAGGAACACTACCTGGAATTTTTTGAGACTACCACGAGCTCGGGAGAAGGCACCGAATTAGGCGACTGGTTGCAAACCAAAGCTCGGGAGTACCAGAAACTCCACCGGAGCGTCGTGTGGATCATGGGGGACGCAGATGATCCGGAGGACGTGATTGGATACTTTACGCTAAGTGGTTACCAGATTACAGGTGGGTCCCTCACGAAGCGTCTGCGCTCTGGCATTGAGCCGAGCCAGACCCATCCCGCACACCTTTTAGGAAAATTCGCCCTACGTACTGAGGGTCAAGGTAAAGGCATGGGGGAATTGCTCATGCTGGAGGTCTTCCGTAAATATCGTGATGTGGTTGCTATCTCTGGAAGCCGCTTCCTTTGCTTACACGTGCGGAACGAGGAACTCGAAAAGTACTACGAAGGGCGCTACGGATTCAGCACGGTAAGTGATGGATGCGGGTACCCAAAACTCATGGTGATAAGCACCGAGGCGGTGTTGGATCTACTTCGCAGGGTTGAAGAAAGTGGTAAAGAAAGCTACCCGAGTTAATCAATGTTAGCCGCGGCTGTACCTATCGCCTGCACCTAGCGGCTGTACCTGTCTCCGTAGAAAGCCCCCAGGCGCTCGTAGCCCTCCTCAATCGACACGGCGGGCTCCCACTGCAGCAGCTCGCGGGTGCGGCGCTGATCGAACCAGTGTGCCGTCGAGAGCTGCTCGGCAAGGAACTCCGTCATCGGCGGCTCATCACCGGCGGTCACGTTCTTCGGCAGACGCTCCCACACGCGCTCAATCACGCGCCCGGCCAGGGCCGCAACCTTCGCCGGCACTGAGAAGCGCGGGGCGGGAACGCCGACCGCCTCACAGAAACCGCCGAGTAGCTCAGAGATAGTGCGCGGCTGGCCGTTCGTGACCACCAGCGCCCGGCCCGCAAAGGCGTCGAGGCGCTGATAGCCGCGCACCAGTGCATCCGCGGCGTTATCAATGTAGAGCGTGTCAATCAGGCCCGTACCGCCCGAAAGCAGCGGCAGGCGACCCGCGGCGGAACGCTCCAGAATACGCTCCACCAGCTGGGTATCGCCCGGACCCCACATCAGGTGCGGGCGCAACGCGCCGGTGTGCATGACCCCGCCCGAGGGCAGGGGCGTGCCGTTCGCCTCCAGAACCAGCAGCTCGGCGGCCGCCTTGGAACGGGCGTAGTTGCCGCGCGCGTGCTCCGGGGACGCCACGCCGGCGCCGTCACCCACGATGGAAGATCCCGCGTGCGCCACCGAGGGCGAAGAAATGTACAGGAAGGTGCGCACCGAGTGGTTCACGGCGGCCTGTAGCATGACGCGGGTTCCGCCAATATTAATGCGCTCGTAGTCGGCCCACTCGCCGCTGACCGAAACCTTCGCGGCCGCGTGCACCACGCCGTCCACGCCGGTCATGGCCTCGTCGACGACCTTTTCGCTCGTGATGTCGCCGCGCACCTGCTCAAAGCGGGGGCGAATCGAATCGGGTAGCAGGGCCGCGATGCCCGAGTCGCCGCGCTGCAGAACGCGCACATCGTAACCGACGCGCAGCAGCTCCAGCACGCTCTCACGACCCAGCAGGCCCGACGCGCCTGTGAAGAGGATGCGCTCGCCAATACGCGGCGCGAAGTCCGACTCCTCGACGGCGCGCAGGGAACGCGGCGCGGGGTCGCTGTAGCGGGCGGCCAGGGGGCGCGCCGGCTTACGGAAACGAGCCGTGGGGGAGGCCGCCGTGTGCGCGGTCGACAGGCGGGACGCAACCTCGCGAGAAGAGGACCCACGAGAAGAATGAGGGGACATCATGCTCCTTAGAAAGTAAAGACCCGGCGGATTTACGCCCCGGCGAGGACCTTTGCCGCCCACTCGCCCAGGGCGGGGCGGTCAATCTTCGAATTGTGGCGAATATCGGTCGGATGCTCGTGCACCACCAGCACGGCGGCCACCTCCACGCCGGTATCCTCGGCGACCTTTCGGCGCACCAGCTGGGAGAGCTCGAAGGGTGCCACGCCCTCCGCGATGGGGAAGCGGCCCACGCCGGGCACGCGGTCGAGCAGGGCGCGCTTGAACACGGAGGCCGACTGACGCGCCTCCAGTACGGCGGTGTTCGCGGAAGCCTCGATGACCAGCACGGGGGCGGCGGTTCCGGCGGGGCCCACCGCAACCAGGGCGGCGCGGCGCACCTCCGGCAGCGACTCGGCGGACTGCTCGGCGGCCACCGGGGTCAGCACGCCCTGGGAGGTCAGCAGCACGTGGGCGAGGCGGCCCTCAACCCACAGGCGACCCGAAGCATCCAGGTGACCGACATCACCGGTGTGATGCCAACCCGGGGTGCTAATGGACTGCTCCTCAGTCACCCACAGGGTATCGTAGCGGTCCTTCACGTGCGGTGCCGACACCAGAATCTCACCGGTCACACCGGGCTCGTGGGTCATTTGCGAATCGACCGAACCGTCCTGCAGCAGAGGCGCAATAGCCACCGCCGCACCGTACACCGCGAAACCAACGCACACGCCGTCACGGGCGAACGGGTCAAGCACCTCACCGGCAGCGTTCGGGGTGCCCTCGGCAATCGCCTGGCGAATCATCTCGAAGGACACATCGGTCACCGGCAGACCCTCGGTCATGCCGTAGGGGGTGTGCAGGGAGGCATTCGGCACCAGGGCGGAGAGCGCCTCCAGCAACGGCACGGGAATCGGCGCGCCAGCACTCAACACGGTCTGAACCTTAGCCAACGCCGCACGCTGCTCAGCGTTCAGCTCATCGGCGGTCGCCACCACATTCACCAGGGCGGCGGGGGAGGCGAACACGACCGAAGCATCGATGGCCGCCGCAGCCGAGGCCAGGGCAGAGGCCGTCAGGGTCTTCGGGCGGGTCACATCCATGGTCGGGGTCACGCTGGTCGCGCCCAGGGCCGGGCCCAGCAGGGCGAAGGGCGCAAAACCGGCCACCAGGCCGCTACCGGGCGCGAAGCCGTAGGTGTTTGCGATGGCGTCGCGCATACCCGCCAGCTGCCGCTGCGTGTACACCACGCCCTTGGCCGGGCCGGTCGAACCGGAGGTGTACAGCACCGCCGCGTCAGCATCCGGAACGGGGGAGGGGAACTCCACCACGGTCGGGGTGGGGATGGGCTCGCCGAGTCGTCCCTCGGCGGAGGCAGCGAACACGGAACCGGCAACGCCCAGCAGCTTCTCCTGCGCGGCACCCAGCGGCTCCACCGAGATGCGCTTGCCCGGCCAGAGCAGGGTGCGGGCGGCGGTCAACGCGGCGGGAATACCGATCAGGAAGCTCGGGTTGGCGCCCTTCAGCGCGCGGGTCAGGCCCGCCAGGCCCAGGCCGGTGTCGGCCACGACGATGACCGCGCCGAGCTTCAGGCAGGCGTAGATCAGGGTGGTCAGGCGTGCACCGGGCGGCACCATGAGGTTTACGCGGTCGCCCGGGCGCACGCCCAGGGCGTGAAGGCGGGCCGCGGCGGCGTTGACCTGGCGGTTCAGCTCGGCCCAGGTGAGGGTCACGCTCACGGTGGTGCCATCGCCCTTGGGATCCATATCGACCACGGCCACGGAGGTGTCGTCGGCGCGCTCGGTGAGGGCTCCGAGCATGGGGCGGAACGCCTCGGGAACAGCGTCCTCAGCAACGGTACCCTCGCCGGCGGCTCCCGCCGAGGTTTCGGCATCCAGGCCGTGGCGGCGCGCGCGGGCGGCGCGGTGCTCGGCCTCAGCGTTGCGCGCCGGAACCAGGGAACCGTCCTCGCCGCGGGTTCCAAAGGTCTGCGCGAGCCAGGACATGATCGGCGCGGCGATATCGTAATCCTCGGCCACCAGGTGCGAAGCCTTCTCGTAGCGGTGCACCTTCGCCTGCGGCATGCGCTCCATCAGGTCGAAGAGGTAGCGGCGCTGGAACACCGGATCCTTCGTGCCCCACTGGAAGAACGCGGGCACGTCCAGGTCACGAATCTGCTCGGCAATACACTGCATGGGCGCGTACGAGGGCACGTCGGTGCCGGTCGGAATATCACCCACGAAGTTGCGCACGCCCTCGCGCCAGGCCGGGTGGGCGTAGGGGGCGCGGTAGGTGCGGTAAATCGCCTCGTTCAGCGGGCTCGGGTACAGGCGCTTGGGCTGCTTACCCTTCGGCTGCGGCAGGGGGCCGCCCGCGGGGCCGGCGCCGGGGGTTCCGGGCTCGGGCAGGCGACCCTCGTTCTGGGCCAGGCCCAGGGTCACATCAATAAACGCGGTGGAATCACGGGTGCCCAGCTCGTGCACGCCCAACGCCAGGCGCAGGGCGGCGGGAATGTTCTCAATGCCGTCGTGGTACACCGCGGTGTTGGTCAGCAGCACGCCCGAGAGAAGGTCGCGGTGCTCCAGGGCCCAGCCAAAGGAAATGAGGCCGCCCCAGTCGTGGGCGAGGGTCACGACCGGCTGATCGGTCTGATCCAGGCCGAGGGCCTTCGTAAAGTCGCCCAGGTCGGCGATGCGGTCCTCCAGGCTGCGGCGCTCGCCCTCCAGGTCTAGGTGGGTGCGCTCCGAGAAGCCCATGTCAATCTGGTCGACCGCCACCACGCGCCACGGGGTGCGCTCGTTCACGCCCGCATCCAGCACGGTGCGCCACAGGTATGACCAGGTCGGGTTGCCGTGCACGCACAGAATCGTGCCGATGGGCTCCAGTCCGCGTTCGGCGAGCACCGGTAGGTTGTCCAGGTAGTGCCAGCGGCGCGCGTCCGCCTGCTTTGCCCGCCGCTCAATGGGGGCGGTGGTGGGCACCTCCAGCCGGTGGGAGTAGCGCGGGTCCACGCCCGTCCACTCCTCCGGGTTGTAGGGAGGCTGGGTCTTGGGGAAGTTCAGGTGACGCATACTGGGGGTCCTTCCGGCCGAGGGCTTCGGCGGTTAGCGGAATCGGTGAGGGGATGCCGGGTTGGGGGCGGCGAACGGGCCGAAGGGCCCGCGGGGGTGAGTCGCTACCACTGAATCTCGAGCAGGGCGGTGTTCAGGCCCGAACCCACGCCCATGCACAGAATACGGTCGCCCTCCCTATAGGTGGGGGCGCACTCGGCCAGGGTCATCGGCAGTGCCGCGGCGGCCACGTTGCCCCACTTCGGGAAGGTCAGGGGGATACGGTCGCGCTCAATGCCGACCGCCTCGATAATGGCGTTCGTGTGGGCGTTCGAAATCTGGTGGGTCACGTAGGAGGTCATGTCGTTCCACTCCCAGCCGTCCTCGTGCGCCTGCTCCCAGGCCTGCGCCACGAGCTCCAGGCCGTGCCTGAGCAGCCCCTCGGCGTCGGTGTTCATGCCCTGATCGGCCTCGCCGCCGATGCACAGGTTGCGGTGCTCGGTGCCCGCGCGGGACACCGAACCGATGATGCGGTGACCCTCCGGATGACGGTCCGCGCGACCAATCACGGCCGCCGCCGCACCCGAACCGAGGGTCAGGGTCGCAAACTGGGCCAGCACGTCCTCGCGGGTCGAATCGGGGTTGTTCAGGATGCGCACCGCGGTACGGTGCCACGGGGAGGGGTCCTCACCAGCGACAATCAGGGCGTAGTCGATAGCGCCCGCGTCAATCATGGTGGAGGCGACGGTCATCGCGTTCACGAAGCCCAGGCATGCGTTCGTAATATCGAAGTTTAGGGCGTGACGCGGCAACTCCAGGCGGTCGTGCACACCCACCGAAACGGCGGGCTCAAAGTTATCGCGAGTCACCGAAGCGTTAATCAGCAGGCCAATCTGGGAGCGGTCAATACCCGCCTGTTCGATAGCCTTCTCTGCGGCGGCGACCACGCCGTCCTCGAAGGTCTGCCCCTCGGCCCAGCCGCGGCGGGTGCTAATGCCGGCAAGGCGCTCGAGCAGGCCCTTGGGCATCTTCAGGCGCTTGTAGGTACCGGCCAGCTGCTCGTCAAAATAGTCGCTCGTGACAATCTCGGGCGGTAGCTCGTGGGCGATGGAGAGCAGCGCGGCGTTGGAATGACGAATGTCGGAGTTTGTGCCGACCTTATCGGCGGGTGCATTCAACATGTGGGCCTTTGAGGTAGAAGTCAGTGGGTGCATACGCAAAAGCGGGGAGGCGTGCTGCTTCCCCGCAGATGTCATATGCTTCTTTCCAATGTACCGCATGGCGCGGAGGAGACCCCCACTTATTTCTCGTTCTGGACGGCCCCGTTCACCGCGCGCGTAAGCCCCGGGCGGGCCCCGCACCGCGTACACTAGAGGGATGCCGCCCACACACCCGAAAGGCCCGACCTGCGGGTTCGAGCTGCAGGTTCGAGCCGATGGGCTTCGCCGCGGCGGCGTTCCAAATCCGGCACCTTCCTCTGCAGAAAGGCCCCTTGTGCACCTGATGTCGCTGACCCTGCGCGGGTTCAAGTCTTTCGCCTCGGCCACGACCTTCGAGTTCGCCCCCGGCATTAACGCCGTGGTGGGCCCGAACGGCTCCGGCAAATCCAACGTGCTGGATGCGCTCGCCTGGGTCATGGGCGAGCAGGGCGCCAAGAGCCTGCGCGGCGGCAGCATGAAGGACGTCATCTTTGCCGGCTCGGGCGACGGCGTGCAGCGTGCGCCCCTGGGCCGCGCCAAGGTGACGCTGACCTTCGACAATTCGGACGGCACCCTCAGTATTCCCGCTGATCGGGTGCAGATTTCGCGCACCATGTTCCGTTCGGGCGGCAGCGAGTACGAGATTAACGGTTCCCCGGCGCGCCTGAGCGATATCCAGGACCTGCTGTCGGAGGCCGGCCTGGGTCAGGACATGCACGTGCTCGTGGGCCAGGGCCAGCTGGATGCGGTCCTGCACGCAACCTCGCAGCAACGCCGCGACATGATTGAGCAGGCGGCCGGAGTGGTGAAGTACCGCCGCCGCCAGGAGAAGACCAGCCGCAAACTGGAGTCGGTGGCCTCTAACCTGACGCGCCTGAGCGACCTGGCGAGCGAGCTGGACTCGCAGCTTCAGCCGCTGAGCGACCAGGCCGAATCCGCCGCGACCGCGCGGCAGCTGCAGGGGCGCATCCGCCAGCTGGAGTCGGTGCTTCTGGCCCGTCAGCTGGGCGTTCTGCGCGCCGAACAAGAGCAAGCCGCCACCGCCGAGGCGCAGGGCACCCGCCGCGCCGAGGGCCTGAGCGAACAACTGCGGGCGGCCCGCGAGGCGGCCGAGGCACACCGCGAGGGGCAGCTTCGGCTCACCGCAGAGGTGACGGCAGCCCAGGCCGCGGTGTCTTCCCTGCGCGAGTCTGCGGCGCGCACCCGCTCGGTGCAGTCCATCGCGGCCGAGCGCGTGCGCACCTACCGCGTGGAGCTGACGGAGGCGACCGCCGCCGCCCGCGCCGGGTACGAGCGCGCCCTGGAGGCGCTGGAGGAGCGCCGCGAGGAGTCCGAGCGCGTCACCGAGCAGTACGCCGGCTTTGAGGAGCGCTACGCGGAGGCCCTCGCCCGGGTGGAGCGTGCCGCCGAGGCCGTGGAGGGTTGCGAACGGAGCACCGGGGAGGCAGCGCACCGCCGGGCCCGCGCGCAGGAACAACTGGATGCGGCCCGCGCCGAGGCCGTGGAGGCGACCCGCGCCTACGCGGCGGCCTCCGAGCGTGCCGCGACCCTGCGTGAGGCGCTGGGGCAGAGCCTGGGGGAGGACCCTGCCGGGGATGCCGCGTCGAATGTTGTCGCTCCGGGCGAGGACGAGTTCGATCCCGAAACCGGCGAGCTGCTGGAGCACGCCGAACCGGCCGATTCCGGGGCGCCCGCCGCGGGTGCCCTGCGCGTGCTCAACGCCGTGCAGATTGACCCCGAGTACGCTCGCGCGGCGGCCTGCGCCCTGAGCGCCCTGGCCACGGCCGCGCTCACCGAGTCCTCCGCTGCCCCCGGCCGTTCCCACCTGCGCGGGGAGGCCCCCTCGCGCGAGCTGGTCCCCGCCGCTTCGCTTCCCGAGCCTCACGCGGAGCGTCTGGCCGAGCTGGGCGTGCGCGCGGCCCTCGAGGTCGTCGAGCCCCTGAGCGAGGAGGCCGCCGCGCTGAGCGGCATCGACGGGGAGACCCTGCGGGTTGTGGTCGCCGCCCTGCGTGAGCGCCTGGCCGGGACCCTCTTCGCCCCGAGCCCCGAGGCAGCCGAGGCCGCCCTGCGCCTGCTGACCGCCGAGTACCCCGAAACCCCCGAAGACTCCAACGACTCCGAAAACCTCGAAAGCTCCGAGAGTGACACCTCGACTCCCGAGGGAGAAACCGCTGGTCGGGACGTTTTCTGGCGCGTCTTTGACGCGCGCGGAGTCGAGTACACCCGCTACAGCCTGCTCTACCCGGCCGAGGGCGTGAGCGCCCTGGAGCTGGCCGCGGCCCACCGGGAGGCCGAGCGCGCAGTGGCCCTCACTCGTGCCTCCCTGGACGATGCCGAGGCCGCCGTGGCCCGCGCCCGCGCCGCATCGGAATCCGCGGTCGAGGACGAACGCGTGGCCGCCAAGGCCGCCGGCGTGGCCGCCGCCGACCACGCCCGAGCCCGCGCTGAGGCCGAGTCCCTGAAGGACTCCGCGCTGAACGTTCAGAACGAGCGCGCCCGCCACGTCGAGCGACTGGCCGCCGCCGAGCGTGCCATGAGCGAGGCGGAGTCCGCCTACCGCGCCGCCCGTACCCGCGAGGACGAGTACCTGGCCGGCACGGGGGAGCAAGCCCCCGCCGCCACGGTGGAGCGCCGTGCCCGCCGACTGCTCGAGGTGCTCTCCGCCGAGGTGACCGAGCGCGAGGGGCAGTTGCGCGAGCTGAGCGCCGAGCTGGAGAAGACCCGCGAGAGCGCCCTCGCCGCCGATGAGGAGGTGCGCGACCTGCAGTCGAGCCACGCCGCGGCCCTGACCCTGCTGGCCCGCACCCAGACCGAGGCGGCCCGCGTGCAGGAGCGCCTGCAGGCCCTGGCCGAGCGGGTGCGCCTGCAGACGGGCGTGAGCCTGGAACAGCTGGGGGAGGACTACTCCGAGCAGCTGCCCGTGGACATTTCCGAAAATATCGAAAGCTTCGCGGGGGCGCCCGAAAATACCGCAGAAAAGGAAGCGACCGAAAATACCGAAAGCGCCGCAAAGAATGTAGAAAATGCCGACGGCGCGGAAAACCCCGAGGACGAGCCCTCCGAACGCGAGATCCCCACCGCCGTTGTGCGCGCCCGCCTGGAGGCGACCCGCGCCGAGCTCACCGCCCTGGGCGCCATCAACCCGCTGGCCCTGGAGGAGTACGAGGCCCTCTCTGAGCGCCACGCCTACCTGAACCAGCAGATTGACGACCTGAAGGCGACTCGCCGCGACCTCAACACGGTCATGGACGAGGTGAGCTCCCACATCGCTGAGGTCTTCACCGCCGCGCTGGAGGATATTAACACGCACTACCGCCGCATCTTCGCGACGCTCTTCCCCGGTGGCGAGGGCCACCTGGAGCTCGACGACCCCGCCGACCCGCTGAACGCCGGCGTGGAGATTCACGCTCGCCCGGCCGGCAAGAAGGTCAAGCGACTCTCCCTGCTTTCGGGCGGCGAGCGCTCGCTGGCCTCGCTGGCCCTGCTGATTGCGATTTATATGTCGCGCCCCTCGCCCTTCTACGCCCTCGACGAGGTGGAGGCCGCCCTGGACGACCGCAACCTCTCGCGCCTGCTGCAGGTGCTGGGCGAGCTGGGGGAGCGCTCCCAGCTGATTGTGGTGACGCACCAGAAGCGCACGATGCAGATGGCGCAGACCCTGTACGGGGTGTCGATGCGCGAGGGTGTCTCCGCCGTGCTGTCTCAGGATATGGAAGAGCTGCGCGAATTGCTCTAGGTTTCCTTCGGAATGGACCCGCTTGGGGCTTTATCACGCCCTCGGCGACATTCGGGCAGGCGCGCCCGGGGTACTATTGAAAATTATGGGTGAACACCCGCCGGCACGCTTTCTTTAAGCATTTCGGATTTTTTTCCGCGCATTTCTTAAAACGGCGCGGGAAAACCCGTACACGCCAGCCGGGCTCGCCCCGTTCAGGCCCGATGCGCCGCCCCCGCACCCGCGGGCCCGCGAGATTCGCGCATCCGGCATCAACCATCCAGGGAAGGAATAGTGATGAGCGAAAACCTGGCAGATGCTTTCCTCAACGGTAAGTCGTTGAAGAACGCCCCCGGCCCCTACTTTGGTGAGTACGGCGGGCGGTGGATGCCCGAGTCGCTGATTGCCGCCATGGATGAGCTGGAAACCACCTTTAACGAGGCGAAGAACGATCCCGAGTTCCTGGCCGAGTTCAAGCGCCTCTCCGCCGAGTACTCGAACCGTCCGTCGCTGCTGACCGAGGTTCCGAAGTTCTCGGAGCACGCCGGTGCCCGCGTCTTCCTCAAGCGCGAGGACCTGAACCACACCGGTAGCCACAAGATCAACAACGTGCTGGGCCAGGCTCTGCTGGCCAAGCGCATGGGTAAGACCCGCCTGATTGCTGAGACCGGTGCCGGCCAGCACGGCGTGGCCACCGCGACCGCCGCAGCCCTGTTCGGCATGGAGTGCGTGGTGTACATGGGTGAGGAAGACACCGAGCGCCAGGCCCTGAACGTTGCCCGCATGCAGCTGCTGGGCGCGAAGGTGATTGCGGTGCAGAACGGCTCCCGCACCCTGAAGGACGCCATTAACGAGGCGCTGCGCGATTGGGTTGCGAACGTCGAGAACACCCACTACCTGCTGGGTACCGCCGCCGGTGCGCACCCGTTCCCGGCGATGGTGCGTTTCTTCCACGACGCCATCGGCACGGAGGCGCGCGAGCAGATTCAGCAGCTAACCGGTCGCCTGCCCGACGGCCTGGCTGCCTGCGTGGGCGGCGGTTCGAACGCGATTGGCCTGTTCCACGCGTTCCTGGACGACCCCTCGGTCGAGATTTACGGCTTTGAGGCCGGCGGCGACGGCGTGGAGACCGGCCGTCACGCGGCGACCATCACCCTGGGCCGCCCGGGCATGCTGCACGGCGCGATGACCTACCTGATGCAGGACGAGGACGGCCAGACCATCGAGTCCCACTCGATTTCTGCTGGCCTGGACTACCCGGGTGTGGGCCCGGAGCACTCGTACCTCTCCGATATTGGTCGCGTGACCTACGAGCCGGTGACCGACACCGAGGCCATGGATGCGCTGAGCCTGCTCTGCCGCACCGAGGGCATCATCCCGGCGATTGAGTCTTCGCACGCCCTAGCCGGCGCGCTGCGCGTGTGCCAGCGCTGGGCCGCTGAGGACCCGGAGGCCGCCCGCGAGAAGACCATGATTGTGTGCCTGTCGGGCCGCGGCGATAAGGACATGGAGACCGCTCAGAAGTGGTTCGGCCTGGGTAAGGCCATCCCGTCCTCGACCCTGATGACCGGCAACAAGGAGGCCGCCGCCTCCGCTGAAAAGAACGCACAGACCGAGAGCGAGGCTAAGTAATGAGCTACCAGGACTTCATTTCCCACGCCGCCCCCTACGAGGTGGTGGACGGTACCTTCCCTCCCGCTAACTCCGATTCGCCCCTGGCCGCTCGTCTCGCGCAGTGCGAGGCCGAGGGTCGCGCGGCCCTGATTGGCTACCTGCCGGTGGGTTTCCCCACCCTGGAGGAGTCCATTGACGCGGCGATTGCCCTGGGCAACAACGGCGCCGACATCATCGAGCTGGGCGTTCCCTACTCCGACCCGGTGATGGATGGTCCGGTGATTCAGAAGGCGACCGGCCAGGCCCTGGAGAACGGCTTCAAGCTTTCCCAGCTCTTTGAGGCGGTCCGCCGCATTACCGAGGCCACCGATGCGGTGGTCGTGGTGATGACTTACTGGAACCCGGTTCTGGCGTACGGCGTGAAGAATTTTGCGCGTGACCTGGCGGCTGCCGGTGGCGCGGGCATGATTACCCCCGACCTGGTGCCCGATGAGGCGTCGGCATGGTTTGAGGCGTCGAACGAGTACGGTCTGGATCGTATTTTCCTGGCCGCGCTGTCCTCCTCGCCGGAGCGTCTGGCAACCGTGGCGAAGGCCTCGAGCGGCTTCGTGTACGCGGTGTCGGTCATGGGCGTGACCGGTGCCCGCACCTCCGTGTCGGAGGCGGCCCGCACCCTGGTGGCGGATATCAAGGCCGCCGGCGCGAAGCGCGCGTGTGTGGGCCTGGGCGTTTCGACCCGCGCTCACGTGGAGGAGATTGGCGAGTACGCGGACGGCGTGATCGTCGGTACCGCGCTGGTGAAGGCCCTGGCCTCCGGCGGCGTGGATGCGGTAGCCCGCCTGACCCGTGAGCTGGCGGGGCGTGAGGCTTAATGTCGGCCCTGCTTTCGGCGGTGGCCCTGCCGGCGCTGTCGATTCCTTCCCCGAGCGTCTCGTACCTGCAGCTGGGCCCGTTCCGTGTGCATTTCTACGCTCTGTGCATTCTGACCGGTATGGCGGTGTGCTTGTGGCTGGGCGCCCGCCGTTGGAAGGCGATGGGCGGCACGGGCGAACGCGTCTTTGACGTGGCGATGTGGGCTATCCCGGCCGGCATCGTGGGTGCCCGCGCCTACCATGTGCTGATTACCGACCCGGGTAGCTACTTCGGCCCGAACGTCGCCGATCCGTGGGCCTTCCTGAAGATTTGGGAGGGCGGCATCGGCATCATGGGTGCCGTGTCGGTGGGCGCGCTGGGCGCCTGGTACGGTTGCCGTCGCTACGGCATGAACTTCGCGGCCTTCGCGGATGCGGTGGCCCCCGGCATCCTGCTGGCCCAGGCCTTTGGCCGCTGGGGCAACTGGTTCAACCAGGAGCTGTTCGGCAAGCCGACGACCCTGCCGTGGGGTCTGGAGATTAGCACCTCGAGCGGTAATTTCCCCTCGCAGTATCCGGCCGGCACGCTGTTCCACCCGACGTTCCTGTACGAGTCGCTGTGGAACCTGCTGGGCGTGGCGTTGTTGCTGTGGCTGGGCCGTAAGGGCGTGCTGAAGCTGGGTCAGACCCTGTGGCTGTACGTGTTCTACTACGGCGTGGGTCGCCTCTTCATCGAGATGTTCCTGCGCATCGATACCTCGGAGATGCTCTGGGGCGTACGTATTCACGTGTGGACGGCCCTGCTGCTGGTGCTACTGGGTGCCGCGGGCTTTGTGGTGGCCGGTCGTCGCGCGGCGGCGAAAGCCGCCGCGGGTGTTGAGCCCGGCCCCGTGGAGGTTGCTCCGAAGCGTTCGGAGAAGAAGGCCGATGATGCCGAGGACTCTGCGAGCGCCGAAGACTCCGACGATTCCGAGGGGAAGTCGGAGGCCACCGAAAAGGCCGGGAAGACCGAAAAAGCCGGGAAGTCGGAGGACACCGCGTCCAGCTGATACTCTCGGTAACCGATAATTCATGCTGAAAACCGCCGGATGTGGGAGCACCCCGTCCGGCGGTTTTCTGTCTTTCAGCTCCCGTGTCTGACCCCGTTTTGGGCCCCGTGCCGGCGTTCTGCTCTCGTGGAGCTCCCGACTCGGCTTCCACACCGCAGAGGATTTTCGGCGACTTGTGAAAATAGGGGCCTGAGAAGGCATAATAGAGGAACCACGGTAATACGTGCTCGCGTGGGGCATAGCCTCTGGGAATCGGCCCCTTCCGCGCGGCACGCACCGCGCTCAGAATCATTCACTCAACTACAGGACACATATCGTGAGCTCTTCTTCCGGCGATTCTTCACGCCCAATTTCTCCCTCCTCCCGTTCGGGCCTGACCCGTCGTCGTCTCGTGGCCGGTGCGGCCTGGGCCGCCCCCGCCGTCGCGGCTTCGACCCTGGTTCCCGCTTTTGCCGCCTCCCCCGAGGAAGGCGAATGTACCGGCCCCTACGAGGATTCCACCCTGATTACCGCCGGTGACGGCGTGAAGAAGGTTGCCGTTCTGACCGTGCCCGCGGGTGCCCGACGCATGCGTTTCACCGTGATTGGCGGCGCCGGCGGCACGAACTACGCCGTTGCGGACGCCGGTTCGGGCGCCCTGGTAGAGGGATCCATGCCGGTGCGCGGCGGCCAGGTGATTACCCTGACGGCCGGTTCGGGCGGCATCGGTAACGGTGAGCTGACCCCGGCCGAGGGCGGTGACGGCTACGGCGTGGGCGGCTCCTCGAAGGCTTCCTCCCCGGTCCCTGCGGATGTGGTCGCCGCGATTGAGAGCCTGACCGGCCGCACCGGTGGTGTGATGGGACATGGCGGCATGAACGCCGTGCTTTATTCCTCCTCGGGCGGCGGTTCTTCCGCGATTGAGGTGGACGGCGTGCCGATGATTGTCGCCGGCGGTGGCGGCGGCGCGGGAACTCTGGCCACGTACGCGACGGATCTGCCGAGCCCCGCGAAGCCGGGTGCGCTGCAGGCGACGGCTTACTACTCCCTGGATAGCTCCGGTCGCCGCCACCAGTTCAGCACCGGCGGAGGCGCCGGTTCCAGCGACGGCGACGGTTCCCCGGGTTTCGTGGGTTTCACCTCGTACACGGCGCAGTCGGTGCCGCTGCTGAAGGTGAACCCCGGTTCGGGCGCTATGAACGGCATGGGCGGTGGTGGCGGTGAGAAGCTGGATCCGCCGACTTCCGACGGTTCCGTGATTGGCTTCTCGAGCACCTCCACGCAGAAGCTGGTGAGCAGCGCGGCGGCGGGCGAGACCGGCCCGAGCGGTTTCCGCGCGAAGGGCGCGGACGGCGTGGTCAGCTATTCGTACCAGTGGGATCAGACCCCCGCGGGCACCGACGCGTCCCCCTCGAATGCGGGCGCGATGTTTAATGGCTACCAGTCGGTGGTATCCGGAGGCGGCGGTGCCGGTTACGGCGGCGGTGGCTCGGGTGCGGCGCTGAGCGTCTCGGCCCGCGTGGTCTCGCAAAAGTGGAATAACGATCCGGCTCGTTCCCGCTACGCGGTGGGTACGGTGCAGCTGGCCGGCGGTGGTGCAGGCGGTGGAACCTACATGGATACGACCGCGTACGTGAGTGACCTGGGCTGGGCCATGAACGCCCCGAGCGCCTCGGGTGAGCGCGGTGCCGGTTCGGTCGAGGTTGCTTTCTGCTTCTAAGATGCCGCTAGGAACCGTATAGGTGCGGGTTGAACCCTACCTTTAGGGTACTGTGCGCACCAAACTTAATATTTAAATTTTTTCTGAATGCCTCCCAGACCACTGGTTTGGGAGGCATTCTCATCTTCTGTGTTGCTTTGTCATAGCGTCATTTCAACCTTTGGCGGTTTAGCGCATTAGTCGGAATGGACCTTATCGAAAACTTATCAACATCGGTTTGTAGATTCCTAAACATCCCCTTCGTCATATTTGGGAAGGGTCCTTCCGATTGGCGGCTCGTCATTTTACGGTGGAAATGTAAAGAATATGCGCGCTCACTCCGCTAGGTTGCAAAGCGCAGATCGCAGATTGCAGATTGCGGCTTGAGCGCGACCACAAATGACTAAGGAGTTTAGGTCATGTGCAAGGAAACCATGAAGGCTGTTGTTGTCCCTGAGAATGTTGACGGTTCGGTTGTTGTCCGTGAGGTTCCCGTTCCGGCCGTCGGTCACGGTCAGGCGCTCGTGAAGATTGAATACTCGGGCGTGTGCCACACTGACCTGCACGTGGCTGCCGGTGATTTCGGTGAGCTTCCGGGCCGTATTCTGGGCCACGAGGGCGTTGGTCGTGTCGTCAAGGTCGGCGAGGGTGTTGAGTCCCTGAAGGAAGGCGACCGCGTGTCGGTGGCTTGGTTCTTCGAGGGCTGCGGCCACTGCGAGTACTGCACCTCGGGTCGTGAGACTCTGTGCCGTTCGGTCAAGAACGCCGGCTACACCGTCGACGGCGCCATGAGCGAATACACCCTGGTGCCCGCTGATTACGCTGTGAAGGTTCCCGAGGGCCTTGACCCGGCGCAGGCCAGCTCCATTACCTGCGCTGGTGTGACCACCTACAAGGCAACCAAGGAGTCGCTGGTTCGCCCGGGTCAGTGGCTGGTTGCTTACGGCGCTGGCGGTCTGGGTAACCTTGCCGTTCAGTACGCTAAGAAGGTCTTCGGCGCCAAGGTTATCGCTGTCGACATCAACGACGACAAGCTGGCTCTGGCTCGTAAGGTCGGTGCTGATCACGTCATCAACGGCCGTGAGGTTGAGGACGTTCCGGCCCGAATTCGTGAGCTGACCGACGGTGGCGCTCACGCTGCTGTGGTGACTGCTGTGTCGAAGGTTGCGTTCAACCAGGCTATCGAGTCGGTTCGTGCGGGCGGTTCCGTGGTGGCTGTTGGTCTGCCTTCGGAGATGATGGAGCTGTCCATTGTGAAGATCGTTCTGGACGGTATCCGCGTGGTGGGTTCCCTGGTGGGCACCCGTCAGGATTTGGCGGAGGCGTTCCAGTTCGGTGCTGACGGCCTCGTGGTTCCGGTGGTTCAGCTGCGTGAGGTTGACGAGGCACCGGCTGTCTTCGAGGAAATGACTGCTGGTAAGATTACCGGCCGTATGGTTCTGGACTTCGCTAGCCTCTAGGAGGTGCGAGCCCGGTGCGTGCGGCGTGAGCCGCGGCTGATCGGGCGATGAAGCGTCTAGGGCGCATCCCGTGTAGCGGGGGAGTAAGGGTACTTTCTCGCGGTGCATACGGCACGGGGTGCGCCCTAGTGTGCGTTGCGCTCCGGGCTTTCCGCAGCCTGTGGCAAGGGTTTCCGCAAGAGAGATTTCTGGATGGAAAAGCTCGGCGTTACCGCTGAGAGTGCGAAACACCTAAACGTAATATATCCATAAAATTATTTTGAAATAATCGAGGATTATCTCAAAAACTCCAGTAAATCACCCGAAAAATATGCACTATTAGACATCCAAAGAATTCAAAATATATTTTTATCAGGTAAACTTTCAATCAACGGTTGAGACGTAATATTTTCCGAAATGATGGGCGGAAAGCCCTCCTTCGACCTATCCTTGAATGAGGGACACGGCGTGTGAAGGAACCGCCCTCCTAGATATCGGTTCCTTCCCCGGAACGCCGCATCCCGGGTGAATTTCAGCATCTTCGTACCGTGCCGTCATTCGCCATGAGTCCTACTTCCGGTCAGGCTGCCCCTCTAGACACCTCCTGGGACTAGGCCTCACAGCGGTTAGTGTGGGCCCCACGGACGTAGTCAAGGGGGATTGCGTTCGCCACACTAATCCAGGGCCCGCCTCGCGAGATGACTCAACTACCTTCTCGGGTACGACATAAACTTACCTGCCGGCACGGGTAACATGACCGGGTTTCTCTACTCACTCGGTAACCCACCCCGCTCGCGGCAGTGTGTAACCCTTCTGCCCACACTCGGCAGAGGCTTAGCATCCTCGGAGCGGAAACGGCGAGGGGCACCTTCTGTGGCAGAAGGTGCCCCTCGTTCTCTATATCCGTGATGTTTGCTAGGGCGTAGGCCTAGTAGATGCCGCGCTGAGCGGTCCAGCGGATTGTGCCGCGCTCAAAATCCATGTAGTACACCCCGTTCGCGTAGGACTCGTTGCCGCGAGCCGCACCGTAACGAGCCGTGTTGCGAGCCCAGTGGTTGTAGATCGCGCCGTTACCGTTGGTCTCGTAGGCGCCGTACGCATCCGACCAGAGCAGCATCTTGCCGGAGGCGAAGCGCACCTGCGCGCCCGTGGAGTTAGCGGTCTCGTCGGTCGCCGGGGCGCCCCAGGCATTGCGGTGCTCCAGGAAACGGTAGTAGAACGCGCCGCCGGTACGCAGAAGGTGGGTGCCGGTCTTCGCGCTCCACACGAAGGTGCGACGGCCGGAGAACTCCTGCTTGGCGATGCCGCCGCCCAGGTTCTCCTCATCCGTGGTGGGGGCACCCTGGGCACCGGAATTGCGCCAGGCCCAATAGATGCCGCCGCGCTCGTTGAGCGTATGGGTTCCGGTGCTCTCGGTCCAGTAGGCGCCCTCCCCGTTGGCGAAAGAGACCGCCACGGTCTGGAAGCGTCCCCCCTCATCGGTGGTCAGGCCGCGGTAGCGGGCCACGTTAGAGCGGAACTTGTGATCGAGGCCGCCGTCGGTCACCACCCAGTGGGCCCCGTTCGCGTTCGTCCAGTAGATGGTCTTGCGGTTGCTGAACTTCTGGGCGTACACGCCGTAGCCCAGGCTATATTCGCCGCCGACCGGGTTGCCGTAGAAGCTTCGGTTACGGTTCCAGGCCACGCCAATGCCGGTGCGAATATCAATCGAACCGGTCGGGGTGACGACCACGTTCGGGTTCTGGGTCGGCTGGTTGTCCTTGGCCCAGTTGCGGTGTTCAGCCTTCGGGTTCTTCGCCAGAACCTTCAGGTCCTCGACGCTGCCGGGGAAGAAGTTAGAGTCACCCACGAACGGGCCCGAGTCGGTGAACTGCCAGATGTCGTAACCGTTCCAGCCGGCGGGAATACGACCCACGACCGTGGAGTAGCTGGCCAGGTGCAGCGGCAGGGAGCCAAACTCCTGCGAGCCCACGCACTGGGACCACCAGGAGGTTGCGGTGTACACCATGGGCGCGCGACCGGTCAGCGCGCGGTAGGTGTCCACGAAGTCGCGGATCCAGGCGGTCAGCTGCGCCGCGGTCATGTTGTAGCAGGTGTTGCCGTAGGCGGGGTAGGGGTTGAACTCGATGTCCAGCAGGCCCGGGAGAGTCTTGCTGTCGTCGGTCCAGCCGCCGCCGTTCTGCACGAAGTAGCGGGCCTGATCGGCACCGGAGGAGGTGCGGGGGTTGGCGAAGTGGTAGGCGCCGTGCACCATGCCAACGGAGGCCGAGCCGCTGTACTGCTGACCGAAGTAGGGGTTGGTGTAGTACGCGCCCTCGGTGGCCTTCACGTAGGCGAATCGGGAACCGGCCGCCCAGGCGCTTGCCCAGTCCACGTTCTGCTGGTGCGAGGAGACGTCCATGCCGAGGGTGCCACCGCTGGGGGTCCAGGCGGAGCGGCCCGGGGCCAGCGCCTGTGCTGAAGAGCTACCCGCGGCGAGCCCACTCAGGGTTGCCGTGGGAGCGGAGGTTGCGCCGGTGCGGGCATTAGCGGTGCCCATGCGTTCGCGCTCGCCGGCACCCATGGCGGGGTTGTCGCGTTCAACCTGTGCGGGGTCCGGGGCGGGTGCGTAGGTGAGGTTCTCGTACGAGGTGTTCGCATCGACGGGCTGTGCGCTGGCGGTAGCCGCGGGGCTTGCGGAAGCCTCGGGGGCCGCGAAGGCCGCCGGAACTGCGGTCAGAGAGGACGCCAGGAGGGAGAGGGCACCGGCCGATGCCATGAGGGAGCGGGCTGCCGCGGAGCGCCCGGCAGTCTGGAATATCTTCATATTTATGCCTGTGTTTGAGTTGATTGTGAATAGTGTGGTTCCGACGCACGGTGGAACGCGTTGATGCAGGACGAACGAATCGTTCTGTAGTGGGCGTTCGGGTACGGTCGCCGGTGATGTGAGTGAAATGGCGGCCGCGTTCGGGCGCGACAATCCGTTGAAGGCACAGTGGTCCCTCGTGGATTCGTGGTTGGATTTTTGCCACCGGAAGAAGATGCGCCACCGCGGGGTGGCTGGCCGGTGATGGGGTGGCAGGCGCCGACGGGCACAGCTAAAAGGGTACGGTACGCGCGCCGCGAAACGCAATGTTTCCGAGGGGTTTTGGACGGTTATTTTTTTCGTCCGTGCGCATTTTTCAGCGTCGTGCGGAGAAGGGGGTACCTCGGGCCGGTGGAGAGGGCATGAAAGAAGGGGTGGGCCGCACACACAAAGACCCACCCCTCGGTTTCCGGGTACTGTTTTTGGCGCGGCCTCGCACCGGTACCCGGAGTTTCATGGTCGATGCAGGAGAGATGAAGTCATCGACCACTCTATGGTGCCAATCGGCACGTTTTGAATCGCGTATCCCTCACCCGAACGCATCCGTCTCAACCGTTGAACGGGATACCCGGTGCGTTCGAGCGGGGTACACACGAAAGCTAAGCGATTCCTCAGAACGGCTACGTTAGCGCAATCCTAGAGGAACTTGGCAATGTCCTCGACCAGAGGCTTGAGGCTCTCGCGGTCGATATACTCTGCCTTACCGGTCTTGTAGCATTCGAGCATCTGCTTGATGCCCTCGTTGGGGTTCGGGTTCGCCATGAGCCATGCGCGGACCGGGCCCTTCAGGGCGGTCTTGTGAGCCAGCGAAATCTTATCGAAGTCGATGCCGCCACGCAGGTGGTAAACGGGACGACCCTCGGTCAGCTCGGGGGTGTAGCTCTTGGCTACGGCCTTGTCCAGCAGCTTCTTCGAGTACTCGCCGGTGAAGGACACGGTGAAGAACGCGGTGCGGTTCTTCTTCGGGGCGATAACCGGCAAAATCTTCTTGCGAAGGGCCGGGGCACCGTTGAGGAATCCACCGTAGTCGCTACCGGCAATCACGAAGGCATCGAATGCCTCTGCCTGCTCGGGGGTGACCTTTGAGGCGGGGACAGTCTCAACCTCGGGGGCCTGCGGGAGTGCACGCAGATCTTCTGCCAGCCAGGTGGCGTACTGCTCGGTGTAGCCGTAGGTGGAGCCGAAGATAATCAGCACGCGAGTAGTCATCTGTGAACCTTCCAGATATATTTCGCATTTCAAATACTAATTATTGCTTCCAATATATGCTAGGCGCGCGAAAATGTGAAATCGCCTAGCCTTGGAAGCCTCATATATTTTCTCATAGGTCCTCACAAGAAGGGACCCTGAGCTCACAAACACGCCCGAAGGTTAATGGGCGTGACCAATTGTTACATTGCTTATCTTCTCTTGGTGGGGAGTGCCTCAAATGCCGTATACCGCGACTTTGTGCGGAAGGGGTGCCAGGGGTGTGCGGGAGAAGATTTTGGGGTGCGAGGTGAAACACTAATTCCCCGGCAGAAAGACCGAAATAGGCATACCCAAGAGGCTGTAAAACCCCTATAATTGAGAAAGAATCCTACGCCTTCGGCATGTTCCATTTTGTTGGAAAGCGTGGGAATGAGTGGGAAATCAGTAGTGACCTTCCCCGAAAAACCGGCGTTTCCCCTCATGGGGTGCGCGAAACAACACACAAAGGTTAGGTACATGAGGCGCGCAAAAATCGTTGCAACCATCGGTCCGGCAATCGAATCTCCCGAGAAGATCTCCGAGGCAATCAAGGCTGGCCTGAACGTCGCCCGTCTGAACATGAGCCACGGTGACCACGCCGAGCACCAGGCACGCTACAACACCATCCGCGAACAGTCTGCAAAGCTCGGTAAGGACGTTGCTATCCTTGCCGACCTGCAGGGCCCCAAGATTCGCCTCGAGCGCTTCGCAAACGGTAAGGAATACCTTGAGCCCGGCGCCGATTTCACCATTACCTCCGAAGACGTTGAGGGTACCGCAGAAATTTGCGGCACCACCTACAAGGGTCTGCCTGGCGACGTAAAGCTCGGCGACAAGCTCCTGCTCGACGACGGCAAGATTCGCCTCGAGGCTATCGAGGTGACCCCCACCCGCGTGCGCACCCGCGTCATCGTGGGCGGCCCCATCTCCAACAACAAGGGCATCAACCTGCCCGGCGCTGCGGTCTCTCTGCCCGCACTGACCGAGAAGGACGCCAACGACCTGCGCTTCGCCCTGAAGATGGGTGCGGACATCATTGCACTCTCCTTCGTCCGCACCGGTGCAGACGTTGAGCCCGTCCACAAGATCATGGAGGAAGAGGGCATTCGCGTACCCGTCATCGCCAAGATCGAGAAGCCCCAGGCAGTGGACAACCTGCAGGACATCATCGACAAGTTCGACGGCATCATGGTTGCTCGTGGTGACCTCGGTGTTGAGCTACCCTTCTCCGAGGTTCCCCTCGTTCAGAAGAAGGCTATCGATATGGCACGCCGCTGGGCAAAGCCCGTTATCGTGGCAACCCAGGTGCTCGAGTCCATGACCGACAACCCCGTCCCCACCCGTGCAGAGGTTTCTGACTGCGCTAACGCAATCCTCGACGGTGCAGACGCCGTGATGCTCTCCGGTGAGACCTCGGTCGGTAAGTACCCGATCCTGACCCTGCAGGCTATGGCCGAGATCGTCAAGGATACCGAAAAGGGCGGCCTGTACCGCGTGCCCGAACTGGATCGCAAGCCCCGCACCCGCGGCGGCGCAATCACCCGTGCTGCAGTGAACATCGCCGATCAGCTGGATGCAAAGCTCATCGTGACCTTCACCCAGTCCGGTGACTCCGCACGTCGTCTGGCACGTCTGCGTCCCGAGACCCCCGTGGTTGCATTCACCACCAGCTCGAAGGTTCGTTCCTTCCTGTCCATGCTGTGGGGTGTTGAAGCTGAGCAGGTTGAGATGATTACTGATCAGGAAGCTATCTTTACCTTCGTGGACGAGTACCTGCTCAAGAACGGCCTGGCAGAAGCCGGCGACCTGGTCGTCGTGGCTGCCGGTGCTCCCGCAGGTCGCGCCGGTACCACCAACATGGTTCAGGTACACCGCGTTTCCGGTGCAGACGGTGAGCGCGAAACTCTGCGTCCTTACGAGGAGAACGAGGTCAAGCGCTAAGCCGCTCACCAATCTTTTTCGATGCGTAGCTGAGGGTAATCCTCAGCCTGTACGCTCGATATATAGAACCGCCGCCCGGTTGTGAACTATCACGGCCGGGCGGCGGTTTTGTTATGGGGATTAGGTAGCTTGCGCGGCAACGCTGGGATGCGCGGGTATAGAAAAAGCAGCGGGAAAGCTTCAAACTTTCCCGCCGCTTTTGCGTTGGTGCCCGAGGTGGGACTCGAACCCACACTCCGAAGAACCTGATTTTGAGTCAGGCGCGTCTGCCAATTCCGCCACTCGGGCGCATCGCACGCGGAGCGCGACACTTCTAAGATTCTAACCCAGGCGGTCTAGAAAATCTAATCATTAGCGGGACGCGGGGGAGCGGAAAAGAGCAGCCCCGACCTCATTGCGGGCAGTCCCGAGCACCGGGTGAACGTCTGGCAACCCGCACGCCGAAGACGGCCTCGGATGCGCTCGCCGGCGGCCCTTTGCTGAGCTCGCGGTGAACCCCGCGCGTTATCCACAGGCATAAGCGGGGGAGAAAGCGCACATCCTGTATCCTTAAAGACTGACTAACCATCCCCGCACGCCCCCGCGGTGGGGGCCACCTCAACGTTAAGAAAGTGATCACGGATCGTGTTCAATTCTCTCTCCGACCGCTTGACGGCAACCTTTAAGAACCTGCGCGGCAAGGGCCGCCTCTCCGAGGCAGACATTGATGCAACCGTCCGCGAAATCCGTCGCGCCCTGCTCGACGCCGACGTCGCGGTGCCCGTGGTCCGCGAGTTCGTCGCCCACGTGAAGGAACGCGCCCTCGGCGCGGAAGTTTCCGAGGCGCTCAACCCCTCCCAGCAGATCGTCAAGATCGTGAACGACGAGCTGGTGAGCATCCTGGGCGGCTCTACCCGCCGCATCAATATGGCCAAGAGCGGCCCGACCATCATCATGCTCGCGGGTCTGCAGGGCGCCGGTAAGACCACCCTGGCCGGCAAGCTGGCCTATTGGCTCAAGGGCCAGGGTCACACCCCCATGCTGATTGCCTCCGACCTGCAGCGCCCCAACGCGGTGACCCAGCTGAAGGTCGTCGGCGAGCGCGCGGGCGTGCCCGTCTATGCACCGCACCCCGGTGTGACCAGCGAGTTTGACGTGCCCACCGGCGACCCCGTGCAGGTGGCGCGTGACGGTGTGGCCGAGGCTCGCGCCAAGCTGCACGACGTGGTGATTGTCGATACCGCGGGTCGTCTGGGTGTTGACGCCGAGCTCATGCAGCAGGCACGCAATATCCGCGACGCCATTGAGCCGAACGAAGTTCTGTTCGTCATCGACGCGATGATCGGTCAGGACGCCGTGAACACCGCCAACGCCTTCAACGAGGGCGTGGACTTCACCGGCGTTGTCCTGTCCAAGCTGGATGGCGACGCCCGCGGTGGTGCGGCCCTGTCGGTGGCTTCGGTGACCGGCAAGCCGATTATGTTCGCCTCCACCGGTGAGAACGTGACCGACTTTGAGCAGTTCCACCCGGACCGTATGGCAAGCCGCATCCTGGATATGGGTGACATCCTGACCCTGATCGAGCAGGCCGAGGCTCAGTGGGATAAGGCCGAAGCCGACCGCATGGCGAAGAAGTTCATCGACCAGGAAGACTTCACCTTCGAGGACTTCCTGGCTCAGATGCAGCAGATTCGTAAGCTTGGCTCCATGAAGAAGCTGCTCATGATGATGCCCGGCGCGGCTCAGATGCGTCAGCAGCTCGAGGCCTTTGACGAGCGCGAGATTGACCGCGTGGAGGCGATTGTTCGCTCCATGACCCCGCACGAGCGCGTGGCTCCGCGCATCATTAACGGTTCTCGCCGTGCCCGTATCGCTAAGGGTGCGGGTGTGACCGTGTCTGAGGTGAACCAGCTGATGGAGCGTTTCGCTCAGGCTCAGAAGATGATGAAGAAGCTCGCTTCGGGCAAGATGCCCGGCATGCCCGGCGGTATGCAGATGCCCGGTATGGCGGCAGCGGCGGGTGGTGCTCGCAAGAACGCGAAGAACAACAAGAAGAAGAAGGCCCGCTCCGGCAACCCGCAGAAGCGTGCGGCCCAGGAGGCGGCAGCAGCTAAGGCGCAGCAGGCACGCGCCGGTGCTGCCTTCGGTCAGCAGGCTCAGAACCAGGAAATGGATCTGTCCAGCATGAACCTGCCGAAGGGCTTTGAGAAGTTCCTGCAGTAGTAGCAGACGCAACCCCGCAAGGGGCGGTACGGGTGCGCATCGACTTTACGGTGCGCACCCGTACCGGTATGGCACCCGATGAGGGGGCCGAAGGGAGGGACAATGACTCAGAACGAGCAGAACGGGGAGCGCGAGAACCCGCGTACCGGCGAGACTCAGCACGATGAGACCCAGTACGGCGAGATTCAGCCTGACAAAGCCCAGCACGGCGAGATGCGAGGACTGTCTGGCGGAGGCTCCCTGCCCGAAAGCGTCCCGGCTCGTGATACCGCGGGGGAGGTCGCCTCGGACGAGACGGAGCCGGAACTCGGAGCGGTGCTCGAGCCCTCGTTTGACGACCACGACGAACAGCTGCCCGGGCTCCCCGGATACGTTCCTCTCTGGGTGCGTCTTGCCCTGGACTACGGTGAGAACTCCGCCGACGTCACCGGCGATCTCGTGTACTCCAGCGAGAGCGACGAACCGGCCGTCGACGACGTGACCGCTACCCTGTTGCGGCTTATCCGCGAGGCTCGCAGCATGCGGGGAAGCGACCGGGACTCCGCGGCGGACTCCTGGCAGGACCGTAGCCGGGTGGACCGCATCGCCGCCGACCTGGAGAGCGAGGAGTGGACCGTCGACAAGCTCTCGGGCCTGTGGGATAGCGCCCCCGCGCCCTCCGACCCGGACGATTCCGTGAGCCCTGGGCGCTCGGGCGAGGGCGGCGAAACCGAGCCGCGGGGCGAGGAGCCTAGCGACCGGAACCTTGAGCTGGAGGAAAAGATTCAGCGCCGCCGCATTATGGCGCGCTCCACCACTGATGAAGAGCTGATTGCCGCCCTCATCGAGGCCACGGCCGGCGACTCCGAGCTCATCGCCTACGAGCTGGGTGAGACGCAGGTGCAGCTCCACGTGCTTTGCGCGGTGGACTCCGAGGGGTACCTGAACGTTCTGGAGGTGGCAGACGGCACGCTGAGCCTGGGCGCCCCCATCGAGGATTACGTGGCCCAGCTGGTTGAGAAGCTCCCGGTCACCGGTGCCGCTATGGAGGGTGAGGCGACCGAATGGGAGGCGCTGCCCGGCACCGTGCAGGAGCTGGAGTTCTACGTGGACGGCGACGCCGCCATGCTCGTCGACCTGCCCATCGATATGATTACGGGCCTTCTCCTGGCCTACCTTCCGGCCGGTACTCGGCAGGTGGTGGCCGCCCCGGCGGGAGAGTGGACCCTCATCTCGGCCGACCCGGTGGACCTTATGGCCCTGCTGGGGCTGCTGAGCTGCAACGCCCTGATCGTTGAGGGTAACGTGAACCAGCAGCACCTGGTGGTCTGCGAAGAACCCGCCCTCGAGCCCTACTCCGATGACGAGTGGTACCTGGAGGCTTTCGGTGAGCCTCGCGAGAGCATCGTGGAGGAGTTCCGCTGGCAGCGCGTGCCCAAGCGCCTGAACCGCGCCTTCAGCGTGGAGGAGCTGACCCGTTACGACGGCCTGCTGGAGGATTTGCTCGCGGGTCTTCCCGGAACGGCTCCGGAGCTTGCCGGCTCGAAAATTTTTGGTTCCGACGAGGAAGAGCATGCGCAGAGCATCGCCAATGTGATGGCAATGTTCGGTGTTGAGGCTGAGTCTACGACCGGCCGCCGCCTGAACGCGTACCTTCGCGATACGAGCAACACCCTGGCTCTGGAATCGGTCCTGCAGCTTCTGGGCGTGCCCACCGAGCTGGCGCTGGTGCCGACCGCCGGCTTTGACGTGGCCTCGATTAGCACGGCCCGTATCTTCGGCTCCGAGGATGAGGAGCTCGCACAGCCCGCCGGTTCTGCTGAATCAGCTGATGCGGCTGAAGCTACTGATGAGGCGCAGGCATCTGAAGCTGTGGACGTTACCTTCCCGCTGGAAGACTCCGTTGCCGAGGCTACCTTCTCCGAGAACACTATCTCTGGGAGCCCTGTCTCTAAGGACACTGCCGCGGAGGATGATTCCTTCGAGGACGACGAGGAGATTGAACCCTACCCGGATGGCTACACCTCGCCTCTGGAGCGTAGCTATCAGCTGGTGGCGACCGGTCGCCGAGTGACCCTCGCCGAGTGGATGGACGCCATCAATAACGGGCACATTCCCTACGAGTACACCCATATGGGTTCGCCGGAGGGATCGGTCCCGGACTCTTTCGTGGAGGCTGAAGAAGGACGCTTGTCCCTCGACAGCGCCCTGCGCGAGGCCGACCCCGTGTCGCACGAGGAGCCGCACGAAGCATCGGTAATCCAGCGGGCTTCCGAGGGTTCCGCCGCGCTCGCGAATGATGCCGCGGCGTGCGATGAGCCTGTGCCGAGCACACCCCAAGACCCGGCGCCCCAGCCCCCTGCGCCGCAGGGCCCTTTCGTACAGGGCTCTGCTCCGCGTTCGCGCCGCAAGCGTCTGACCCCGGAGCAGATTCGCGCGAAGACCCGCCGCGTGGGGCTTGCCCTGGGTGCGGACGTTACCGCTCAGAGCGCTATCGCTATGACCCTGGCGGCCGTGGCGCGCCGCCGCCGCGCTCAGGGTAGGGCGAGCCGCAAGTTCTCGGTAGCTGCGGCACTCTTTGCCCTGAACGCCACGGTTGAATCCGCGCTGATTCCGGCCGTCGTGCGTTCCTTCGAACGTACCCAGCTGGAGAAGCACGGCCACGAGGGTCGCCCCGCCGCGACCCCCGCGGAGGTCGTGCATCCTGGTGAGAGCGGGCGGGAACATCACCCCGCCAAGCGCACCCTGATTGACGAGCTGCGCGAGGGCAACTACCGTACCGCGGAAGAACCCGGGGAAGAATCGAGCCCGAACCCGAGCCTGCGCGAGCGAGTCCGGAACATGGTGCGTCGCGTGCGCGCGCCGAAAGAACGTTAAGGAGAACTACGATGAGGGATACCTACCTGAGCGATGAAGAGCTGAAGGCTTTTATCGCGACCCTGCCCACGCGCCGCCTGGCGGCTGGTGCTCTAATCCGCAACGAGCGTGGCGAGATGCTGCTGGTCAAGCCGAACTATAAGGACGGCTGGATTCTGCCCGGCGGCACTGTGGAGGCTGGCGAGGCCCCCAAGCCCGGATGCGAGCGCGAAATCGTGGAGGAGCTGGGCCTGGACCTGAAGCTGGGCCGCGTGCTGCTGATTTTCCACGGCCTGGCCCTGGGCGTGTGGGGTGACTCCACCTACTACATGTATGACGGCGGCGTGATTGCGGCGGATACGAAGATTACCCTGC
>ERZ1674055.14-NODE-14-length-68054-cov-18.681775_pt1 | contig 68054 bp, 54 predicted proteins | sample MGYA00581121_ERZ1674055 | MGnify/ENA primary metagenome ERZ1674055 (study PRJEB41354, sample SAMEA4873334) | human saliva metagenome | biome: human-associated habitat [ENVO:00009003]; feature: mouth environment [ENVO:08000002]; material: saliva material... | reverse complement strand
ATTTTTGACGAGATTACCAACTTTTTCAAGCCTTTTCTTATCCCGAACTCGCGTACGATTGGGAGACGAGCAGTAAGCCATTCAACGTATAGAGGGAAATTGTTTTTTAAAGTTGCTGTCACTGCCGTCACGGTTTTAAGGGGCATAAGTGGCTTAGGATGTGTGCTTTACGGGAAGTGTTAAAAGTGACAGCAACTAAAAACTAAAATAAAACAGGGATAAGCGTTACCCGCTTATCCCTGTTTTTATGTTTTCTACTTCATGAACAATCAATAAGGAGGAGTTGTCTCTTTAGTCATCAGATGATTTCCTGTACTTCCTGCATACCATTGATACGCTTCAGACTATCGACTATGACCTGTACATCCTTGCGGTCGTGAACCCTGAGTTCTATTGACCCATCAAAGATACCATCATCACTGGAGATGGTCACCTTATGGATGCTCACACCCAACTGGTCGGACAAGACATCAGAGATGTCATGCAACATACCTCTGCGGTCAATCCCTCGTATTTCAATTGACGCATCAAAGAATATCCGCCGGTGCATATCCCACTTGGCATCCAGGATACGGGTACCATAGCTTGCCTTGAGTTTTGCAGCAACAGGACACGAACGCTTGTGTATCTCTATATGGTTTTTGTTATCAATATAACCCAGAATATCATCACCAGGAATAGGATGGCAGCACTGTGGGAAGAGATAACGATGGATATTCTCTTCACTGATGAAGATAGGTTTCTTCTTATTCAGATTCTTCGTTACGACAATCAGTCCTTCCGTTGAAGTATCATCTGAGCGCATCGGGTCCGTTGTCTTCTTATCATTCGACTTCAGGAATGGAACATAACGCCGCCAACCACCAGAGACGATCGTACTCTCGAACTTCTTCTTCCCCCGTATTTCGTCTAAATCACGGTCACCCAGTATGACGGTCTTCTCACCTATGGCTTTGAAAAGGCTCTCATGTACAGAGAATCCATGCAGACTACAAAGCTTATCAAGCACCGAGGTAGTCATCTCCAGGTCGTTTGCAGCCAGCCACTTTGCCAGTAGCGCTTCACCAGCCTTCTGTATCTCCTTCCCTTCACGCCGCAATATAGCCTGTATCTTTGCCTTAGCCTTAGCAGTGGAGACGAAGTTGATCCATGAAGGGTCTACATGTTGTGATGCAGAAGTGAGTATCTCAACCTGATCACCACTCTGCAGTCTATGACTAAGTGGTACCAGCTTATGGTTGACCTTAGCACCGATACAATGGCTTCCAAGGAAAGTATGTATCTGGAAAGCAAAGTCGAGTGCCGTACATCCTGCTGGCATTGTCTTTATTTCGCCCTTTGGTGTGAAGACAAATATCTCAGACGCAAAGAGATTCAGCTTGATAGCATCAAGGAAATCCATAGCGTCAGGCTGTGGATCATCGAGAATCTCCTTAATCGTACTGAGCCATTCGTTCAGTTCGCCTTCATCTTCGGTTATCTCATTACCATCTTTATACTTCCAATGTGCAGCAAAGCCCTGTTCAGCAACCTCGTTCATATGCTCTGAACGAATCTGAACCTCTATCCAACGTCCCTTTGCCGACATCAGTGTCACGTGTAATGCCTGATAGCCATTGGCTTTCGGATGATTCACCCAGTCACGCAAACGGTCAGGATGGCTCTTGTAAATCTTATTAATAGCTACATATATTTGGAAACAATCATTGATTTCCTCGTCTGGATGCTTAGGTTTATAGATTATACGGACTGCAAGAATATCATATATCTCTTCGAATGTCACATGCTTATTCTGCATCTTATTCCAAATGGAATAAGGACTCTTCACACGTGCTTTAAGTTCATATTCAAAGCCCATATCATCAAGAGCCTTACGGATTGGAGCGGTAAACTCCTCAAAAAGAGTATCGCGCTGAGCCTGTGTAGAAGCAAGTTTCTTCTCAATAGAGGCATAGGCATCAGGATGTTCATAGCGGAAACTAAGGTCTTCAAGTTCTGTTTTTATCTTGTTCAGACCAAGACGATTGGCAAGTGGCGCATAGATATAAAGTGTTTCTCCTGCTATCTTATACTGCTTGTTGGCAGGTTGTGATGCCAATGTGCGCATATTATGCAATCGGTCACAAATCTTAATAAGGATGACACGGATATCATCACTCATCGTCAACAGTAACTTCTTGAAGTTCTCTGCCTGTGCTGAAGCCTGTTCACCAAAGATCCCACCAGAAATCTTTGTCAGTCCATCAACAATCTGTGCTATCTTTGGTCCAAAGATATTCTCTATATCCTCAACGGTATAGTCTGTATCTTCAACCACATCATGCAACAAAGCTGAACAGATACTCGTTGCACCAAGTCCCATCTCCTCACAGGCTATCTGTGCCACAGCTATAGGGTGCATGATATAGGGCTCTCCCGACAATCGGCGTACGCCTTTATGAGCCTGTCGAGCGAAATTGAACGCCTTAGTAATAATATCAACTTTCTTACGATGGCGTGAGGCGAGGTATGTATCTAAAAGATGTTGGAAAGCATTGTCCACCATCTTCTCATACTCGGCTTCTCGATTCTCCGTTTTCTCCTTATTATTATCCATATCGCATCCTCCTGTATATAATAATGTGAGGGGTCTTTTTTAGCGCATCAATAAGCCTTGATGGGACCCGGTATGACCTTGTGAACCAATTGTTGTTGTGGCAGTAACAGTCATTACAGGTGCTTCAAAAGAAGGCTTATCTTGATAAATCAATTCCTTATTATAGTTAAACCGCTCTATCATTTCTGCTGGAAGTCGTAACTTCACTGTACCATCTGTACTAAAAGCCCTTATAAGATCCTGTCGATATTGTGGATTAAGAATCTTCAGGTCGGCTATTTCCATACCCAGCACATCAGCAATCTTACCTAAACGAACATCCTTCTCCACTACAACTGTATCACAACGGACGGGTAAACCTGTTGATAAAGGCTGTATATTGTAATCGGCATAATAGTTCATTACGTAGTTTACAGCTATGAATGCAGGCACATATCCACGTGTTTCCTTTGGGAGATACTGATAAACAGCCCAAAAGTCAGAAGCACCACCAGCCTTTGAGATAGCGTTACTGACACGTGTCGGACCGCAGTTATAAGCTGCTAACGCCAATGTCCAGTCACCAAAACGCTGATAAAGATCGCTCAACATACGTGCTGCAGCATAAGAAGACTTCTCCGGATCACGACGTTCATCAATATAATCATCAATCCGAAGATTGTATTGTTTGCCTGTTGTCGTCATAAATTGCCACAGTCCTGCTGCACCAACACGTGATGTTGCATTCGGATTCAGTCCCGATTCAATCACTGGGAGGTACTTCAGTTCCATTGGTAATCCGTATGTCCGTAATGCATCCTCAAAGAAACGATTGTAATAACGCGCACGTCCCAACAGATAACAAGTTGATTGACGCCCGGCTTTTGTATAACGGTCAATATACTTCTTTACCTCATCATTACAAGTCAGTGACATTACATTGGAGAGATTACGAATCTTACGGTCTATCTCCTCCATTCCACTCTCTGCGTCAGCATTCATATTATTCCTCTGTGACGAACCATTTGCATAAAACTTATCATCGGAATAATCAACACTGACATAACCAGACAGCGCTCCATCAGCATCTGGAATCATGACTTCAACAGTCTTGCCATGATCATCTATAACGGTCTGTTGCTGTGCCTGCATGGTACAAACACATCCAAGACCTATAATAAAGGAGAAGATACGTCTCTTTCTACTCATTATTTACCCTTTGGTTAGTGCAAATTCAGTGCACTGCTGTTAGAAAGTCAAGCTACATCCAATTCCAATTGCCGATGAGCGGAAAGGATTATTAGGAGTAGTAAGACTCTTGTCAGATATAATCGTCGGTGCTATATGCAACGACAAATCATCTGATATATCGAAATCAGACAGTGAAGCATCAACATAAGCATCAATAACAGAGAGTGCATAAACAGCAATCGTCGTAAAGATACTTAAGTCACGCCATCGCCGATAACGGTCTTTACGTTGTTTAAAGATATTCTTATAACGTTCCTCATTAGCAGGAGTAATCGTCGTCCCTAAATGAAGGAAGTTATTATAGCTCTGCGTTGTGGGATCATTATCCATTATGTCGATATATGCCTGTGCATAGTCGTGATACATCTGATTGTTCCATGTCATAGCATAGATACACCCAACGAAGCCACCGTAAAAGATTGGGAGTTTCCAATACTTACGGTTATAGACCTGCCCAGCACCCGGCAAGACTATCGCTAACCATAATGCCCGTTTAGGATTAGGACGCCATTTGCTCCAGTCACGCCCTTTCTTCATCATTTTCAGACTGTCTTTCCTAACGACTGAAGAGAGTTTTCCCTCATCATCTGGAGTCAACAAAGCCTTTTGTTCAACATACTTATCCTGTGAATTAGGAACCTCAACAACAGCAGAATCACCAGGATAGATTACTTTTATGGAGTCCTTAGGTACATACTGTGCATGCATGCTCATCCCATAAATGAACATACCAGCTACTAACAGCCCTCTGCTTATTATACTATTAAACTTCATCACTATCCCTTCTTATCTATCTAATACCTAATTCAAAAGCCCTCAACTGGCTTATTTCATTTTATCCATTACCTCCATAATATGCTCCAATTCTTCCTCAGAAGCAAAAGAGATACTGATTTTCCCCTTACCATTAGCATTGCAACTCATCTGAACCTTAGTATTAAAGAACGAAGAGAGTCGCTGCTTAAGGATGTTAAATTCTTCTGGAAGACGTGTACGAGCGGCTATTTTCTTCTTTGCAGTCTGGATATCCTCCCCACTATTCAACTGTTGGCAGAGCTCTTCCACCTTACGAACGCTGTAACCGTTCTTCTGTATCTCGCGGAAAAGCTTCAGCTGAAGAGATGGACTATTCAGAGAAAGCAAAGCACGGGCATGTCCCATATCTATCTCTTTCTTCTGCAAAGCCATCTGAACCTGAGCTGGAAGTTTCAATAATCGTAGGTAATTGGCTACTGCAGCCCGACTCTTTCCAACACGTTCAGCAACACGTTCTTGTGTCATTCCACTTTTTTCCTGAAGATGCTCATAAGCCAAAGCTATCTCTATAGCATTCAGATCCTCACGCTGAATATTCTCTACCAGCGCCAATTCCATCACATTTTCATCCTTGATGGTGCGGATATAAGCAGGAATAGCCGTCAGACCAGCCAACTGACAGGCGCGCCAACGACGTTCTCCAGCAATAATCTGAAAACGATTATCATCTATTTGTCGTAATGTGATAGGCTGAACAAGTCCTAGTTCACGAATACTATTTGACAGTTCTTCCAATGCGACAGGATCAAACTCACGGCGTGGTTGATTAGGGTTAGCCTCAATTTGATCTATTGCTATCTCATTAATAGTAGAACTACCCTGTGTACTTACTGCCTCTGTGGATATCAGCGCATCTAAACCTCGACCAAGAGCATTGGTCTTCGCATTACGATTATATTTCTTATGTACAGCCATTTTAAGGAGTTAAAAAGGAGTAAAAGGGTGATAGATACAATGTCTACAACATACAAAGTACTACTCTCCGCTTTCGCTTCTTTATTCTTTATTTCTTATTCTTTTCAATAATTTCTTTCGCAAGACAGAGATGATTCTTTGCACCAGTGGATTCAGCATCATATAAAATGACTGGCAAACCATGACTCGGACTCTCTGAAAGCTTAACATTACGCTGGATAACAGATTTAAATACCAGCTCTTGGAAGTGACGTTTCACCTCATCATATATCTGACGTGCAAGACGAAGACGACTATCATACATTGTCAACAAGAAGCCTTCTATCTCTAACTTCGGATTCAGTTTGCTCTTAATAATCTTAATCGTATTAAGCAACTTACTGATACCTTCCAGTGCGAAATATTCACATTGGACAGGGATAATAACAGAATCAGCTGCTGTCAGTGCATTTACAGTTATTAAACCAAGTGAAGGACTACAGTCAATCAGGATATAATCATAGTCATCACGAATAGGAGCCAGCAGATTGCTCATAACTTTCTCACGTCCGTTAAGCTTCAACATCTCTATCTCTGCGCCAACAAGATCAATGTGACTTGGGACAATATCAAGCCCTTCTATATCGGTTGTGTAGATTGCGTCTTTAATGTCGGCATGGTCAATGATACATTCGTAAAGAGAACAATCCACCTCTTTGATGTCAACACCCAGACCGCTTGAAGCATTAGCCTGTGGATCAGCATCAACAACCAAAACTGACTTCTCTAATGTTGCCAGTGAAGCTGCTAAATTTATAGTGGTAGTTGTCTTCCCGACGCCGCCTTTTTGATTGGCGAGTGCGATAATCTTTCCCATTTTCTATATCTAATTCGTATGTGTTTATAGCCCACAAAGATACATATTTTATGTGAGATTGCAGGGCTTTGTGAACCTTTTTTCGTACTTTTGCAACTAAATCAAAGCGAAATTATGAATTTTAAGAAACCACTCATACTCATCTCTAACGATGATGGATATCGCTCCAACGGCATACGAACGCTCGTCTCTTTCCTGACAGACTTTGCTGATGTTGTTGTCTGCGCACCAGAATCAGGCCGTTCAGGGTTCTCATGTGCGTTCTCTGTTGTTGACTATCTTCTAATTAAAAGACAACATAACATCCCAGACTGTGAGGTATGGTCATGCACTGGTACACCTGTTGATTGTGTAAAAATAGCATTAGACCAGATTCTAAAAGACCGTAAGCCCGACCTTATCCTTGGTGGTATCAACCATGGAGATAACTCATCTGTGAACAATCATTACAGTGGGACAATGGGAATAGCCTACGAAGGCTGTATGAAATACATCCCCTCCATAGCTTTCTCAAGTTGTGATTATAATCCAGAAGCCGACCTTTCCCACTTACGTGATTATGTAAGAATAATTGTTAAGAAGGTACTTGCAGAAGGATTACCCAAGGGAGTATGCCTGAATGTGAACTTCCCTAAGACTGAACACTTTGCAGGAATAAAGGTTTGTCGGATGGGATTCGGCAGTTGGACGCGTGAAGTAGAGTGTTGCAAGCATCCTCGGGGTTTTAACTATTACTGGATGACAGGGCACTATCGGAACGATGAACCATCTGCTACGGATAACGATCAGTGGGCGTTGGAGCATGGTTATGTAACTATAACACCATCAAAGATTGACGTTACAGACTACGATATGCTCAATAAGATGAAAGATTGGGAATCACTTTAAAAACTTTTGTTCAATGAAGTATTATCTGATAGTTGGAGAAGCATCTGGCGACTTACATGCTTCACGTCTCATGCAGTCACTCAAACAATATGATCCAGAAGCTGAATTCCGCTTCTTTGGAGGTGACTTAATGACAAAAGTAGGGGGAACACGTGTAAAACATTACCGTGAATTAGCTTACATGGGCTTTATCCCAGTACTTCTTCATTTGCCAACCATCTTCAGAAACATGAAGATGTGCAAGGAAGACATTGTACGATGGCAACCTGATGTTGTCATCCTCATCGACTATCCAGGCTTCAACCTCAGCATAGCTAAGTTCGTAAAGAAGCATACAAGAATCCCTGTTTACTATTATATATCACCAAAGATATGGGCATGGAAGGAGTGGCGTATCAAAGCTATCAAGCGTGATGTGCAGGAGATGTTTTCTATTCTGCCGTTTGAGATACCTTTCTATGAGAAGAAACACAACTACAAGATACACTATGTAGGAAATCCTACGGCAGAAGAAGTTGATAACTTCCGCCACATCTACACCGAATCAAAAGACGAATTCTGCCAAAAGAACGGATTATCAGCCAAACCAATTATCGCAATACTTGCCGGTAGTCGCAAACAAGAGATAAAAGATAATCTCCCTTCTATGCTTGAAGCTGCTCGTCATTTTGAGGATTATCAGATGGTTATTGCTGCTGCACCATCAGTTGGTGAAGCCTATTATAAGAAGTTCTTAGGTGATAGTGAAGCTAAGATGGTTAAAATGCAAACTTACGAACTTCTCTCCCACTCTACTGTTGCACTTGTAACCAGTGGTACTGCCACACTTGAAACGGCATTATTGAACGTCCCACAAGTAGTATGTTACGAGACTCCTGTCCCCAAACTCATTCGATTTGCTTTCAAACACATCATCAAAGTGCGCTTTATCTCTCTTGTTAATCTTATCGCTGACAAAGAGATTGTACAGGAACTCTTTGCAGATAGGTTCTCTATTTATAATATTGCTAACGAACTCTATCGTATTCTTCCTGGTCAACCTGGTCGTGAACGTATGCTTACTGACTATCAACTCGTACGTGAGCGATTAGGAAATGAGGTTGCACCAGACAATGCTGCAAGGATCATGGTGGAGAAATTAACAGGTAGAAGGCTCGACTAATAAATAGTTCAATTAGAATAAGGATGTTTCATAAAGTTCAAAGTTGAAAACTTATAGTTGGAACATCCATTACAGCTTTTCATCTGTATTGCTGGGGTTTTGCCCAATCTAGAATAATTATCTCCCATTCATATAGATAATTCTATGAGGAAAATCGTATTCTTTTTATTGTTTTCTTGCTGCATAATGACCAATCTTTATGCACAGCAACGACTGTCTTTACCAGATGTTGATGCCATAGGTTACGGTGCAGATGGTAGTTGGATAGACCTTTATACAAAACTTGGTACCGACCGTTATGCTCAAAGACGTTTGCAAATAGATCGAAAAGAAATAAGCATCAGCAAAGCTTCCGCAGCTTATCAGATGGTCTGGCATTTATATTCTTGCAACGATACACTAAGTAGAAGCGGTATTGAAAAGGCGAGAGAGTATTTCGTTGATGTAAATAATCTGCGTCCCATAACTCTCAAAAGCTATGTCGGCAAGACGTTCGACATCAATGAAGACGGCAACTGGAAGCGCAATGAAGAGAAATCGAATTATGTTTTAAAGTTCTTACGCCCCGACCTTGCGTTTGTTCAACAGCTACGTTATGCTAAGGCTGATAGGTATGCATACAACGTAATAACTACCTCTTCGTGTGTTCCGGACTCGGTTACAACCTGGCGTGGGGAATCTCAACCATTGAGTCCACTTGTTTTAGAACTGAAAGAAGAAAAGACTGTTTTACTATTCGCCTATAGATCATTCGATTATTTGTTGCTTCCAACGATTAAAGGCGACCAGTTCGTGAAATTATCTCGTGACTGCCAACCTGCAGAACTAACTATAGCAGGACATAAATACGATGCAGCTGCACCCTACGACTTTATGAATATCGTTCTTAACGACTTCTTGAACGTTAAGAAAACAGATACAGGTAGATGCCAATTGGTGAACGCTTTCGGCGAAGATATGCTGAAACAAGATTACGACAGCATTATTTGTGGAGAGCGTTTTATTATTGCGCATACAAAGAAAGGGGTTGATGTGTACAATCTTTACCTTCAAAAGCTCGACTTGGGAAACGTTTTGGTTGCGTATGAAATACCTAATTGTATGATTGGTTGCATAAATGTGCTGAACGAAAAGGGTGCTTTTTACTACGATGAAATGGGGAAAAAAATGAAAAATCCTTGGAAAATACAGTTGGGAGTTTGTGGCACTGTACCTCATTGGACATATAGTTTATTAAAGAAACGTGGGCAATACCAGCTGAAATACTACACTGCCGGACCTGGTGTAACGTGCGAAGAAGACAAGCGTTACGTGCTTTCAGACTGCCAACCTACCGATTCCATTTCCTTTCTTGATGGTAAAAAGGAGTACAGATGCAATGGAAACAGTTGGTTTCTGGGAGATCTCAATGTACGTCCAGAATGGATAAGAGTAGGAAGAAATGGCAAATTTGGCATTCTTGCCTACGATTATAAACAGCCAAACGATGTAGAACCGAAGGAAGGTACAGTAAAATATGGTGATTGGGAAAGACCATTGGAGACTTATCCTGTGCGGACTCTAAAGGGTAAAACTATTCTTCCAATGGTCTACGATTCTATTATGATGCACAACGATGGATATATTTATTTCTACAAAGGTGGCAAAGTGGGCATCTATTCGTACAACGATGCACCTGTTTACGATGAGTTGAAACAGAGCACCCGATACTTTTACCACATCGTAAAAGACGGTGTTAACGGCTGGCTCGACCTTAAAAAGAACAAAGAATATCTACTTAACAACATAGACAACAGGTGAGATGGGAGTCCCATCCCCCTCAAAATACATACTTAACAACTACCAACTCGTTCGTGATTGATTGGGAAACGCAGTCTTATTCAATAATGCTGCAAGTATAATGTTACATAACTTGGCAGGTAAACGGGTAGACAAGTAGATAGGTAGACAAGTAGACAAGCTATGTTAAGCCCAAGTTTATCATAACACTTCAAGTATATAAACAATACAATACACCCAGTCTATTTTTAATTTTAAGTTGCTGTCACTTTTAACATTTACCACAAAACCCTTACGAATAAGTAGTTATAGTCATATAAGGAGTGACAGAAGTGACAGCAAACTACAAATAATCCTTTTTTCTTTACTTACTATCCAAATCTGTATCACCTATTATAGAGGTTATAACCGTCTGGAGTTATTTAATAGAATTGTCCCATTGAACCCTAAAGATACTAATGAGGCATGATATTAAAACGGTAGGTAGCATGCAGAACCAAGTAGCGTGGAATGACGTTACTATATGTTTCTGTTATTCCCTGCGCATTCATTGTCCGTGTTACATTGCTTAATTGCCCGAGAATATCAAATCCATCAACCATTACAATGAGTTTTCCTTTGAAGAAAGGGCGAGAAAGACGGGCATTCCATACGACATCATCACTGTTCATTGTTTTGTCTTTATAACCTCTCCGACTGTACATCGTAAGGTCAGTACCCAGTCTTAAATCCCATGGTAAACGCACTTGGGCTATCAAACCATAATTGAAATCGGCAACATTAAACGCATTGAAGTCGTCACGATTGCCACTGACATGACCCCAATTACCATTGCCCTTCAGACCAATAGAGGACTGTCCTATCTTGTAATTGAGTTGCAATTGACTCATCCAAGTGAACGAATTAACCACACTTCTGCCAGCTGAAGCCACTCCAGAAAGCCCTATGAGGTCAACACTCCTTTCATAGTTGGTACCAAACATCGCCTTAAAATCCAACGTACGACTCTTGTTTAGTACTCCAGCACCTCCTAAGAAAAGCCGTCCACGCCAGTTCCCATCAACATTCTCTGGCCTGAAAGTGCGTTGTCCCGTCGCTTTGTCATAGGTATAACCCATGGCTATGGCATTCACTGTTGGGATGTATTGAGCTTCAACAATCCACATTAAGCCCTTTTTAGGATACGTGCGTACAAAGTGTGAGATAAGCTCATGCTTATATGATGGCAGCAGATGAGTATTACCCATTGTGATGTTTAGCGGGTCTGTAGTATTGCGAACGTTCACAAATTTGTTCATATCTGGTGCCAGACCGTCAACATGATATTGGAACATATACTCATATTTGCGGTCAGTACTTTTCCATCTTATAAGCGTACTGGGCATGTTATAAAGGACAGTCCGTTTAGTAAATGTCGTGTCAACGTGACCATTACGGTAGTGCATCGTGCGTGAAAGCAAAGACAGATTGGGTACAACCTGTGCCCACCATTCCGACTTTTTCCCCTTCTTATTCCATACAAGGAAAGCACCAAAGGTGTGTGTATTATCTGCTTGCCAGCTATTATAACTATTGGCGGCATCAATAAGATGACTGTATGCTGCCACTGATGGCAATGTCCCCAGTTCATGTGTTGTATTGGTTCCCCAGTCAGTTAACTGGTCAAGACGATAGAGTGAAGAATATCGGTCAGTCGTTGTATGATTGTATTTGTAACTGAAATCAATACTCAATTCTCTTCTTATAACATAAGTATAAGCTATCTTTCCCGTCATGCTATAGCCATGGTCAGGACGATTATTGAAATATCTGTTGCGAAAATCAGTATTGTTGAGCTGACCATGGGCATAATAATCAATGCGATTATGGTCATAGTTGTTCTCTGTCTCATGCCTGAAGGACGCATCAGCATAAAGAGTAAGATGGTCAGGCGAGTGCTTGAATTTTATAACAGACTCCACCGACAGTCCTCCTTTTAGTGAATGTCCATTCAGCAATCCATTGCGAAGATTACGGCTAATAGCCGACCTAAGCAGTTCTCTACCTATCATCGGTGTATAGAGACTGTCTACTTGTGACTTTGAGAAAGCATCCAAACTACTGCTGAGAGTCAGCAAAGAGAATCCACTCTTATTGTTGAAGTACTGATAGTTAAAGTAGGGTTTAATATCTAAGTTGGCATTCTTGAATTCGAAATAAAGGCGATGGTCAGTAGAGAAAGCAACATTGTGATTACGATTATTAGCTACTATCCGGTCGAATGTATTACCATTCGGGAGGAAGTTAGTGCGATTAGTGTTATCTATTATCGTATTGTCTGCATGTTTAATCTGCGCATTTCCACTAAGTTGATATTTACCACTACGTGCATCAATGTTATAGTCAATACCAGCTAACTGTTGGTTTGTCAGTCCGCCAACGAGGTCGGATGGCGTCCAGTTATCACCCTCTCCAGGTTTCCTACCATCGTTCAGGTTATTCATATTTCCATAGATAGCCAACTGTGAGTGGTCGGTAAATCGCATGGCAAAAAGACGTGCCAGATAACGGTCCTTGGTACCACCTCCAGCTTCAACGTTGCCAACCCATCCTATGTTGTATTGTTTCTTCAGCTGGACATCCATAACAAAACGTTTGTCACCAGCCACTTCCTGCCCGAGGAAACGGCTGTTTTCACCCAATCGATCATACACCTTTACTTGATGTACCATGTACGTTGGCAGATTGTCAAGCATGACTTTGTTGTCTCCTCTGAAGAAGTCTTTACCATTAAGAAGCAGACTCTCAACAAACTTTCCATTGACATATATCCTGCCATCCTTGCCTAATTCAGCTCCAGGTAGTTGCCGAACGAGGGCATCAAGCATAGACCCTTCACCTAACTGAAAGGCATCAGCATTGTAAACAATGGTATCTCCTTTATGGTAGAACTTCACCTTTGTGGTCTTCACAACCACCTCCTCCAAGTTCAATGTCTTAGGGCGTTTCAAGAAGATTGTACCTAAATCTCTTCTTGTCTCACGTTTATAAAGGTGAAGTAGTGGTAAGTCAACATAGGCTGTAGCATAACCATCATAGCTGACACGTAGGATATAGTTACCCTCTTTACGTGGAATACTCATCCAATATTCAGCAGTCACCCATTTATCTTCGCCACTCTGATACTCGTTGAGTGCCTCCGTCGAAGCAATAACTGCACTGTCTGAAGCATTAAGTACTTCAACCTTACTACCAGGAACATCCACATGTGTGACAAAATCTTTTATTCTTCCTTGTAATGTAAGCACATTATTATATTGAGACTGGGCATGACCTGATATGACCATACATAATAACACAAAAGCAATATAGGCTTTTTTAAGAACAGATTGGCTGACAGGAATGACTGTCCAATGCTTTTTATTCATATTAGATAGATTAATTTTCAACTGTTTTTGCTCATGATATAACATTAACTACAGGTATAAGTAGCTTTCTGTTTCTTTTTGCAAAGCTATTTTTTTTTTTGATATTGAAGAATATTTGAGCATTATTTAACTCTATTTAGCAGACTATCTACTTATATTTCCCTATCAAAGAATATCCATATACACATTTGCAACTTATTAAATTGCCCAAAGTTGATACCCTCAAAACCGCCTTCGAGACAAAGGAAGAGTACCATTCCAAAAATTACAAAGGCCTTGTAGAAAGATTACAGACGCCTTGTAGAAAGATTACAAGCGCCTTGTAGAAGTATTACAAAGGGCTTGTAATTTTCTGTAATACGAAAGATTGAAAATGATTAAGGTGTGCTTTAGCCTTTACAAGAGGGTTACAGGAAGAGAATAAGACTAAAAAAAGGATTCCTTATTCTTCTGATTACGCTCAAGTAGCGATAATTACATAAAAACAAAGGGTACCTTATTAAGGTGAAAGCATGAGCCTTTCTCCTTGATAAGATACCCTTTTATTCTTTAAAAACTTGCTTTTACAAGAGTCTCATCACATCCTCAACAATCTGTTCATCAAGCAAACGGTTATCGGACAACAGTTGCTGAAGATCGAAACGATCATAAAGATCCTTCTTCACACCGCCCACAAGCACCTTCATATCAATAGGTCCATAGTAAGAAGCGATACGCTCTCCGAAGCCACCATCCTTACATCCGTCCTCTAATGTTACTACTAACTGATGGTCAGTCTTCAACGAGTCAAGCGTATCAGCATCCACTGCGTTCAAGTAGCGTGGGTTGATGAGTGTGGCGTCAATACCCTTATCAGCCAATAGGCGTACTACATTCTCACCCTTCTGATAGAAAGAGCCGGCAGCAATGATGGCAACCTTTGAACCACGATGCACCATCTTATATTTCGGTTCATATCCATACGCTGCATCAACAGCCTCCTTCGTATGGTTCACACCATTGGTTGGGATACGAATAGCGATAGGTTTCTTATCCTGAAGAATAGCCCAACGAAGCATAGCAAAGTACTCCTCACAGGTAGTTGGGGCAAGATAGATAAGATTAGGGATGCTACATAACATTGGAATGTCAAAGAGACAGATATGCGTAATGTCATTCATCCATAGCACACCACCGGCCGTCACGTTGATCACTGCAGGGTTAGAGTTGATACAAAGGTCTTGTGCTATCTGATCATAAGCACGCTGCAAGAACGTACTGACAACCGTCCACACGGGTCGAAGACCACCTTTTGCCATACCAGACACCATTGCAGCAGCCTGTTCCTCAGCAATTCCCACATCAACATGCTGCTTACCGGCTTGCTTACGCTTCTCAGCTGTGAAGCCGGCAGCCGTCGGTGTACCGGAAGTTACGGCAATAAGTGTCTTGTCTTTCTTCATCTCCTGCAGCATCCAGTCACTGAGAAGCTGATCGTAAGACTCATGTTCTGGACCTTCAAGGCTGCTACCATCCTCTACATTGAATGGCATACTGTAATGCCATACCTCTTTATTTTCTACAGCAGGAGCAAACCCATGTCCCTTCTCTGTGTGTATATGAACAACCGTTGGCTTGTCAGTATCCTTCACACTACGGAACACTTCGATAAGTTTTTCAACATCATTGCCTTCCTCAAGATACTTATATTCAAAGCCCCAAGCCTTAAACCAGTTGTGCTCACACGTTCCTTTGCTCTCACGCAAAGCACGAAGATTCTTATAGATACCACCGTGATTCTCGGCAATAGACATCTCATTGTCGTTCACAATGATGATGATTCCCGTACCAAGTTCTGATGCTTCATCCAACCCTTCGAATGCTTCGCCACCAGAAAGGGAGCCATCACCAATGACAACAACGATGTTTTCTTTCGTACCTCTTATGTCTCGTGCCTTCTGAAGACCCGTAGCAAGACTCACCGAAGTGGATGTATGCCCTACTTCAAAGTTGTCATATTCTGGGCACTCCGTTGGTGAAGAATAACCGCTGACAGCATCCATTGCCTCCATATCACCCAAGAAACCAGAGACACGACCCGTCAAAACCTTATGTGGATAGCTCTGGTGGCTGACATCAAACACCAGTTTGTCCGTTGGAGTATTAAACACATAATGCAGTGCTACGGTAGCCTCAACAAAGCCAAGGTTCGGTCCTACGTGTCCACCATGCTTGCTAACACGATTCAAGACAGCCTTACGTGTCTCGTCAGCAACGACTTTTAACGCCTTGATATCTAATTGTTTTAAGTCGGCTGGCGACTGAATTTTCTCTATGTACATTGTTATTTTGTTTTTAAAGGGTTGTTATCCTCTATCTATGAATGCAAAGTTAAACAAAAGTCTTGTTAACTTTCCACCTTTAATATATATTATATTACCATCGCATTGCTTCTCTGTCAGCATTTTGATTGAGCTTATTCAATCTGTGTTTTCGGCCAGTTTACAAGGTAAAGATGCTCCGTAGCACGTGTGAAAGCCGTGTAAAGCCAGTGGATATAATCAGGTGTGAGCATCTCATCTGTCATATATCCTTGGTCAAGATAGACATGTGCCCACTGCCCACCCTGTGCTTTATGACACGTAATGGCATATCCGAACTTTACCTGTAGAGCATTGTAATAATCGTCTTCACGTAGCTTCTTCATACGATCAGCCTTCAAAGGGATGTCTGCATAGTCCTCCATCACACGCTGAAAGAGTTGCTCATTCTGCTCATGTGTTAGTGCCGGTGCCTCCGTTTTAAGCGTATCAAGAATCACAACCATATCTTCTTCGGTATTGTCGTAATCGGGAAATGACAAAGTAACATCGGCAAATCGGAATCCATATAACTCTCTAACGTTACGTACGCGACGCACTGTTGCACGGTCACCATTGGCTATGAAGCCTCCGGCTATCCCTCCGAAAGAGGAGATATTTCTATGGGATGGATCCTTACCTGTCATCTCCCCTACAGCTGTTTGGGCTTCTCCTTGCTCGGAAGGGGTATGTGGGGCTTTGTACTTATTCTTCACTACCATCAACATGTCACCCGTTGTCAACTCCTCTTCACGCCCGAGTACCATGTTACGAATCCCCTGATTAAAGATATTAGCCCGTTTATTGGAACGTGTTATGACCATTGTCTCGTCCATTCCTACCTCCGAATAGCTGGAAGCAAGACTCTCTATCAGTTCGTCACCAGGGACAACAGAGATATCAGCAAAGCCATTGAAGCGTATCTTGGGTAGTTGTGTTGCCTCATTATGGGTTATCATCTGACGAATAACAGTGGCATTATACAGGATTCCTGAGTCCTGACTTTGTCGCAACACCTCATTCAAGTCGCATTCATAAACCGTCAGTCCGTATGCTCTCATCACATCTGCACGCAGAGCTGGACTCTCTTCTTCGCCCACAGGGGGCAACTGTGCCTTATCACCTATGAGCAACATACGACAGTTACGGTCGTTATAAACATACTGAACAAGGTCATCTAACAGACAACCACTGCCGAAAGTACTGTTATTTGACGACAGACTAATCATAGAAGCCTCATCAACCATAAACAAACGGTCGCGGAAAAGATTGACATTCAGATTGAATTTACCATCCAATCCCGTGAAAGCCTTCTCACGATAGATACAACGATGGACTGTTGCTGCAGGTTGTCCCGAATTCTGCGAGAACACTTTTGCTGCCCGCCCAGTAGGTGCAAGGAGTGTGACCTTCTGCTTTAAATCCATCATTGTACGGACAATGGCACCAGCCAAGGATGTCTTACCAGTACCGGCACTACCACGAAGAATCATCACACAACGCTCATCACGATCCGTCATGAAACGTGAAAAGATATCGGCAGCAAACATTTGGTCATCCGTAGGATTGAAAGCAAAGTGCCTCAATACGTCATACATCAGTTCTTCGGTGAGCATTCTTTCTAAGAAATTAGGGAGTTAAAGGGATAAAAGGACTTTGATGAGTGGAGGATTATTGGGAAAATGAAAGGGTGAAAGAATAGGGAATCAAGTTTCAGAGTTCAAACCACAGAGTTCATTTCCATTCGGAATAATCAGCATAACGTTCCACACGCTGCTCTATATCATCAGGTAGTTTTGGGAAAAAGTTGATACCTGTAATGCGCTCCACCTCATCAACAGAGTTGACATAGTCGGTCTTCTTATGCCCCTTTGCCGACACATTACGACAGATAAAACCTATCGCCTTAGGTTCTCCATCCATACAAAGTACCACTTTAAAGAATGCTTCAGGAACCTGAACCTTATTCATTCCAATCGTTTTATGCTTCTGATTGAAATAGATTGGCCCACAAACGATATATACATCACCGTAACGCTTTGCCCATTCACGGCACTGAACCTCTATAGTATTCCATAGTCCACTGTTCAATGCAGGGTTCTGTGGACACACATTCGTCATCAGAAAGCTCTGTTCCATAGCCAACTGACTCCAGCGGTTGTCCCCTGCAGGACACATATGGCCACGGTCGAAACCCGAACGCATATAGTCATACGTATCAACTCGTGGTTCTGGAACATCCTCATCGGCATGAAAAGTAATACCACTGCGCTTTACTTTCCCTCCAGTATGGCTGTCTGTCAAATGCCATGCCACCCAGTTGGGTGTCTTTGTATCAATATTATAAGAGGCAGTATAGCCCTCACGATGTAGCAGAAGAGACGGCACACCAGCTTTCCCCACCGGGATTTCAAGCTGATCCGCAGCTTTCTCATCAGCTGAAGAACTGTCCAAAGACTCAGCTTCTTCAGATAACTGCGTTTCTGTACTACTAGAAAACGGGATATCTAAGGTCTTAACCTGTGTCTTTCCCCTATCCCCTTGGCATGCTATTGACAGTAAGGAGAACAAGAGAAAGAACACTTTCCATATATTCTTTCGCATTAATCAGTTATTATATCGCTTATTATTAAAAGGCATTCATAAACATTAGTAACATCTTGAACACGCCCGATAACCTTCATTCTGTGCAGAACTTAAAGATATTCGAGAGTAATTTCCACGCCATAAAGCAGGACAAGAAGTTCTTGAATGATAGCATGAACCTGTCGGAGTGATGTATACTGTCTGTCCGACGTTGGCAGAACGAATGTATCCACGTCTACGATTCTCAAGCTTATGTGTCTTTGCACGTTGACGGGTTCTCCTACTTTTATGCTTCTTATGTTTCTTTATGCTGACATATTCTGTACTGTTTGTAGCCGCTGTTTCATAAGTAAAACTACTTGTTCCTAACAGCATTGCTACCAGAAAGAGAAAAGAAAAATAATTCTTCATGCTTTGTTTATATTCGTTAATAATAGGGAAAACGTTTACAAAGTTAACGTTTTTCTCGAGTATCAATAACATTTTCATAAAAAAAGATAAGTCTATCACTTACCGCTTAGGGGATAACAGAAAACTTAATTCAGACAGTCTATGATATATCTAATGACCTACAAGCAATTGACCAAGTCTAAAGAAAAATAAAAAAGACATCCTTCTGCAACGCAAAAGAATGTCTTTTCTATCTTCAAATAAAGTTCTTATAAATCTGCAAAGAACTGCTTTACAAGTCAAAAACTTAGAAATAAGAATCAAATGATACCCATCAGGCGAAGCACTGTAGGTGTAAGCAGGGCAGTAAAGATACCATTCAACGTGATACCAAGGCTGGCAAAAGCTCCGTATTTACTGCTATATGCCATGGCTGTAGAAGCTCCTACGGCATGAGAAGCAGCTCCCATAGACAGTCCTTGGGCTATCGGACTGTTGACATGTCCCAAGGATAAAGCCTTGAAACCAACCAGTGCACCAATAATACCAGTAATGACAACAACAGCAGCCGTAAGAGAAGGGATACCTCCGAGGCTCTGTGTGACCTCCATTGCGATAGGTGTTGTGACAGACTTACTAGCCATTGAAAGAATAATAACATCTGATGCACCACAGAGTTTCGCCACTGTTACAACGCTGACGATACCTACTAAACAACCGACAAGTTGTGACAAAACGATTGGAAGCCACAGACGTTTGATGGCATCAAGCTGCAAATAGAGAGGAACACCCAATGCTACGACAGCTGGTTTGAGCCAAAAATCGATGAGTTGTGCATCTGTTTTATAGATTTCAAACGATACTCCAGTTATCTTCAGATAAATAATGATGAGCACAATGGCTATCAAGATGGGGTTGAGAAGCATCCATCCTGTACGGCGTTGCAGACGTTTTATAAAGAAAAACACTGCAAATGTTAATGCTAAGATTACGTATTGGTTGGAAAAGATGTCTCTTCCCTGCTCAAATAAGTCGATATCCATCATGATTTTGCCTCCTCTTCATCTGTCAAATCCTCACCTCGCAAGGCCTTCACCTTCTGTAATTCTTCCTCTTCTACCAAGGTATCAAACTCATCTAAAGTCTCCTTCATCTCCTTTACCTTCGCTGCATGCGCACGATGATGCAGCAAGTCAAGTGCTGTCAGCTGGCGTTCAAGCTTGATAATCATCTGGTGCATCTGTCCCGTAACAACCAAAACGAGTACCGTACTGACCACTGTTGCCATAAGAATGGGGAACCATTCACGCTGGATAACATCCAAATAAAGAATCAAAGCCACCCCCGGTGGTACAAAGAAGAAGCCCAGATTGGCTATGAGAAGCTGTGAAAGCTTCTCTATCCACGACAGTTTCACCCATCCCACCTTAAGGAAAAAGGTTAGAAACAGCATACCAATAATACTGGACGGCAGCTTTATTCCTGTCGCCCATACAACAAATTCTCCCAATGCCAAGCACCCGAAGATGACGAAAAATTGTATTGCCATGTAAAATAGTTCTTATTCTCAACGACCTTTCAGTGGTTAAAAGAATAGTTTCGACTGCAAAATCATCTGCAAAGTTATTGCTTTTTTATGATAAACTCACACCATTAAAACCCTTTTTTACACTTTAGGGGAATCCATAAGAAGACATTTATCAAGAATTTAGCAAGGATAACTGAAAAAAAATGAGTAAGTTTGCAGACACATAAACAGTATGTTACACACATAATGGCAGACACAACAAACAATATCTCTGATAAGAAACTCCGCCTTACAATAAGGATTTGTAAGGACAACATGGCGTTTTCAGTGGGTGATCCACAAGAGAGTGGACAGCTCGTCTATGAGCCTTACCACATGAATGCTGGTATTTCAATAGCGGCTAACCTACGGGAAGCCTTTCATGTATCGGAGTTATTACAGAGTGGATACAAGCGTGTGCTGATTGAACTGGATGCTCCAGTGATGCTTGTGCCGACAGATGAGTATGCAGGGCAGGACGTCGAGGCACTTTATCATCATACTTATCACCAGAATGGGAGCGAGGAAATACTTTCCAGTGTACTACCCGATCTGAATGCCGTTGCGGTCTTCTCCATCAATAAAGACTTGAAACTAGTTATTGATGATCACTTTCAGGACATACGCATCCAGCCTCTCATGCAATCAGTATGGACCCATTGCTACCGGCGTTCTTTCTCTGGAACACGGCGAAAGCTGTATGCTTACTTCCATGAAAAGCAACTGGAGGTCTTTTGTTTCCAACAGAACCGTTTCCGATTCAGCAACTCTTTTGTTACGACACACGCTCATGACATACTCTATTATCTGCTTTACATCTGGAAACTAACGGGAATGGAGGCTGAGAAGGACGAGCTTTATCTCCTTGGAAGTATGCCTCATGAAGACTGGTTGACCACACAGATAAAGCAACATCTGCAGTATTGCAGGGTAATCAGCCCTGAAGCTGACTTCAATAATAATTCTATTGCAAAGCAAAAGAATATTCCTTACGACATGAAAGCAATCTATTTGGATTGATAAAGACAAGAAGAAATGAGAATCATCACAGGAAAATATAAAGGCAGACACTTTGATATTCCACGTACTTTCAAAGCTCGACCAACGACAGACTTCGCCAAAGAGAACATCTTTAACGTGATTAACGGGTACATTGATTGGGAGGATACAACGGCATTAGACCTCTTTTCGGGTACGGGGAGCATATCATTAGAGCTTCTTTCACGTGGTTGTAAGCAAGTGGTAAGCGTTGAAAAGGATCGAGACCACGCTCGTTTCATCAGCCAATGTATGGAGAAAATAGGTGCAGAAGAGCATATATTAATAAAAGGTGACGTATTCCGATTCCTCAAAAGCTGCCATCAGAAGTTCGATCTCATCTTTGCCGATCCTCCTTATGCCCTTCCAGAGCTTCCAACAATCCCTGATCTCATCTTCCAACACGACTTATTGAAGGAAGACGGGCTACTTGTCTTTGAGCATGGCAAGCACAATGATTTCTCTTCTAACCCACATTTTATTGAACATAGAAGCTACGGTAGTGTGAACTTCTCATTGTTCAAATAAGACAATCGTCGGCTTCTTTACTCAAAAAGGGTCGACGGTTTTTCTTAAAAAGGTCGACCCTTTTGACGAAAAAGGTCGACCTTTTTATGTGAGAGAACTTACTACCCTTTCTTCTCTCATCAATATTCCAACAAGAAAAGGGTATAAAAAAGAGCCTTAAAGTAACGGACTCAACAGTCTTACTATCGACTCCCAGAGCCGCTGTAGGAATGGTCTATCAGTAAGACTCCTCACATCTTCCAATGCAATACTCTCACTCTGATCACGCAGGAAGATATCTTTTACCTCCTTAGCAATACTTTCATCATAGAAGAAAGCATTCGATTCAAAGGCGTTTTCAAAGCTACGGAAGTCCACATTCGTTGATCCTATTGTGGCTACAGCATCATCTGATACCAACAACTTTGAATGATTAAACCCTGCTTTATACAGGAAAACCTTCACACCAGCCTTGACTGTTTCCATGACATACGAACGTGAAGCCCACTCAACAATCTTTGTATCTGTCTTATAAGGTATCATCAACCGCACATCAACTCCCGACAAAGCAGCCGTTCGCATAGCAAAGAGAATAGGATCAGTAGGCAAGAAATAGGGGGTTTCCATATATACATAATGCTTTGCACTACACAGTACGCTTACATAACCTTGCTCTATTTCAGGCCAAAGACTCGTCGGACTGCTCGTGACAATCTGAGCCAAACAGTCGTTTTCCTCGGTTATTATCTCTGGATAATAGCTGCGGTCAGTTATCAAAGCCCTACATACGAAGAACCAATCCACCAAGAAAGCCCTTTGCAAACCATACACTGCCGCCCCCTTTATCTTCACATGTGTATCACGCCAAGCCTGCTTTCCTGTTCCTTTCACGTAGCGTTTCGCAATATTCATACCACCAATAAAGCCCACTTCACCATCAATGACGCAGATCTTACGGTGGTTTCGATAGTTCACCCTACTTGTCAGCACCGGAAAACGTACAGCCATGAAAGGGTGAGCCTCAATACCTTCAGCACGCATCTTGTCTATAAAACGCTCCTTCATACGCCATGAGCCCACGTCATCATAGATAATACGCACTTCAACTCCCTGTCGTGCCTTGTCTATAAGGGCGTCAGCGATGATGCGACCCAAGGGATCATTCTCAAATATAAACGTAATAAGATGGATGTGATGTTCTGCCTTTCCAATCTCCATCAACAAGGCTGGGAAGAACTCATAACCCGAGGTATAGATTTCCACCTTATTGTTTTTGAAAGGTAATGCCCAGTTCTGGTTCATGAAAAGACTGATAAGTGACCGATACTTACCAGGTAATTGCAAGCGTTTCTGCTCTGCAAACTCCAGCATAGAACGCTTTGTTAACTGGTCCATACTGTGCTGCCAGATCTTGCGTTCCTTACGTGTGTTCTGTCCAAAGAAGAAGTAAAGCACGATTCCAAGCATTGGTATAAACGTCAGCACCAGCATCCATGCCATCGTTTTGGCAGGCTGCCGGTTGTCCATCAGCACACGTATCATCGCTACAATGATGATAGTCGTGTAGAAGACGAGGGATATCCAATGGATGTAAATCATTTCTTTCCGTTCCTTCTCACTTATATAAGAATATCACTTCCTAACTTCTTAGCTAGTACGTTGCGCACGTCCTGCAGCTTCTTTATTTCCTCCATGATCTTCATCAGTTCTGACATGTCCTTCGTTGTGGCCATCTGTGTCATCAGTTCCTTCAAATGATGGTCTATATAATCAAGTCGGAAATCCCCAATAAGATGCATCACCCGATCACGCAAGGTTGCCTCTGTCTCTTTCACCTGCAGACTCTCAGAGAGCTGGAACCTGTCAACACTCAACTTTACAGCCACCGATGCAATGTTCATATCAGCATGCTGGGTAAAGTATTCCTCTGCCTTAAACCCTTCTTCACCGCTATGTTCAACTGCTTCATTCAGCATTTGAGTAAAGATTGGGTTTGAAAAACACAGATTATCAAGTCCAAGGTCATAAGCTATATACTGTGCTACAGTCAGATTAAACACCTGTCCTGTGGATTCATCCTTAGCATTTCGAATGATAATTTTATCTCCATCACGCACCACAGCCTGCATCAACATCTGCTCAACATGTGACACCATGTGGACAGGAGTGGACAGAGAAGAAGGCTTCTTCGTCTGTTCTTCCGCACGTTGTTGCTGCTGTTCACGCGTCTGTTGCTCTCGATTGCTATGAATATTACGGTTCATCTGCTCCATCAGTGTACGTTCTGGAACACCAGTTCTGTTGGAACACTCACGAATATACGTATCACGGAGTATGGGATCTTTAATGACTGAGATGCTTTGTACAATAGAACCCACGGCTTCCGACCGCTTAACAGGATCTGTAACACCTTGCAACAAGACATTAATCTTAAAGACTATGAAGTCCGTCTGGTTCTCTTCAATGTACTGCCTGAAGCTTTCTGCACTATGACTGCGTGCGAATTCATCCGGGTCTTTACCGTCTGGAAGCAACAGAACCTTTACGTTCATCCCCTCAGACAGTAGCATATCCGTTCCACGTAAGGCAGCATGTTTACCTGCTTCATCACCATCATAGAGCAAAACGATGTTTGATGTGAAGCGATGGAGCATGCGAATCTGATAAACAGAGAGTGCTGTTCCACTGTTGGCAACGACATTCTCTATACCACACTGGTGCATAGAGATAACATCCGTATAACCTTCCACCATATAGACAAGGTCATGTTTGGCTATAGCTTTCTTGGCTTGGAAGATCCCATACAGCTCTCTTTCCTTGTGATAGATAACACTATCGGGAGAATTGACGTACTTCTGACTGACACCTTTCGTACGAGAATCCAGTAAACGACCACCGAAAGCGGTCACCTTTCCACTCACACCGATCCATGGGAACATCACTCTACCGTTGAATCGGTCAATCAATTCGCCATTCTCACGTTCAAAGCAGAGTCCTGTCTTCACCAAAAAGTCTCGCTGATAGCCGCTTTTTAAGGCTGCATCAGCAAAGCTATGACGTCCCGAAAGGCAGAAACCCAACTGGAACTTACGAATAATATCATCTCGGAAACCACGACTGCGAAAGTATTGCATTCCTATCGCCATACCATCAACATCGTTGTGGAGGATATTCTCAAAGTACTTTGCAGCCCATTCGTTGACCAAGAACATAGATTCTCGCTCACTTTCCTGCTGCTTCTCCTCCGTTGACAGTTCCCGTTCATGCACTTCTATATGGTATTTGTTCGCAAGCCACTTCAAAGCTTCGGGATAAGTCATCTGCTCATGTTCCATTATGAACTTCACAACATTCCCTGCTGCACCACATGAAAAGCACTTGTAAACACCTTTCACCGGACTAACAGAGAATGAAGGTGTACGGTCATCGTGAAAAGGACACAAGCCTTTATAGCTTGTTCCAGCCTTACGCAAAGAGACGAAATCGCTGACAACATCAACGATATTCGCCGCATCTAAAATCCTATCTACTGTTGGTCTGTCAATCATTGTGCTACAAAGATAGCATAAACAACGGATATGACAAAACAAGAACAGGAAAAAGATAAGGGCGAAAGGATACGAACAACAAGGAGAAAGTTGTCAAATAAGGATTCATCATTATGTAGCAAAGGATTTACATAGACTTACGTTATCATATAAGGTGAGATGAATTAGGAATAATGAAATAATCTTACAGTTTAAAGAACACAGAAAACTCTCAAACAAGAGAAAACCATCTTTTTCTCCATTTGTAACTTATACGTTATCAGACAGTTACAGATGGGCTTGCAAAAGGGCACCTTTTACGTTGCAAAAGGGCATCTTTTACACATCAAAAGGGCATCTTTTACCACGCAAAAGGGCATCTTTTAGAATGCAAAAGACGCCCTTTTAAAATTCAACAAGGAATTCATTTTACAAAAAAGAGCACCTAAACCTTTATCACATCGTTAAACAACAGCTTCTTTTTCTTATGTGTCTTATCCTGTATTCACATGTACAACGTGGTATTTTCTCCCATTATCAGCTGTAGAGTTCCTTAGCATATAGGCATCAATACCTCATTCATAAAACATTCCAGAACAATGAAGCGAGGGGCTATTGGGTGGGACGTTTTTGTTTGTTTTATTTGTTCATGTTGCAAAAAAACAGTACTTTTGCCACCAATCACGTGACAGAAATTTCTAAATAACACATTATTATATTTATGAGTTTGAACATTGTTGTACTTGCCAAGCAGGTACCTGACACAAGAAACGTGGGAAAAGATGCCATGACAGCCGAGGGAACGGTGAACCGTGCTGCGCTGCCAGCTATCTTTAATCCCGAAGACCTAAACGCTTTGGAGCAGGCTCTGAGACTGAAAGAGCAGAACCCTGGCTCCACCGTAGGAATACTTACCATGGGACCTCCACGTGCTGGAGAGATCATTCGACAAGGACTTTATCGCGGTGCAGACACTGGCTGGTTGCTGACTGACCGTAAGTTTGCTGGTGCTGATACGCTCGCTACTTCTTATGCATTGGCTACTGCCGTGAAGAAGATCGGCAATGTGGATATTATCATTGGTGGTCGACAGGCTATTGATGGTGATACGGCACAGGTAGGACCACAGGTTGCACAGAAATTAGGGTTAAATCAGGTAACATACGCTGAAGAGATTCTGAAGATTGAGGACGGTAAGGCAACTATCCGTCGGCATATTGATGGCGGTGTTGAGACCGTTGTCGCTCCACTTCCAGTACTTATCACCGTAAATGGTACTGCTGCTCCAGCGCGTCCTTGCAATGCTAAGCTCGTAATGAAGTACAAGTACGCTACTTGTCCTATGGAACGTAAAGGCGATGAGCCATGGTCGAACCTCTACGAGGAACGTCCTTACCTTACATTGAACCAATGGTCAGTTGCCGATGTGGATGGTGACGAGGTTCAATGTGGTCTATCTGGTTCACCAACCAAGGTTAAATCAGTTCAGAACATAGTCTTCCAAGCCAAAGAGAGCAAGACACTCACAGGCTCAGATGAGGATGTAGAAGGACTTGTAAAAGAACTGTTAGGAGAGAAGATTATTGGTTAAAAGCCGCTCCCCCAACTCTTCTCTGAATAGAGAGGAAGGATAAAATGTTCTGTTAACGATTAACAAACATCATGGGAAGGCATCATATTAAAAAATAAATCCCCCAACAAGTGAGCATATCACACCGCTCTCCATTCGGAGAAGGGATGGGGGTGAAACCTATGAATAACGTATTTGTATATTGCGAAATAGAAGGAACCACCGTACAGGAGGTTTCACAAGAGCTGCTGACCAAGGGTCGTAAGCTCGCTAATGAGCTGGGTGTGGAACTCCATGCCATCGCTGCCGGTACTGGTATTAAGGGTAAGGTGGAGGATCAGATCCTACCTTACGGCGTTGACAAGCTCTTCGTTTTTGATGGTGAGGGACTCTTTCCTTACACCTCAGCACCTCATACAGACATCTTAGTGAACCTCTTCAAAGAGGAAAAGCCACAGATTTGTCTCATGGGTGCTACGGTTATCGGGCGTGATCTCGGCCCTCGTGTATCATCATCTCTAACCAGTGGTCTGACTGCTGATTGTACTCAACTTGAGATTGGAGACTATGATGACAAGAAAGCAGGCAAACATTATGAGAATCTTCTCTATCAGATTCGTCCTGCTTTCGGTGGTAACATTGTTGCAACGATTGTCAATCCAGACCATCGTCCACAGATGGCTACAGTTCGTTCGGGCGTGATGCAGAAAGCAATCTATGATGGTAAAGCCAAAGAAGAGGTTGTTTATCCTGATGTAACGAAGTATGTTCCAGAGATTGATTACGTGGTAAAGGTCATCGATCGTCACGTTGAAGCAGCACAGAACAACCTGAAAGGTGCACCAATCGTTGTTGCCGGAGGTTACGGTGTTGGTTCAAAAGAAGGGTTCGACTTGCTCTTCAAGCTCGCAAAGGAGCTTCACGGAGAAGTAGGAGCCAGCCGTGCTGCTGTTGATGCAGGCTGGGTTGACCATGATCGTCAGATTGGTCAGACTGGTGTTACAGTACATCCTAAGGTATACATAGCTTGTGGTATCTCTGGTCAGATACAACATATAGCTGGTATGCAGGACAGTGGTATCATCATTTCTATCAACAATGACCCTGATGCACCTATCAATGCCATTGCTGATTACGTCATCAATGGCACTGTAGAGGAAGTAGTTCCAAAGCTGATAAAGTATTATAAGCAAAACAGTAAGTAAAGAAAATGGCAAATTATTATACTGACCACCCAGAAATTGCGTTCCACTTGGAGCATCCATTGATGAAACGCATCGTAGAATTAAAGGAAAGAAACTACGCTGATGCAAAGCAATATGACGATGCACCAGTAAACTATGAGGATGCTATTGAGAACTACAAGCGTATCCTTGACATAGCAGGTGACATAACAGCAAACATCATTGCACCAAACTCTGAGGCTGTTGACCAGGAAGGACCACACCTCATTGATAACCGTATGCACTATGCAAGCAAGACATTGGAGAACATTGAGGCTACACGTCAGGCTGGACTATGGGGTATTTCAATGCCTCGCCGTTATGGTGGACTGAACCTTCCGAACGTTGTTTTCTCTATGTTATCTGAACTTATTGCCGCTGCTGATGCTGGCTTCCAGAACATATGGTCACTACAATCATGTATTGACACACTCTATGAGTTCGGTAATGAGGAACAAAGACAGAAGTATATCCCACGTATCTGTGCTGGTGAGACGATGTCAATGGACCTTACTGAGCCTGATGCAGGTTCCGATCTCCAGCGCGTTATGCTGAAAGCTACCTTCGATGAAAAGGAGAACTGCTGGCGACTGAACGGTGTGAAGCGTTTCATTACCAATGGAGATTCAGACATCCACCTCGTCCTTGCACGTTCAGAAGAGGGTACACGTGATGGTCGTGGATTATCAATGTTTATCTATGACAAGCGAAACGGGGGTGTTGACGTACGTCATATAGAGAATAAACTCGGTATACATGGCTCTCCAACCTGCGAACTTGTATACAAGAACGCAAAGGCTGAACTGTGTGGTAACACTCGTATGGGTCTTATCAAGTACGTCATGGCATTGATGAACGGTGCTCGTTTGGGTATCGCTGCCCAGTCAGTAGGTGTTGAACAAGAAGCATACAACGAGGGATTGGCTTACGCTAAGGAGCGTGCACAGTTTGGAAAGAAGATCATTACCTTCCCTGCTGTCTATGATATGCTCTCTCGTATGAAGGCAAAACTTGATGCCGGTAGGTCACTTCTGTATCAGACAGCACGCTATGTAGACCTCTACAAGGCATTGGAAGATATCTCTCGTGACCAGAAGCTGACGCCAGAGGAACGCCAGGAGATGAAGAAGTACACCCGATTGGCTGATGCTTTCACACCACTTGCCAAGGGTATCAACTCTGAATATGCCAACCAGACTGCTTACGATGCTATCTCTATTCACGGCGGTTCAGGCTTTATCATGGAGTATAAGAGCCAGCGTTTGTTCCGCGATGCACGTATATTCTCTATCTATGAGGGTACTACACAGCTGCAAGTTGTTGCTGCAATACGCTACATTACCAACGGAACTTACCTTTCAATCATGAAGGAGATGCTTGAAGGTGAACTTGCTTGTGACTGTATGAAGGGGCTGCGTGACCGTGTTGCACGTCTTGTTGAGCTTTACGAAGAGTCTGTTGAGAAGGTAAATGCAGAAGAGAATCAGGATGTTCACGACTTCCTTGCACGCCGTCTTTATAACATGACTGCTGACATCATTGGCTCTCTTCTCCTCATTGAAGACGCAGCAAAGGCACCAGAACTCTTCAAGAAGTCAGCCAATGTGTTCGTTCGTATGGCTGAGGAAGAGGTAACAGGTAGCGCTGCTTACATCAAGGACTTCACTCCAGAGGACCTCGATAACTTCAAAGCTGTAGATGATGAACCTGTTGAAGCGTAAGGAATAATACGCAAGATATTGACAAGGGAGGATGTGTGTTGATAGGTTACAGCACATTCTCCCTTTCTTCCTTTGAATAACTAAACAACACTATGACCCAAGAGGAATATAACCAATTAGATTACGACTACGCCCACTGTGCTGGTGCTAACTGCCAGAAAGCAGGTCAATGCCTGCATCATACGGTCTATACTATGCTCCAGACGAACAAACACGACTATTATACAGTAGTAAATCCGAATGTAACTACAGGCAAACAGCCCTGCCCTATCTATGAAGCTGACCGCAAAGAACGCTTTGCATGGGGTATCTCCCGCATCTATGATAACGTGCGAACCAGCGACCTTCGTGGTGTAAAGATCAATGTTATGTCGTGCTTCGGTGCTTCTGTATACTACAAAGTAAAGCAACTGAAGCGTGCAATAACTGAAGAAGAGCAACAAGATATTCGATCAGCATTCACGGAAATGGGGTACGATGGCAATGCCATTGAGTTCGATCGGTATGAAGAACAATACCCAGCTGTCATGCGAATAGCAAAGTACTAACATCTATAAACCTATATAAACCTATAAAGAGTATAGAAGCGAACTATCCATAAAGATTATGAATAAGTCAACTTTAAACACTGTCAATAGGGTTAAAGCAAACAAGATAAAGTCAACCCTAATGCTGTTTCTTCTTATCCTGGTCCCGATGTGTGGTCGTGCCTGCGCGACTGACACGCTTTCGGCTGTATGCAACGACAGTCTGCTGACCGAACAAGACTCCATTATACCATCTAAACTTCAGACAAAGATGGACAACATTGGGCAGAAACGCCTGTTCCAAGCCACCTATCTGGGACTTCCACTGATTGCCAGTGGACTACTTGAGAAGCACTTCGATGATAAGTTCAGACGCCTACGAAACGGTGTTATGCCTGAGTTTGACTATAGATTAGACAATTACACACAGATGGCACCAGCGGCTATCTTACTCGGATTGAAGGCTGCAGGAGTACCAAGCAGGTCATCATGGGGAAGGATGTTGGTGAGCGATGCCATCTCCATTGCCCTGATGACAGGAGTGGTACAGGGACTTAAGCACACTACTGATGTGACCCGACCCGATGGAACCAACAACCAAAGCTTCCCTTCAGGACATACAGCAACAGCTTTTATGACGGCAACGATGCTCTCAAAGGAGTACGGGCACATCTCTCCATGGGTGAGTGTTGGTGCCTATTCCGTAGCAACTGCAACAGGACTGATGCGTATGGCAAACAATAAACACTGGCTGAGTGATGTCATGGTGGGAGCAGGAATAGGTATTCTGTCAACTGAATTCGGATATTGGATAGCCGACGCTTTCATGAAAGACAAGGGCTTGAACATCCGAGAACTGCAAGAAGAGGAACGACAGGGACGTAACAATCCGTCATTCTTAGGACTCTATATGGGCTTTAATGTTCCTCTAAGCAAGTTCCATACAGATGGAGGAACGACTTATCAAGCGGCAATGGGCACTGTACTTGGTGTAGAAGGAGCCTACTTCTTCAATCGGAATCTCGGCTTTGGAGGGCGTACAACATTCTCCAACATACAGCTTATTGTGAATGATACAGCATCACCTGACAATACTGTTAACTTCTATACCTTCTGTCTCGGACCTTATTTCTCGCTTCCTCTTACGCTTCGCTGGACGGTTGACACGAAGCTATTGGCAACAATAACCCAATATAACACGACGAAGATTGAAAATAAATACGTTCAATGTGATACTGGATGGGGCATTGGAACAGGCTTTAGTATCAACTATCGCGTGAAGAAACATTTCGGCTTCGGGCTGTTTTCCGATTACAACATACAGCCAGCACACAGTCAGAACAGTAGAGCGTATGTGCATACACTCACACTTGGAACCAAAGCTGCCATAAGATTCTAATCCATTATAGGCTAAAGCCCTTATCTCAACAAGGTTATTTCTTCTTCTCGAAGCGTTTATCCAACCCGTTAGACTCATTGGTCTAACCCGTTGTATACGTTAGTCTGTCCCTTTATCAACGTTCATCTATCCCTTTGGACACGTTTGTCCAACCCTTTGGACAAGTTTGTCCAGCCTTTTGGACAAGTTTGTCCAATCAATTGGACACGTTTGTCTAATTAGTTGGACACGCCTGTCCAATATCCTTTTATAAGAAGGAATCCACGGCAACTCATGAGCTTTCTCCTTTCGAACCAAAGTATATAACGATTTACAACAAGGCTTTTACAGGACTATTCTCCTATACAAAGCCTCATCAGACCTTACCAACACCACCGCGCAACATCCTCAAAAACGAAATAAACACAGTACAACATGGTCATATACGAAAATATCCCTACCTTTGCAACACATACTAACAAAGAAAAGAATATGAAGATATATCTTAAAGCAAGCTTGTTGTTAATGGGCTTTCTGTTCACCCAAACAACAATAGTTTCGGCTCAATGCCCCATAAAAGAGCAGATAATGAACAGTGGAGAAGATGATAACAAGCAAGAACAGGCAAAGCCTGCCGACCCAACAACACGCACGCTGATCATCTTCTACGATAAGGCAAAGGGCTATAAGCCACTGCTGAAAGCTATCAAGCAGAACAACTGTACCCTCACCTACAAATACAAGGAGTTCAACGGAGTAGCCATTAAGGTTCGGGATGGCTGGGACATTGACAAAGCCATTGCCTACTTCAAGGGTGTTAAAGGCGTTTTGAGCGTAGGAAAAAACGGCGTTATGCAGCTGCAATAGCACTATCACACACAGAAACAAGACAAAAGGTCAGGTTAAAACGTACACACGTTATAACCTGACCTTTACTTATTACACAGAGCTCACACTACATCACCGCTTCTTTTTGGGATTAATATTAAACTTCCAGGCAAGCGAAAGCATGAGATAACGTGGTATGGAGTTGCGCCAAGTCTCTACTCTACCCTGCTCATTGACGGCGTAACGTACGCTGTTGAGTTGATGAAGGAGATCAAAGGCTTGCAGTTTGGTCAGTAATCTCCCCGAGAAGAAAGCTCGAGAAAGCTGCGCATTCCATATCCAATCCGTCGTATTGAGTTCTGACTGTTGATAACCACACCGCGCAAACATCGTCATATCCGTTGTCAGACGGAACTCCCAAGGCAGAGTCAACGTCGTATTGAACCCTACGTTATAGTCTGTTGCATGGATATCAGCAAAGTCTTCACGCTTACTGCTGATTGAATAATACTTCCAAGCACCATGCAATGAGAAGGAATAACCCTCAACAGGCTGGTAATCCACCCTAAGCTCGTCGCCAAGTATCATGTTCCTTACCACGCTTCGTTCGCTAACCAAGCTACCAACAAAGGTTGCCATATCGACAGAATGTCTGTACTCAGCCGTCAACTGATTGTCAACGGTGAACTTCTGTGCCTTGTCCAATGTCCGTGTAAAGCCTATACTGCCATCCACATTCCAGTTCCCATTCACACTGACAGGGCGGATACGTGACAAGGAATTGATCTTATCATAGACCAGACTGTAAGCAACGGCATTGTCTGTCTGATGATATCCTGCCCGAATATTTATCGCTTGCTGATGTGTACTATGGAAAAAGGCACCACCTTCAACATAGTATTTATGGATATTCCTCAACCCAGCATTACCCTCACGTACATACAAAGGAGTGCTGTCATCCATGTAATTGACCAACAACGTCATCTCTGGAAACTCCGATTTCACGCCCATCTGTATGTTCCATGCCTCGGGATTCTCTATTCTCAACGTTGGTTCAAAGAACAGATTACGACGAGAAACTCCATAATTGCCTGCCCTTTCATAACTCAACGATGAACTTAAGAGACGTACCGGGAGTTCTAGCGTAAGGTTCGCACCGAACAATTTGCTCTTTCGAGCATCATACTTCAACATCACTTTATGTTCATTCCGATGCTCACGATAGAAGAATGTGTTGCCATTATCCAATGCACTTGCTATTGAAAGGGCAGAAGATGGCAAGAGATCATCCAACTTGTAAGGACCAGAGCCCAACCTATCCAATCGATAAAGCAGATTGTCGGACTTATTAAACAGATAAGAATAAGAATATCCTAACATCACATTCCGTGTATGGAAGCCAAAAGTATAGTCAGCTCCTGCATCCAATCTAAGGTTCTGATTGGGTGCATTCAGATAGCGTACACGCAAATCATGTGGCAGACCAGCTGTCGGATATTGCACATCCGATGAGGTTAAGGTGTATTGTTTGTTACGGTTATAAGTCAGATTGACGTTCCACCCGATGTTATCCGCAATGACTTTCAAACCATTATTACTACGGAATGAGAAGTTGAAGTCCTTTGTCTGGAAACTGTTATCCTCCATCAGCTGACTCAGAATGGAGTTTTTGACAGAGTCTTTCTGCGCTTCTGTGCCCCATCCAGTTCTCTTCATATAGTTTACATTGAGGAAATTGCTTGAGAATCCACCCTTCTTATACAGTATCAACCTATTGCGTGAGGACCAGTTATCACGACTGCTCTGCTGCAGGGACACCGCCTTTCGGAAGACATCTCCACCGGGAAGATAAGTCTGCGTATTTGTCTTGGTTATGATATCTGCACTGTTATGCTCCCAGTCTACACTGCTTTCGAACCACTCATTATAACCATTCAAGAAACGAATATACGACAATCCTGCAATCTTCGTAGCCAATAACCCATCGGGCATATCCTCCGGCGACCATTGTCCATCGAGTTTTGCTCGCTGATTATCATTCAGATTGTTCATATTAAAGTAAGTTCCAATGCGCTCGCGATCGGAGAACTTCATCAATAAACCACGCGAAGTATAACGGTGTTGAGTACCAATGCCCGCCTCAAGGTTACCCATATAACCAGTAGAATATTCCTTTTTCAGTCTGACATCCATGGTATAAGCCTTGTCACCCATGTCCTGTCCCATCATTTCAGACACGTGTCCAGCCTTATCGAACACCTTTATCTTACTCACAGAATAGGCAGGAAGATTCTCTAAAGCAACCTTTGGACTACCTGAGAAGAAGTCATGACCATTGACCAGAAGGTTCTCAACGTACTTCCCATTGACATATATCTTTCCGTCTTTTGTCAGTTTTGCACCCGGAAGACGTGCTACCAGAGCATCCAACATACTTCCTTCTGCCAGGTTAAACGCATTGGCGTTATAAACGATGGTGTCGCCTCTCATCACCATCTTTATCTTCGTTGACGTTACCGTCACCTCATTGAGCTCGTGAAGCCGATGCATATACATCTTATCTACTGATATATATTCCTCTCGAGTGCTCCTCAATTCACACCTTCTGTAGCTGTCTTCATAACCATCCAGCACAGCCCTAACTATGTAATGGCCTTTCTCCGTCACCCCACGAAACTCATACCAGCCCTCTGTGCCGCCCGTTCCATCAGGGAGCTCTACCACTTCAGCCGTCGTTGTGTCAATAACAGCACTGTCATTCGTCATCAGAAAGATCTTTGCAGCCAATCCTTCACCCGTAAAACCATCAACTATCGTTCCTCGAACTGAGTGTAAACGGTTCTGCGCATGCAGGGATAACGCAAAAAACAAAAGGGAAAAACAGGTTAGAATGTGTAGAAATCGGAGTTTAGTCATACTATAAGTTATATCTGTTTAGGTATTATCTTCGTGTGAATAGAGAGCTTAGTACTTCTAAACACACCACAAATTTAGCATAAAAGTTTCTATATTGCAAGCCCCCCCCACAATCTATTACGATTTAACATTTTTTGTTTACCAAATCGATTAATTTATGTTTTTCGGCTTATTTAGTAAAGATTGAAGACTCAATTACCCACTCTGCGGTATCAAGTAGCGATATATCATAATGGTGCTAAGCATCAACACAAAGAAAGCATACGGTATAACCCATCCGCTTCTGTCGTAAGAAAGTACGTCACAAGGCACGAATCATTCACAGAAGCAGGGATGCTTATGAGGCAGTAATAAGTTGACTGTAATCCTTTTATGTGTTAAAAAAGAGGTCCGAAACGACACATTTTACGAAGAAAGCAGTAAATTTGTAGGCGAAACAAAGTATTAAACATAATAAAACAAAGAAAAATATGAAGAAGATCAGAGCAGCAGTTGTTGGTTATGGCAACATTGGACAGTACAGTGTTCAGGCACTTGAGGCAGCAAAAGACTTTGAGATAGCAGGCATTGTACGCCGTCAGGGTGACAAAGACAAACCTTTAGAGCTCACTCCTTATGAGGTTGTTGACGACATTGTCAAACTCAAGGACGTTGATGTAGCCATTCTTGCAACTCCAACACGCAGCTGTCCGGAGTATGCAGAGAAGATTACCGCACTCGGTATCAATACTGTTGACTCCTTCGATATCCACGGTTCAATCCTCGACTATCGTACAAAGCAGATGCAAAACAACCTTCGTACGGATACCGTCAGCGTGATTTCAGCTGGTTGGGACCCAGGATCAGACTCTATTGTACGTGTCTTGATGGAGAGTCTTGCACCAGAAGGCCTCTCATACACTAACTTCGGACCGGGTCGTTCTATGGGACATTCCGTAGTAGCACGTAGCAAGAAGGGTGTTAAAGATGCGCTTTCAATGACCATTCCACTTGGTGAAGGCATCCATCGCCGTATGGTTTACGTTGAATTAGAGGATGGTGCAAAGCTCGAAGAAGTAACAAAAGAGCTGAAAGCCGACGACTACTTTGCTCATGATGAGCTACACGTCTTCGCTGTACCAAGCGTTGCTGCACTGAATGATGTTGGTCATGGCGTACACATGACACGTAAGGGTGTCAGTGGAAAGACCCACAATCAGCACTTCTCATTCGATATGAACATCAACAATCCAGCCCTTACGGCACAGGTACTTGTGAATGTTGCACGTGCCAGCTTCCGTCTTGCTCCGGGTTGTTACACCATGCCTGAGATTCCAGTTATCGACATGCTGCCAGGCAGTCGTGAGGAAATCATCTCAACATTGGTATAAGACAAAAGGTCAGGAAGTTACCCTTAACTTCTGCTGATACCGCCAAATGGCAATCATCATCTGCCCTCTGGAGATGATGGTTGCCATTATCTTTTCATGACATATATGTATGTCCATAGCTTTTTTTTCGTATTTTTGCACTCAATATGAGAACTTTCCAACATAAAGTGACGATAAATGACATAGGCGGTATCCTGGTTTTTGCCCTTGGAGCCTTCGTTTGTCTGTGGCATCGTACGAACAGTGTGATGGTAATCCTTGGCTTTATCCTCATTGCAGTTACCCTTCGAGCTGTGGATCGTGCTATCCATTCATCCTATACGTTGACAGATGACGGAGAACTACAGATTAAAACAGGAAGAATAGGACGCCCTAAGAGCATACAGATTACCCAGATAAAGACGGTTGACAAGCGTCCCTTTGCCTTCCGTTTAGGCTATTACGCCTTATTAGAACTCAATGATAACACAGCAATAAGCATCCAGCCCGACAATGTAGACTCGTTTCTGGCTGCAATAAGGAAGAAGATTAGTAAAAAAGATAACATAGAATGAAACTGAAATCATTATCAGTACTGGCTTTAAGTATAGTAATGAGCCTGCCAATTCATGCGCAGATTTACTTAGACAGTACTGAAATAGCAAAGGTTCTTAATCCGAAAGCAACTGTCATACAGTCCAAGACTACTGTTGAGGACAGTGATTCGGATGAAGAAACAGATAGTATTATCCCCGCATTTGCCACTGACAATCACTTGTCATGGAAGGAAAACATCACGGCTCGACTTGATGGTATCTTCCACACCTCACTACTTCAGACTGTACAAGCAGGTGTTATGATATGGGATCTGACAGATGATGTGCCGCTCTATCAGTACAATGAGCGTATGCACATGCGTCCTGCATCAACGATGAAGTGCCTCACTGCCATTGCTGCATTGGACAAGTTGGGGTCAGACTATACCCTCAAGACACGTGTTTACTATACAGGCGAGATTGAAGACTCCACACATGTGCTCCATGGTGACCTCTATTGCTTAGGTGGAATGGACCCCATGTTTGACAATTCGGACATGAGAGAACTTGTAAACACCATTCGTAACGAAGGAATAACGCAGATTGATGGCAACATATATACCGACTTATCCTTCAAAGAACGCAACCGTTTGGGAGAAGGATGGTGCTGGGACGATAAGAATCCGACGCTATCTCCACTCCTGATTGAGCGAAGAGACGAGTTCATCAGTCGTTTTTGCAGTGCTCTACGTAGCTCTGGTATAACCTTTAACGGTACTACTGACGAGCGACAGACGCCTGCTGAGGCACGTCCCATCGCTACTCAGAGCCACTCTATACGCCAGGTGCTGCAGCGAATGATGAAGGTGAGCGATAATCTTTATGCTGAAGCAGTATTCTATCAGCTTGCTGCAAGCGAAGGAACACGCTGGGCGTCAGCACGAACAGGGCGTCAATACGAGAACGCACTCTTTGAGAAATTAGGTCTTAATGCCCGTGATTACTATGTTGCTGACGGTTCTGGACTGTCCCTTTACAACTATGTCAGTGCGGAGTTAGAAGTGAAGATGCTCCGTTATGCCTATCAGAAACAGGACATCTACGGTGCCTTGCTACCGTCTCTGCCCATTGCCGGTACGGATGGAACACTGAAAAAGAGAATGAGAGGAACACCTGCAGAAGGCAATGTACGTGCTAAGACGGGCACGGTAAAGGGTGTCAGCTCTCTTGCAGGCTATCTTACAGCTTCCAACGGACACCTCATCTGTTTTGCAATCATCAACAATGGTGGACTGACGAACAGTCCGATGCGTAATTTTCAGAATAAAATTTGTGTAGCTTTATGCCAGTAGCTTTAAAATTAGACAAGGCAATACTCCCTAAATTGCCCCATCATCTGCTCAATGATGTAATGGAACAGATTCGTATCTTTGTCGAAAACATCATCATTTCATCAGGTGTACATGGTTCTGCCGTACCTGTTTTGCGCCATACTTTGCTGGCAGTTGTCACCGTTCTATTGGCATTCCTTGCAGAACGATTCTGCAGATTCGTCATTATCCCCATCCTTCTTAAGGTTGTAAAAAGGACTGAAGCCAAATGGGATGACATCCTCTTCGACTATAAAGTCATGCGCACTGCATGTCGTATCATACCAGCTTTGGTCATCTGGCAGCTCATGCCGTTGGTGTTCTATCAGTTCCCAATAGTGCAGGATATGCTTGCCCGACTGTGTGCTGTCTACCTTACGGTCATGACAACACTATTGGTTGTTAGCATTATCAACCGTCTACAATATTTAGACTCCAAGCCTGGAAGTTCAAGAAGCCAATATCTGAAATCCTTCTGTGGGGTATTGAGGATTCTGTTCATCTTCATTGCCGTAATCGTTGTTATCGCAATCCTCATCGATCGTAGCCCAATGACACTACTGGCAGGCTTGGGCGCAACATCAGCCATCCTCATGTTGGTGTTTCAAGATACGATAAACGGACTCGTAGCAGGTATCCGTCTGACCAGTAACGACATGATTCACATCGGAGATCGTATCACAGTACCCGGTGCTTTCGTTGATGGAACGGTCATAGACATCACCCTTACAACTGTAAAGGTACGTCAGGCAGATAACACCATCACCACTGTTCCTCCTATAACACTCGTCAGTGGGATGTTCCAGAACTGGAATGGAGTGCAGGATATGAATGGACAAAGAGTAAAGAAGATGATCTACTTTGACGTTCGTAGCATCCGTGTGGCAGATGATGAACTGAAACAAAGATTGATAACCAAAGGATATGTAAAGGAAGATGACATGAAAGGGGACATCATTAACATGGCTATCTTCCGTCATTATATGGAGCATTACCTCTCCAAACGCGATGATGTAAATAACCAAATGCCACTCCTAGTACATCAATTAGAGGCAACACAGAATGGTGTACCTGTTGAACTCTACTTCTTCCTACGCACAAAAGACTTCATACCACATGAGCATGCCATGTCGGATATACTTGAACACGTATATGCTTATGCGCAGGAGTTCGGTCTGAAAGTGTATGAACAGACTCCTAACCAATAAGAAAATAAATATTAAGATCGTATAGAGCATGTAGGAATACACCTATATCTTAAGGACTTAAAGATACCCTTTCGCAATGTGGAAGGGTATTTTTTATGGTAAAAAGAAGCCCGTTCCTATTATACACACATACGCAACCATAACGCCCGAGAGTATAAAAAAGAATGCAAAGGAGCTGTGGTTGTTAATAGTAAAACAACCTTACAAACAGAAAAAGAGAATAATGGATAAGACAGAAGGAAATCAATTTTTCATGATTCTATAACCTTCACATTGTCAGACGGTTACAGATAGGCTCGTAAAAGGGCATGTTTTACGATGTAAAAGAGCACCTTTTACAACTCAAAAGGGCATCTTTTACAATGCAAAAGACGCCCTTTTAAAACGTAAAAGATGCCCTATTGAAAAGCTATTCGGATTTTGTTTTACAATAACAGGCATATTCTATCTCGGATTTACATACCCATTAGATAACAGAACGACTGTTCTTAAACGGCAAAAACACATCTTCACGATTTGTCTACCCCACCCTTTTGAATCATCAACAGGAATCATTCATCCTCGCTTTCAGGGCACAGACTTAAACAGACAATAAGAAAAAAGAAGAAATAAGGCTATATACCTAAGAACAGTAATTGCTCCACGGATCTCAAAAAACACCCATATACATGCAACTACTCCCAGATCACAACCTCAAAAAACACCCATCTACATGCAACTACTCCCAGATCACAACCTCAGAAAACACCCATATACACACTACTACTCTCAGAACACGACCTCAAAAACACCCAAATACACGCTACTACTCCCAGATTACAACCTCAAAAGATATACCTTTGAAGAGTATAAACATAAAAAAGTGGGGATAAACCATCATTCGGTTTATCCCCACTTATATTATTTCTCTCGATTAATCACGAAGACTAATCAAAAGGTTAGATGCTTTACTTTACGTAAACAACAGCCAAACGGTTAGAAGTTACGCCCTGTACACCTGCACCCTTAGCCTCATCAACGATGACACCACGGCTCTGGAGGTACTTAGCAACAACATCTGCACGGTTCTGAGACAGACGCTGGTTGAGATCCTTAGGACCTTCTGGAGATGCAGTACCTACGATCTGTACGTGACGACCTTCCTTAACGTCATCAAGAGCCTTCTTAGCCTCGTTAGTAAGGTTGTACTTACCCTGTGCGAAGGTTACGAATACCAAGTTGTCGATGCAGAGAGTCTGCTGTGCAGGAACCTCCTTAACAACTTCCTTAACAACTTCCTTAACAACCTCCTTTGGCTTAGCGTTAAGCTGATCACGGAGAGAGTTAATCTCATCGTTCAACTCACCAACGTTCCAAACCTTGAAGTTATGAGTACCGTTAGAAGTCTTGAACTTGTAGTTCAAACCAACGAAGAGACCAAGCTGAGCTGCCTGCTTACCGAACTGGATAGCATCGCCAGGACCATGAGTAAGGTTCCAGATGATAGCTGGCTCTACGTAAAGCTGCCATGCTCTCTTCTCACCAAGGTTGTAAGCGAATGTAAGACCAGTCTTAGCGGTCAACTCTGTATCGTCACCAGTGTTTGAAGACTGGATGATGTGCTTGTCACCGTAAGTAATCCAGTAACCGATACCAGCCTCAGCACCTACCTCGAAGCGACGATCTGGATTGTATTCGCAGAAGAGGTTAGTGAAGTTAAGAGTACCATTCAAGCCAAGGTTAATGGCACGAACTACTGTGTGACTGTTAGAGAAACCTAAAGAACCTGTCTGCCAACGGTTGTCACCGAAGAAAGCAAGACCTTCGAGGTTAGCACCATAAACTGGGCTAAACTGCTTACCGAGCTTAAGACCAGCTGCAGCATTCAATGGTGTGAAATGCTTGAAGTTCATTGGGCCCATAACGCCACCCTCAATACCGAGATAAACATTGTCAAATGGCTTAGCCTTCTCATAAGCTATCTGAGCTTGAGCGCTTGTTATACCCATTGCGAGCACTGAAAGTGCAATCAAAAACTTTTTCATAAATGATCAATATTAAATGTGTTAATTTTTTAGCAACCATTAATTTAGACGGTGCAAAGGTAGTGTTTTTTTTGAATAGACAACATTATTTTGTAGAAAAAATACTGTTTTTCTTTAAATTAAGGGTGTTTTTTTTCCTCAATGACCATTTTTGAACTATAAAATGAGATAAAACGATAACAATAAGTGTACTTTCAATTTGTAAATAACAAGATAAAAGGAAGATGTAAATCTGATTTTCTTTGTACCATAACAGACCATCTTAATCTCCTTATGGGCCCCTTGGATATTACAAAACATCGAACTTACTCCACACTGTTTATCCCCTTTTGCCTTATATATAATATAATTTTGCCTTATATATAATATAATAAGGTAAAGAAAGAGATTACGGAAAGAACCTGAGAAAACTGTCACTGACTGCATATTTACCCGCAAACAGACAGTTGTCATCAGTTTTTTACGCAGGCGAGCACAAACATACTGCCATTCTGTCAGTACACACCCCTTGGCATGTCATTTGTTTAATTATCGGCGAATAACGCTGAAAGGGCGAGCAATAAAGCTAGAACAGTTCTCTGTTTTGGTAAGGCTTGACAAAGAAAGCGTTTAGAACTGAATTTAGAATAATAATAAAAACAAGATATAATTATGGGAAAGATTATTGGAATTGACTTAGGAACAACTAACAGCTGCGTTGCTGTATTCGAAGGTAACGAACCAGTTGTAATTGCAAATAGCGAAGGTAAGCGTACAACTCCTTCTGTTGTAGGTTTCGTTCAGGGTGGCGAACGTAAGGTGGGTGACCCTGCTAAGCGTCAGGCTATCACAAACCCAGAGAAGACCATCTACTCTATTAAGCGTTTCATGGGTGAGACCTACGAGCAGTGTAAGAAAGAGGCTGAGCGTGTTCCATTCAAGGTTGTTAATGAAGGTGGATATCCACGTGTACAGATTGACGACCGCAAATATACTCCACAGGAGATTTCTGCAATGATTCTGCAGAAGATGAAGAAGACTGCTGAGGACTACCTCGGCCAAGAAGTAACTGATGCAGTTATCACTGTACCTGCTTACTTCTCTGACTCACAGCGTCAGGCTACCAAAGAAGCTGGTCAGATTGCAGGTCTTAATGTACAGCGTATTGTGAACGAGCCTACTGCTGCAGCACTTGCTTACGGTGTTGATAAGGCTAATAAGGATATGAAGATTGCCGTATTCGACCTTGGTGGTGGTACATTCGATATCTCTATCCTTGAGTTCGGTGGCGGTGTATTCGAAGTGCTCTCTACAAATGGTGATACTCACCTTGGTGGTGATGATTTCGACCAAGTAATCATCGATTGGTTGGTTAATGGCTTTAAGTCTGAAGAGGGTGTTGACCTCACAAAGGATCCAATGGCTATGCAACGTCTGAAGGAGGCTGCTGAGAAGGCCAAGATTGAGTTGTCAAGTTCTTCTTCTACTGAGATTAACTTGCCTTACATCACTGCAGAAGGTGGCGTTCCAAAGCACTTGGTAAAGACTTTGACTCGTTCACAGTTCGAGCAGTTGGCACACAACCTCATCCAGGCTTGTCTCGTTCCTTGCCAGAATGCAATTCGCGACGCTAAGTTGCAGACATCAGATATCGATGAGGTTATCCTCGTAGGTGGTTCAAGCCGTATTCCTGCAGTGCAGACATTGGTTAAGAACTACTTCGGTAAGGAGCCTTCAAAGGGTGTTAACCCAGACGAGGTGGTTGCTGTTGGTGCAGCTATTCAGGGTGCTATCCTTAATAAGGAGAGCGGTGTAGGCGACATCGTATTGCTCGACGTAACTCCATTGACCCTCGGTATCGAAACTATGGGTGGTGTGATGACAAAGCTTATCGATGCTAACTCTACTATCCCTTGCAAGAAGAGCGAGGTGTTCTCTACCGCAGCCGATAACCAGACAGAGGTTACTATCCACGTTCTGCAGGGTGAGCGTCCAATGGCAGCACAGAACAAGTCTATCGGTCAGTTTAACTTGACAGGTATTGCTCCAGCTCGCCGTGGTGTTCCACAGATTGAGGTAACATTCGATATCGATGCTAACGGTATCCTTAACGTATCTGCTAAGGATAAGGCAACAGGTAAGGAGCAGAGCATCCGCATCGAGGCTTCAAGCGGTTTGAGCGAGGATGAAATCAACCGTATGAAGGCTGAGGCTGAGCAGAACGCAGCAGCCGACAAGGCAGAGCGTGAGAAGATTGACAAGCTGAACCAGGCTGACTCAATGATCTTCACCACCGAGAACTTCTTGAAGGACAACGGTGATAAGATTCCAGCTGATCAGAAGTCAGGTATCGAGTCAGCTCTCCAGCAACTCCGTGACGCTCACAAGTCAGCTGACGTTGCAGCCATCGATACAGCTATCAACAACCTCAACACCGTTATGCAGGCAGCATCACAGCAGATGTACAGCCAAGCAGGCGGTCAGCAGGCAGGTCCTCAGCCAGGTGCAGATGCTGGTCAGCAGGAGCAGCCAAAGCAGGATGACACCATCCAAGATGCAGACTTTGAGGAGGTGAAGTAAAAGTGCTAATAAACGCTAATCAAAAATAAGTAAATCCCAGTAACATAATAAGTTGCTGGGATTTTTATTTCTTAATAATAATTAAATCTTATCGTTTTTAATCGTTTTTGTGCTTATATTTGTACCATATTTGTGCCGCGACTTAATGGGAGATAAAGTGCGACTTAATTTAAAAGATAAATTGATAATCAAATAGATACAAATAATATGGCGAGTGCAAAATTTCAAATAGAGCGGAAATGCGAAATTTGTGGTAAATCTTTTATTGCAAAGACGCTAACCTCCAAATACTGCTCTAAGAACTGTTCTCAAGCAGCATATAAGCAAAGGAAAAAGGAAGAACAGTTGGATGCATTGAAAAGAGAAAAGGCAGCGAGAGTTCCGAAGAACCAGCCCTATCTCTCAATAGCTGATGCAACTGCATTATTTGATATTGGACGAGATTCCCTTTATCGCTTAATCAGGAATAAACAAGTCCGTTATTATAACCTCGGACTAAGGATGATACGTATTTGCAAAGCTGATTTACAAGAACGCTTTAATCTACGTCCTTACGATGAAAGAAGGAAAGAGAAAAAATCGGAAGTTAAGACTTATCGGCTTGAGCCAGAAGATTGCTATACGATAGGAGAAATAGCCAAGAAGTTTGGTATCCATGATAGTACTGTATACCTGCATATTCGCAAATATTCTATTCCCACAAGGCAGATTGGTAATTACGTCTATGCCCCGAAATCAGAGATAGACACTTTGTATAAACACTAACCCACGACATACGATGAGAAAAGAACTTGATAATACAAAGGCAACAGTACGATTGCGAAAGAGTGCCTATCGAAAAGAATGGTACCTGTATATAGAAAGCTATCCTGTGAGGGTAGCTGGCAAAGATTCTCCACAGAGAGTTCGAGAGTATCTAAACCGCACTATTACAACTCCTATTTGGGATAAAAGCAGAACTGCTCGTACAACAGAAGCAACCCAAACATTCAAACCTAAACGAGATTTGAATGGAATTATCTTGTGCAAAAGTGAGATAGATCAAGAGGCCTGTATTTATGCAGATAGTGTTAGAAAACTAAGGCAGCGTGAATATGATAATGCAAGTTTGTATAGTGACACAGAAACAGCACAAGCAGAACAGAAAGAACGATTGCAACAAAATTTCATCAAATACTTTGATAAAGTGGCAGACAAGCGACACCGTAATAGTTCCCTTTCAATTCAAACAAACTGGGAACGAGTACATGTTTTGTTGAAAATGTTTGCTGGAGACACGCTACTCTTTTCACAGATAGATAATAGATTGGCAGAAGATTTCAAGTTTTTCTTGTTATCCGCTCCTTGTGGTGGAAGTAAAAAAGGGACAATATCACGAAACACAGCTTCCACGTATTTTTCTATTTTTAAGGCTGCACTCAAACAAGCATTCATAGACGGATATTTGACTATAGATTTATCTGCAAAAATCAAAGGCATACAGGAACAAGAATCCCGAAGGGAATACTTAACTCTTGATGAACTGAATAAGTTAGCTAATACCCCTTGTGAACGTGATGTACTTAAACGTGCAGCACTATTCTCAGCTCTGACAGGACTAAGACATTGCGATATTCAAAAACTAAAATGGGATGAAATAGCCATAGAAGGAAACCAAGCTAAACTTCTCTTTACTCAGAAAAAGACAAAAGGGGTAGAGTATATGCCTATCTCGGAACAGGCGTTTAAGCTTTGCGGAGAGCCAAGACAACCAGAACAACTTGTTTTTGAAGGGTTACCAAATCCTTCTTGGATTTCTCGTCCATTAAGGGCATGGATTGAAAAAGCTGGTATTCAGAAACACCTCAGCTTTCATTGTTTTCGTCACACATTTGCTACCCTTCAACTTGCAAACGGCACAGACATCTATACTGTAAGCAAAATGCTTGGGCATACAAATGTCAAAACAACTCAAGTATATGCAAAGGTTGTCGATGAAAAGAAAAATAAAGCAGCCAATGCTATTCAAATAGATATTGAAAATGATAAAACTGAATTCGACAACATAATATGAATACCAAATATTTTGAACATATTGTAGTATATCTATCCGTTCTTGTTGTTTGTGTCATCATTGCGTTGTTTGCAAGAGTGGTTGCCTTACGTTTAGGGGTTGATGAATTTACTGCACAAATAGTCTTTTGGAGTGTTGTTGCCATAGGCATCATCATTTATTCTATATTGTCTATTTTGGTTGAGGGACTATTTACGGCATTAGTCAAGTTTTTCTTTCCAAAGAAACAAGAAGAGAAAACAAATGATAAAGCATCCGACGCTGGGGCTGAACAAGTAGTAGACGGTGTTGGCAGCCCATCTTCCGCACAACAGCAACAATCAATGGACTTTGACTCAATTCGGCAACAGCAACAAAAGTTAATGGACCAGAAAGTACAAGATAAACGTGCTATAGCTATTAAATATACTCAACAGCAATTCGCACCTTATGTTTCAGATAAAGATTTGCTCAAGCTTTGTGAATATATAGAGTTGTACTCCGCTAAGCTTCCCTTATCACACGTTGAACCAATTAATATTAAAGGTTTAGTTGCCTTAGACCTGTTTCATTTTGGTTGGAATATATGGAACCATTTTAGAGTTGGCAAACAAGATGAAATTTCGCAGTTCCTTAAGCAGGTTTTTGCCATCACATTCAAAGATGTGGAAGTTGGAAGCATAAAAAGTCACCTCCGTGATGATGAGAAGAAAGGCACTATACCTATTGTACAAAGCCTTTCAGACCACCAAATAACAGAATAACACACAAACCTATTGTGTTTTTATAGTGTTTCTTCTGTGTCTTAGGACACAGAGGAAACACTTTTTTCATTTGCACCGTAAAAATCAATAACAAGTATTATGGTACAAAATGAAATCACTTTTGAAAACTTGCCAAAGGCAGTTGCTCACTTAGTCAGCGAAGTTGCTGAAATCAAGAATTTAGTATGTAAAGGACAAAAACCTATTGTCCCTCCCAAACGTATTCCTATTGGAATAGATGATGCGTGTAAACTAATAGGGAAAGCCAAGCCAACAGTTTACACCTTAGTACGAAAACGCTTACTACCTTGTTATAAGAATGGTAAGCATCTCTATTTTTTTGAAGATGAGTTGTTGGCATGGATTGAAGGAGGTAAGAAAAAGACTGTTGCCGAAATCAACGAGGAGGCAAAAACTTTTATCTCTGAGAAACATTCTGATTCTTCCCTTTTATAAATATATGTATTATGGAAAAGGAAAGAGCTGAAGGGCGAGCCAAGCAATCTAAGAATGAACGCATAGAGCAATTCTTGAAAGAGCATTATGCTTTTCGTTTTAATACAGTTAAAAGTAGAACAGAGTTTCGAGAACAAGATTCTAATACTTCATTCCGTCCTCTTACTAAATATGATATTAACTCTATGCGTCGGCTGGTAGATGGGATTTTGGGAATATATACTCCAGCTGATAATATTCGAGCAATATTGGAGAGCGACTTTTGCAATAAAGTTAACCCGATTCGTGAGTATTTGTTGAATCTTCCAAAACCTAAAGGTGAAGATGAATCTGAAATTATAAGGTTGGCAAATTGTGTTGTGGTGAGAAATCCTGATAAGTGGAAACACTACTTTGTAAAATGGTTGGTTGCTGTCGTAGCCAATGCTATGGATGATTTACAGTGTCGTAATCATACATGTTTAGTTCTTACAGGTGAACAAGGAAAATTCAAAACAACTTTCCTTGATTTACTCTGTCCAGAAGAACTGAAGAGTTATCTTTTCACAGGAAAGATTGACCCACAAGGAAAAGATGTACAAACACTGATTGCAGAATATCTTTTTATCAATATTGACGACCAGCTAAAGGCACTCAATAAGAGAGATGAAAATGAATTGAAGAATCTGATAACGACACCAAGAGTAAAATATCGTAGACCATACGACACTTACATAGAAGAGTATCCTCACTTAGCAAGCTTTATGGCATCTGTTAATGGTAATGATTTTCTGACGGATCCGACAGGCAGTCGTCGCTTTCTGCCTTTTGAGGTTGAGCACATTGATATTGATGCTGCTAAAGAGGTTAATATCAACAAGGTGTACTCCGAAGCAGTTGAATTGTGGAGAGTTGATTATCATTACTGGTTCAATGAAGAGGAAATAGCCGAACTACATCAAGAGAGCGAAGGGTTTCAAGTGCAGACTGTTGAGTATGAAATGCTTCTTAAAGGTATGGAAAAACCAGCTGTAACCGAAGAAAGTTATATGACCACTTCTGAAATCCTAAACTATTTGCGTGGATATACAACGCTTAACCTAAGTGAAAGGAGAATGGGAGAAGCCCTGAAAAAGGCTGGTTTCTTGCGGAAATCCAAAAGAATAGGTGGCAATCCAATGTATGTCTACCATATACGCAAGATTGTTCCAAATCCCTTTATCCAAAGTTACAATACAAATTATTAATACTACCTTACTACAAAGAGAGATAAAGCATTGAAAGGGAAAAGGTTAGACCGTAGTAAACTATTAGATAGGGTGTTACTACCTCATTACTACCAGCCTACCATATACACATGCAATGATTACTACAAAGATAGTTAGTACTACATATTTTTCTTTCATTGTCAATGACTTACAAAACAATAACATTGTAGTAAGTAAAAGGTTTAAAAGTTACAAGTATGACAATAGATGAAATTAAAGCAATATCAATTAAAGATTACTTAGGTAGTATGTCTATATATCCAACAAAGAATTATAGCTATTACGGGATGTATAAAAGTCCATTCCGAAATGAACACACTCCAAGTTTCAAAGTTGATTATAACCAAAATCTATGGTACGACTTTGCACTTGATGAAGGTGGGAGTATAATAGACTTGGTGATGAAGTTACATAATTGCAATTTAATACAAGCTATAGAGTTGTTTAATGGCAAACAAAATATCCTGCAAAAATTCTCCATAGTAAATAGCAAAACAAATTCTCCAAGTCAATCACATATAGAGGTTGTCGGCTCTACCAACTTATGTCATCCAAATCTCATAGAATATTTCACACATAGAGGAATCAATCTGAACATTGCGAAAAAATATTGTAGGGAAATCCATTATAGAATTGGTGATAGGAGTTTTTACGCAATAGGCTTTCCAAACAATTCTTATGGGTATGTGTTGCGCAATCCATACTTCAAAGGGTGTTTGCCACCTTCCGATGTGTCGTATGTTCCCAATCCTTCAGAACAAATCAATCTATTTGAAGGTTTTATGGATTATCTTAGTCTGCTTACGATGAGTCCAGATGAAGAGAAGAAAGCTACACTGATACTGAACTCGATTAATAATATCAAAAAGTCAAGATTTTTTCTTTCAAAGCACAAGCTCATCTGTTCATATTTAGATAATGATGAAGGAGGAAAGCGAACTTTAGAACAACTTAAAAGAGATGGTTTTACTGTCCAAGACTGCTCTTCCGTATTCCAGAATTATAAAGACCTAAATGAGTATTTATGTGCTGAATTCAAGCATTCAGAGAAAACAGAAAACAAGAAAATCAAAGGGATTAAGCTATGATTGTAGGATTTGCTTTGCGTAATCTGTTTTTCGGGGAGCAAGTTTATGTTTTGGGCATACCAAAACCACTTGCTCCACCTCCTGACAGTCGTTGCAGAGGATTATCCCGCTGGTCTCCATCAAATCAAATTAAAGAAACAAGTATGATAAAAACAGAATATAAAAAAGGTGGTCGTCCAACCAAGGGCGTAGCCGAAAAGAAGAAATACCGTATCACGGTGAAACTGAATACGCAGGATTACTATACGCTCAAAGGCAAAGCCAAAAGCGCAGAAGTAACCATGAGTGAGTTTGTAAGAAAGATTCTTGATAAAGGAAATGTCATTGAACGACTGACCGTAGAGCAAGCAGACTTCATCCGCAAGCTGTGTGGAATGGCAAATAACCTCAATCAATTGGCACATCGTGCCAATGCGGATGGGTTTCATGCCGTTGCTCCTTTCCACAAAATCATCATTGGCAAGATTGACGAAATTCTAAATCTGATACGAAAATGATTGCCAAGATAATGAAAGGTTCAGGCTTCAAGGGTGTTATTAATTACATCCTTGACCCGAAGAAAGGAACGGAGCTCATTGATAGTTCCGGAGTGAGAACGGAGAGCATCAACCATATTGTCCAAAGTTTCATCGACCAGACTGAACTGAGTCCACGAGTAAGCAAGGTTGTGGGGCATATCTCCCTGAGTTTCTCGGCACAGGATTTTTCCAAGCTCAGTAATGAATGGATGGCGCAGATCGCTCGTGAATACATGGAGAAGATGGGAATAAAAGATACGCAGTACATTATCGGTCGCCATTTCGATAAGGAGCACCCTCATGTGCATATGGCTTTCAATCGGATAGATAATAACGGCAAAACTATTTCTGACCGTAACGACCGATTCAGAAGTGAGAAGATTTGTAAGGAACTGACCGCCAAATACGGTTTATACTTCGCTGGTGGTAAGGAAAAAGTCAAAGAACATCGACTGAAAGAACCTGACAAGACCAAGTATGAAATCTATCAGGCGTTGAAAGCAGAGATTGCTCAGTGCAGGAATTGGAAAGACCTTCTTGCTCACTTGAAAAAGCAAGATATTGATGTCCGTTTCAAGTACAAAGGCAACTCACAGGAAGTTCAAGGTATTATCTTTGAAAAGAATGGCTATCATTTCAATGGCTCTAAAGTGGATAGGGGTTTCAGTTATTCCAAGATAGACTTTGCCCTGCAACAGAAAAACAGGGAACAAGAACAGCAGACACAAGGAATGATAAACCTCATATCCAATGTTGCAAATGTTACGAGCGAAATTACCAACAACCTCATAGAAGGAGGATTGGATTTGTTTCAAACTCATGGTACTATCCCTGCGGAGGTTTACAACACACTCGACAAAAAGAAGAAAAAGAAAAAACGTAAAATACATTTATAACTATGGCAGATAATAATACATTTGTCCTCTTTGAGGAAATCAAAAACAAGCTGGAGACAATTTACAAGGAACTAAAAGTGTTGAAAGAAAAAGAGAACTGTCCGGTCTCTCCTCATGTTTCCTCCACACCTGTACAACGTGACGAACAGCAGGAACAGGAATTGCTCAATCAGTATGAACAGCGAACAAAAGAAGTGATTAACAAGTATATTGGTGTGCAAGTGCGCATCAAGGACGAGGAGGCTAAATCCATGGACAAATTGGTGGCAAGCGTCTTGACCATGTTGCACGAATGGCAGGAGAATAAAGAGCATCCAATACCGCAGGAACATATTCACAGGCACAGTTTTGACCTCAAGTCCTCGAAAGTCTTTACTTATATGGTAGCAGTATCTGTCCTTTGTTTTGTTTCTTTGGTTGGCAATTACTTCTTGTGGCAAAGTAGACAGCAATACAAGGATGATGCCTTGAAATTCCGCATCATCAGAGTTTGGAGAGGATGTAGTCCAAAGGAAATCCTATGGCTTAACGATGTATTTGACATTCATCGCAATGAAAAGATTATCAAACTAATCAAGGAAAAAGCCGATGATTACGACATGGAATTAAAACAAAAGGCGGATAGTTTGATGCAGAATAACCTGCATAATAAGAAAAACAAATAGTGTTGAACACATAAACTTTAATAAGACCTTAATTCCGCAGCATTATTCCTTGTGATATAATTTTATACATTGAGATGACTTTTTGGAGCTTTATACATTGATGCGAGTTTTTTTTGGGGGGCTTGCATAGGCGTAAAATCCCCCACCCAAACCAATGGGGAATGTGAGAGCTACAAAGACATGCTGTCCTCCTGATGGAATTTCACATTGGTGTTTCCGTCACGATTCTCACCTCCGACTATGATTCCCCCAATGGAAGCCCAGCCTGGGAAACAACCATGATCCTGCTTGTAAGAATACTTTGCATCGAACTTGTGGGCTGGAATAAACTGATGGTCAAAGTCTAAGTCAACATAACTGCCCACCTTTATAAGCCCCGTTCTTCGTATCATTCGTAAAAGTAAGATGTTTAGCTTCTCTGCCGTGTTGAAACTGTAAGACCTGCCTGAGGTTTCGCTCTTGTAGATAATGTTCTCTTCGGCAAGCTCCTTCAGTCCGCGTCCCCACTGTGTCGGCACTGGGTAACAGCGTATCAGGTCTCTGTCTGAACTGCCCTATAAGCGCATTGATATCCTCAAGACATTCTCCACCGCAAAGATAACTGAAGAAGAGAGCCGAAAATACTTCCATAACAGAATGCTTTGCCGCTGCATCCGCATCTGCCCAATACAGATTCAGTAAGTTTTTCAAAGCCCAACTTTGAGAAAACGTCCATAATGTGATAAATTCCACCGAAAGAAGTGATATTCTCGTTTTTTAATTGCTACCTTTGCCATGTCAGTTTTTTGCTTACTTGTTATGTTTGCAGCACCAAGATAGGTGAAATTTCTGACATATCCAAGTATTTTGAGAACTTTGTTTCTCAGACACTTGGAGTTCTCACAAGAATTTATGCTGCGGAATTAAGGTCAAATAAAAAAATGTCAATGAAAACATCTGAATTTGGTAACACTGTTCTAAGCGACCAAGAAACTCTTAAAATGCTTCAAGGTTTTTGTTATGAAGCTTTAAGATTCTTCAAGGTTTCTGTAGAGAAATTTCCCAAGTTTGCAGTAGGCGTTGCTATGCAAGCAGACGGCAAGGCTGATCCCCTGATAATAGACTATACGCACTCAAAGGTGTTGGTTTGTATTCCAGTGTTCAGAATATTGTTTTCAGGAGCGATAGGCAATGATGCACCATCAATGTACCGTTTAATGGGCTATCAGTTAGCTCGTTTTTGGTATAGATTTACAACTGTCGGTGATGAAGGTGCATTTAACAGCATGGACAAAGATAGTATTGTATTTGCCCATTCATTGATGATATTAAAAGGCTGTCGGATTAATCCTTTAACACCAGTCTCTGAAGTTTTAAAAATGCTTAAGTCGGAGTTTAAAATAGAGTGTGAACTCGTTACTGGTATTGACACACATGCAAAGGTAAAGCTAGGCGTTATACGGCCGACAAAATCAGAGCATGTGAGAATTGCTAAGCACTGGGAGAAACTTCATGAAGAAAATATCAATCGTTCATTAATATCCATAGTAGAAGGTGACCTTGGTAGCAAGTCGAATCCTTTTGGAAATGTTGATGAAGCAGCAGCTTACATAGCAAAGATAGAACAAGAGTGCTTATCAACGGACCAATTCCGTCAAGAGATTGCAAGAGAAGAATATTTCTATGATGGACAAATTTTTCGTATACCATGGGCTTCGGCGAATGTCTCTTACTACCCCATTGAGGGGGCTTCAGATAACTGTTTTGTGGTTAATCAACTCTCTACACACAACAAGTTCGTCTTAAAGCCTTCGTTGGCTAATCACAAATTTCTTTATCGTGGGCAGTCAAGGTTCTTTTCGCCTTGCAAGCCAAGTCTTTTTCGGGAGAATAAAGACTATTTCGTAGATGATATAATACAGATTAAAGAGTTTCAATGCCTTCTCAAGACGCATCCATTAGTTCAACTATTTGAAAGGGGGTTTGAGTTGTTACACGATACCTTTTATTTCAAGATTAATTATGATGGTTTGAGCCAGCACTATTATAACAATACTCCTTGGCTTGATCTTACAAGCGACATGGAGGTGGCTAAGTTCTTTGCGGTTACCACCTTCAATATGAAGTTGGATTGTTATGAAAAATATACGGGTAATGAATTAGGAGTACTATATTACTTTGATTTGAAAGCAGACTCCTTTCAATACAATGATAAGCGTAACTATATTGTTAATAATATAGGAAAGCAACCTTTTATGCGTAGTGGAAATCAATCAGGTTTTCTAATTAATATAGCTAAAGATGAGGATTTTAATAATTATCCAGAAGTGCGATACGTTTTTTTCCGTCATAATCCAATTATAACAGATAGAATCTTTGCACAATTCGATAATGGTGATAGGATTATGCCAGAAGAAATCCTTCGTTCTCACTGGCATCGTAGAATGAATGATGAGAAGATAAAAAAGCTGATTTCAACAGAGGCATTAAAACTCAACTATAAGGATAATCCTCATGAATCTCATAACAAAATAATAAAAGCATTACAGAATAAAGGGTTCAAAATAAAAAAATATCAGCCTTCATTTACAAAAGAGGAATTGGAACAGTACTATGCAACATCGTTGAAGTTCTGGCGTGATTTTTGTTCCAATATTCACTTTTATAGTCCAGAAGGTGCATTGATGAAAGAGCATCTTATAAACTTACCAAATGATCCGCGATATAAGTGGGCATTTATAAAATAATAATTCTTTCACTAGTGTCCACGAAAAATATTTAACACTTCAATTCCGCAGCATTATTCCTTGTGAGGTATTTTTATATATTGAAGTGACATTTTTGGGATTTATCCATTGATATGGGGATTTTCCGGGGTTCTTGGTTCTTGCATAATCATGAAATCCCCCACCCAAACCAATGGGGAAGTATGATAACCACAAAGAAATGATGTTTACTCAATGAAGACCGTAGAGTAGTAGGTCTTATTTGTATATAGGTCCAGAACGTTCTGCCTTCCGGTGCGCACCCATTTTGCCGGCACGCTGACACAATGCAGGATAAAGGCTTTCAGCCTGCTTGTCTTTTTCAATGGCTCGACCTTATCGCTGATATGACGGACGAGATAGAGATAGAAGTTCTTCAGCATGGCGGTAACCATCATGAAAACCATATTCTCAGCCATAAAGGAAAAGGGCAGATGCGACCATCCGAAGTCATTGTTTAGTCCGCGCCCCACAGTGTCGGCACCGGGTAATAGCGTGTCAGGTCTCTGCCTGAACTGTCCTGTAAGCGCATTGATGTCCTCAAGGCAATCCCCTCCACAAAGGTAACTGAAGAAAAGAGAGCCAAAAATACTTCCATAACAGAATGCTTTGCCGCTACTTCCACGTTTGCCCAATACAGATTCGGTAAGTTTTTCAAAGCCCAACTTTGAGAAAACGTCCATAATATGATAAATTCCACCGAAAGAAGTGATATTCTCGTTTTTAGTTGCTACCTTTGTCATGTCAGATATTTTATTTGTTTTTTTTGTTGGTAGCACTAAGATAGGTGAAATTACTGACATATCCAAGTGTTTTGAGAACTTTGTTTCCCAGGCACTTGGAGTTCTCACAAGAATTTATGCTGCGGAATTAAGGTAAGAGGGAAAAAATCCCCTCTTATTAAGTATTTTATACAAGAATATTTACTATATTTGCAAACTATCAGATGATATTTATGGAAAGTCCAACTAATAGAATTAAAGAGGTGCTTATCGAGAAAGGGATTAAGCAAACATGGCTTGCAGAGAAACTCGGTAAGAGTTTCACTATCGTAAACTCCTACGTTTGCAATCGTCGACAGCCAAGCCTAGAATTGCTATTCCAGATAGCAGAGATCTTGCAGGTTAATCCAAAGGAATTGATTAACACCCCAGATGAGTAACTTTATTATGGTAGAGCATAAAAAATCTATTCGTTTTTTCAACGACCGTGAAGTTAGGGCGGTGTGGGACGAGGAACACAGTAAGTGGTGGTTCTCTGTGCTGGACATCATTGCTGCGATTAACGAGCAAGATGATTACCAAAAGACGAGAAACTATTGGAAGTATCTCAAAACCAAACTAAGAAAAGAAAATAGTCAGTTGGTTAGTAGCACTAACCAACTGAAGCTAAAAGCCTCTGACGGGAAGTCTTATAAGACAGATACATTTGATGCAGAGGGTGTAACCCTTTTGGCAAAGCATATCAACAATACCAAGGCAACAAGCTTTCTTGACTGGTTCCTCTATAGTGATAACACTATTGACGGACAGAGCAAGAAAAAGGCTTATCAGCTTTTTGAAAGTGGTATCTTAAAGACTGTAGACCCAGGTACAATCAAATGTTTACAACAAATACACGCTTATCTCTTTGGAGGATTATACGATTTTGCAGGACAAATCCGCACGAAGAATATATCCAAAGGAGGTTTTACCTTTGCTAATTGTATGCACTTCCCTGAAACTCTGCAAACAATAGAACGAATGCCCGAAACAACCTTTAATGAGATTATGGATAAGTATGTAGAGATGAACGTAGCCCATCCTTTTATGGAGGGTAATGGTCGCAGCACTCGCATTTGGCTCGACCTCATGCTGAAACGTTCTCTCAAACGATGTGTGGATTGGAGCCAAATAGACAAAAACGAATATTTGTCTGCAATGCGTGAAAGTGTAGCAGATAGCACGTTCATCAAGACTTTGGTAAAGCCAGCACTCACTACAAAGATTGATGACAGAGAAATGTTTATGAAAGGTATTGATTATTCATACTATTACGAGCAGAATGATTAAAAGTTAAAACAATGTTCTATAGCATTATACAACGAAAAAGGAATGAATGGTTAAGTCGTATAGATTGCCCTGTCAAGTCTTTGCTTTCATACATTGAAGGTAAAGGAATGATGCGTGATGCACAAATAGAGGCTATAAAGACTTACTTGTTCTTGAAGATCGAATGTGGCAATAAACCTTTGTGGAGGCTTTTCACAGAGGGAGATTTCTTGTCCCTCAATCTTGACAATATGAGTCTTACCTCTAAAGCAAGGCTTGTTCTGGAAACAAATAAAGCAGCAGCTTCACTTTATGAATATGCTTGTCAGAGTGACGAACAAGGGAATGTTTCAGCACCAGCATTAAAGAAATACATTGAAGATAATCCCGATACAATTGATTATGTAGCAGTTTTTAAGAAGTTTTTTTATGATGTAGCCTATCCTGACTATATTTTTAGTTTACCAATGGGAGCTGGTAAGACATATTTGATGGCTGCGTTTATCTATCTCGACTTGTATTTTTCATTAAATGAGCCAGATAATCCCTCATTTGCACATAACTTTATGATCTTGGCTCCATCAGGCTTGAAATCTTCTATTATTCCCAGTATAAAGAATATACAAGACTTTGACCCTACGTGGATTCTTCCAAACCCTACGGCGTCTCAAATAAAGAATGAGATTCAGTTTGAGGTACTTGATGCGCAGAAGACTGCACAAAAAAGCAATCTTGTTAAGAACCCCAATGCACAAAAGATAAATAGTCATTTGACGTTAAATGAAGTTCGTGGCCTGGTGGCAGTGACCAATGCCGAGAAAGTAATTCTTGACAAATTAGATAAAGATAAAAGCCCATCACTTCTTAGTGATAAGGAAAAGAAAGAGTTTGAGATATCTAATGAGCTTCGTTCTATTGTAGGAAAGATTCCCCATCTTTCTATTTTCATTGACGAGGTGCACCATGCTTCAGACGGAGACATAAAGCTTCGTCAAGTTGTTAATAAATGGACAGAAACAGAAACCTTTAATTCTGTTTTAGGTTTCTCGGGTACTCCTTATCTTTCCACTGCCGAGTCGGTGAAGGTGGGATTAGACTTATCATTGAAAAACAAGAACCTTTCAAATGTTGTTTATTATTATCCGCTGATAGAAGGTGTGGGTAATTTCTTGAAGTCTCCAACAATAAAAGTGACAGATGGTGGTTATGAAACGATTATTCGCAAAGGCGTGACAGAGTTTCTTGATACCTATGGTAATTTAGTTTATTCTAATGGTACATGTGCAAAACTGGCCATCTATTGTGGACGTATAGACAATTTGGAGGAGAATATCTATCCCATCGTTGCTGAGCTTATCAGTAAGTTCGGCTTGAATCCTGCTGATGCTATTCTTAAATATCATGGTGGGAATAAGGAGTATTCCGTACCTGAGAATGCTGCTGTTGAGTTTGCTTCATTAGACACTAATCTCTCAAAGGTTAAGATAGTGTTGTTAGCGCAAATAGGTAAAGAGGGTTGGGACTGCAAGAGTCTAACCAGTGTTATCTTGCCTCAAAAAGGTGCATGCCCACAGAATATGGTTTTACAGACTTCTTGTCGTTGCTTACGTCAGGTTGTAAAGAATAATAAGGAAACAGCTTTGATTTGGCTTAATGAGGATAACGCTAAGACACTGAATAGGGAATTAGACAAGCAACAAAACACGTCTATTGAAGAGCTTAACAAAGGAGGAAATGCCAAACGGTACACCTTGCAACGTTTCTCTCGAATGGAGAAATTGCGTGTGCCTCCAATTGACTTCTTCCAACTGAAGGTGTCTTACTTGACATTAGTGTTAGAGGATGAGTTGAATACTGCAAAAGAACTGCAAAGAGAGGATTTTTATTCCACCAGTGGCTTACAACTAATCCAACAACAGAATCTGAAAGGAGAGATAGAAGATAAATCAACAGAACTGTTGCAGGATGATGAAAGTGACAAGGCTATTACATTTAATAGCTGGCTACATCTTATTTGTAAAGAGAGTTTTCGCACTTTGCATATCGCTCAATTGAAGACGTACACCACGGGGCTGCAAGCTATTTTTGATACTATCACGGATATTCGTGAGGGTGTACGCTACCTTAAAGGAGAGTATAATCAGAAGCAGGTACGTGCGAATGTGCGTAAAGCCTTTGTGCCTCATCGTTCTATTGATGTGAAAGAGGAAGTGATACCAGAGACAGCTGAACTGCTTCAGATTAAGAACTTCAAATCAGCAATAGAAGTGAATGATACTTCTAAATATTTCCCAAACCAAGAGCAAGTATTAAAGATAATTGATGCTGATAAAGGGAATAGACGTCTAAAGGTCGCAATACAAACAACCATTGATACGCTTAAAACATTAGGCAATCAAGAGCAGACTATACAAGCATTATTGGATAGCCCCGATAGCTACGAGCCAACGGATAGTAGCATCAATGACAAGACTTATCATTATCTACCTTATAGGTTCGACAGTAGTTTTGAGATTGGTTATTTTTCAGACTCTCTCCAAGCTATCATACGTGATAAGCAACTCGAGTTCTATTTCAATGGTGATGATAACCTGACCGATTTCAAAATACGTTGCTATAAGAAGTCTGGTAAGAACTGGAGTCTGCTCGGCAATTACACACCCGATTTCTTAGTGATTAGCAGAGAGGAACATGGGGCAATCAAACAAATACTTATTATTGAGACGAAAGGCGAAGGCTTCGCTGCCAAGTTTGCAGAACGTAGACAGTTTATGGAAGAAGAGTTTGTGAAACTCAATAACGAGCGTTTCGGTTACAATCGATTCAGTTTCTTGTATATTGAAGACACGATGACACCTGCCGAGCAAGATAAAAAGACCATTACAGCAATCAATCAATTTTTCAAATAAAAGAACTCATTATGGCAATCAAATATATTTCTTACGATCCCAATGTCCTCGAAGGACAAGCTATACTCGATAACTTTGTGCGCACGCAGCGTATTCTTCGCTATCGTGATAACAATAAGGTGTACGAACGCATTCAGCGTGGCATGCCGCTCTACGAAGTAGAAAGCCAAGAAGTGGTGGGCAAGAATCCTAATCATAACCTCGTACTTCGTGGCGAATGTCTTTCTGCTTGTGCTTATCTTAAAGAGAAAGGCCTGAAAGTAGACCTTGTTTATATCGATCCTCCTTTTGCAAGTGGTGCTGATTATGCTAAGAAAGTTTATATACGTCGCAACCCAAAAGTGGCAGAGGCTATTAAGCGAGCAGAGACAGAGATTGATAGCGAAGAGTTGCGCAACTTTGAAGAAAAGATGTATGGCGATGTATGGGACAAAGAACGCTATCTGAATTGGATGTATGAGAACCTTATGGCTATCAAAGCCGTTATGAGTGACACGGCTTCTATCTATGTGCATTTGGATTGGCACATAGGACACTATGTAAAAATTCTTATGGACGAAATATTTGGAGAAGATAAGTTTAGGAACGAGATTATTTGGCATTATTCTGATGGTACTGCTCCTGTAGGGGCTTTTAAAAGGAAAACGGATTCCATCTATTTTTATTCTAAAACAGATTGCAATATATTTAATGAGATTCGTGTACCATCTCTTAATCCACAGAGATATACGAAAATAGATGAGAATGGCGATAGGTATTTTGAAGATGGGCATCATGGAACTACTAAAAGATTTTATCTAAAAGAAGGGATAATTGCAGATAATGTTTGGAGTTATATTACTAATGATGCGTTTAGACAACTAAATTCTCAATCTGCACTTAGGAAAGAATATGACTATGCCACCCAAAAGCCTGAAGCTTTATTGGAACGCATTATCAAAGCCAGCAGTAACGAGGGTATGCTTGTAGCCGACTTTTTTGGTGGCAGTGGCGTAACGGCTACAGTGGCAAGTAAGTTAGGGCGCAAGTTTATTCATTGCGATATTGGCATTAACAGCATTGAGACTACACGCGACCGATTGCGTAAGGCTGGGGCAGAGTTTGAAGTGATGGAGATAGAAGATGGCGTTTCGCTCTATCGCAACCCTGTGCAGACAATGGACAAGCTTAAGAGCTTAATACCTGGACTTCGCAATGAAGATGCACTTGATAAGTTTTGGGAAGGTAGTATTCATGACGCGAAAGATGGTATGCTACCTGTTTATCTTCCAAACTTAATGGATAGTAGTACTCGTTTGCTAGATACGGCACTGATGAATCGAATTTTGAAAGAAGCAATGCCCGACCTGCCTGACGGAACTAAAAAGGTAATTGTATATTATATTGATATCACTGATATAAAGGAAATAAAGCAATTCATTAAAGAGCAGAACGACACGTTGATAGAAGTTGAACTAAGAGACTTGAAGAACGTGCTCGACAACATTGTTGTAGAAGACGATGCCGAGTTCGAGGTGAAGGAAGTCCAGCCAGAAGGTGAGGCTTTCAAAGTGTGGCAAGTGAGCATCAATCGCTTCTTTAGCGATCGTGTGAATAAAAAGATAGAGGAATACAATCTTAAAGGACAACAACAAGCATTGAAGAGCTGTAGAGAATTTAAGCCCATCACGTTGAGCGAAGAAGGACTGGAAACAATAGAGTTCCTAAGCCTTGATTGTAGTTCTGCCAATGCTTCTTCTCCTTGGCACAGCGATTCCGAAATCCTCATTGACCGCCTCGGTTATGTACGTAAGAATGGTATTGATACTAAAACCTTTTGGGATGGTACAATTACTTCAGACAACAAACCTCTCCGCCTCAAGATAAGAAATATCTGTGGGGATGAGACAATATATGAACTTTAAAAAATTATAACACATGTGGTCAGATATAGAAACATCAAAGGATTTACTAGGGTACACAGTCCATGCAGAGTTACTAAAGAAAATTATAATGGAGCCAAGTAATCTACCAGTTACAATTGGACTTTATGGGGATTGGGGATGTGGAAAATCCAGTATGCTCAAAATTTTACAGGAAAAAATAGAAAGAGATGCAGACTCGAAAGAGAACTCTATCGTCATATACTTTGATGGATGGAGTTTTGAAAGTTTTGATGATGCTAAAATGGCTCTTATACAAGGAATTGTCGAGAAACTCGAGAGTAATACTAGTATAAAAGAAGATTGTAGAGCTAAAGTAAAGGAGTTATCAAAAACTGCTAAAGAGAAGATCTTCTCTATGCGTACGCTTTTATGGTCAGTGAAAAATATAGTAGCACCAGCTGCCCTTAGCTATGCAACTGGTGGTCTTGCAATACTACCAAGCCTTATTAATTTTTTTGAATCATATAATAGTGATGATAAGAAGAAAGAACTAGCAAACGCGTTAACAGGAAAAAATGCTGAGACTTTTTTAAAAAAGGCTTTTAATACACACATAAATGTAGACCAATTTTCTGCAGTAAGAGAATTTCGTAAAAGTTTCAGTGATCTTATAAAAGCTACTGGCAAAGATAGAGTCGTGATACTCATTGATGACCTTGACAGATGCTTACCTCAACATATTATAGATAACCTTGAAGCTATTAAATTATTTTTAAATGTAGAAAAGACCGCATTTCTTATCGCAGCAGACCAAGATATTGTATCTAATGCCATTATGAAACAGTATGGTGAGAAAATTGGCATAGAAAAAAGAATAGGAGGCGTGAGAAGTATTGGAGAAGACTATATGGACAAGTTCATCCATATTCCTTATATAATACCAAAATTAAGTGATCAAGAAGTAGAATCCTATGTGACATTATTATTATGCGAGTCTGTACTTTCACCTTCTGATTTCCAAGCAATTCATAATGATTTTCAAAAATATATCATTGAACATAAATTTGAAGGATATGGTTGGAATAATATCAAGGAGATGCCAGGAGTAAAAGAAAATAAAGAATTAGCAGGGATAGTTGCATTTATGGCACACTGTACTACCTCTATAAGTCATTCTCTTTATCGCAATCCGCGACTTATAAAACGATTTCTCAATGCTTTTGAGATTCGTTCACAACTACTCCACCTAAGTGGTAACTTTTCTGAAACAAATAAATATTTGTTATTAAAGCTCATGCTTTTGGAAACAAGTCATTCGATTTTATTTGGACAGTTAAATAGATGGACTATTGAAAACAAAGGCTTTTCTCCTGAGATTAAAGAACTTGAGCAACAGGCAGCGAAAGATCAAATTGATATTGAAAACTATAAGGATTGGAACTTTAAAGATGTAAAAGAGCTGCTAACTATGGAACCATATTTCAGCTCATGTGATTTAAGAGAAATATACTGGGTTTCTCGTGATAAATTAATAGATGGTATGGGAGGCACTACCCTTATTCCAGAGAGAATTAAGAAATTATTGAAAATGATTTACAGTGCAGATACTGATTCTAAAATGAAACAACACTGTGAAGAAGTAAAAGTGCTAAATGGGGCTGATTTAGATAGTTTCTTTGAGATGCTAGATGGTAAAATGTTAACCGATTCTGAAGAAACTACGCCATATATAGTATATTACTATCTGATTGAACTTGAAATCGATGAAGCTTATCATAGATTCATAAAAACCTTTTCCAGAATTGCTGAGAAAGCTCCATTTTCAATATCAAATTATCTAAAGAAATTACTAGATAAGTTCAATAATGACAAAGTGCTACTTGGACTAATTTATAAAAATAATATGCTTACGAGGATTATGTTTCCTAAAGCAATAAAAAAAAACAAATAAATAGAAATTATGGGCACATCACAAAGACATAGTCCTTCTGTTACTGGCCAACCTAATTGGGGAAAATCTTCTGTTAGCTTGACTGCTGCGATTAAAAATTTAGAAAAATTAGAAGAAATAATCCCTGAGAATAATGATGTTCAAAGGTCAGAACAGGCTGAGCAAAAACAGAATCTGTCTCAATCTATGAGGTATACTTATGCCGACAAACAAACTCAAAAAATAAACAACTCTTTTAGTCGAAACGTAAGAAATTCTGTAAAGAGATTAATTAAGGCCTCTGGTGGAAAGAAAAACGTATCTGTAGGTAAGTCTAGGGCACTTGGTCAAGCTGGTATAGCTGTTATAGGGAATTTCATAAATACAGTTTTAGAAATTCAGCAAGACGGGTTAGATGGTTGGCTTAAAAATAAGGGTATTACTCTTGAAGGGAAAAAAAGGGAAGATATTTTCAATATTCTGATAGAAGCATGTTCTGATAAGGTTATTGGTTTAGATGAGACTGCTGCGAATCAGGCAATAACAGAAATGTTTGAGGGATTAAAAGGTATGATGAATGAAACCTTTTCAAATATAGAAGAGGTCCTCCAAAGTATATTGAATGACCAACAATTTCAGGAAATTATCGATAAATTCTTTGGAGTCTATATTTTTGTTCATCTTTCTCAAAACTTCACAGAAAAACTTGAGAAGAAATATGCTCAAGAAAAAGTTGATCAATATATGAAACAAATTAAAGAGCAAATTATTTCAGATATTCAAGAAGGAGTAAATGGTAGTAAAAGTATAAACGTTGACTGGAATGGCGATAAAGGGAAAAAGTTCATCTTGGAAGAGTTTAATAAAATTCTAAATATATTTGATAATGATGAAGATTGAGGTTTTAGATTTTTCTTACAAAGGAAAAGAATCAAAAAAGCAACTTGTAATATCAGTTAGTATCCAGGGAAGCCATACCGTTCAGTCTACGGCTGTAACTCTTGATATCTTTAATATCTCATATTTTGCAAAACGAGTTCCAAAAGTATATTGGGGGCTTTTGCTTTTATCTGCAGAGGTCTATGCTATTGATAGAGCTATATCAAGAAATAAAGACTCAGTAAACGGCTGGTCTAGAGAATTAGATGTAATATTTAAGATTCCAGAATCGAGACTATTTCAATCAAATGCTAATCAGATAAATTCTCTTTTGTCTTTTCTAACAGGCGATTATTGGATATGTCAATTTAAAGATAGTCCAGAAATAGAATGGGTTCATCAAGAGGATTCAGATGAATTTAATAATATTGCTCAAGTAAATCTTTTTTCTGGAGGAATGGATTCTTTGATTGGGGCTATTGATTATATGGAATCTTGTGACAAGCAGTGCCAAATTTATCTTGCCTCACATCATGATAGTATTATGAAAGGTCCCAAAATTGATCAAGAGAGAATTATCACAAAATTTACACAACAATATCCTGATAAATTTATCTATCGGCAGCCTGTAGGTATTACACCAACGATATCAAAAGAACTTACCTGTCGCTCTCGCTCATTGATGTTTCTATCCATTGCTTTTATGGTTGCAGCATATAGGTCGTGTAAAGTAATTGTCCCTGAGAATGGATCTGTTTCACTCAATTATCCTTTATCTGTTTCAAGAAGAGCTGCATGTAGTACACGAACCACCCATCCCTTATTTCTTCAAAGTATAAGAGAATTATTATCAGTTCTTTCACTTCCAATAATAATAGAAAATCCATACGAATTCAGAACAAAAGGAGAGATGGTTGAAAATTGTCTTAATAAAAGCTATTTGCTGGATATTGTAGATAAATGTAATTCATGTGGGAAACGAGGAGGACATCAATTCATGCCTGACAATCCCCATGCTTCGCACTGTGGAAGATGCATGCCTTGTATGTATAGGAAAGCATCTATGGTTAATTGTAATGATTCTACAACTTATGGTATTAAGATGAGTACCCTTTTTCAACAACCTAAGAAAATTAGCAATGATTTCTATGCTATGTTGAACTATTTGAAAAAAGATATTTCAAAAGAAGATATTTCAAAAGAATTAAATATTATGGGACTAAAAAGGGATAATCCTAATTTCGATGATTATGTTAGCCTTGTTGAACGAACAAGATATGAATTAAAAACATTGATCGTAAAAGAAGGTAATAATGCAATTAAACAATATCTTAATCTTAATTAAATGATAATTGATACACATTGTCATTTTGACAAATTTGATAATCCTGAAACCTTTATAGCTGGTGAAGAAAGGAAAGGAAATATAATTATTGGAATGACAAATTTACCTAGTCATTTTGAGATAGGGTATTCTTATCTCAAAGGGTTTAAGCATATCAGATTGGCATTAGGGTTTCACCCTCTGTTAGCTGATGATTCTATTAATGAGCTTTCTCTTTTTGATAAATTAGTTAATCTAACATCTTATATTGGAGAGATTGGATTAGATTTTTCAAGAGAGGGTTATCGGTCAAAGTCAAGCCAATTGGAAGTTTTGTCGCATATCTTAAGTATTTTAAAAGGGAAAAATAAAATTATTAGTGTACATTCGCGGAGAGCGGAAAGGGAACTCCTTGATTTACTTATAAAGTTTGAAATAAAGAATGTAATTTTTCATTGGTATTCAGGACCAGTAGGTTTAGTTCAAGAAATAGCTTCACAGGGATATTATTTTTCAGTAAATGAAGCTATGACAATTTCTGAAAATGGGAAAAAAATACTTAAGTTTATTCCACGAAATAGAATATTAACAGAAACAGATGCACCTTATAACGACAGGTGTAATATTTCTAATGTACTCAGTGCCTTGAAGTGTTCTGAAGATGATATAAAAAATAACTTCTATTCATTAGTTAATAAATTAAATCAATAGTACCTTAAAGGTACAAGGAGACAATATCCAAGTTGTTTTCTAATCGATACTACTCAAATTGAGGAAACATTTTTGTACCATAAGAATGTAATACACTGATAATCAGTATAGGATAAGTTTGAGGAAGTGAAATAAAGAAGATTATAAGTATATTACAACAAAAGAGAGGAATTCTAGTATTCTTCTCTTTTGTTTTATCCAACCTAAACAATGAAAAAAGAGAATATCTTAAAGCAGGTAGTACTGCAAGAGTATGGAGAAAAGAAGCACTCGAAACTTACTAAGAGTCAGTTATCACTTTCACCTGAGCTTTATTCTGAGGTGAAGAGTATGTACAAAGAATTAGGAGGAACACAGGAAGATCCTCCTTTAACTTTTGGTCCATGGGATATCTCAACCCCTGAGTTTATAATAGAATTAGATGAAGAGAATCATTTCAATAGATATAGATTACAGACATTAAACTCTAATATTTATCAGAGCATAAAGGGATTCCCTTTGGAGGCATATAAACAATTTTGTAAACAATATGAGTCTCGTTGCCGTAAATTCGGAGGATATTGGAAATCCGATTCTTCAGAGAATTTGTTTATGAAAAGTAATGATAATGGATGCTTAAATGGAGCTGGGAGTTCAAGATGGAAGCAACGTGCCTTTTATGATTTCCTAAGAGATATTACTGGAGTTATAAGCGGAATTCCTGTTATCCGTTTATCTATTTATCAAACATTTAAGGGTAAGAAGGTCCAAGATATTATAGAGTCTAAAGATAAGACTATGATTTTAGATTTAGTAAGGACGACAGTCGATGAGTGGATGTAGGAATATCCTATGACCCTTGAAGAATACGACCAATTATCCTACGATTACGAACATTGTGCTGGCACTCACTGCGAGAAAGCCAGCCAGTGTTTGCGCCATACATCCTACAGAATGCTCGAAATAAGTACGAAGGAGCATTATATAGTCCTAAATCTGTATGTGGTAATGAGTGCACAGTTTTACTGTTCGTGATAACTATTTCTATAATGAAATGTTTTGGTGAAGAGTCTGTTATCTGTTATCATATCTCTACGCAACATGGGATAATCTAAATCAAAAATATATCGAATATACAGTATTTTAAGTGTTTCATTTTGGCTCTTTGCGATGTAGGAAGTATATTTGTGACGATTTTGTAATAC
>ERZ1674055.10-NODE-10-length-72209-cov-19.942844_pt1 | contig 72209 bp, 57 predicted proteins | sample MGYA00581121_ERZ1674055 | MGnify/ENA primary metagenome ERZ1674055 (study PRJEB41354, sample SAMEA4873334) | human saliva metagenome | biome: human-associated habitat [ENVO:00009003]; feature: mouth environment [ENVO:08000002]; material: saliva material... | reverse complement strand
GGAAAACCTTGTCGGTCAGCCTTGGTATGCCGAAGCCCGCTCCCGCGGTTCTGTCGCCGCGCCGTAAAACCCGCCAGTTCAAGGTGGGCTCCGTGGGTGTTGGCTCTGAATCTCCGATTTCCGTGCAGTCGATGACGACCACGAAGACCCACGACATTGGCGCGACCCTGCAGCAGATTGCGGAGCTGACCGCTGCCGGCTGCGATATCGTGCGTGTGGCCTGCCCGACCGATAAGGACGCCGAGGCCCTGCCCATCATCGCCAAGCAGTCCCGCATCCCGGTGATTGCCGACATCCACTTCCAGCCGAAGTACGTGTACGCCGCTATTCAGGCTGGCTGCGGTGCCGTGCGCGTGAACCCGGGCAACATCCGTAAGTTTGACGACCAGGTCAAGGAAATCGCGCAGATGGCTTCGGACCACGGCACTTCTCTGCGCATCGGCGTGAACGCCGGTTCGCTGGATAAGCGCCTGCTGGAGAAGTACGGCAAGGCCACCCCGGAGGCTCTGGTGGAGTCCGCCGTGTGGGAGGCTTCGCTCTTCGAGGAGCACGGCTTCCACGACTTCAAGATTTCCGTGAAGCACAACGACCCCGTCGTGATGGTGGAGGCGTACCGCCAGCTGGCTGAGCGCGGCGACTGGCCGCTGCACCTGGGCGTGACCGAGGCCGGTCCGGCGTTCCAGGGCACCATTAAGAGCTCGGTTGCGTTCGGTATTCTGCTGTCCGAGGGCATCGGCGACACGATTCGCGTGTCCCTCTCCGCCCCTCCGGTGGAGGAGGTGAAGGTGGGCTCGAAGATTCTGGAGTCGCTGAACCTTCGCCCCCGCAAGCTGGACATCGTGTCCTGCCCCTCCTGCGGTCGTGCGCAGGTGAACGTGTGGGAGCTGGCCGAGAACGTGACCAAGGGCCTGGAGCACATGAAGGTTCCGCTGCGCGTGGCCGTGATGGGTTGCGTGGTGAACGGTCCGGGTGAGGCTCGCGAGGCCGACCTGGGCGTGGCCTCCGGTAACGGTAAGGGCCAGATTTTCGTGAAGGGCGAGGTCATCAAGACCGTGCCCGAGGATCAGATTGTTGAGACTCTGATTGAGGAGGCAACCCGCATCGCCGCCGAGATGGAAGCTTCGGGCGAGTACGTTCCCGAGGGTTCCCCGGCCGTTTCGGTGAGCTAATCGGTTAGCCCCCAACCCCTAAAATTCATGCACGCGAAGGCGTCCTCCACGCGAGGGCGCCTTCGCTGTTTTTCTTCATCCCGGCTGATTTCTTCGTCCCGTGAAAGAAACCAGGTCGCCGAAGGTGCTTTGTCCGGCGGCGACAGCGTATTCTTGGAGTACGCGCTTTTGGGCGCGTGTATCCGCTCACTCTCACCCGTTATCCGTTCATGTTCACTCATTTTTTCTCCCGCTCTCCCTTCCGCCGCAGGCCGCGGCACGCACAGGAGGCCCCTCCCATTCCCGAGCCGCACGACCCCTTGAAACACCAGGTGTTCGTCCTGGACACCCACTGGCGCGACGGCCTGGAGGAGATTCTCTTCGGGGACCCGATTCCGAACCTGTACCCCATCGAGCACTACGCGGCCGTTCCGCTGCCCAAGTCGGCTCCGTGCATCCCCCTGCAGCACTACCAGGGGTTCGTGGGGTGCGCCCGCGGCGACACGCTGTGCTGCGTGGTGCTGCTGGGCTCGAACGTGGTGCCGGTGCGCCTGTGCTGCGCCTACGAGGAGGTTCCCGGAGGCGGTGATTGCGCCGAGGAGGGGAGCATCGGCGCGCTGCACCGTGACGCCCTGGCCCAGCTGTTGCTGCAGGTGGGGGCGCGCACGGACTCGATTTTTGGCGAGAGCGATTACGTGATGCCCCTGTGGGAGCGGATGCAGCAGATGGCGGAGGAGACGGAGAGGCCTTCCTCGAGCGTTCCGCTGCTACACCTGATTCAGCCGAGCCTGAGCGATGTCTACGATCCGCGCACGCGCGTGCTTTCGGAACGGCCCGTGCAACCGCTACTCTACCTGCCCCCGGAGGAGGACCTCTCGGCCTTCTACGAGGCGCCCCTGCCCTCCCTGCCGGAGAACCTGCCGCCCCCGCTGGATCCGCTGGAGCTTAACCGCCCGGTCGAGAGCGTCGGCTACGCGCGCCTGGCCACCGTGGAGGACGAGGAGCAGCTGCTGGTCGCGGCGGCCGCCATGTTCACCGAGGAGGTGGGCTTCGACCCGATTGCCCGCTACGGTGACGGCTACCGCGCCCGCCTGCACGGGCTGATTCGCGCGAAGCGGTGCGCTATCGTGACGGACGCCTCCGGCCGCGTGATTTTTAAGGCGGACGCGGGCATCGCGAGCCTGGACACCGCGCAGGTGCAGGGCGTGTGGATGCACCCGGACTACCGCGGCCTGGGCATGGCAAAGCCCTTCTTCGCGGCGGCCTCGCGGGTGCTGCAGCGCCGCTACAGGCACCTGAGTCTCTACGTGAACGACTACAACGCGGCGGCGGTGGCCCTGTACAGCGGCACCGGTTGGGTGCCGATTGGCCGGTTCTCGACCATCATCTTTGAGAATTAGCCGCTCGGACGGTTGCGGGGCACCGCGCCGCCGTTCCCGGGCTTTACGAAAACGCTATAGAATTAAAGACGACTGTGCCCTCCGGCGGGCGTGCCGCCCGTGCGAGAGGCACCCAGACTTCACCTACCGACCTTTTCAAGGAGAATCGTGGTACTTCGCCTTTCCAATCTCTTCGTGCGCACCCTGCGCGAGGATCCCGTAGATGCCGAGGTCGCCAGCCACAAGCTGCTGGTTCGCGCCGGTTACATTCGCCGAGCTGCTCCCGGCGTGTACACCTGGCTGCCCCTGGGCCTGAAGGTACTGCGCAAGGTCGAGAACATCATTCGCGAAGAGATGGATGCCATCGGCGCGCAGGAGGTGCACTTCCCCGCGCTGCTGCCCCGCGAGCCCTACGAGGCCACGAACCGCTGGGATGAGTACGGCGATAACCTCTTCCGCCTCAAGGACCGCAAGGGCGCCGACATGCTGCTGGCCCCCACCCACGAGGAAATGTTCACCCTGCTGGTCAAGGACCTGTACTCCTCCTACAAGGACCTGCCGGTCTATCTGTACCAGATTCAGACCAAGTACCGCGACGAGGCGCGCCCCCGTGCCGGCCTGCTGCGCGGCCGCGAGTTCGTCATGAAGGACTCCTACTCCTTCAACATCGACGACGAGGGCCTGAACGAGGCGTACATGACTCACCGCGCCGCATACCAGCGCATCTTCAAGCGCCTGGGCCTGGAGATCGTCATCGTGACCGCACAGTCCGGTGCGATGGGCGGCTCCCGCAGCGAGGAGTTCCTGCACCCGACCCCCATCGGTGAGGACACCTTCGTGCGTTCGGCCGGCGGCTACGCAGCAAACGTCGAGGCCGTGACCACCGTGGTTCCCGAGGAAATCGAGATCACCGAGTCCACCCCGGCGGCAATCGTCGTGGATACCCCCGATTCCGCAACCATCGAGACTCTCGTCGAGCGCATGAACGAGCTGCACTCCGAGAAGCTCGAGGGCACCCTGAAAGCCTCCCAGACCCTCAAGTGCTTCCTCGGCACCGTCATCACCCCCTCCGGTGAGCGCAAGGTCTTCGCCGTGGGCGTTCCCGGCGACCGCTCCGTGGACCTGGGCCGCGTCGAGGTCAACATCGGCGCGCTGCTGGGCATCGGCGGCGAGGTCGAGGTTGAGGCGGCCAGCGAGGAGGATCTGAAGGCCTACCCGCAGCTGGTCAAGGGCTACGTTGGCCCCGGACTGAGCCTGGATGCGCCCCTGCTTGGCGCGCACTCCGAGGACGAGGCCGCCGTAGCTTCGGCTACCGGCATCCCCTTCTTCGTGGACCCGCGCGTGGTACGCGGTACCCGCTGGGTGACCGGCGCTAACGCCGAGGGCAAGCACGTGGTGAACCTGGTCTTCGGCCGCGACTTCACCGCCGACGGCGTGCTGGAGGCCTGCGAGGTGCGCGAGGGTGACCCGGCACCGGACGGCTCCGGCGAGCTGGTGGCAGCCCGCGGTATCGAGATGGGTCACATCTTCCAGCTGGGCCGCAAGTACGCAGAGTCCCTGGGCCTGAAGGTTCTGGACCAGAACGGCAAGCTGCAGACCGTGACCATGGGCTCCTACGGCGTGGGCGTGACCCGCGCGCTGGGTGCCGTCGCCGAGGGCAACCACGACGAGAAGGGCCTGATCTGGCCGCGCAACCTGGCCCCGGCCGACGTGCACATCGTCGTCACCGGCAAGGATGAGGCTTCTCACTCCTACGCCGACGAGCTGAGCGCCTCCCTCGAGGCCGCCGGCGTGCAGGTTCTGCTGGACGACCGCCCCAAGACCAGCCCCGGCGTGAAGTTCGGCGACGCCGAGTTGCTGGGCGTTCCGACCATCCTGGTGATTGGCCGCGGCTTCAAGGACGGCGTGCTCGAGCTGAAGGACCGCCGTAGCGGCGAGGCTCGCGAGGTGTCCGCTGAGAACGCGGTGGCCGAGGTCATCGCAGAGGTCAAGGGAGAATAACCGTGGCGTACAAGCCGAAGCGTTCCGGAACCAAGAAGAGCGCCCCCAATGCGCGCGCTCGCCGCGCCGCATCCCGCGCCGCGAACGGTGTGAACACCTCGCGTACCCGCGCCGAGCGTGAGCCCGTGGTGGAGGCGCCGGTACGCGTGGGCACCCGCGCGATCCGCGAGGAGGAGGTCGCCGAGGCGATTGCCCCCGTCCTCGAGGAGTTCTCGCTCGTGCTGGAGGGCCTGAAGATTTCGGGCCCGGCCGCCAACCGCACCGTGAAGATTACGGTGGACTACACCGCCGAACGTACCGATTCGCTGTCGCTGGATTCCCTCGCGGAGATTTCCGGTGCGATTTCGGGTGCTCTCGATCGTGCGGATGCGAACGACGAGTTCTTCCCCTACGAGCTGGAGGTCTCCTCGCCGGGCGCAACCCGCCCGCTGAAAGAGCGCCGCCACTGGGAGCGCGCCCGCACCCGCCTGATTGCGGTCACCGCACCCGACGGCACCGAGTACCTGGCCCGCCTCCTCGAGGTGCAGGACGAGGGCCCGGTCCTGGCGCGTAAGAAGAACACCAAGAAGGGGCAGAAGGAGTCGTACCACGAACCGGCTTTGGTTGCGTGGGAAAATATCGGTTCTGCGCATGTCGAAATTGACTTCAATTCTCCGGTTGAACCGGTAGAATAGAGACACTAAAGCTCTAGGCACGGGCTGTTCCGTGCCGGGTATATACCGTTCGGGAGCCGGGGCGCGGAGAGCGTCCCGGCGCCGTGCTAACTGGGAAAGGCTGAAAAGCGTGGAGGATATTAAAACTATTGACCTGGGCGCACTGCGCGCATTGGCGAAGCAGCGCTCTCTCGTCATGGAGGAGCTCTTCACCCTGGTTGAGAACGCCCTGCTGCTCGCGTACCTGAAGCAGCCCGGCGCCATCAAGGGTTCGCGTGCCGTCATCGACCGCACCACCGGCGAGTTCGTGATTCTCGCCCCGGAGCTCGATGAGAACAACCAGAAGATTGACGAGTTCGACGACACCCCGAACAACTTTGGCCGTATCGCCGCCGCCACCGTGCGCCAGGTGCTGTCCCAGCGTCTGCGCGACGCCGAGGACGCCTCCGTGCTGGGCGAGTTCAAGGACCGCGAGGGCACCCTGGTGTCCGGCGTGGTTCAGCAGGGCAACAACCCCCGCATGGTCCAGGTCGACCTGGGCACCGTCGAGGCCGTTCTGCCCGGTAACGAGCAGGTTCCCGGCGAGAAGTACCCGCACGGCACCCGCCTGCGCGCCTACCTGGTGGAGGCACGCCGCGGCCCCAAGGGCCCCTCGATCGTGATTTCCCGTTCGCACCCGAACCTGGTGCTGCGCCTGTTCGAGCACGAGGTCCCCGAGATTTCCGAGGGCCTGGTCACCATTAACTCCATCGCCCGCGAGGCCGGCCACCGCTCGAAGATTGCCGTTTCGGCAAAGAACCCGACCATCAACGCTAAGGGCGCCTGCATCGGCGATATGGGCGCCCGCGTGCGCGCCGTGGCCGCCGAGCTGAACGACGAGAAGATCGACATCGTCGACTACTCGACCGACCCGGCAACCTTCATTGCTGCGGCGCTGTCCCCGGCCAAGGTCACCGAGGTAATCATCGCGAACCCGCGCGAGTACTCCGCCCGTGCCGTGGTGCCGGATGACCAGCTATCCCTGGCCATCGGTCGCGAGGGTCAGAACGCCCGCCTGGCCGCGAAGCTGACCGGCTGGCGCATCGACATTCTCTCCGAATCGAAGTACGCCCAGGTGCGTGCCGAGGAGGAGGTCGCCGCGCGCGTGGCACGTAGCCTCGCCGAGGAAGCCGCCGCCGAGCAGGCCGGTGAAGAGGCAGAGGCAGTAGCCGTTGAGGCGGCCGCCGACGCCGAGTAAGGCAGACTAGCATCCGTCCGCGTAAACCGCGGAGGGGAGGTAGGCGCAGGGCGCCGGGGGAGACCCCGCGCCCTGCGCCTACCTCACATTTTTACCCACAAAAATCAAAAACGGGATACACTATTAAGATGTGCCGGAACACACCGGACGCTCTCGCGCGCCCTGGATTCGCTCCGGCCCAGGCATTAAACGCACACCGTATCGGGCTCCGACAGAACCTAAGGAGGGCAGAGCCGTGACCCAACCGGTCCCCAGCGACGCCTCCGCTCAGCCGGAACCCCCGATTCGCACCTGCGTTGGGTGCCGCACTCGCGATGAACGGCGAAACCTGCTGCGCATCGTGAGCGTTCAGCCCGCCTCCGATGAGGCCGGCACCCCGCGATATCTACCCGATACCGCGGGAACGATGCCCGGGCGAGGCGCTTGGATTCACCCGAGCGAAGCGTGCGTGGCCGCTCTTGAGAAGAAGAACGGCCTGGCCCGCGCCTTCAAGAGGGCGGTACCCGCCGCCGCGTTGAAGGCCTGCTGCGAGCAGATTCGAGCCGTCCTGACGGCGCGCGAGTCCTCGCCAGAAGCCGCACCCGGCACCGTATAGCCCCTGTTAGTCAACGAGTTTGACGACTTCTTATCTGAAAGCGAGTCAGAAAACTGATGGATATCTAATGAGTGCCGCGAAATGAGTACCTTCCCGTGCTCACCCACCGGTAACTTCACGAATTGGCGTGCCCCTCGGCGCGCACCCCGTACACATTAGAGTCCGCACCTATCCCGGTGCGGACCGGGATAGGAGAAAATTTGGCTCAGCCTCGAGTACACGAGTTTGCTAAAGAGGTAGGCGTACCTTCCAAGGAAGTTATCGCCAAGCTCAAGGAGATGGGCGAGTTCGTTAAGAGCTCCTCCTCCACCCTGAACCCCATGGTGCTGAAGAAGCTGCGCGCGGCGTACCCCGCCAAGCAGTCCGCTCCCGCGGCAGAGGCCAAGGCAGCTAAGCCGGCTCCCAAGCCGGCCGCGAAGCCCGCCGCCGCAAAGCCGGCAGCACCCAAGCCTGCAGCCGCACAGTCGGCCCCCAAGCCCGCAGCGAAGCCCGGCGCCAAGCCGGCCGCTCCGAAGCCGGCCGCAAAGTCTGCAGCACCCAAGCCCGGTGGCCCCCGCCCCGGCAACAACCCCTTTGCCCCGCAGCAGGGTATGGCCCGCCCCGAGGCCGCTCCGAAGCCGGCAGCACCCAAGCCCGCCGCTCCGAAGCCCGGCCCCAAGCCCGGCCCGCGCCCCGGTAACAACCCCTTCGCACCCCAGCAGGGCATGAAGCGCAATGGTGGCGACTCGCAGCGTTCAGGCGGTCCCCGTCCGGCACGTAACGGTCGTCCCGGTGGTAACGGTGGCCCCCGTCCCGCGGGCGGCGCACGTCCCGGTGGTAACGGCGGTCCCCGTCCCGCAGGTGGCGCACGTCCCGGTGGTAACGGCGGTCCCCGTCCCGCAGGTGGCGCACGTCCCGGTGCACAGCGTTCCTCCGGTGGTGCACGCCCGAACCCCTCGATGATGCCGAAGGTATCCAACGTTGGTGGCGGCGCATCCGGCTCTAACAACGGTGGCGGTAACGGCGGCGGCGCACGTCGCGGTAACGGCGGCTTCAACCGCGGTCCGGGTCGTCCCGGCCCCGGCGGCCGCGGCAACGCCCAGGGCGCATTCGGTCGCGGCGGCTCCAAGCGTAAGGGCCGCAAGTCGAAGGCAGCTCGCCGCCACGAGCAGGAACAGCTGAACGCACCGGCACCCGGTGGTGTGGTTGTTCCTCGCGGCGACGGCTCGACCGAGATTCGTCTGCGCCGCGGCGCCTCCATCATGGACTTCGCCGAGAAGATTGGCGCAAACCCGGCCTCGCTGATTACGGTGCTCTTCCACCTGGGCGAGATGGCTACCCAGACTCAGTCCCTCGACGAGGACACCTTCGAGCTGCTGGGCGCCGAGCTGGGTTACGTCATCAAGATTGTGTCCCCCGAGGACGAGGAGCGCGAGCTGCTCGAGTCCTTCGACATCAACCTCGAGGCAGAGCTTGAGGCTGAGGGCGAGGATGTTCTGGAGGTTCGTCCCCCGGTCGTGACCGTCATGGGTCACGTCGACCACGGTAAGACCCGCCTGCTGGACGCTATCCGCCACACCAACGTTATCGAGGGTGAGGCCGGCGGCATTACCCAGCACATCGGTGCGTACCAGGTCCACACCACCGTCGAGGGCGAAGACCGCGCCATCACCTTCATCGATACCCCCGGTCACGAGGCGTTCACCGCTATGCGTGCCCGCGGTGCGAAGGTCACCGACGTGGCCATCCTCGTGGTCGCAGCGGATGACGGCGTGATGCCCCAGACCGTTGAGGCACTGAACCACGCGCAGGCAGCTAACGTGCCGATTGTGGTGGCCGTGAACAAGATCGATAAGGAAGGCGCCTCCCCGGAGAAGATCCGCGGCCAGCTGACCGAGTACGGTCTGATCCCCGAAGAGTACGGTGGCGACACCATGTTCGTGGACGTCTCCGCACGCAACGGCACCAACATCGACGAGCTGCTGGAGGCGGTCACCCTGACCGCCGACGTGCTCGAGCTGACCGCTAACCCGAACAAGGAAGCCCGCGGCGTGGCCATCGAGGCCAACCTGGACAAGGGCCGCGGTGCGGTTTCCACCGTCCTGGTTCAGTCCGGTACCCTGCGCGTTGGCGACGCCATTGTTGCCGGTGTGGCACACGGCCGCGTCCGTGCAATGTTCGACGAGAACGGCCAGGCCGTGAAGGAAGCCGGCCCCTCCCGCCCCGTGCAGGTGCTGGGTCTGTCCACCGTGCCGCGCGCAGGTGACACCTTCCTCTCCACCGAGGAAGAGCGCACCGCCCGCCAGATCGCTGAGAAGCGTGAGGCAGCCGACCGTAACGCCCAGCTGGCTAAGCGTCGCAAGCGCGTCACCCTGGAGTCCTTCGACGCCGCCGTGGCCGAGGGCAAGATGGATACCCTGAACCTGATCATCAAGGGTGACGTCTCCGGTGCCGTGGAAGCACTGGAAGAGTCCCTGATGAAGATCGACGCCGGTGGCGACGAGGTTCAGCTGCGCGTCATCCACCGCGGTGTGGGTGCTATTACCCAGAACGACGTGAACCTGGCAACCGTGGACAACGCGGTCATCATCGGCTTCAACGTCCGCCCGGCAGAGCGCGTGGCCGAGCTGGCCGACCGCGAGGGTGTCGAGATGAAGTTCTACTCGGTCATCTACCGTGCGATCGAAGACATCGAGCAGGCCGTCAAGGGTATGCTCAAGCCCGAATACGAGGAAGTGGAGCTCGGCTCGGCAGAGATCCGCGAGGTCTTCCGCTCCTCCAAGTGGGGCAACATCGCAGGTTCGATCGTCAAGAACGGCATCATCAAGCGCAACGCCAAGGCTCGCCTGGTGCGCGACGGTTCCGTGGTGGCGGACAACCTCACCATCGAGTCGCTGCGTCGCTTCAAGGACGACGCCACCGAGGTTCGCGAAGGTTTCGAGTGCGGTATTGGCCTCGGCTCCTTCAACGACATCAAGGAAGGCGACATTATCGAGACCTGGGAGATGCGCGAGAAGCCGCGCGTCTAAGGCTCCCATGCTGATGCGCCCGTGACCCGCACCCCGCCCGCAGGTACCCGGTTCCGTGACCGGAGGCCCGCGAGCGGGGGAGCGGGGGCGGGCGCTTTCCGCATCCTGCCCCCAACCCATAGAATTTTTGTATCTAGAATTCCCTCCTCGAGATACCGACATCTCGAGGCGACCGCCCACCCCGCTTCGAAATCCACCGGAACCAACCGGGGCCCGGGCGGCCCCATCAACCGCAGACAAGGAGAAACACATGGCTGACGCAGCCCGCGCGGCACGACTTGCAGACCGCATCAAGGTCATCGTGGCGAAGGCCCTCGAGCGCCGAGTGAAGGACCCCCGCCTCGGTTTCGTGACCGTCACCGATGCCCGCGTGACCAACGACCTGCAGCACGCAACCATTTACTACACGGTGCTCGGCTCCGAAGAGGACGCCGCCAACACCAAGAAGGCCCTCGAATCGGCTAAGGGTATTCTGCGTTCGGAGGTGGGTAAGAACATCACCGCGCGCCTGACCCCGACCCTGACCTTCGTGGCCGACGAGGTGCCCGAGAACGCCTTCCACATTGAGTCCCTGCTGCGCGAGACCCGCGAGCGCGACGCCAAGCTGGCCGCCGCCGCCGAGGGCGCGCAGTACGCCGGCGACGCCGACCCCTACAAGAAGGACGAGGACGAAGCGGACGAGGACGCCTAAGTGGCCAAGAAACAGCCCCAGGGCCCCTCGGGCCTGATGGTTATCGATAAGCCCGCCGGGATGAGCAGCCACGACGTGGTTTCGCGGATGCGCCGCATCGCCGGAACCCGACGGGTCGGCCACGCCGGTACCCTGGATCCGGCCGCGACCGGCGTGCTGATTCTGGGCGTGAACAAGGCGACGAAGCTGCTGACCTACCTGGTGGGCCAGGACAAGACCTACGACGCCACGATTCGCCTGGGCATCGAGACGCTGACCGAGGACGCCGAGGGCGAGCATACCGCTACTCACCCCCGGGCGGTGCAGGCGTTGCTGGGTGAGGGCCTGCAACTGGCGGATGGTGCGCGAGAGCGCATCGGTGAGGCAGTGCGAGCTCTAACCGGTGACATTATGCAGGTTCCCTCCGCGGTGTCCGCTATCAAGATCAACGGGGTGCGTTCCTACGCGCGTGTGCGCGGCGGCGAGGAGGTTGAGCTTCCCGCCCGCCCAGTGACCATCAGCGAGTTCACGGTACATTCCGTAACTGCCGGTTTCGCCGAGTACGTCGTCGAGGACCTCGAGGGAGAGCACGCGGCGACCTCGGTTCCCGTCGTGGACTGCGAGGTCACGGTTTCGTGCTCCTCGGGCACCTATATTCGTGCCCTGGCCCGTGATTTGGGTAAGGCCCTGGGCACTGGCGGCCACCTGACGGCGCTGCGCCGAACCCGCGTGGGCGCGGTGCACCTGCAGGATGCGGCCGACCTGGCCGAGCTGACGGCGCGCCGCGAGGCCTCCGAGGGGCCCCTCGAGGACCTGCCCCTGCTACCGCTGGAAGAGGCCGCCCGCCGTATTTTCGGGGCCCGCGAGCTTAGTGCAGCCGAGGCGAGCGATATCTCCTACGGGCGGCGCATCGCCCCCAGCGGCGATGGCACCGTGGTCAAGCGCTCCGCCCACGCGAGCGCCGACGAGCAGGGCGCGATTCAGCACGCCAGCGTCGAGGGTATCGTGGCGGGCTTTGCCCCTGACGGCACCCTGGTGGCCCTGCTGGAGAACAAGAAGCAGCGCGGGAAGGTGCAGGCCGCCCCGGTGCTGGTTTTTGAGGCGAACCGCTCCTTCGACTAGGAAACTTATCCTAGGGCGCTTATCCTAGAGCGCCTCTCGGATAGCTCGCCTTTCGACGCCTCCCCGCTCACTCGGGGAACCCCTCACACTCGGGGCCCGGCCCCTACACACAGCCAAACACTCGCAGACGCCCCGCGTGGGGCGCCCAACTCAAGGAGAGAACATGAGCGAGAACCTGACGCCCTCCGAGCGTAACGTCTCGAAGGCCGCCGCAGAAAAGGCCGCAGAGCGCGAGGCCGCGCAGAAGACCTCGCAGGCCGAACCGCACACCGCCCCGGTTCCCCGGGTGAAGGGCACCGCCGGTGCCGCCGAGCAGGAGACCAATATTTCGGCGGCGAAGGCCCCCGAGGGCGTGCGCGTAAGCCCTTCGGCCTCCGCGAAGCCCACCGCCTCCAAGGCCGAGAAGAAGGCAGACAAGAAGGCCGAGAAGAAGGCGACCCGCGAGGCTTTCGCCCGCCCCCAGAGCATCGAGGAGGCGGCAAAGCCGCAGAACCGCGCGGCCTTCCGCGCGGCCGTGGCCCTGTACGGTCTGTTCATGATTGCCTACGGCCTGTGGCAGGTCTTCGGCGGTGTGTCGGCCGTGCCCGACGCCCCGACCGATTTCGCTAACTCCTCGGTGCAGTCGAACTACGTCTTCTTCGCCTCGACCTACGTGGGTGTGGGCCTCTCCTTCGTGTTCATCGCCCTGAAGTTCAAGTGGGTGAACATGCTGGCCTTCTCGTGCCTGGTGGTGTTCCTGGGCGGTGTGGGCCGCATCCTGTCCTGGGTGAACTTCGGCACCCCGAACTGGATTCTTATCGTGCTGATGGTGACCGAGCTGGTCATCCCGCCCTGCCTGCTGGTGTGGTACGGCTGGATCAACAAGTCCAACGCAATCCGCCAGGAGATGCTTAACGCATCCCGAACCCAGCCCGCCGCGGCTGCCAAGGGCCGCAAGTAGGCTCGTATGTGCCCGGGAGGGCCCCGAGAGGGGCTCGTCCCGGGCTTTTTCGGGGTGCTTGCCGAGCCCCCGTTCCATTCTCTAGCGATGAGTGCCCGCTAATTCTTCATCCTGCCGCCCGTGGTCTAGGATGGAGAGGTACATTTAACTTTTCAGGAGAGCCCGTGACCCTCTACACCGCTTTGAGCGACGTCCCCGCCGGCTATGGCCCCTCGGTCGTGACTATCGGCAACTTTGACGGCGTGCACCGTGGGCACGCCCGCGTGATTTCACGCGTGGTGTCCCTCGCTGAGGAGCACGGTCTGCGCTCCATCGCGGTCTCGTTCGACCCGCACCCCATTCAGGTGCACCGCCCCGAGGTGGCCCACCACGACATCATGGGCCAGGGCGCTCGCCGCCATTACATGTGCCTGCTGGGCCTGGAGGACTACCTGCTGCTGCACTACAGCCTGGAGTTCGCGCAGCAGACCCCCGAGGAGTTCGTGAAGACCACCTTCGTGGACGGCCTCAATGCCCGCTACGTGGTGATTGGTGACGACGTGCGCTTTGGCCGTAACAACTCGGGCGACCTGAACACGATGCGTGAGCTGGGGGAGAAGTACGGGTTCGAGGTCGTGGTCGTGGAGGACCTCATGGTGGATGAGAACACCCGCTGCTCCTCGACACGCATCCGCCAGCTGCTGCTGGAGGGCGACATGCCGGCCGCGACCGAGCTGCTGGGCCGCCATCACATGATGGCCGGCGAGGTTGTGCACGGTCTGGCGCGTGGTCGCGAGCTGGGCTTCCCGACCGCGAACCTGGACTTTGAGGCGCGAGGCTTGCTGCCCGCGGACGGCGTGTACGCCGGCTGGCTCGTGGATGAGGCGGGTACCCGCCACCCCTCCGCCATTTCGGTGGGTACGAACCCGACCTTTGACGGCATCGAGCACCGCCAGGTGGAGGCGCACGTGATTGACCGCCCCGAGGAACGCGTGGAAGACTTCAACCTGTACGGTCAGCACGTGCTCATCGAGTTCGTGAAGCGACTTCGCCCCATGGTGGCCTACACCGGTGTGGAGGCGCTGATCGAGCAGATTAACGATGACGTGGCCAAGACCCGCGAGGTGCTGGCCGAGGATGCGAAGACCTACTGCCCGCCGGAGCGTTCCGTGCGGGGCGAAAAGGATTCCGAGAAGAAGTCCGAGGCGGAGAGTCTCGAGGCGTAGGCTGCGGGTTGCATCCGGCACCTCACGCATAGAACGCTTGAACCCCGGCGGCAGGTACGAAACCTGCCGCCGGGGTTTGTCGTACCCGCAGGGCCCGGCGCCCGCTGAGCCCTAGTGTCCGCATGGCCCCGGTGCTCGAGCGTTCTCAGCCCCTCGCGAGCCCGGGGACGCGAAACGGCAAAGTTAAGAGAAGATAGAGTCATGGAAAAAATGAACGTCGAATCCTTCAACCTTGACCACCGTGCCGTTAAGGCCCCCTACGTGCGCATCGCCGACCGTAAGGTGCTGCCCGGTGGCGACACCCTCATCAAGTACGATATCCGCTTCACCCAGCCGAACACCGCGCACCTGGAGATGCCGACCGTGCACTCCATCGAGCATCTGAGCGCCGAGCACATGCGCAACCACACCGACCGCCTGATCGATTTCTCCCCGATGGGTTGCCAGACCGGCTTCTACGCGCTGACCCTGGGCCTGGAGCCCGAGGAGTTCTTCCCGATCCTGGAAGCAACCCTCAACGATATCCTCAACGCAACCGAGGTTCCGGCGGCGAACGAGGTGCAGTGCGGTTGGGGCGCCAACCACACCCTCGAGGGTGCGCAGGCTGCGGCCCGCGAGTTCCTCGCGGCACGCGATGAGTGGGCGCAGGTGATGGCGTAATGAGCGAGCAGATTCCCGAGGCCTTCACCGCCGCCTTCAACCCGGTGGATTTTGATCCGAACGCTTTTGACCCGGCTGAGGCGTTCAACAGCATGTTTGAGCTGATGGACGGCATGTCCAACGCCATCATCATTCAGGTTGCCATGGACGAGGAACTCGCACCGTTCCTGAAGGTGACCGAGGAGCTGCAGCCCTCCTTCACCGAGGGCGCCGCAGTATTCCACCCGCGCTACCTGCAGGTGGGCGAGGACCAGGTTCCGCTGCTGCTGGTTCGTTCCAAGATTGGTTTGGTGAACGCGGCGAGCGCCGTGACCGAGGCGATTAGCTACGCCTCGAACTGCTTGGGCGTCATCAGCGCAGGTACCGCCGGCGGTTTGGCTCGCGGCATTAACGTTGGCGACGTGCTGATTGGCGAGAACTACACCTACACTGACGCGGACGCCACTGCGTTTGGTTACGCGCGCGGCCAGGTTCCGGGCATGCCCGAAAGCTACGACGGCCAGGCGGATGAGTGGCAGGACGCCTTGGAGCACGCCCTGGCCGCTCTGGAGCTTGCGCGCACCGCCGAGAAGGCCGAGGGCTCGTGGGAGGTGCGCCGCGGCCAGATGCTTGCGGGTAACTCCTTCGTGACCGCCCACAACGTCAAGGACACCCGTGAGGCCTTCGAGGGCGCCATCAGCACCGACATGGAGACCACCGCCATTGCGCAGGTCTGCCACAACTACGAGATCCCGTTTATCGGGGTGCGTTGCGTGTCTGATCTGTGCGGCCCGGAGGCCGATCAGGACTTCCACCTCTCCGTGGATGTTGTGGCCCCCCGCTCGGCGCGTTACGCCCTGCAGCTGGCCGCCGAGCTGTGGACCGAGGCCGAGCTGGAGGACCTGGAGCTGGCTCTCTAAAGCTCTAGAACTAACAATCCAGAGCATGCGGCAAGTGCCGGGGCGTGAACCTGACGGGTTTGCGCCCCGGTTCTTTTGTGCCGGTATTTTTGTACCGGTCCTTTTGTACTGGTTTTTGTGCCCCAGTCTTTTTGCGATCAGGCACTTTGACGTATCCGGTCCGTAAGAAATGCAGAAATATTAACCGCGGTGAATATACATTCTGTGTGTCGTGGAGTACTATAAATGAGGAAACTATCCGATCTCACAGAGGAGTACGTCGTGAAGTTCTGCCCGACTCTCGCCTCCGTCACCGGTCTGCTCGGTGGCTACAAGGTTGCATCGAGCACCGGCATCCGCCCGCTCGGTGGCGCTGTCCTGGCACTGTGCGGTGCCGTGGCTTACAAGAATTGGAAGCGTAAGGCTGGCGCAGGCCGTGCCACCTTCCTCACCGCTCTCTACCTCGGCGCGTTCGGCGCCGCTCATCCGCTCGCCAAGAAGCTTGGCGCGTGGCCTGCAGTCTACACCGTGACTGCTGCAACCGCTCTGTGCTCTATCGTCATTGGACGTAAGCGACAGAAGTAGTCTTTGACGAAAAGACGGCGGAAAGGCAACGTTGCCTTCCCGCCGTCTTTTGCGTTCCGCCCGGCTTCTTGGCCGCGGCGGTGACGCACGGGGCGAGGCGTGAAGGCAACACCTTCTGCGCAACGCCCCATCGCTCGATGGGGAGTGAATACCGCAACGTCGATCCGGCGCCGCACGTAACACGCAAGACATACCCGCCACAAGCGGGCAACCCCCACGAGGTAAAGGAAAATGGCACAAACCAACCCGACCCCGGACGCATCGGTAACGCGCCCCGATAGCGGACAGCTCTCGCGCGGCCTCTCCTTGCGCCACATTATGTTCATCGCCCTTGGCTCGGCCATCGGCACGGGTCTGTTCTATGGTTCCGCCTCCGCGATTCAGCTGGCCGGCCCCTCCGTACTGCTGGCCTACGTCATCGGCGGCGCGGCGGTGTTCATGGTGATGCGCGCGATGGGTGAGCTCGCCCTGGCGCACCCGGTTGCCGGCGCGTTCTCCGAGTACGCGACCCTCTACCTGGGCCGCTGGGCCGGTTTCGTGACCGGCTGGACCTACGCCCTAGAAATGGCGCTGGTGGCTGTCGCGGACGTGACCGCCTTCGCCGTGTATATGAAGTTCTGGTTCCCGGACAGTCCCTCGTGGATTTGGATTGTCTCGGTGCTGCTGATTCTGCTCGCCATTAACCTGGCGAAGGTCAAGGCCTTCGGCGAGGCAGAATTCTGGTTTACGCTCGTGAAGGTCAGCGCCATTATCGCCATGATTGTCGGCGGCATCGCCCTGCTCTTCGTGGGTGTGCAGGCGCACGAGGAAGTCGGCCCCTCGGTCACGAACCTCTGGGCCCTGGACGGCGGCTTCTTCGCGAACGGCTTTACCGGCTTCCTCGCCTGCTTCACCGTGGTGATGTTTGCCTTCGGCGGTATCGAGAACATCGGCATCGCTGCGGGTGAGGCGAAGGATCCGCGCACCTCGATTCCCAAGGCGATTCGCACGGTGCCGTTCCGCATCCTCATCTTCTACGTGCTGACTCTCTCGGTCATCATGTCCCTGTACCCCTGGTACTCGGTCTCGAAGGAGAACTCGCCGTTCGTGCAGATCTTTGAGGGCCTGGGCATCCCCGCGGCCGCTTCGATTCTGAACGTGGTCATCATTACCGCCGCCATCTCGGCCCTGAACGCCGATGTGTACGGTGCCGGCCGCATGATGTACGGCCTGGCCAAGCAGAAGCTGGCCCCCGCATCCTTCGCGAAGGTCACCAAGAACGGCGCTCCCTGGATGACCACCCTGCTCATGGTACTGGTCATGGCGGTCGGCGTGATTGTGAACGTTCTCTTCGAGAACGCCTTTGAGGTGGTTGCCTCCCTGGCTACCTTCGCGACCGTGTTCGTGTGGGTCATGATTCTGCTGGCGCACATCGCGTTCAAGCGGGGCGGCGCGGACGCCGAGGCGCAGCCGGTACGCCAGCCCCTGTGGCTGAGCTACCTGGCGTTGGCGTTCATGATCTTTATCGTGGTGCTCTTCGGCTTCTTCGCCGACACCCAGCTGGCGCTGGTGATGGGTGCACTCTGGTGCCTGTTCCTGCTGGGCTACTACCGCCTCGTGGTGGTGCGCGCTCGCACCGCGGCGTAGGCACTCAAGCCACCGGGCACCCGGCGGTAGCGGCTGCCGGGTAGCGCCCGTGTGAACGTTCGCCTCGAAAGCCCGGCGGCCGGTAGTGTGATGAGCTACCTGCCGCCGGGCTTTTGTGCGCTCTTCCGCGAACGCGTCCCGGTAGCGTAGAATGGGAAGAACGCGTCTGCAGTCCGCAGCAGACGTCGTGTATTGAGGGCGCAAGCCCACCACCCGGCGGCAACCGTCCGTACGGGACGTATGCGGTACTAACTCTAGGAGTTAAAAGTGGCACTGGATCCCGCTATCAAGCAGGAAATCATCAAGGAATACGCAACCCACGAGGGCGACACCGGTTCGCCCGAGGTTCAGATTGCAGTTCTGTCTCGTCGTATCTCCGACCTGACCGAGCACCTGAAGTTCCACAAGCACGATCACCACTCCCGTCGCGGCCTGATGATCCTCGTTGGTCGTCGCCGCAACATGCTCGGCTACCTCAAGAGCGTCGACATCGAGCGTTACCGTTCGCTGATCGAGCGCCTGGGCCTGCGCCGATAAAACGGGAGCGTTTGACGCTTCACGCGGTGATTAACCGCCCCGCGGCGGTTCGTGCGGACGTGCTGTAGCTGTTCCTCGCCTTCTTCGTAAGGCGCGGGCGTCGGCACGTCCGTACTGCCGCGTTCGGGGGCGCTCACCCCAACCGGTCGCGGGTCGGACGGCCCGGACCGTCCGGTGGGCACACCCCACCAACCATGACAGAAAACCAGCCGCGAGCGCACACGCCGCGGTCCTCGGTAGCGAATTACGGAATAACACCCCTCAGCACATAGCGAACGGTGCGGAACTCTGCCTGGAACCGCCGGAGCCAACCGGCGCGATGACGGCGGGGGAACGGTGCCGTGGTTTCCTATCGAAGGCCGACTCGTGCGCTACGCACCGGCTGACCAAGAGAAAGAAGGAACCGTGGAAGGTCCCGAAATCCAGTTTGCCGAAGTCGAAATCGACAACGGCATTTACGGTAAGCGCCACGTGCGCTTTGAAACCGGCCGTCTCGCCAAGCAGGCTAACGGCTCGGTGCTCGTCACCATCGATGACGAGACCACCCTGCTCTCCGCAACCGTGGTCGGCAAGTCTCCCCGCGAGGGCTTCGACTTCTTCCCGCTGACCGTGGACGTGGAAGAGCGCATGTACGCAGCCGGCAAGATTCCGGCATCCTACTTCCGCCGCGAAGGCCGCCCCAGCACCGAGGCCATTCTGGCAGCCCGCCTGATTGACCGCCCGCTGCGCCCCGCCTTCACCAAGGGCATCCGCAACGAGGTGCAGGTCGTCGTGACCGTCCTGACCTACAACCCGGACGAAATCTACAACACCTTCGCGATTAACGCGGCTTCGGCATCGACCACGCTCTCCGGCGCGCCCTTCAGCGGCCCCATCGGTGGCGTGCGCGTGGCCCTGATTGACGGCCAGTGGGTCTGCTTCCCCAAGTACTCCCAGCTCGAGAACGCCGTGTTCGACATGGCCGTGGCCGGTCGCATCGTCACCAAGGCCGACGGTACCGAAGACGTCGCCATCATGATGGTCGAGGCTGAGGCCACCGACAACTCCTGGAAGCTCATCAAGGAGGACGGCCAGACCGCCCCCACCGAAGAGGTCGTCGCTCAGGGTCTGGAGGCCGCTAAGCCCTTCATTGCCGCCCTGTGCAAGGCTCAGTCCGACCTGGCAGCCCGCGCTGGCAAGCCCGCCCTCGAGCTGCCCTTCTTCGGCGGCCACGGCGAGGACGTGGACGCAGCCGTGAAGGAATTCGCCGCAGACCGCCTGGTCGAGGTGTACTCCATCGCCGGCAAGCAGGAGCGCGAAGCCGCCGCAGCCGAGCTGAAGGAAGACCTCAAGGAGGCTCTGACCGGCGAGGGCAAGGAATTCGAAGAGCGCGATGACGAGGTCGACGTGGCATTCGCCGCCCTGACCAAGCACATCGTGCGCCAGCGCATCCTCACCGATCAGGTGCGTATCGACGGCCGCGGCCTGACCGATATCCGTCAGCTCACCGCCGAGGTTGAGGTCCTGCCCCGCGTGCACGGCTCCTCCCTCTTTGAGCGTGGCGAGACCCAGATTATGGGTATCACCACCCTGAACATGCTCAAGATGGAGCAGCAGCTGGACTCCCTGCACCCGCTCAAGTCCAAGCGCTACATCCACCACTACAACTTCCCGCCGTACTCCACCGGTGAGACCGGCCGTGTGGGTTCGCCCAAGCGCCGCGAAATCGGTCACGGCGCCCTGGCTGAGCGTGCAATCACCCCGGTGCTGCCCTCGCGCGAAGAATTCCCCTACGCTATCCGCCAGGTTTCTGAGGCTCTGGGCTCCAACGGCTCGACCTCCATGGGTTCGGTCTGCGCCTCGACCCTGTCCCTGCTGAACGCCGGCGTGCCGCTGCGCGCACCCGTTGCGGGTATCGCAATGGGTCTGGTGTCCGACGAAGTGAACGGCGAGACCCGTTACGCCGCCCTGACCGACATCCTGGGCGCCGAGGACGCACTGGGCGACATGGACTTCAAGGTGGCGGGTACCTCCGAGTTCGTGACCGCTATTCAGCTGGATACCAAGCTCGACGGCATCCCCGCCTCCGTGCTGGCCGGTGCGCTGACCCAGGCCCGCGAGGCTCGCCTGCACATCCTGGATGTGCTGACCAGCGCCATCGACGCACCCGACGAGATGAGCGAGTACGCACCGCGCATTATCTCCGTGAAGATTCCGGTTGCCAAGATCGGTGAGGTCATCGGCCCCAAGGGTAAGATGATCAACCAGATTCAGGAGGACACCGGCGCAGACATCTCCATCGAGGACGACGGTACCGTGTACATCGGCGCAGCCGACGGCCCCTCCGCCGAGTCTGCCCGCGCCGCCGTGAACGCCATCGCGAACCCGCAGGTTCCCGAGGTCGGCGAGCGTTACCTGGGCACCGTGGTGAAGGTGACCGACTTCGGCGCCTTCATCTCGCTGACCCCCGGTAAGGACGGCCTGCTGCACATCTCCGAGATGCGTAAGCTCAACGGCGGCAAGCGCGTGGTTGACGCCGAGGACGTTGTCTCCGTGGGCCAGAAGGTTCAGGTGGAGATCACCAAGATTGATGACCGCGGCAAGCTCTCGCTCGCACCGGTCGTTGAGGGTGGCGACGACGAGTAGTCGTAACCCCCGCTAAGTGATGAGGGGCGTTCGGCGCACCCGGTGCGGTTCACTCCCCGCCGGGTGCACCGGGCGCCCCTTGTCGCGAGTAAGAGGGATAAGATTAATATATTTCTCTTGCACTGGAAGGAAAGTGAGCGAATGTTGACACGACGTGACAGCACAATTGATATTGCTAAAGGCATCGCAATCATTGCAATTGTGTTTGGGCACATTCATCGAGGGATGTGGGCATCTGGACTGGGGACGGAAGCCTTCCGCCCCTATAAATATGTTCTTGACTACGGTGTCTATTTTTGGCACCTGGTAGTTTTTGCCTTCCTGAGCGGCCTGTTCGTGTCGCGAGGAGCAACGAAAACTACCCCCTCCTCATACCTGACGAAGCGCCTGATCCTCTTCGGATACCTCTACGTTATTTGGCAGGTTCTGCAGGTGGGCATGAAGCTTGTGCTTCCGTCTAATTCTTCCGATAAGACGACTGTTATGAGCCTGCTCGAGCTGTGGAAGCCTGAAGGTCAGCTTTGGTTCTTCCCCTGGCTCATGATTGTCACCATTATTGCTGTGGTGACGCGAGTATGGCGGAAGAACGCTATCGCTGCCCTAACGATTGCGGGCTCAGCGATTCTTGCACTCGCCTCGTGGGGGTACATCGGTGAGTATGTCGGTACTCAGGGCCTTTCGCTACTCTTCTTCTTCCTCGTTGGTGTGGCGCTTGGCCATGAACGATTCCAACGCATTATGAGCTCCATTCCCTTGGCAGCTCACGCGGGTATCGTTGCTGTTGGCCTGTTCGACTACATCTACCTTCTGATGCACATTCAGGCTACTCCGCCTACCGTCATTCCTTACTTCACGAATGATGCTGGTGCGGTAGCTATGGGTATTCTTGCGACGGTGATATCCTCGCTGACGGTGCTCTCGCTCTCCTACCTGCTGGCTCGGGTTCCGTGGAGCGGCTGGCTCGCCTACCTGGGACGCCACTCCCTGGAAATCTTTATCGCGCACATCGTGTGCGGTGCCGCTTTCCGTTTCGTACTGACGAAGTCTGGTCTTTTCTCGGTACCTCTGTTCCTGGTGGGCGGTACGATCTTTGCGATCCTCGCCTCGCTGCTGCTGGGGTACTGCGCTCAGAAGCTCCGGATTCCGCTCTTTACCCTGCCGCGTCCCATCGAACAAAAGATTAGCTAACCGAACTCACATCGAAGGACACTGAATGTCTATTTCCCTGCCCGTCGAGCTTGACGCCATTGCCGAGGAGCTCGACTACGAGCGTGGCCGCCTCATCTACGAGGGCGCGGGCGGCAACGAGGTGCGCCGCTCCATCCTGCCCGGTGGCGTGCGTGTCATCACCGAGAAGATGCCCGGCACGCGCGGCGTGTCCATCGGCTTCTGGGTGGGGGTGGGCTCGCGTGACGAGGCTCCCGGCATGCTCGGCTCCACGCACTTTCTGGAGCACCTGCTGTTCAAGGGCACCGGTACCCGCACGGCGCTCGACATTGCGTCCTCCTTCGACGCGGTGGGCGGCGAGTCCAACGCGCTGACCGCCAAGGAACACACCTGCTACTACGCGCGTGTGCTCGACGACGACGCGCCCATGGCCGTGGACGTCATCACCGATATGGTGACCAACGCCCTGCTGGATCCCGCCCACCTGGAGCAGGAACGCGGGGTGATTCTCGAAGAAATCGCGATGGATCAGGACGATCCGACCGACGTCGCCTTCGAGAACTTCGTGGAGCAGCTCATGGGCGCCAACCCCCTCGGACGCCCCATCGGCGGCACCCCCGAGGAGATTCAGGCGGTCCCGCGTGACGCCGTGTGGGAGCACTACAAGCGCTACTACACCCCGGATCGCCTGGTGATTTCCGCCGCCGGTTCCCTGGAGCACAGCACTATGGTTCGCCTCGTGCTGGAGTCGCTCACCCGCTACGGCTGGGACCTGTGGGAGGGCGTGGCCCCCGCGCCGCGCCGTGTGCGTACCGACAGCGGCATCGTTCCGCTGAGCGAGCTGCGCGAGGTGCAGAAGGGCTTTGAGCAGACCAACATCGTGATGGGCTGCCCGAGCATCATCGCGGGCGACGACCGCCGCTACGCGTTGAGCGTGCTGACCAGCGCGTTTGGTGCGGGCATGTCCTCGCGCCTGTTCCAGGAGATCCGCGAGAAGCGCGGCCTGGCGTACAGCACCTTCGCGTTCTCCGGTGCCTACTCGGACGCCGGCTACTTCGGCATGTACGCCGGCTGCCTGCCTGCCAAGACCGAGCAGGTGCGCGAGGTCATGGGCCACGAGTTCGATAAGCTCGCGGCCGCCGGCATCACCGAGGAGGAGCTGCTGAAGGTGCGCGGTCAGCTGGCCGGCTCCACCGTGCTCGGCAGCGAGGACTCCGGCTCGCGCATGTCCCGCCTGGGCCGCGCGGAGATGGATTCTGGCCAGTTCACGAGCACCGACGAGCTGCTGGAGAAGATTCGCGCCGTCTCCCTCGACGAGGTACGCGATCTCGCCGCCTTCCTGGGTGAGCAGCGGATGATTACGACCATCGTGCGGTAGCTCGTGCGGGGCATTGGCCCCTTGCCGTTTGAAATAGAGCTACGGGAAATCGAAAGGCCCGTTGGTCACTCTCATGAGAGTGACCAACGGGCCTTTCAGCGCGTCAGAACCGTCACCGGGTTAGCGTCACCGGGCCAGTCGGTTCGGGTCGGTTCGACGCGGGTACTTGCGCTTTGTAGCTGCGACGCCGCTACTTCTTCTGTGCCTTGGCGATGGCCTGCTCCACGACCCGGGCGTAGAGCTCCTGGCCGGCCGCCTCGGGGTGCACGCCGTCGGAAGCGAGCAGGCCGCTCTGGGTCTGCAGGGCCTGGCGAATCGCCGAGTTCCAATCCGCGATAATCACGCGGTCGGAGTGCTGGGAAGCAAACTCTCGAATCTTCGTATTCGAGTACTCGATCCAGCTCAGGTTGCGCGGGCCGTAACCGGTCACGAGCACCAGCTTCGAATCGGCGGGCATGGCCGCCAGCACCTGATCGAGCTGACCGTCCAGAATGGTCGAGTTTGCGGTCACCGACAGCACCAGGGTCTTTCGAATCTGACCGTTGGCGCCCATGGACTTAATAATGGGCAGCGCGTTAGCGATGGTGCGTCCCTCAGCCGCATTAATCTGGGCCTCGGGCATCTTGTCGTAGAGATCGGGGGAGGTCGCCACCACGATGGAGTCACCCACGACGGTCACCTGTGAGGAGTCGATGGGGCCGGTGGCCTCCTGGGAGGCCGAGGCGCTTGCTGAGGCGGTGGCCTTCGCATCCTTTCCGTCCTTGGCCGTGGGGTTGACCGAAGCGCTCGCGGAGGCGCTGGCGCGCGCCTCCTGTCGGGCCTTCAGGCGTTCTGCCGCGGCGCGCTTGCCGTCCTCAACGGACTGTTGGGCGGTGGTCATGGCCGGCGCGGTGCGTACGGCCACGCCGGTTGCGCCGGCGGCCGCAATCACGAGCAGGGTCAGAGCGATGGGCAGGGCCTTAACAGTGGCGTTCTGGAAGGAGGCGATAACGCGGTTGGCGCTTCCGCGGAAGCCGTGGCGTCGAATCGGGGTCTCAACCCAGCGGTAGGACATCTCGGCGATGGCGAAGGTCGCCACCAGCACGCCGACGTTCACCAGCGGGGAGCGGTCCGCGCCGAGCACGTAGTGCATGACCACGGCCAGCGGCCAGTGCCACAGGTACAGGCCGTAGGAGCGTTCGCCCACCCAGCGCAGGGGCGCAAAGTTCAGCAGGCGGCGCAGGGCCTCGGAAGCACCGGCAAGCATATCGGGCAGCATGCCCTGAATCACGCCGAGAGCCAGCAGGGAGGCGCCGAACAGACCCCAGGGGATTGCACCGGGTGCCGATTCGGGCACGAGAACCGCGTAGGGAATCAGCGCGAACAGGGACAGCCAGCTAATCATGACGCGGGCGAAAGCAACCACGCCAAAGGGCTGAGCCACGCGGTACAGCACGGACTGCTGCAACGGCGGGTACAGCGACCAGGGGCGCGCAAACGCCAGTAGGGCGCCGAGCAGCAGACCGTACAGGTGGGTGTCGGTGCCGTAGTAGACGCGGCTAATGGGTGCGCCGGACATCAGAAGAGCGGTAGCAACGCTCAGTGACGCAATAATGCCCAACACTATAACCACGCTAAAACGACGCCACGAACGGCGCAACAACAGGCCAAAACCAACAATGAGCAGCGGCCAGACCACGTAGAACTGCTCCTCGACGGCCAGGGACCAGAAGTTCGTGAAGAGCTCCGGGGAGGTCTGCGCGAAGTAGTCGTTTCCGGCGAAGATGGAAATCCAGTTGGAGGAGAAGGTTGCCGCGCCCAGCAGCTGGCGGCCCAGGTTGACCTGGATATCGCCGCCAACGATGAGGCTCACGGGACCCAGCACGAGAATCATGAGGGCGATGGCCGGTAGCAGACGGCGGGCACGACGAATCCAGAAGCTACCGAGCGCGATGCGGCCGTTCAGCGCACCCTCGCGCAGCAGGAGCGAAGTGATGAGAAAACCCGAGATGACGAAGAAGATATCCACGCCAATCATGCCGCCGGGCAGGACCGTGGGCCAGAAGTGGTACACGATCACCAGGAGCACTGCGATGGCGCGCAAACCGTCCAAACCAGGCAGAATATAACGCCGGTTTGCTTCATATGGGCGTACAGAGGAGGTAAAGAGGGACTTCATAGGTCTGTGTGCTCCGAGGGACGGATTGAAAATTAAATACCAACCTATTATAGGTTTGATTCCATTAGATGACGTAGTGGGATTCTTATATGGCGCCGAGAGCCAGCACGTCAGCGCCGGGATTGGGGCGCGAGCGGGCGCTCCGGGAAGGCCGGCCGAGAGACGAGAAGAGGCCCCCGGAGGGTCGCGCGGTAGCGCATCGGCGATAATGGAGGAGAAGAAACGGTGACGGGCCGCCCCACAACGGGCCTACCGCCACGGAAGAAGCCACCAGGAAGAAGCGAGGAGAGCGCATGAGCGAGAAGATTTGGAAGGTAGCGGTTCTTGGAGCCGCGGGCCGCATGGGGTCGGAGGCGGTTCGCGCCGTCAACACCGCCGAGGATATGGACCTGGTGGCGGCCCTGGGCCGCGGTGACGACCTGCAGGAGCTGGTCGACTCCGGCGCCGAAATCGTGATTGACCTGACCGTTCCGGATTCGAGCGAGGCCAACGTTCGCTTCGCGGTTGAGCACGGCATGCACGCGGTGGTCGGCACGACCGGCTGGACCCCCGAACGCCTGGACTCCCTGCGCGAGCTGCTGGGCGAGCACCCCGGCGTGGGCGTACTGATTGCCCCGAACTTCGCGATCGGTTCGATTCTGGCCACCGAGTTTGCGGCCAAGGCCGCCCGCTACTTCGATTCGGTTGAAATCATTGAGATTCACCACCCGAACAAGGTGGATGCCCCCTCCGGCACCGCGGTTCACACGGCCCGCAAGGTGGCGGCCGCCCGTGCCGAGGCCGGCGTGGGTCCGAGCCCGGACGCCACGACATCCGATCCGCTGGGCTCGCGCGGCGCGGTGGTGGACGGCGTGCACGTGCACGCGGTACGTCTGCGCGGAATGGTGGCTCACCAGGAGATTCTGCTGGGCGACCCCGGCCAGCAGCTGGTGATTCGCCACGATTCCTTCGACCGCGCCTCCTTCATGCCCGGCGTGCTGCTGGGCGTGCGCGAGGTGGCGGCGCATCCGGGCCTGAGCGTGGGCCTGGACGCCTACATGGACCTGTCTTAGGAGGGCACGATGTCTGAACAGACTTCTTCCGAGGGTTCGCCGGCTCCCACCGAGGCGCGAAACCGCGGCCCCTGGTGGGCTTCGCTGCGCCTGTGGACGGCGTGCGCGTGCGTTCTGCTGGTGGTGACGGTGCTCATCCTGCCGCTGCCCATCGTGGTGCGCGCCTTCATCCTGGGCGTGCTGATTTTTAGCGCGGTCTTCATGACCGTGGATGCCGGCGGGTTCGGCAAGACCTTCGCCGCGCTGACCTGCACGCTGCTGGTGCTGTACCTGGTGTACACGGCCGATCGTGGCGTGTCCCTGCTCCTTTCGGGTTCGGTGGCCGGCATGGTGCTGGGGCTCGGCATGATTCTGCTGCCCGTGCTCGGCGCGTGGGCCCTGGTGCGTGAGATTCTCTTTGGAACACGTATTCAGATGATGGCTCAGCAGCTGTCCGATTCGGGGGACCTGGCGGAGGATAACCTGCCGCGCACCCCGAGCGGTAAGGTGGACCGCGAGGCAGCCGCGGCGGAGTTTGAGTCCTTCGCGGCGGCGGTTGAGCAGGAGCCCGAGAACTGGAAGGCCTGGTTCAACCTGGCCTGCATGTACGATGCGGTGGGCGAGCGCAAGCGCGCCCGCGCGGCGATGCGTAACGCGTGGTCGTTGCGCTCGGGTGGCGCCGCGAAGGAAATGCGTTAGAAGCATCGGGAGGAGCGGTTGCGCTCCCGAAGGTTGAGGGGCCGCGCCGGGAGAGTACCCGGGGCGGCCCTTTTGCCGTATGAGTATTAGTTCGGCGAGCCGGGGCGGTCTATCGGGCCGGGGCCCGCGGGAGGCACCTCGGGAACCCACCGCGGCGTGCGGGGGGAGGGGGGGTGCCGCGCGACACTATATGAAAATTTATGCGTTATGTAGTAAAAACCTGCATTTCGGGGGTACCCTGGAAATATGTCTGAGAACCTATCTAACCCCGGCACCTTTGTTGAGCCCGTCTTCGGCCGCCTGCTGACCGCGATGGTCACCCCCTTCGCGCAGGACGGCTCCGTGGACGAGAAGCAGGTGGCAGACCTGGCGAACTACCTGGTCGATAACGGTCACGACGGCCTGGTGGTCTGCGGCACCACCGGCGAGTACTCGACCATGACCGACGACGAGAACGAGCGCGTCTTCCAAATTGTGAAGGACACCGTCGGCTCTCGCGCCAAGATCATTGCCGGCGTGGGTTCAAACGACACCGCGCACACCATTGAGCTGGCCCACCGTGCAGAGAAGGTCGGCGTGGACGGCCTGCTGGTCGTGACCCCCTACTACAACAAGCCGACCCAGCCGGGCGTGTACGCCCACTTCTCCACCGTGGCCAAGGCCACCGACACTCCCGTGATGCTTTACGACATCCCGGGCCGCGCGGGCATCCCGATTGCCCCCGAAACCTACCGCCGCCTGGCCGAGATTGACAGCATCGTCGCCGTGAAGGACGCCAAGGCTGATTTCGGCGCCGCAACCGAGGTCATGGCAACCACCGATCTGCACTACTACAGCGGCGACGACGGCCTGACCCTGCCCTGGATGGCGATGGGTGCCGTCGGCCTGGTGTCTGTGACCGCGCACGTGGCCCCGAACCTCTTCCGCGCGCTCATTGACGCGGTGGTGGCCCAGGACCTCGTGGAAGCGCAGCGCCTGCACCTGGAGCTGGCTCCGATCGTGCGCGCCACCATGGGTCGCGCCCCCGGTTGCGTGGCCGCCAAGGAGATTCTCGCCTGGCAGGGCGTGCTGGGCCAGCCGATCGTTCGCCTGCCGCACGTGCTCTCCGAACCGGAGGTGCTGGCCGCCATGCGCGAGGACCTGATGACCTCCAGCCTTGCCCACACCCTGAAAAACGCATAAACTTTTATTCAGCTTCTTTTATACGTCCGGGCTAGTGTGCTCGGGCGGCGTGAAGCAGGTTAAGAGAGACTTTTGGCCGCCCACGCGGTAATTTGGCCGCTCATAGCGAATTACCGTGACGCATGCTTTCAGCACGCGTGGAACGCGGCCCCCAACGCGGGCTCCTCGCCGTTACGACGGCGAGGGGTCCGCTCTGGCGTATTTCCCGAGGTGTCCGAAACGACCATGATCCGCCGCGGCACCGATAGGCCGCAGAAACACGTCGCGTAACCCGCGGAAACCCCGGAACACTCGGAAACTCCACAACATTTGGAACACTCCAGACCCGTATTCGGAGCGAAACTCGCCCCGGAACGCATATCACTAGACTTCCCGTGACGAACGAGGATGCGAACGTAGGCCCGCACGCTAAGGCCCGGCGCCTGAGCCCCTCGAACGAATCACGACACAACAGATAGTAAGAAAATAGAAAGAGGAGACACACGATGAGCGTCTTTGAAGCGAATCTTCCCCTGCCTCCCCGCCTGAAGAAGGGCACTCTGCGCGTGGTGCCCCTGGGCGGCCTGGGCGAAGTCGGTCGTAACATGACCGTGTACGAAATTAACGGCAAGCTGCTGATTGTTGACTGCGGCGTGCTCTTCCCCGAAGAGTCCCAGCCCGGTGTGGACCTGATCCTGCCCGACTTCAGCTACATTGTCGACCGTCTGGACGACGTGGTCGCCATGGTGCTGACCCACGGCCACGAGGACCACATCGGCGCCGTTCCCTACCTGCTGCGCCGCCGCCCCGACATCCCCCTGGTCGGTTCCGAGCTGACCCTGGCACTGGTCGAGGCGAAGCTGGCCGAGCACCGCATCAAGCCCTACACCCTCGCGGTGAAGGAACACCAGGTGGAGCGCTTCGGCCCGTTCGAGTGCGAGTTTGTTGCAGTGAACCACTCGATTCCGGATGCGCTGGCCGTGTTCATCCGCACCAAGGCAGGCAAGGTTCTGCACACCGGTGACTTCAAGATGGATCAGCTGCCTCTGGACGGTCGCCTGACCGACCTGCGCCACTTCTCCCGCCTGGGTGAGGAGGGTGTGGACCTGTTCCTGCCGGACTCCACCAACGCAGAGGTTCCCGGCTTCACCCCGACCGAGAAGAACATCGGCCCGGTGCTCTCGAACGTCTTCCGTGACGCTCGCGGCCGCATCATCGTGGCCTCCTTCTCCTCGCACGTGCACCGCGTGCAGCAGGTGCTGAACGCCGCCGCCGAACGCGGTCGCAAGGTCGTGCTCGTGGGCCGCTCTATGGTGCGCAACATGACCATCGCCGAGAAGCTGGGCTACCTGAAGGTGCCCGACAACGTGCTCGTGGACCTGAAGAAGGTTGACGACTACCGCCCCGACCAGATCGTGATGATGTGCACCGGTTCGCAGGGCGAGCCCATGGCGGCGCTCTCGCGTATGGCTAACGGCGACCACAAGATTCAGATTGAGCCGGGCGACACCGTGGTGCTGGCCTCCTCGCTGATTCCCGGTAACGAGACCAGCGTGTACCGCATCATCAACGCCCTCATGAAGCTGGGCGCCCACGTGGTGCACAAGGGCAACGCGAAGGTTCACGTGTCCGGCCACGCGGCCGCCGGCGAGCTGCTGTACTGCTACAACATCCTCAAGCCCAAGAACGTCATGCCCGTTCACGGCGAGGTGCGCCACCTGATTGCCAACGGTGATCTGGCGATTGAGACCGGCGTTCCCGCACAGAACGTACTCCTGTGCGAGTCCGGCACCGTGGTGGATCTGCGCGACGGCGTGGCCACCGTGGTCGGCGAGATTCCCTGCGAGTACCTCTACGTTGACGGCCGTTCCGTCGGCGAGGTGACCGAGAGCGACCTGAAGGACCGCCGCATCCTGGGTGAGGAAGGCTTCGTGTCCATCGTGACCGCGATTGACCGCGCGACCAAGCGTGTGGTGACCGGCCCGGACATCCACGCCCGCGGTATCGCGGAGGACGACGCCGTCTTCGACGAGATCGTTCCGAAGATTACCGCCGCCCTGGAAGACGCACTGCACCGCGCACCCGAGAAGGTGCACACCGTGCAGCAGCTGCAGCAGATTGTGCGCCGCACCATCGGCGCGTGGATCTCTCGCCGCCTGCGCCGCAAGCCCATGATCGTGCCCGTGGTCATCGAGAGCACCTCTCCGGACGCTAAGAACTAAATATCAGCGCGGCCGCCTCCCGCAGGTGGCATCGGCTTTCGGGCCGAGGCTGAAACGGGTTACCTGAAACGCAGGGGGCGGGGTCGATACCGAGTGTCGGCCCCGCCCCCTGCGCATCCGGCAGGGCGGGCTGGCTCGGCGGGTTTCGGCGGGTCCAGCACCCGCGTGCGACGCCCCATCGCAGCCGCTGCGCTCACTGATAACGAAGAAATCGTTAGATTAACGGGAAGGTTGATACTCTAAAAGGTATGGCTCCACGGACCACAAAGGGTCGTAGTACGACCGCTAAGTCAAAGAAAACCACCCGCAAGCGCACCACCTCCTCGAGGGGCGGTGCCCGTCGCGGTGCCGAGGCGACGAATCCTGTCGCCGGCGCCATCGCCTCTGTCTGGCTGAGCATCGCTCACGCTATCGGTGGTGCGGTGCGCTCGATTGGTACGGCGCGCACCGACCTGGAACCCGAACAGCGTCGTGATGGCGGCGCGCTCGTATTGCTGCTCTTCGGCCTCATCAGCGCCGGCGTTGAGTGGTACAACTGGCGCGCCCACACCTCTCTCGGTCTGCTGCGCGCGCCCCTGGACGCCTGGCACACGATGCTCGGTGGCATCTTCGGCCAGGGTGCCCTGCTGATTCCGGTGCTCAGCTTCGTGCTGGCCTGGTGCGTCTTCCGAGGCCCCGACCTGGTCAAACGCAATAACCGGGTGACCCTGGGCTCCCTGATTCTGCTGATTGCGACCTCCCTCTTCTTCGCCCGCCACGCCGGGCACCCGACCTTTGCGGACGGTTTCGAGGCCGTATGGGCCGGAGGCGGCGTCACGGGAGTAATCCTCGGCACCCCCATCGTTCGCCTGAGCGGGGGTATCGCGGCGGTGGAGATTCTGATTCACCTGCTGCTGGCACTCGCAGGGTTGCTGGTCATGACCAACACCCCGATTCGCCAGATTGTGCCCCGCACCCGGCACCTGGTGGGCCTGGCCCTGGGCGAGAAGCCCAACGGCACCACCCGCGAGCGCTCCTCCTCGGATGATGCAACTCAGACCGTGGACCTGAACGCCGAGGAGCACGACCGCAGCTACCTGTACGGTGACGACGAGAAGCCGGCCCGAGCCTCCTCCACGGGCGGCGGCCTGATGGCGCGCCTGCGCGGCTGGCTGGGCTTTGGCGTTTCCAAGGGCGATGACGGCCCCCTCGACGAGTACGCCGGTGACGAGGCCTTCGTGAACGTCGTGGTGGACGATGCCCACCCCGAGACCACCCAGATGCCCGTGCAGCCCGCTAACCCCGCTCCCGGCGCGCGCACCGGCGCCAAGCCGAACCGCCTGAGCCGCCTGCCCGGTCGCCTGAACCAGGCTCCCGCCGAAGCTTCGAGCGGCCCCGACCTCTTTGACGTGGAGGCCTCTCAGGCTCCCGCCGCCCGCCTGGATCAGGTGCAGCGCGCCGCGGTGGCGCACGGCCGCATCCCGGGGGAGGAGCCCCTCTTCGACGTGGAAGCCTACGATGGTTTCGGCGGCGACTCCTCGCAGCAGGCTCCCTCCGAGCCCGCCCCGCAGACCAGGCCCCGCGATGTGGTTCCGCCCGCGGGCGCACCCGCTCAGGAGGCCGGCCGAGGTGCCGCCGCGGGTCAGGCTCCGATTCCGACCCGCATGCATTCGGCCGGCGCGCATCAGGGCGCAAACCAGAGTACGAACCAGGGCGCGTCCCAGCAGGCGGCACGCTCCGGCGGCGGCCTGTCCCGCCCCCTGCAGAACAACACCCAGACCGCGACCACCGAGCAGGCTCGCGGCGAGCAGGTTGTGCAGTCCTCCCGCGGGGCCTACGTGCTGCCCTCGGAGGAGATGCTGGTTTCCGGCCCGCCCGCCAAGGAATCCTCCGAGGTCAACGAGCACGTGGTCGAGGCCCTCACCAGCGTGCTGGAGCAGTTCAAGGTGGACGCCCACGTGACCGGTTTCTCGCGTGGCCCGACCGTGACCCGCTACGAAATTGAGCTGGGACCGGCCACGAAGGTGGAGCGCGTGACGGCGCTGAGCAAGAACATCGCCTACGCGGTGGCCAGCCCGGACGTGCGCATCCTTTCGCCCATTCCCGGCAAGTCCGCGATCGGCATTGAGATTCCGAATACCGACCGCGAGACCGTGGCCCTGGGCGACGTGCTGCGCTCCCCGCAGGCTCACGCGAACCACCACCCGATGGTCATGGGCGTGGGCAAGGACGTTGAGGGCGGCTTCGTGCTGGCCAACCTGGCCAAGATGCCGCACATGCTGGTCGCCGGTGCGACCGGTGCCGGTAAGTCCTCGTTCGTGAACTCGATGATTACCTCGATTCTGATGCGCGCAACCCCCGACCAGGTGCGCCTGGTGATGGTCGACCCCAAGCGCGTGGAGCTGACCGCCTACGAGGGTATTCCGCACCTGATTACGCCCATCATCACGAACCCGAAGAAGGCCGCCGAGGCCCTGCAGTGGGTGGTTCGCGAGATGGACGCCCGCTACGACGACCTCGCCCACTACGGCTACAAGCACGTGGACGACTTCAACAAGGCGGTGCGCGAGGGTAAGGTTCAGCCCGAGCCCGGCAGCAAGCGCACGATTCACGAGTACCCGTACCTGTTGGTGATCGTGGACGAGCTGGCCGACCTGATGATGGTCGCCCCGCGCGACGTGGAAGAGGCCATCGTGCGTATCACGCAGCTGGCCCGCGCCGCCGGTATCCACCTGGTGCTGGCTACCCAGCGTCCTTCGGTGGACGTGGTGACCGGTCTGATTAAGGCGAACGTTCCTTCCCGCATGGCGTTTGCGACCTCCTCGGTCACGGACTCCCGCGTGGTGCTGGATCAGCCCGGCGCCGAGAAGCTGATTGGTCAGGGTGACGCGCTCTTCCTGCCGATGGGCGCCTCGAAGCCGATGCGTGTTCAGGGTGCGTGGGTTTCCGAATCCGAGATTCACGCAGTGGTTGAGCACGTGAAGAAGCAGGCCCCGACCATCTACCGTGAGGACGTGATGGTTTCAGCCGCGAAGAAGCAGATTGATGAGGAAATCGGCGACGACCTCGACGATCTGCTACAGGCGGCCGAGATCGTGATTACCACGCAGTTCGGTTCGACCTCGATGCTGCAGCGTAAGCTGCGCATGGGCTTCGCGAAGGCCGGACGCATCATGGACCTGCTGGAGTCGCAGGGCGTGGTGGGCCCCTCGGAGGGCTCGAAGGCCCGCGAGGTGCTGGTCCGCCCCGACGACCTGCAGTCCACCCTGGCGCGTATCCGCGGCGAGGAGCCCCCGGCGGCCGACCCGTACGCGAACGCGGTGGATCCGGGGGAGCCTGTTACCGATTATTACGACGAATCCGATGACGAGGGCTCGGAGGACGCCTGGCAGCTGACGGGCCGCTAAGCTCACACGTTATCCACAAGCGCCCCGCACGTTCGGCGGTGCCCGATGAGGCACCCGTATAATGGACGTACGGGGCGTTTGTGCGTTCCCGATACCCTTCGGTGCCAATATTTGACGATGGCTGTGCGCGTGCCTCGCGCGGTGTGCGGCCCGCATCGAAACTGCAACACCGGGCTCACCCGTCGAGCCCGCCGACTCAAAGGAGCACCCATGAGCGACGCTCACACCCCAGCCCCCACCGGTGAGGTCCGGGCGGTGCAGCCTCGCACGTCGAATTGGAACGTTCCCAACGTGCTGACGGTTCTGCGCATCATCGCGGTGCCCTTCTTCATCGTGGCGCTGGTCAGTGGCGGTACCTTTGGTGCCGACGACCCGACCCACCGCTGGCTCGCTTGGGTGATTTTCATCCTCGCGATGCTCACGGACTGGGCCGACGGCTACCTGGCGCGTTCCCGCAACCTCATCACGAGCTTCGGCAAGATCGCCGACCCGATTGCCGATAAGTTCCTGACCGGTGCCGCGTTCATTGTGCTCTCGGCCCTGGGCGAGCTGTGGTGGTGGGTGACCATCGTGATTCTGCTGCGCGAGTGGGGCATCACGGTGATGCGCCTGTTCGTCATCAAGTACGGCGTGATGGCGGCCAGCAAGGGCGGCAAAATCAAGACGGTACTGCAGACCGTGGCGCTGGTGCTGATGCTCCTGCCGCTGGGTCAGCTGGGCTTGGGCTGGCTGGTGCCGGGCTGGGTGCTGATGGGCGCGGTCACGGCGATTACCGTGTGGACCGGCCTGGTGTACGTGCGCGATGCCTACAACCTGCGTCGCACCTGGTTGCAGAACCATGCCGCGCAGAAGCAGCGCGCTCAATAGACGTTGATGGGGGAGTGGCTCATGCCGCTCCCCCGAACTGTACCCGGGGTGAGCGTTAGCGGCGCTCGAGCACCGGGGCGCTCGCGGAAGGAGCGGGTGCGTGAACGGGCGGTCGGGTCGGCCCGGCCGCCGGGAAAGGATGAATCATGGTTCCTCTTCTGAACGAAGGCATCCAGTCGGCTTCGCCCGAGCTGGCGCGCGCTGAGGTTTTTTCGGGTACCCCGCAGGCGGCGGCCCTGCTGCTGCGCGATGCGGTGCGCTCGTGCGCATCCCAGGAACGTCCGGTGCAGGTGGCCACTGCTGAGTCCTTGACCGGCGGGGACGTGGGCGGCGCGATCTGCACGGTGCCGGGCGCATCGGCCTACTATCGCGGCGGCGTGATTTCTTACGCCTACGAGGTGAAGGCGCGGGTGCTGGGCGTGGACGCTCAACTGCTTGCGACCGAGGGCGCGGTGAACCCGGAGGTGGCGGCCCAGATGGCGGCCGGCGCGGCGCGGGTGTGCGGTGCCGATTACGCGGTGTCGACCACGGGAGTGGCCGGGCCCGACCCCGCGGACGGCCAGCCGGTGGGCACCGTGTTTATCGGGGTGCACGCCCCGGGCGGGTGTGAGGTGTTCGAGCGCCACTACGACGGGGATCGCGCCCGGGTTCGTGCGGCGGCGAGCGCGGATGCGATTGCGCTGCTGGCCCGCGCGGTGCGGGGGAGCGCCTCCGGCTCCTTGAGGGAGAGCCTCTAGGACCCAGCCCCGCGGCGCGTCCCGGTGGCATGACCAGGCGGTGTGTGAGGCACGTGAGGCGGTGCTCGTGAAGCTTTGGGGAAGGCACAGGGGAAAGACTCGGGGAGGATATTTTACGCTTCAAAGAATTTCCCAGTCTTCTCCCAGCTTCAAGGGAATAAACACATAGCTTGGTCTGTTTGAATGGATACAAGTCTGAAGAAGATGACGAAAACAGCGAGTTTTGTAGCTCGCATCCCAAAAATCAGTTAGGCTTAACTCTGTACAGTCCCGCGCGTCGGGAGGAACTACTCAGGAAAGTGATAAAGAAGCTCATGGCTAAGCAGCGCGTATCAATCAACGGTATTACGAAGTGGAAGGAAATCGACGAGACCCCCAAGCAGGTGGCTCCGGTCGTTGAGGAAGCACGAGTTGTTCCCCTCCGCCAGGCCATTGGCGAGGTTCTTCGCGATGTCCGCCAGCGTCAGGGCCGCACCCTGCGAGAGGTTTCGCAGCGTGCCCGCGTTTCCCTCGGTTACCTGAGTGAAGTTGAACGCGGTCAGAAGGAAGCTTCCTCCGAGCTGCTGGCTTGGATCTGCCAGGCTCTGGACATCCCGATGTCCCAGATGCTGCGCGAGGTTGCCGATCGTATGGCCGTCGCCGAGGGCGTTCAGATTCCGGATACCGTTCCGGCTGAGCTGTCCGAGCGCTACAAGAACGACTACTACGTCTCTCTCTAAGACGTGAGGGTGCGGAAGCTCCGCACGCTATTGGGCCGATGCCGTACACCCCGAACGGGTGTGCGGCATCGGTTCTTTGTCGAGCAATGGCGAGACGGAATTGTGAGAATGAAGAACTCGGGATGGGTGCTCCACCAATGGGAACGCTGCCGCCGGGTGCGGTGAAGGAGATTGCGATGAAGCTGAGTGAGTTTTGGGCGCTCATGGAGCACGAATTTGGCGCCGGGTACGCCCCGGTGCTGGCCCGGGATCTGGTGCTGGGATCCCTGGACCACCGGACGGCTGCGGAGGCACTGGATGCCGGTGTCAATCCGAAGACAGTCTGGTTTGCCATCTGCGAGGAACAGGAGATCCCGCAGGAGCGCCGCTGGGGCCCGGATAAGGAACCGTTGCGTTAGCTCGGTGTATGGCGGTGCGTCTAAGTGCCGCGGGGATGCGCTACGGGGGAGCGTGGCGGCCGGGTTACGGTGCGCCCCAGGCCCCGAAAGGTGTGCGCGAACCGATTGAGGCATCCTCGGGCGGGTTTCGAATATTCGAAAATATTTGCCGAAATCTTATGCGAGGTATTCGAAAACATCTCGTAATTTTGTTCGATTCGTGCTAGACTTTTCCACATCGAGAATTTTTCGAAAAATCCGCGGGAATTTTCCACAAATCGTGAAAATGGCCTTATCCTGTCAGGCCGTGACCCTAGAGTAGTCTCAGAAGGAACCGGCAGGCGAAAAGCTGGGGCGACGAGCCCCGCCGATTCCTAGAAACATTATTGACGTCATCACTGACACCACAAAGAACGAGGTACTAACGTGGCTAAGAGCACCAAGTCTCAGAGCGTAGCTCGCGTTCCCGAAGAGGGTCGCGCCAAGGCACTTGAAGCCGTCATGGCACAGATTGATAAGAACTACGGTAAGGGCGCCGTGATGCGCCTGGGTGATAAGGAAACCACCACCACCGAGGTTATCTCTACCGGTGCCATCGCCCTGGATGCCGCTCTCGGCATCGGCGGTCTGCCCCGCGGTCGCGTGATTGAGATTTACGGTCCCGAGTCTTCGGGTAAGACCACCGTGGCCCTGCACGCCGTCGCTAATGTGCAGAAGGCCGGCGGCGTGGCCGCGTTCATCGACGCCGAGCACGCCCTCGACCCGATTTACGCCGCTAAGCTGGGCGTGGACATCGACCAGCTGCTGGTCTCTCAGCCCGACACCGGCGAGCAGGCCCTGGAAATCATGGATATGCTGGTCGGCTCCGGCGCCGTGGATATCGTGGTGGTCGACTCCGTGGCCGCGCTGGTGCCCCGCGCCGAAATCGAGGGCGACATGGGCGACTCCCACGTTGGTCTGCAGGCCCGCCTGATGAGCCAGGCTCTGCGTAAGATTACCGGTCGCCTCTCCGCAACCGGCACCACCGCGATCTTCATCAACCAGCTACGCGAGAAGATTGGCGTGTTCTTCGGCTCGCCCGAGACCACCACCGGTGGTAAGGCCCTGAAGTTCTACGCTTCGGTGCGTATCGACATTCGCCGTATCGAGACTCTGAAGGACGGTGCGAACCCGATTGGTAACCGCACCCGCGCCAAGGTTGTGAAGAATAAGATGGCTCCGCCCTTCAAGCAGGCAGAGTTCGACATCCTCTACGGCGAGGGCATCTCGGTCGAAGGCGGTATTCTCGACCTGGCCGTGGAGAACGATATCGTCAAGAAGTCCGGTGCATGGTTCACCTATGACGGTGAGCAGCTGGGCCAGGGCCGCGAAAACGTTCGTAAGCTACTCAAGGACAACCCCGAGCTGACCGAGGAACTGCAGTACAAGGTTCTGGTGAAGCTGGGCATCATCGAGGAGGAGCCCGCCGAGGAGGCCGCAGAGGCCGAGGGCACCGAGAACGATCCGCTGGACGAGCTGGCCGAGGAGTTCTAAGCCCTCCTCGCCCGTGGGCCGTTCCCGATAGGATGCGCGGCCCGCTCGACAACGCGTGGTAATCGCCGTGCGCTGTGCTTTTCGCACGGTGCGCGGCGATTGCCGTTTAAGCCGGAACCGGCGGAGGTGCGGCTCGATACAATGGGGGAGCGCCTCCAACCGGAGGCACACGGGCTTCGGCGGATTAGAAAGAGAGGAGGGGACAGGCAGATGGAACGAAGCGTATTCGGCCAAGACGAGAACGCGCGCGGCGGCGAGCGTGACGGTATGCGCGAGGACGACGCCGGTTTCGCCGCCCTGGACGCAACCGAACCTTTCTTCGGGTCCTCTCCGGCGCAGAACTTCGGCGGCGCGGTGTCGGGCACCGACGGCTTTTCAGGTTTCGAATCGGCGGACGGCGGTATCGCGGCTCACGGAGGCTTTGAACCCCTCACCTTTGAAGCACCCACCGCCCCGGCCGAGCTGGGAGCCTTCGAGGCACTGGCCTTCGAAGCGCCCGCGCCCCTGGCCGAGCCCGTCCTCGACTGGGGGGCTCCGCAGTACGCATCCGCGGAGCCTGACGCACCCGCCGTGCCGCGTCAGGCACCGGAGGCACCGGAAGCGCCCGTATCGCAAAAGTTCGGGGCGCAAAAATCCGGGGAACAAAAATCCGGGGAACAAAAGCCGGTAGAGCAGAAGCCCGGGGCGAACAGGCCCGCGAAAACACCACAGGAAGCATCTCCGAAGACCTCCGCGCCCCAAGCATCGCGGGCGGTAGGATCCGAGCCCAAAAAACTGGCGCAGGCAAAACCTGCGCAGGAAAACGTAACCCGGAAAAACGCAGCCCCGCGCAAGGTTTCCGGGGAAAAGACCTCCTGGAAGATGCCGGTCCCAGAGGCAACCGAAGAGTTCCCCGATTGGCATCCGGCGGCCCACGGCTTCCGCGAGGAGCCCATCGCCCGCGATCTCGGGGACGACTACCCAGGCTACTTTCCGGTGCCCGCGGCACCCCTCGAACCCGCACCGGGCGGGGGAGCAGGGCAAGGCTCCGAGGAATCTTCGGAGGGCTCGCCGCGCCGTAGCCTGCGGGTGGATCCGAACCTGCCGGCCGTCTCCATCGACGAGGCCCCCGTGCGGGCCTTCATGCCTGGAGGCGCGGAGCCCCGCCCCATGGCGGCCGGCCGCATGAGCCGGGCCGGGGCCGCATCCATCGGGTCGGGGCTCACCGCGGAGGAAAAAGAAGAGATTGAGCGCCAGGCACAGCAGCGGGAGAAACAGCAGAAGAAGCGCTCGAACCGGCAGAAGCCGAGCGAGTACAAACGCGGATTCCGCCGCATGAGTGCGGCGCAGCGGGAGAAGATGCAGAAGCGCTCGCCCTACGCGCCCGCATTCGGGGCCCGGAGCGAGGAAGAGGAAACCCGTAAGAGCCCCGCGGGTCGCGGCTCGGGGAGCAACCTATTCAGGGAGGGAAGCAGCTTGAACGAGAAGCTCACCGCGGCCGAGGAAGCCTTTATTCGGGGTATCGCCGAGGAGGAGGCTCAGGGTATCGGCAGCGGCAAGCGCCCGGCCGCGCCCCGAGCCTCTCAAGCCTCCGGGGTTCGCGCGCCGAGAAAAGGCGGGAACGGCTCCGCCGGGATGGGCGGGCAGGGCCCCTCCTGGAAGCAGAAGGTGCGCGCCGACCGCGCCGCCGAGGAAGCCGACCCCTACACCCGCGCCAAGACCATCGTGTACAACCAGCTGGCCTACTCAGCAAAGACCAGGGGGCAGCTGCGCAAGAAGCTCCAGTCAGAAGGCTTCGAAGCCGAGCTCATCGAGCCGCTGCTCGATAAGTTCGAGGCGGCCAAGCTCATCGACGACGCCGAATACGCCGAGACCTTCGTGCGGCAGAAGAGCCGCACCAAGAAGCTCTCCCGCGCCGCGCTACGCCGCGAGCTCGCTGAACGCGGGGTGCGCGGTGAAGAGGCGGAGAACGCACTGGCTCAGCGTACCGACGAGCAGGAACGTGAGGACGCCGCCGAGCTGGTGCGCAAGAAGCTACGCCCCGGCATGGATCTGAGCGACCGCGCCGAGAAGGATAGGGTCACCCGTCGCCTGCTGGGGATGCTTGCGCGCCGCGGCTACTCCTCCTCGGTATCGATGTCGGTAATCCGCGAGGAGCTTGCCGCCTACGGCGCGGAGGACGACCTCTGGTAAGGGCCTGCGGTAGGAAGTCGGCAGGAGGACGGCAGGAGGACTGCGCAGCTACGCTCGGCACTATGACGAGCAAAAGGGTGAGCCCGCCACCGAAATACTCTGCGGCGGGCTCACCCTTTTAAAACCCTATAAAGCCCCCTGCCGAAGGCCTATGGCCGTTCCCTACTCGGGTGAGTCCAGACGCTCGGCACATTCAGCCAGGGTTGCATCCTGCGAACCCGAAATCTGCAGGAGCAGGCGCATCAGCTGCGCGCCCTCGCGGCGAATCATCGGGAGCAAGGCTGCACGAGGGGAAGCGGAGTAGAGCTCCACGAGCACGCACACCGTGACCGCGGTGCACACCGCAAGATCCTCGGCCAGATGCGCCTCGAGCGGAGCATCATCGAAGAGCGCGGAGTACAGCGCCGGCAGGGCCCGCTGGCGGTCCACCCGGTAGCGCGGGTATTCCGGCGACGAGGGGAAGCCCAGCATGGCCTCGACGAAGGGGAAGCCGCGGTGATGCAGGCAGGTGCCCTCAGCGTCCACGATGCGCACCGGTGCGTCCTCGGCCGGGCCGATGAGCACGTTCTGCGGCGAAAAATCGCCCGAGGACAGCATGTAGACGCGTCCGCGGTTGAGCTTGAACTGCTCGGGAACGGGCGGACGCTTGGTGAAGAAGGGCTGCACCACGCGGCGGAAGCGGAAGGAGAGCTCCTCCACGGCGGGTGGCAGAGTGCTGCGCGATTCGAGGTCTTCGGGAAGCTCGAAACCCTCGCGGTCCTCGAAGTGTTCCTGCTCGTCCACGCCGTAAATTCGCTTGAGGCCACGCTCGGCCAGCGCCGGGGATGCGATGGCCCCGGGGAATTGCGCCTTGCGGTCGGCGCGGGCCAGGTTCGCGCGGTAGCTTTCCACGGCCTCGCCCATGATGCCGGCGCGCGCCAGCGAACGGTAGGCTCCCACGTAGTAGTCCAACGCGTTCAGCGCCTGCTGTTCGGTGCCCTCCGTCAGGGCGTGGGCGACCGAGTACTGCTCACCCTCGGCGGTTCCGGCGCTTACGTCCTCGAGCGCGATGACCCGTAGCTCGGCATCGGCACCGTAGAACCGCGGGAAGAGCCCGGGCACCTGCTCGTTGAGGGCCGGCAGGCCGTAGCGCTCGCGCAGGTACCCGAAGCCGCCGGCGTTCTGCGTGGAATCCTTGCGGCGGTAGCGCTTAAGAATCAGGGAGGATGGCAGGGCCTCGGCGGCCTCCGCGGGGTCGGCTGCCTCAAAGTTCACGCGCACAACGACCGAGCGCATGCCGGTGCCCAGAATCCGTACGTTCGCAAGGTCGCGGCCACCGGATTGCTCCAGGCCCTTCGCCCAGGTCAGCATGCGCGAGAGGTTGCGGCGCATCGCGGCGGAGTCTGCGCTCGCCTGGGGCGGCACGGGGGTGTAGAGGGCGATGGCCTCCTCGATGAGAGCCTCGATGAGAGCATCGTCGGTAGAGCCGGCCTCGGCGCTAGGGGAGCGCTCGGCCTCGGGGGCGACCTCCTCCGGGTTTAGCGCCTCGGGAGCCTCCGCCTGCTGTGCGGGGGCATCGGAAGAGCCAGAGGAATCGTTCGGTGAAAAACGCGAAAAGTTACTACTAAGGGAAACCTGCATAGAGCCATTATCCCCCATCGGATACCCTATAGGGCATGACTTCGACCCTCAGCGATTCCGCCCAGACCACTGAAACCAGCCCCCGCACCTACGAAGTGCGCACTTTCGGCTGCCAGATGAACGTGCACGACTCCGAACGAATGTCGGGTCTGCTCGAAGCTAACGGCTACGTTCGCGCTGAGGAGGGCGTCGAACCCGACCTGGTTGTTTTCAATACCTGCGCGGTGCGCGAAAACGCCGCCAACCGCCTCTACGGTAACCTCGGCCAGCTGGCGCCCGTCAAGCGCCGCCATGAGGGCATGCAGATTGCCGTGGGCGGCTGCCTGGCGCAGAAGGATCAGGACGCCATCATCGAGAAGGCGCCCTGGGTGGACGTCGTGTTCGGTACCCACAACATCGGCTCCCTGCCGGCGCTGCTGGAACGTGCCCGCCACAACCACGAGGCGCAGGCCGAGCTGCTCGAATCCCTCGAGGTGTTCCCCTCGACCCTGCCGACCAAGCGCGATCACGTGTACTCGGGCTGGGTGTCTATCTCCGTGGGCTGCAACAATACCTGCACCTTCTGCATCGTGCCCTCGCTGCGCGGTAAGGAGAAGGACCGCCGCCCCGGCGACGTGCTCGCCGAGGTTCAGGCGCTGGTCGACGACGGCGCTATCGAGGTGACCCTGCTGGGCCAGAACGTGAACTCCTACGGCGTGGAGTTCGGCGACCGCCAGGCGTTCTCCAAGTTGCTGCGCGCCTGCGGCGAAATTGAGGGCCTGGAGCGCGTGCGCTTCACCTCCCCGCACCCGGCCATGTTTACCGACGACGTGATCGACGCGATGGCCGAAACCCCGAACGTCATGCCCGTGCTGCACATGCCGCTGCAGTCCGGTTCCGACAAGGTGCTCAAGGACATGCGCCGTTCCTACCGCTCCAAGAAGTTCCTGAACATTCTGGAGAAGGTGCGCGAGCGCATCCCGAACGCCGTGATTACCACCGACATCATCGTGGGCTTCCCCGGCGAGACCGAGGAGGACTTCCAGGAGACCCTGAAGGTTGTGGAGCAGGCTCGTTTCTCCTCCGCGTTCACCTTCCAGTACTCGATTCGCCCCGGCACCCCGGCGGCGACCATGGAGAACCAGATTCCCAAGGAGGTCGTGCAGGAACGCTACGAGCGTCTGATTGCCCTGCAGGACCGCATCGCCGGCGAGGAAAACCGCAAGCAGCTCGGCAAGACCGTTGAGCTGATGGTCGTGGCGGAGGCCGGTCGTAAGGCCGAGCAGACCCACCGCCTCTCGGGCCGCGGCCCGGACCAGCGCCTCGTGCACTTCTCGGTGCCCGAGGGATGCGAGACTCCCCGCCCCGGCGACATGGTGACCGTGCCGATTACCGAGGCCGGCTCCTTCCACCTGATTTCCGATCCGACCGCCGAGCAGTACAGCCTGCGCCGCACTCGCGCCGGCGACGCGTGGGACCGCTCCCAGGCGGATTCCTGCGGTACCGGCACCACCCAGGTTCCCGGTGCGCCGGTGGGCCTGGGCATGCCGACCATCGGCCTGCGCCCCTAATCTTTCATAGCGAGTCGTGCGCCCCGTTCTTCGGGTCCTCATCCTCACCGCGAGTGGGGCAGTGGGAACCGGTAGAATGGGGCGCATGACTATCTCCGAAACTCTGCCCGTTATCGCTATTGTGGGCCCGACCGGCACCGGTAAGAGCGCGCTCGCCATTGAGCTGGCTCTGCGCCTGAACGGCGAGTGCATTAACGCCGACTCCATGCAGTTCTACCGGGGCATGGATATCGGCACCGCGAAGGTCACCGCGGAGGAGATGCGCGGCGTTCCGCACCACCTGCTGGACATCATGGACGTGCGGGATGAGGCGTCCGTGGCGGAGTTTCAGGAGCGTAGCCGTGAGCTGATTGAGCAGATTCGCGGCCGCGGCCGCTACCCGATTCTGGTGGGCGGTTCCGGCCTGTACGTGCGTGCCGCCCTGGATAATCTGGAGTTCCCCGGTACGGATGCGCGGGTGCGCGAGCGTCTGGAGGAGCAGGCACGCGCCGAGGGCATCGGGGTTCTGCACGCCCGCCTGGCGGAGGTTGACCCGGAGTCGGCTACGCGTGTGAAGGACGAGCGCCGCATTATTCGCGCCCTGGAGGTGTTCGAGGTGACGGGCCGCCCGTTTTCGGCGTTCATGCCGGTGCGCGAGTACGTGACCGGGAGCGTGCAGATTGGCCTGGACATGGACCGTGCCCTGCTGCACGAGCGTCTGCACCGCCGCGTGGAGCTCATGCACGAGCGCGGCCTGCTGGACGAGGTGCGCACTCTGAACGAGCAGGGTTTGCAGGAGGGTAAGACCGCCTCCCGCGCGATTGGTTACGCGCAGTTTGCTCGCGTACTTGAAGATGAAGACTATAGCGTGGAGCAGGCGATTGAGGACACGACGATTGCCACCCGCCAGTTTGCGCGCCGCCAGCTGACCTGGTTCCGCGCGGACCCGCGCGTGCACTGGCTGGATGCGCTCTCACCCACACTGGTCGATGAGGCGTTGGCTATTATTCGGGCCGAAGGCGCCCCTGCCGCGGTATCCTCCTGAAACCCCATATCGAACGCCCTGAAGCATGCGATGGCGCGGTAAAATCATAGACGGACAGGTCCCCGACGTTTAAGGACAGCATATGAGCGAGAACCCCTCCACCTGGGGCGAGCTGGCAGGACTGACCCTCACCAAGGGTCACGGCACCGGCAATGATTTCATCTTCGTGACGGATGAAAAGGCAGAGATTGCCCTCACCCCCGACCTGGTCGCCCGCGCCTGCGATCGTCACTTCGGCATCGGCGCGGACGGCTTTATTCGCGCTGCCCGAAGCACCTCTTCCCGCGGCGGCCAGAAGCTCCTCGAGGAATACCCCGACGCCGTGTGGTTCATGGACTACCGCAACGGTGACGGCTCCATCGCCGAGATGTGCGGTAACGGTGTGCGCGCCTTCGTGGATTACCTGCGCACCGAGGGTCTGATCGAGCTCGAGGTCGGCCAGACCGTGCAGATTGCCACCCGCGCCGGCGTGAAGACCGTCGCCCGCACCGAGGAAGGCTACGCCGTCGACATGGGCCCCTGGAGCTTCATCCACGGTGATGCCGCCCGTGAGGGAGGCGAGGACTGCCTGGTGTCCGCCCGCGGCCTGAAGACCCCGCGCGCCGGCCTGTCCATCTCGATGGGCAATCCGCACACTGTGGTCATGCTCGGCTCCGAGGGCAAGCTGGACGGCCTGGACCTGTACAGCCAGCCGCAGGTTAACCCCGCACCCGCAGATGGCACGAACGTCGAATTCGTGGTGCCGGTCGACCTGGAAAATGACGGCAGCACCCACGTGGGCGCTATCCGGATGCGCGTGCACGAACGCGGCGTGGGCGAGACCCTCTCCTGCGGTACCGGCGCCTGCGCGGCCGCCGCAGCCACCCGATTCTGGGGCGGCGAGGAGGCGCCGGACGAGTGGCTCGTGCACGTGCCCGGCGGTACCCTGGCCGTCACCTTCGTGCTCGGCCCGGACGACCTCGAGCACGTGGTGCTGGCCGGCCCGGCGCAGATGGTTTCGACCGTGGTGCTGCGCTAGGGTAATGCGCTAAGGTACTGCCCCGGAACCGGAGCGCGCAGAGATTTAATATAGAAAGCGGCGGGTGTTTTCTGAGATCCTTTCAGAAAACACCCGCCGCCGCTATGTCTTAAACGGTTGGCGACCTCCGCCGGGCGGTTTTAGCCGGGCGGTTTAGGCCCCGTGGCGGTGCACCAGCAGAATACGGAAGCCCTTCGCCGTTGCGTAGCGCGACACCTCAAACTCGCCGGGGTACAGCTCCTCCAGCTTCGCATCCAGCCACTTCTGCAGCGAGTCGGAGCCGAGGTTCTTCTGCACCACCAGGTACGCGTCCCCCTCGGGGGCCAGGCGCGGCAGCCAGGTCAGCAGAATTTCGTGCAGAACCTCCTTGCCCACGCGAATCGGCGGGTTCGACCAGATGGTGTCAAAGCGCAGTTCGGGATCCACCGAGTCGGGGGTTCCCACGGTGACGTTCGGCAGCCCGAGCGCGGCGGCGTTGCGCTCGGTCAGGCTGATAGAGCGGGAGTTGACGTCCACCGCGTGTACCTGAGCCTGCGGGGCGAGCATCGCCAGGGTCAGGGTGATGGGGCCCCAACCGCAACCGATATCGAGGAGGCGCTCGCCGCGGGGTTCGGGGGTCTCCTGAAGCAGGATGGCCGTGCCCTTATCGATGCCGGATGGGCTGAAGATGCCGTTGGCGGTGGTGACGGTGACCTTGCGGCCTGCCAGCTCCACCTGCACGGGGCGGGGCTTGAACTCCGTCTCGGGGGTCTCAGAAAAGTAATGCTGCTCGCTCATGCTATCCAGTGTACCGGGAGGCCCGCGCCCTCCGGTTCCCGGGGGCAGAACGGCGTCCCGATCCCGCCTGACGCTCCTGGCCCGAACGGCCCAGCGCTCCTGGCCCGAACGGTGCTGTGCCCGCCTGCACGCCCTGAGCGCACAGGTCACCAAACCCCCTACCCGAGCGGGGCAACGGCGGTAGAATGGAAGGCGTATGACTTCTAAGAATAATTCCGTATCTGAGGCCGAGAAGCTGCCGAGCGACGAGCAGCTGCGCCGCACCGTGGACCGCGTTCTGGGCCGCTCCCAGTCCGCCTCCTCACTGACCACCTACGATGCCGCGGGCACCGCGCATCACGAGAGCGCGCCGACGCGCGGTAGCCGCCGCGTGCTCGACACCCGCGCGCGTGAAATTTCCGATGTTCAGCGTGAGCACTCCGAGTTCGATGGAGATCAGGAAGACCTCGCCGAGCGCCGCGCCCTGCGCCGAGTAGCTAACCTTTCCACCGAGCTGGAGGACGTCACCGAGGTCGAGTACCGTCAGTTGCGCCTGGAACGCGTGGTGCTGGCCGGCCTGTGGACCGAAGGCACCGTAGAGGACGCCGAAAACTCCCTGCGTGAGCTGGCCGCGCTGGCCGAGACCGCCGGCTCCGAGGTGCTGGACGGCCTGGTTCAGCGCCGCCTCAAGCCGGACCCGGGCACCTTCCTCGGCTCCGGCAAGGCCCTGGAGCTCAAGGACATCGTGGAGGCCACCGGCGCCGACACAGTGATTGTCGACTCCGAGCTGGCCCCCTCCCAGCGCCGCGCCCTCGAGGATATCGTCAAGGTGAAGGTCATCGACCGCACCGCCCTGATTCTCGACATCTTTGCACAGCACGCTAAGTCCCGCGAGGGTAAGGCTCAGGTCGAGCTGGCCCAGCTGGAGTACATGCTGCCGCGTCTGCGCGGTTGGGGCGCCTCCCTGTCCCGTCAGGCCGGTGGCCGTGCCGCCTCCGGTGAGGGCATCGGCTCGCGCGGTCCCGGTGAGACCAAGATTGAGATGGATCGCCGCCGCCTGCGCGCCCGCATGGCCAAGCTCAAGCGTGAAATTGCCGCGATGGCCCCGGCCCGCGAGACGAAGCGCCTGAACCGCCGCCGCAATCGCGTGCCCTCGGTGGCTATTGCCGGTTACACGAACGCCGGTAAGTCCTCCCTGCTAAACCGTTTGACCGACGCGGGCGTGCTCGTGGAGAATGCCCTGTTCGCAACCCTGGACCCGACCGTGCGCAAGGCGCAGACCCCCGACGGCATCGGCTACACCCTCTCCGACACGGTGGGTTTCGTGCGCTCGCTGCCGACCCAGCTGGTGGAGGCGTTCCGCTCCACCCTGGAGGAGGTTGCCGACGCCGACGTGATTCTGCACGTGGTGGATGCCTCCCACCCGGACCCGGAGGGCCAGATTCGCGCCGTCCGCGAGGTCTTTGCCGAGGTGGACGCTCGCCACATCCCCGAAATCATTGTGTTGAATAAGGCGGACGCCGCCGACCCGTTCGTGCTGGAGCGGATGCGCCAGCGCGAGCCCGAGCACGTCATCGTATCGGCACGCACCGGCGAGGGCATCGAGGAGCTCAAGCAGAAGATTGCGGACACGATTCCGCGCCCCTCGATTGAGGTCAAGCTGCTGATTCCCTACAACCACGGCGAGATTATTTCGCGCCTGCACGAGTGGGACGCAGAGATTAAGAGCACCGACTTCGTATCGGACGGCACCTTCGTGACGGCACTGGTCCGCGAGGACGTCGCCTCGGACCTGGCCGAGTACGTGTTGGAGGGCGACCTGCTGGAGGTTCTGGAAGAGGAACTGGCCGAGGCCCGCGCCCTCACCGCCGAGGCCGATAGCGCCGAGACTCGCTAGGATCCGGTTAACGTGACGCAGAAGATGACGGGACGCGCCGGCGTGCCCAAAAACGCCTCCGGGACTGTACCCGTAGCCGAGGGCACCCGATTCACCGGGCAGGAGCTTGAGACCCTGCCCGGTGCGAGGGATGCCCTGAACCTGCTCGACGAGGTTGTGGAGGCCACGGGCGGGCAGAAACGTGACGGTCAGCGCACGATGGCGGCGCACGTGGCGCAGGCCCTCGAACTGCAACGACATCTGCTCGTGCAGGCCGGCACCGGCACCGGTAAGTCTCTGGGCTACCTGGTTCCGGCTCTCGCTCGCGTGGGGGAGTCCGACCAGCCCATCGTGGTGGCTACCGCGACCCTGGCCCTGCAGGCGCAGATCGTGAACCGCGATATTCCGCGTCTTCTGCAAGCACTGGAGCCGCGCCCGGAGTCGCAGGCGCAGGTGGCCCTGCTCAAGGGCCGCAACAACTACCTGTGCCTGCACAAGCTCGAGGGCGGCTACCCCGAAGAGGAGCAGGACGCCCTCTTCGACATGCCTTCTTCGACCTCCCGCGTGGGCGAGGAAGTCGTGCGCCTGCGCGAGTGGGCTGACCGCACGGAGACCGGCGACCGCGACGAGCTCAAGCCCGGTGTGTCCGATCGCGCGTGGGCTCAGGTCTCGGTGAGCGCGGCCGAATGTCTGGGCCGCCGCTGCCCGCTGGTGGAGGAGTGCTTTAGTGAGATGGCGCGTAGTCGTGCCGCCGAGGCAGATATCGTTATCACGAATCACGCCCTGCTGGCCATTAACGCTTTCGAGGGCATGAAGGTTCTGCCCGAGCACGAGACTGTCATCATCGACGAGGCCCACGAGCTGGTGGACCGAGTGACCGGTGCGGTTTCCGGATCGCTGACCGTTGCGATGGTTCGCCGCGCCGCTCGAGGCGTGAAGAAACACTCTAAGGCCGATTCCGGGGCCCTGGAGATGGCCGCCGGGACCCTGGAAACCGCACTGGAGGGCCTGCCCGAAGGGCTACTCAACGGCCTCGACGGTCGTCTGCTCACGGCCCTGTCCGCGGTGAACGATGCGGCCCGCGCCGCGCTCTCCGATACGAAACCCGACGGACAAGAGGCCGACGCCGGCCTGCAGATGGCCCGTTCCCGCGTCTCGGAGGTGCACGAGGTGAGCAACCGCATCCTGGAGGCTTCGGCTGAGCAGGATGTGCTGTGGGTTTCGCGTCAGGGCGGCTGGGAGAACGGCCGCTACGTGGCCGCCTCCGATACCGACCCGGCGACCCTGAATATCGCCCCGCTGAGCGTTGGCCTGCAGCTGCGTGACGGTCTGTTTGCCGACCGCACCGTAATCCTAACGAGCGCGACCCTGACGGTGGGCGATTCCTTCGATGTGGCCGCCGGCGCCCTGGGTTTGCAGGGGGAGGGGGCTCCCCGCTGGACGAGCATCGATGTGGGTTCGCCCTTCGACTACCGCAAGCAGGGCATCATATACGTAGCCGGGGATCTGAAGCCCCCGGGATTTGGCGTGCACGAGGGCCAGCTGGAGCGACTTCGCGAGCTGTGCGAGGCGTCCGAGGGAGGTGCCCTGGGGCTGTTCTCCTCGAAGCGTGCAGCCGAGCGCGCCGCAGAGTATATGCGTGAGCACAGCGATCTGAATATTCTTCTGCAGGGTGAATCCTCGCTGAAGGCTCTGGTGGAGGAGTTTAGCGAGGATGTTGACTCGTGCCTGTTCGGTACGATGAGCCTGTGGCAGGGCGTTGACGTCCCCGGAGACTCCTGCCGTCTGGTGGTGATGGATCGCATCCCGTTCCCGCGACCGGACGATCCGATTGCGCAGGCCCGCACGGAGTCGGTGAACCGTCACCGCGGTAACGGGTTCATGGCCGTCTCTGCGCATCACGCGGCTATCCGCATGGCGCAGGGCGCGGGTCGCCTGATTCGTTCGGTGAATGACCGCGGGGTCGTGGCGGTTCTGGATTCGCGACTCGCAACGAAGCGCTACGGCGGCTACCTGATGAGGGCCATGCCGCCGATGTGGCCCACCCAGAATAAGCAGGCCGTGGTGGGTGCGCTGGCCCGTCTCTCGGAATCCATCGACAGGTAGCCCGTCTACCGTGTGCTGAGCGGCCATTGTGTATTGAGCGGGCGGCGCGTTTTCCCCGCAGGGCTATTTCCCCGTAGAGTCAGAGAAAAGCCCCCGGCACTCGCAAACTTGCGAGTGCCGGGGGCTTTGTTCGTTATGGGCTTTGGAAGCGCTGAAGTCTCAAAGGACGTAGCTACCAGATTGGGGCGTTGGCGCCGGGAGGCATAGCACCCCATGATGCTCTCGCGAAGAGCGGGGATTAGAGGCTACGCAATACCGAGACAACCTTGCCCATGACGGTGGCGCGGTCACCCATAATCGGTTCGTAGCTTGCGTTGCGCGGCATGAGCCAGGTGTGGCCATCAACCTGGCGGAAGACCTTCACGGTGGCCTCATCGTCCAGCAGGGCGGCCACGATGTCGCCGTTGTCGGCGGTGTGCTGTTCACGCACGACGACCCAGTCGCCATCGCAGATAGCGGCGTCAATCATGGAATCGCCCTTGACCTTGAGCATAAAGAGCTTGCCGTTGCCGACCAGCTGGCGCGGCAGGGCGAGTACATCTTCCACAGACTGCTCGGCGGTGATGGGGCCGCCCGCGGCAATGCGACCGACGAGGGGGACGGGTACGAGGTCGTCCTCGCCAACCTCAAAGTTCGGAAGCTCAGGCAGGGGAGTGTGCATGCCGGCGCCGTTTTCGTCGAGCACCTCGATGGCGCGCGGGAGCTTGGGATCGCGGCGAATGTAGCCCATATTTTCGAGTCGGCCAAGCTGATGGGTGACCGAAGAGAGAGACGCAAGACCCACCATATCGCCAATCTGGCGCATGGACGGCGGATAGCCCTTCTGTTCAATCTCGGTGCGGATCGCGTCAAGAATCTTCTGCTGGCGCGCGGTCAGCGCCGGGCGGGGTGCTGTTGCCATATCTCTTCCTTTGGTCTGTGTCGCCGAAGGTTGCTGTACCTTCGGCGGAGCACGGATGGGTTGTCCACGTGTTCGTCATACGGTGACGTATATCGCACGGCTTAGGTGAAACATACCCCTTATCTCGTCAGGGGTGGATTAGATTCTAGATCCGTCGCGAGTCACGCCCCGCCATGATGGAAATCATCACGAGCGTGTGGAACATCTCTTGACACAAGTGTAGAACACTCTACCGACAAATTCAAACAAATATACTAGATTTTTTCTTCGAAACCGGAGGAATTTTTAGTATGTATCTGCTAGACTTTAGAACACTGATTCGGATACAGTAGAAAACCCTCCCGACTTTCGGGGTGTAAACGGGGTATTCTCCATGCAATTCGAATACTCGTTCTGCCTTGCGGGTCTGGAAGGGGGTCGTCGAATGTTCGAGAGTATTCGAACGAGAAACCGAATGACCTTCCTTAAGCCGAAGGGGAGTTCTGGGGAACGCGTCTGCAAGACAAAACCCCGAACGTTCCTTGACCCGATGTGTCGGGTCCCGGGCAGAAAAACGAACAACCACACTCAACTCACCTGCCGAGTCTCGAGAGAGCCGGCACCGTTCACCCCGGCGGATTACCGCGGGAGTGAGCTTGAGAGAAAGGAACCACAATTATGACCGCAGCTTCTTTGGCCCCTCACCGTGCCTCTGCGTCTGCTACCCTTCCGGAAGGTTTGGTGGTACTTCACCCCGCGCACGCACGGCAGTCCGCGCGCATCGCTCGAGGCTCCTCCCGTCGCGCATCCGCTCCTCAGTCTTCTGCCTCTCCGGCGCCCGTCCGCAGTGTCTCTCCCGCCGTGGCGGCTACCCAGTCTGTAGCCCCCTCCGCTCCGGTGAATGAACGCTCCGTTTCGGCGCACCTCTCCGGGCAGGGCAGGGAGTCGTCTTCCCGCCGTGCGGGCCTTGTGCCCTCCGCTATCTCGGGTCTTCGCTCCCTATCGTCTCGCCTGGAACGCTTCAACCCCCTGCGCAATTTCAAGGGGCTGCCTCTGCTGACCCTGGCCGCGCTCGTGGTGCTGGGCGCCATTACCTTCCTCGGCCCTTCCTTCGGCCCCCGTGTTGAGAACGCATCGGCCACCCAAGCCACTGTGACCGTTAAGCACGGCGAGACACTGTGGGACATCGCCCAGTCGGTGAACCCCGGCGGTGATGTCCGTGATACCGTGGTGCGTATTATGGAGATGAACTCGCTGACGAGCACCGCTGTCGACGCCGGTCAGCGCCTCGAGGTTCCCAAGCCGCGCCACTAGGCAAAGCTGTCGAGGCGAGAGCTTCGGCTCACCCGTCAGCGGATTATGAATCGGCTACGAACCGCCTACCGCACTACTCAAGGAGCACGCGATGTCAACACCCTCTCAGTCCCATCAGGACGCGGTCTCCTCACCGCTCCCCGTGGTCGCCGTTCTGGGAGATTCCGGAACTCACGGCGCCATGGTAAAGCTTCTTCGGGATTCGGGTGCGGAGGTCATCGTCACCGCTGACCCGCATCAGCTCCGCGAGGCTGACGGCATGGTGGTTGCCGGTCCTGCCGGTTCCCTTGAGGCGTTCGACGAGCTAAAAGCCAAGGACGCTGAGCGCGTGATTGGGCGCCGCGTGGCCGGTGGCCGTCCGGTGCTCGCGGCCGGTGCCGCCCTGAGCTGCCTTTTTGAATCCGTCGCGGTGAACCACCCACAGCTGGGCAGCGTGCAGGTTCAGGGTATGGGGGAGTGGCCCGGCGAGAGCGTGGAGCTTTCCACCCGGGGCCTGGTGCCCGGCTCCTCCGCGGTGTCCCCCTCGACCGGCAGTCGACTGCTCAAAGATATTGAGGGCGAGGCCCGTTTCAAGTCCGAGCACGGTGTTTTTGAGTGGGTCTTTGACCAGAGCATTGACTATATCGCTCCTCCCGCGGTGAGCTGGACGGCAACCGAACCTCCCTATATTGCCGCCGTGGAGAACGGCCCGCTGACCGCTGTGCAGTTCTGCCCGGTCGTATCCGGTGAGCTGGGTGCTGAGTTTATGCGCCGCTGGGTTGCGTCCCTCGCGGTGACCGGCCGGCTGTCGCCTGCCGCGGGTGAATCCGCTACCGGTGGGGAGGAATCATAATGGCTAAACCCATCCTCGAACTTCTGCCGGCCGTCGATATTTCCGAGGGCTACGCGGTACGCCCTGTGGGCGGCACCCTGTCCGGTGGCGAGCAGCGTCTCGATCCGGTCAAGGCGGCGCTCACCTGGGTGAAGGCTGGCGCCCGCTGGATTCATCTGGTTGATCTTGACCTAGCCTTTGGTCGCGGTACGAATACGGATGTTCTGGCGGAGGTTGCCGCCGCCGTCCGTGCCGAGAGCGCCCGGAGCTCTGCCCCGGTTCGTATTCAGGTCAGTGGCGGTGTGCGTAATGCTGAGAGCCTGGAGCGCGCCCTGAGTCTCAACCCGGACCGCGTGAACGTGACCAGCGCGGCGCTGGCGGATTCTGCCTGGCTTGAAAGTATCCTGGCTCGTTACGCGGATTCTGATCTTCTAGCCCTGGGGCTCGACGCCCGTTACGACCCCGAGCGGGGTTGGGTGACGGTGGCTCGGGGAACCGACTGGTCGGGCCCCGAGGTGGCGGAGGCGCTGGCCTGGCTGGAAAGCGTGGGCGTGCGTCGCTACATTGTCACCGATGTGAGTAAGGACGGCTCGCTGGCTGGTCCCGGCGCGGAACTGCTCGATGAGGTGCTGGCCCAGACCGTCTGTCGGGTGGTGGCGTCCGGTGGCGTGGCGTCGCTGGCTGACCTTGAGAAGCTGCGCGCCATGGTACCTTACGGCTTGGAGGGCGTGGTGCTGGGCAAGGCGCTGTACGTGGGGAACTTTAGCTTTGAGCGGGCACTCGAGGTCGCTGGCTCCCGCTGAATCTCTCCTTTCTGATAAGGCTGTCGGATCCCGCCAGTCCGCGCAGAACATATGCGGAATACATACGGCAAAGCCCCGTCTTCCTCAACGTGAGGGAGACGGGGCTTCGCTGCGAATAGACCGGGTACGGTTTAGTACACCGGGCCGGTCAGCTTCTCGCCGGGGCCCTTGCCGGGCTCGTCCGGGAAGGGGGAAGCCTCACGGAATGCCAACTGCAGGGTGCGCAGGCCATCGCGCAGGGGTGCTGCGTGCTGGGAACCGATTTCGGGGGCGGCAGCGGTGACCAGGCCCGCCAGGGCGGTGATGAGCTTGCGTGCTTCATCGAGGTCCTTGAGATCGTCTGCGTTCTCGTCGGAGGCCAGGCCGCACTTGACGGCTGCGGCGCTCATCATGTGGATGGCCGCGGAGCTAATGATTTCGATGGCGGGAACGTCTGCAATATCGCGCAGCTGCTCATTAACGGCCTCGACCTGCTCCTCGGTGAGCTCGGTGTGGCCGTGGACGGGGGTTTCTTCTCCCGCGGTAAAGCGGAAGTTATTGTTTTCAGTGCTCATAACCCTAGAATCTCACATTTCGTTTAATTCGGTAAATGCGTCCTTAAGAGTGGGTGCTTCTGTGGACTTTCTGGGGGAGCCCCCGCAATTTTATGGTGTTTTGCGTCTATTTCCTTGCGTCTGTCGGGGATTCTGCGGTATGGTTGTAGGCAGTTTGCAAGTGGAGCATGCCTCCCACCCGGTTGACCGCCGCAGGCGTTTGTTTGCGAGTTTTGAGGTGAACGGGTTCGTCCGCCGATTTCGGCGTACGCTGGTTTGTGCCTCCGCTTGTGTAACTGCGGGGGCTTTTTTAGCGCCCGCAACGGATAGTATTCACGGGGAAACCCACAGAGCACAGGAGCTAGTCATTAGCGAACCACGCATTAACGATCGTATCCGCGTTCCCGAGGTCCGACTCGTCGGTCCCGGTGGCGAGCAGGTAGGCGTTGTCCCTCTGAAGGACGCTCTGCGCCTGGCTGAGGACGCCGAACTCGACCTGGTCGAGGTTGCCCCGAACGCGAAGCCGCCCGTGTGCAAGCTCATGGATTACGGCAAGTACAAGTACGAAGCCGCAATCAAGGCTCGTGAATCCCGCAAGAAGCAGGCTAATGCCGTTCTGAAGGAGATCCGTTTCCGCCTGAAGATTGATACCCACGACTACGAAACCAAGGTTGGACACGCTCGTCGTTTCCTTTCCGGTGGTGACAAGGTCAAGGCAATGATTCAGTTCCGTGGTCGTGAGCAGCAGCGCCCCGAGATGGGTGTGCGTCTGCTGGAGCGTCTGGCGGCTGAGCTGGCTGAGGTGAGCACCGTTGAGTCTCGCCCCCGTCAGGATGGCCGCAACATGGTGATGGTTCTGGCTCCGCTTCGCGGTAAGGCAGAGGCTCGCCGTGAGCAGGGCGCCGGCGGTCGCAAGGGTCGCGAGCGTATTGACACGACCAAGGCGAAGCCCGTAACTAATTCTCTGGCAGACGCTATGCCTGCCGAGTTGAAGGCACAGGCTTCCGCCGAGTAGGGAACCGGGTCGTCACTTTAGGATGGGCACGCGCCTCCACCGTTGGGTGGGTGTTGCGGGTTCACCCGGTGCCGGTTCCGAGGCACCTCGCGAGGGGTGCCTCACCTTTGGTCCTTGGGGCTGATGCGTTCGCGTACGCAGCCCCACTAAGCTACCCCGCCACTGTGGCGGGGGATGAATGTAAGGAGAACGGCAGCTATGCCGAAGCAGAAGACCCACTCTGGTGCTAAGAAGCGCTTCAAGCTCACCGGTAGCGGCAAGGTTAAGCGCCAGCAGGCGAACCGCCGCCACTACCTGGAGCACAAGTCCTCTCGTCTGACCCGTCGTCTGGCTTCTGACCAGATCGTTACCGGCGGCCAGGCAAAGGTTGTCAAGAAGATGCTGGGTAAGTAAGCACCGCTTACGCTCTGCACCTGGCGCACCGATAGGGGTGCGCACTGATTAAAGACTCGCTCCTGTTCAGCGTGATATGTGAGCTGTTCAGGACATAAGACGAAGGAGACACACGTGGCACGTGTGAAGCGCGCGGTTAACGCGCACAAGAAGCGCCGTACTATTCTCGATCGTGCATCCGGCTACCGCGGTCAGCGTTCTCGCCTGTACCGTAAGGCTAAGGAGCAGGTCACCCACTCGCTCGTTTACAGCTACGACCACCGTCGTAAGAAGAAGGGTGACTTCCGTCGCCTGTGGATCCAGCGTATCAACGCTGCTTCCCGCGCACAGGGCCTGACCTACAACCGCTTCATCCAGGGCCTGAAGGCTGCTGGTGTTGAGGTTGACCGCCGTATGCTGGCTGAGCTGGCCGTGAACGAGCCCGCTGCCTTCAACGCACTGGTTGAGATTGCTAAGAACAACCTGCCCGAGGACACCTCGGCTCCCAAGGCTTAATTAGCCTGAGGTTGTGTGCTTCTGCCTCGAAGATCTAGGTTCGGGGTGGGATGCTCAAGCGTCGTGAGTGGCCGTCTGCACTTTTGAGTGTGGGCGGCCGCTTTCTGCGTATCTGGGGTTGTGACTGTTCTGCGTTCTTTGGGTACGTCTTTGCCTGTACCCTTAAAGGGTGAATTTTTTTGAACGTATTAGTACCCCCGTTGTGATGTCCAACCCGCAGGCTGACCGCGTGCGCGATATTGCGAAGCTTCGCACTCGCTCGGCCCGCACGAAGAAGGGCCAGTTCCTGGTGGAGGGTCCGCAGGCCGTGCGTGAGGCCCTGAAAGCACACCTGAAGAGCCCCATCCTGGACGCCGTGTACGTTACGGAGGCCGCGTTCGATCGCCGCGAGGATATTGCTGAGCTGCTGGAGCAGGTGTACGGCACCCCCACCCCGGAGGAGGGCCGCCGCGTTTTCATGCGAGTGGTGACCGAAGAGGTGCTGGCGGCTATGGCCGATTCGGTGTCGCCGCAGGGTATTATTGCGGTTTCCTTTATGGTGGACGCCTCCTTCTCGCTGCTCTGGGGTGAGGGCGCGTTGAACCTGAAGTTGATTGCTGTGCTGTCTCGTGTGCAGGATCCGGGTAATGCGGGCACGATCCTGCGTGTGGCTGATGCCGCCGGCGCCGATCTTGTGATTACCACCAAGGGCTCGGTGGATTTGTACAACCCGAAGACGGTGCGTTCCACCGCGGGTTCGCTGTTCCACGTGCCGGTTATTCAGGGTGTGGAACTCGAGGACTTCGCGGAGGATGTGAAGTCTCAGGGTACTGCTGTGTTGGCTGCTGACGGCTACGGCGTGGTGAACCTGCAGGAGCTGAGTGAGTACACCGCGGCCCGTCGCGCGGGTGTGGAGACGAGCGCCCCGTCCGGCGTGAAGGGTAATTTTGATCTTTCTAAGCCGACGATGTGGCTTTTCGGTAATGAGGCGCAGGGCTTGAACGTTGAAGAGAAGGCTGCCGCTACGATGCGAGTGGCTGTGCCGGTGTACGGCTCGGCGGAGTCCCTGAATGTGGGTACCGCCGCGGCGGTCTGCCTGTACGCCTCGGCGATGGCGCAGCGCTCGAACGCTCTGGGCTAATACCGTAAGCCCATCATCCCGTGGTGTGCTCTCCCGGCGAGCTGTGTTCGTCGTGGCTGTATCGGGCCGAGGTTTGGCCGTGCCCGCCGCGGGCCTTTTACAGACTTTTGAATAGTGTCGCCCCCGATGGCTCCGTGCTTTTCGGGTTAGCGCGGCCTGCAGAAAGGTAAATATGTCTCAATCCAGTCATTCCGGCCACTCGGGAGCCGGGGCGATTATTGCCGCCCTGGGGGCGAACCTCGGTATCGCCGTCCTGAAGTTCTTGGCTTTTGCTCTGACCCGTTCCTCCTCGATGTTGGCCGAGGGCATCCACTCGGTGGCTGACTCCGGTAACCAGGTTCTGCTTCTTTTGGGTGGCCGCGCCTCCCGCAAGCAGGCCGACGAGGAGCACCCGTTCGGTTACGGCCGTAACCGTTACATTTACGCGTTCATCGTCTCGATTATCATCTTTGCACTGGGCGGTCTGTTCGCCCTGTATGAGGGTTTCGAGAAGCTTCACGACCCGCACGGTATTACCGAGTGGCAGTGGGTTCCGGTGGCTGTTCTGGTGGGTGCGATTCTGCTGGAGGGTAACTCGTTCCGCGTGGCGGTGAAGGAGTCGCGTGGGCTGAAGGGCAAGCAGAGCTGGAGTCGTTTCTTGCGCACCTCGAAGAACCCGGAGCTTCCGGTTCTTCTGCTGGAGGATGCGGGTGCACTGGTCGGTCTGCTGCTGGCCCTGATTGGTGTGGGAATGACCCTACTGACCGGTAACGGTCTGTGGGATGCTTTCGGCACCCTGGCTATCGGTATTCTGTTGGTTTTCATCGCGGCGTTCCTGGCCGTGGAGATGAAGTCGCTGATTTTGGGTGAGTCTGCTTCACCGGAGGATTTGGCGAAGATTCGCGCGGCGATTGAGGATGGCGATAGCGAGCGCATTATCCACATTAAGACCGTGCACCTGGGTCCCGAGGAGATTCTGGTGGCGGCGAAGATTCGTATTCACGATGCCGACACCGGCCGCGCTGTGGCTGATGAGATTGATGCGGCTGAGGTGCGTATTCGTGAGGCTGTTCCTGCGGCACGCATCATTTATTTGGAGCCGGATATTTTCCGGGCTTAGTTCTAGGAGATTTTTGTTATGACCGTTGAGATGATCGTTTATCGTTTGCTAAAGATTTTCGTTGGCCTGATCATTCTTTTGGTGTACCTGCGTCTGACTCACCGTTCTCAGGCGGGGCACCAGACCCCGATTGATACCATCGGTAACTTTGTCATCGGTGGTGTGTTCGGTGGCGTGTTGTACAGCGAGCAGATTAGCCTGTTCTACTTTGTCATCTACATGGTGTTTACGCTGTGCATGATTCAGCTGCTGAATGTGGCGACCACGAAGATTCGTTTTCTGCATATGGCGGTGCGTGAGCAGCGCGTGCCGGTCATTACGGATGGTGATATCGATATTAAGAGCTTCCAGCAGGCAGATGTGGTTCTTGATCCGATGCGCCTGATTGCTGACCTTCGTGCGCAGGGTATTTACGACCTGGAAGACATTGAGTTCGCTCAGATTGAACCGAACGGTGCGCTGAGCGTGATCCGTAAGGGTGACGGTGTGCCGAACTTTGCTCTGATTGTGAAGGGTACCTTGGTCACTCGCGATATCGCGGATGCGCACAAGACCGAGGATTGGGTGTACCTACAGTTGCGTGCCGCTGAGGTCGAACTTGAGGATGTCTTCCTCATGGAGTTCAAGAACGGTAACCGCCTTCTGATTCTGCTGAATGACGGCACTAATATTCGCCGTGAGGTAGCAGAGGCCTCGAATATGAATGATGAGGAAGAAGAGTGGCAGGAAGGCGTGGAGGAAGCTCCTGAGCATGAGGATACCGAGGATGCAGAGCAGGAAGTAGCGGAGCACGCTGCTGAAGATGCGCATCCGACGAAGGAATCTAAAGCGTAGAAGAAGGTAGAGAAAGATGAGTGAAGTGTCGCCCTCGTTTGAGGTTCAGGTGGTTGGCGCCGCCGTGGTTGATTCTTTGGTGGCTCCGACCCGTATGCTGGTGGCTCAGCGTTCTGAGCCGCAGACTGTTGCCGGGATGTGGGAGTTCCCGGGCGGTAAGGTCGAGCCGGGGGAGAGCTGCGAGCAGGCGCTGGTGCGTGAGCTGAAGGAGGAGCTGGGGGTGCAGGCGCGTTTGGGTGCTGAGGTGCCCGGCGCGTACCCGCAGGGCTGGCGTCTGAGCGAGCGTCTGGCGATGCGCGTGTTCTTCGCGGAAATTCTTTCGGGTACTCCGGATACTTTGGAAGATCACAGCGCTCTGCGGTGGATGCCGCTTCCCCCGGCGGGGGAGGGAATCCTCGAGGCCACGGAAGCCGCCGAGATTCTGGCGCTGCCGTGGATTCCCGCGGACTTCCCAATCGTGGAGGCACTCCTGCGTCAGCTCGGTCGGTCTGGGGCGGGTCGGTCTGGGTCGGGCGACGAAAGCTAAGGGCGCGCACCTCGCGTGCCGGTAACGCTCTCTTCGCGGTGCCGCCCGGGGTGAAGGATGAGAACGACTACATCTGCTCGGGCCTTTTTAACTAGGCGCGCTCGATGTAGCTGGGCATCTGCCCTATGCTCCAATACCGCCCGATGTGCCGGTGAACGCCCCGATGGGAGGTTCACCGGCACATCGTCATATATGAGTTCGACACGAGCATTTTCTTTGGAAACTTCTTACCGACCGGGTAGTATTGAGGGAGAAATCACATACAAATTGGGAGACAATGATGACTGCTCAACCTCCGTACGACCCGAATGCGTACCGCTCCGACGCGGTACCTTCAGACACCCAGGCCATCTACATTCAGGAAGGTGGCTCCAAGCCGGGTGGAATCCTGTTCCACTCGCCGACCAAGCACCCTAAGATTCTGCGCCTGCAGGAGATTATGATTGTCTCCGCGTTGCTCTGCTTTGTCCACGGCATCATTTCTTCGTTCGCACCGGATAACCTGTCCCCGCTGAAGGGCCTGCCGGAGTTTGGCGTTGCGGGCGGTTTGGGATTGCTCATCGGCTCGGCCATCGTGTACTCGTGGGTGTACTTCACGATTCAGAAGGGTAAGCGCCAGGGCCTGACCGTCGGCCTCATCTTCGCGATTCTCGGCGCCTTCGTCGCGGTCCTCTCGCTGATTGGCAACGTGATTGACGCTCAGCGCTACGGCTTCGTGCCACTGTACGCCGCGTGGTTTATCGCCAACGTGCTGTGGATTCGCTCCTCCTTCGACCCCGAGGTCAAGGAAGCGCTGGCCTAATCCTCGCCCCCGCGGGGACCCGTTCGGCAAATATGCCGCCGCGGGGCGCGCGCACCTGACGACTCCACACCTAATCAAAGCATCAGAGCGCCCGGATGGACTATCCGGGCGCTCTGATGCTTTCGCGTGGTTCTCTGGTCTAAAATGGGTAGGATATGCGCCCGCAGACCCTGCCGGGATGCTCCGCCCCTCACACGCTCGGCGCCCGCCGTGCCCGGGGCAATTGGTGAGCTCTCGCGGTCCCCGCGGTGCCGCCCCATAGTGACAAACCAGCCGACCGGCCCCAACGTGCCGGTGGTACGCAGAGAAGAGTGACAATGACCGATTCCGTGCAGGAACACGAGGGCCCGAAGGGCCCGGCGCAGGTCCTCGCCAACATCGCGCAGGTCCTGGAAAACAACCCCGAAAAGGGTCTGGACGCCGTTCGTGAGGCGTTTGAGGCCGAGCGAGAGCGCGCCCAGCAGGAGATTCGCGAGAAGGCAAAAGACTTTGACAGCCTCAAGGAGGTGCGCCTGAGCTTCTTCGGCGAGAAGGGCGTCATGAGCGTTGCCAACCGCCAGATGCGCGACCTCCAGAACCAGCACAAGGGCCCCGTGGGCAAGCTGCTGGGCCAGGCCCGTGCCGCACTGACCGAGGTTATTGAGGCTCGCACCAAGGAGCTGGAGGCCGAGCGTGAGGCCCGCATCCTGGCCGAGGAGGCCGTGGACATGTCGGCCGCATCCGCTCGCCGCTCCCTGGGCGGTCGCCACCCCATCGCCCTGATGCAGGAGCGTCTGACCGACATCTTCGTCGGCATGGGCTGGGAGGTTGCCGACGGCCCCGAGCTGGAGTCCGAGTGGTACAACTTCGACGCCCTGAACATTAAGCCGGACCACCCGGCGCGCGAAATGCAGGACACCTTCTACGTTGAGCCGAAGAACGCTCACCTGCTACTGCGCACCCACACCTCCCCGGTGCAGATGCGCTCGATGCTCTCGCGTGAGCTGCCCCTGTACATTGTGTGCCCCGGCCAGGTGTACCGCACCGATGAGCTGGACGCGACCCACACCCCGGTCTTCCACCAGATTGAGGGCCTGGCCGTGGATAAGGGCCTGACCATGGCCGATCTGAAGGGCACTCTGGAGTACATGGCACGCGCCATGTTCGGCGAAGAGGCTAAGATTCGCCTGCGCCCGAACTTCTTCCCCTTCACCGAACCCTCCGCCGAGCTGGACCTGTGGCACCCCAACGCCAAGGGCGGCCCCCAGTGGATCGAGTGGGGTGGCTGCGGCATGGTGAACCCGAACGTGCTGCGTGCCGCCGGCATCGATCCCGAGGAATACTCGGGCTTCGCGTTCGGTATGGGTATTGAGCGTACCCTCATGTTCCGTAACAACGTCGCCGACATGCACGACATGGTCGAGGGCGACATCCGTTTCTCTGAGCAGTTCGGGATGGAGATCTAAATTATGCGTATTCCCCTGTCATGGCTGCGCGAGTTCGTGCCTGTAGCCGAGGATGCTTCGGCTGAAGATTTGATGGCAACCCTGGTGAAGGTTGGTCTGGAAGAAGAAGACGTTCACCGCCCCACCGACGAGATGTCGGGCCCGATTGTGGTGGGCCAGGTTCTCTCTATGGAGCCGGAGACCCACTCGAACGGTAAGACCGTGAACTGGTGCCAGGTGCGTGTGGTTCCGGAGGGTCAGGAGCAGACTCTGACCGGTAAGGGCATCGAGCCCTCCGGCGTGCAGGGCATCATCTGCGGCGCCCACAACTTCAAGCCCGGCGACAAGGTTGTTGTGACCCTGCCCGGCGCCGTGCTGCCCGGCGGTTTCGCGATTACCGCCCGTAAGACCTACGGCCACAAGTCGGCCGGCATGATTGCCTCGACCCGCGAGCTGGGCATCGGCGACGACCACGGCGGCATCCTGGTGCTCTCGACCCTGGGCCTGGACCCCGAGGTCGGCACCGACGCGATGGAGCTGCTGGGCCTGTACGACCAGGCGGCCGAGGTGAACGTGACCCCGGACCGCGGCTACGCATTCTCTCTGCGCGGTATCGCCCGCGAATGGTCCCACGCTACCGGAACCCCCTTCGAGGACTTCGTGCTCGCCTACGGTGAGCGCGCTCCCGAAGCGAACTCCTCCGGTCACCCGGTGGTCCTGCGCGATGATGCCCCGATTCACGGTAATCCGGGTTGCGTGCGCTTCGTGATGCGCGAGGTATCCGGCGTGAAGGCGGACGCGCCGGTTCCGACGTGGATGTCCTCGCGTCTGCGTCTGGCCGGTGTGCGCTCGCTGTCGCTGCCCGTCGACATCTCCAACTACGTGATGCTGGAGACCGGTCAGCCCCTGCACTTCTACGATGCCGATAAGGTTCAGGGCGAAATCGTGGTGCGCCGCGCGGTGGCCGGTGAGAAGCTGGTGACCCTGGACGGCGTGGAGCGTACCCTGCACCCCGAGGACATCGTGATTGCCGATGATTCGGGCGTGATCGGCCTGGCCGGTGTGATGGGCGGCGCCTCGACCGAGGTGACCGACTCGACCACCCGCATCCTGATTGAGGCCGCACGCTTTGACGAGGTGTCGGTGGCTCGCACCGCCCGCCGCCATAAGCTGATTTCCGAGGCCTCCAAGCGTTTCGAACGCGGCGTGGACCCGCAGATTCAGGCAGCTGCCGCCCAGCGTGCCGTGGAGCTGCTGGTCGAGCTGGCCGGTGCCCAGGCTGAGCCGGGCGTTACCGACGTGTCCCTCGGTTACGAGCCGGTCGTCATCGAGCTGCCCGCCGAGTACACCGCCGGCCGCATCGGCGTGGACTACTCCCCGGAGCAGATTGAGTCCAGCCTGCGCGAGATTGGTTGCTCGGTGGAGCGCACCGAGTCCGGCTACCTGGTGGCCGTTCCTTCCTGGCGCCCCGACCTGCGCGCGAAGGAAGACCTGACCGAGGAAATCGCCCGTATCGACGGCTACGAGAACATCCCCTCGACCCTGCCGGTGGCCCCCGCCGGCCGCGGCTACACCCCCGAGCAGGCAGGCAAGCGCCGCGCCCTGAACGCGCTGGCCGCAGCCGGCCTGACCGAGGTCTTCGCCTACCCCTTCGTGTCGGCTGAGGCGAACAACCTGTGGTCGGCTCCGTGGGTCAGCACCCCCGAGAACCCCGTGACCGAGGTGCCCTCAATTCGCCTGGAGAACCCGATTTCTTCGGCTGAGGGCTGGATGCGCCGCTCGCTGCTGCCCGGCCTGGTCGAGGTGCTCAAGCGCAACCTTTCCCGCGGCTTCAAGAACCTGGCCATCTTCGAATCCGGCCACGTGTTCATCCCGGGTGAGAAGCTGGGGTCGGACTCTATCCCGCCGCTGGGCGTTCGCCCCTCGGATGAGGTTCTGGCGGACCTGAACGCCGGCATCCCGAAGCAGCCCTCGTTTATTGCCGGCCTGTTCGCCGGCACCGAGCACGAGGTGATGCCCGGTGCGGCTCCTCGTGCTTACGATTGGCGCGATGCCTTGGACGCCGTGCGTCTGATTGCGGATGCCGTATCCGCGCCGATTACCGTGCGTAACGGCGTTCATACCGCGTTCCACCCGGGGCGCGTGGCCGAGGTCCTGGATGCGAACGGCGAGCGCATCGGTTTTGCCGGTGAGTTGCACCCGAAGCTGTTGCAGGAGCTGAACCTGCCGGAGCGCACCTGCGCCTTTGAGCTGGACTTCTCCGCCCTGTTCGCGCACCGCGTCGAGGTACACCAGGCCGTTCCGGTGCTGACCTACCCGGCGGCAACCCAGGACGTAGCCCTGCTGGTGGACCGCGATCTGCCCGCTTCTGAGGTGGAGCGCGTGCTGCGTGAGGGCGCCGGCGAGCTGCTGGAGGATATCCGCGTGTTCGACGATTACCGCGGTACCGGCATCGATGAGTCGAAGAAGTCCCTGGCGTTCGCGCTGCGTTTCCGCGCACCGGATCGCACTCTGACCGCGGACGAGGCTTCCGCCGCTCGAGAGGCAGCCGTGGCGGCCGCCGTCGAGCAGCTGGGCGCGGAGGCTCGCGTCTAGTCGAGACCAAGTGACGCTGACGGGGTGGGGGCTTCGGCTCCCACCCCGTTTGCGTGAACACCTGCGCGTTCGACGGCGCATCCACCGAATTTGTATCTGAATATGCGCGTTTGGCCTCGTCAGATAAAGAATAAAGCACAAGTTTGTTCTTTTATTGGTGATGCTCCGCGGTAATGGGTACCCTAGAAGGTAGACGATTTGAGGGAGAGATAATGGCTAACCGAGAAAGCTCGCACGATCGCCGTCCGCAGAACGAGGATTCTGCGACTAATCATTCCGAGGATTTCCGCTACGAGGAGCCCGAAGAACTAGAGTATGAAGAGTACGACGAGTACGACGACTACGAAGAGTACGATGACGACGAGGATGACGAGGAAAACGCCTCCCTTTTTGCGATGAGCGAGGATGAGCTGGAGGAGCGCCCCGGCGTGAACTGGCTGTCGGTGCTCTCGGCCGTCGTCGCGGTGGTCGTGGCCATTATTCTGGCGGTCGTGGGCGTGCGTTCCTTCGCCTGGGTGAACGCGAATGCCGACTACGCCGGCCACAGCTGGGTTGTGCAGGGCACCTACCAGGATTTGACTCCCGACCTGATTACCAAGGAGAACGTGGCGCGCTATAAGGGCAACCTCCCCGCCGATGATGCGCTCAACGGCAAGACGTACGTGTCGAATCTGAAGGATAAGTACAAGGTCAATTCCAGCGCTACGGTGGAGTTCCGCGGTTCGCAGACCGGTGACGTTCCGGCCGATTTCCCGCGTGAGGTGGATGGCCTGCTGGTTGAAAATAACGGTCAGCTCGAGGTTGTTTACACCGCAGAGAAGGGCACCCTGAAGCCCGTAACCGAGGGCCAGGTGACCGGTCATCGCGTGGCCGGCATTGCAAGCATTATCGGCGCGATCCTGGTGCTGCTGGGCGGTATGGTGTTCGCCGTGTGGCTGAACCGCCGTTCCCGTAACGTGGAATACGAGGACCTGGACGGTCTGGTGGATAACGAGGACTAACCGATCAGTCCTTCCATAACGATTTTGTGGGGGCCCGCCTCCCGCGCCGGTACGTGATGAGCGTAGTCGGTGCGGTAGGCGGGCTTTCGCTGTGCTCCCGGAAGATGCTCCCCAAAGAGGGGGGGCGGCGCCTATGCATAGCACGCGAGGTTATACGTCCGGGTGCGTATTTGCACGCGGAGATACGGCGGCCGGAACGTACATATCGTGAGATTCCGGGGCGGATTTCCCTATAAATATGAGAATAATCCATATTTATGACGCATATTTATGTGCATATGTATTATCTTGGGTAGAGAGGACGCTACCCGTTCCACCGACGGACGGGAAGGTCCACACTCGTGATTGGCACCGTAGGAAGAAGAGATAACATGCCTTTCCCCTCGACCAAGATCGCGCGTCAGGCCCGCATCGTTGAGCTGCTGCAGACCCGACGTGTACGTTCCCAGGCTGAACTGGCGCAGTACCTGACCGACGACGGTATGAAGGTTACTCAGGCCACCCTTTCCCGCGATCTCGTTGAAATTGGAGCCGAGCGCATCCGCGATGAGGGCGCCGGTCTGATTTACGCTGTTCCGAACTATCCGGCTCGTCGCGGTGGCGGCACCGCGCCGGACGCCCGCATGATTTCCCTGTTCAAGGAGCTGCTGATTACCGCCGAGGGTTCGGCGAATATCACGGTGCTGCGTACCCCTCCGGGGGCGGCCCAGTTCCTGGCTTCCTCAATCGACCAGAGTGGCATGGACGCCATCCTGGGCACGATTGCCGGAGACGACACCGTGATGGTGATTACCCGCGACCCCAATGGCGGGGCCGGGCTGGCTGAAAGCTTCCTGGACTGGTCGGCAGCCCAGTAGCGTGCGAGGGGTGCGCCCCGGATCGTCCGATGAAGAATCGGCGGTCCCGGACGCACCCCTGTTGTGTGCCCACGCCGCGGCAAGCGACTCCGGGCAGCGGGAGCCGCCCGCACGAGGGCCTCTCGCCTACAGACGAAGACGATTCGAACAATACCGCAGGAGAACTCAACGATGACTTCTACAACCGCTTCGACTCCCAGCGAGCCCTCGCAGGCCGAGCCCTCGGCCCGGAATAATACCGCCTCAATTCTGGCGGAGGCGGCCGCAGCCTCCCCACGCAAGGTCGCGCTCGCACTGCCCTCCGCGGGTGACGCCTCCGAGTCCTCCTCGCTGCTGAATATTAGCTACGGCGAACTGGCCTCGGCAGCGGCAGAGGTGCAGCGATACCTGGGGACCCTGGGCGTGGAGGCGGGCGACCGAGTGGCCCTGTCCATGCCGAACGTGCCGCTGATGCCCGCCCTCTACTACGGTATTGCCGCGCGCGGTGCGATTTGCGTGCCGCTCAACCCCCTGCTGTCGGGTGCGGAGCTGGAGTACCACCTTGAGGATAGCGGCGCAAAGGTTCTCTTCGCCTTTGCCGGCACTCGCCTGGCGCAGGAGGCCGCCTCGACGGTGCCGGTGAAGAACGGTTCGGTGCGGTGCGAAATTTTTGAGCCCTCCGCCTCGCCCCTGGCCCCCTTTGACGGTGTGGACGTTCCGCTGGCACCCGCCGTGGTGAAAGAGCAGGATCCCGCGGTTATCCTGTACACCTCGGGCACGACCGGCCGCCCGAAGGGAGCCACCCTCAGCCACGCGAATATCCTCTCGAACGCCCGCAGCTGCGTGAAGGTTTTTGGTTTCACCGCCGAGGACGTCATCTTTGGCGGCCTCCCTCTATTCCATGCCTTCGGCCAGACAGTGTCGATGAACGCGGCTTTTGCCGCCTGCGCGACGGTGGCGTTGCTTCCGCGCTTTACGCCCGACCACGCGTTGAGCCTGATTGAGGCGGCCCGGGTGACGGTCCTGGCGGCCGTGCCGAGCATGTACATCTCTCTTGCGGCCCTTATGGCTGAGCAGCCGGAGCGTTGCGCCCGCCTGCGCGGTACGGTGCGCTTCGGCATTTCGGGTGGTTCGGCTCTGCCCGCTCCGGTGCACGAGGCTTGGAAGGAGCTAGCCGATTGTACCGTGTACGAGGGCTACGGCCTGAGCGAAACCTCGCCCGTGGTTTCCTTCAACCAGGCGGCCTTCGGCATGGTGCTGGGCTCGGTGGGTCGCGTCCTGCCCGGTGTGCAGGTTCAGGTGTGCGACTCCGCGGGCGTTGAGCGCCCGACGGGGGAGAGCGGCCAACTGTGGGTGCGCGGCGAGAACGTGATGCTCGGTTACTGGAATAACCCCGAGGCAACCGCCGGAGTGTTCGACGGTGAGTGGTTTGCGACCGGGGACGTGGCTCGCGTGGATGCCGACGGCAATATCTTTATCGTGGACCGCATCAAGGACATGGTGTTGCGCAACGGCTACTCGGTGTACCCGCGCGAGATTGAGGACGTGCTGTACACCCATGATTTGGTGCAGTCCGTGGCGGTGCTGGGTGTGCCGGATGAGCGAGTGGGCGAAGAGATCGTCGCCGTCGTGGTGCCGCGGGCCGGAGCCGACTGGGGCGTGGTGCAGGCGGAGCTCAACGCCCTGGCCCGAACCCGCCTTGCGGCCTACAAGTACCCGCGCCGCTACATTGCGGTGGATGCGATGCCGCTGGGCCCGACCGGAAAGATTCTGAAGCGGGACCTGCGTTCAAAGCTGGCGGAGTCCTAAGAGCATACTGAGAGCGTAGAGTCCTAGAACGCGGGGCCCTAACCTCCGATGCTTCCCGCGCTTCAAAGCCCCGGCCCCTCAAAAAAATGAGGAAACGGCCGGGGCTTTACGCGTGAACCTCGCGTCAATCCCGCGTTGATGCGGGCTAATGCGGGTGACCGGCGAGTGTGCAGAGGAAAAAAGCGCTGGAACAGAGTAGAATTCTCTAGGCGGCCTGTGCCGCCGCAGACGATTCCGGGCCGTTCGGGCCCGACGCCACCCCACGAAAGAGAGAGCATGAGCGTTCCCGCTTCTGAGGCTACCCCCATCGAACAGCGCATCCCCGCGGCCTGCGCCACGATTCAGGATTACCCGCACGAGGGCATCCTCTTCTACGATGTGACGACTCTCTTCGCCAATCCCGAGGTATTCAAGGCCTGCATCGATGAGCTGGCCCACCGCTTCGAGGGCGAGTTTGATGTGGTCGCCGGTGTGGAGGCCCGCGGCTTCCTGCTGGCATCGGCCCTGGCTTACGCTACGGGCAAGGGCATCATGACGATTCGCAAGGCCGGCAAGCTTCCCCGCGAAACCTACCGTGAGGAGTACGCGCTCGAGTACGGTACCGCGGCCGTCGAGATTCACTGCAGCGACTTCGCGCCGGGTACCCGAGTGCTGATTCTTGACGATATTCTGGCAACCGGCGGTACCCTGGAGGCCGCGGTGAAGCTCGTGGAGCGCGCCAAGCTTAAGGTTGCCGGCGTGGCTGCCCTGCTGGAGCTGGACGGCCTGGGCGGCCGCGATGCGCTGGCCGGTTACCGCGTTGAGACCCTGAGCCTGGTCTCCGAGTAGCGGCCCGATAGCGGATTCCGCATTATTTCTTCCTGCCGTAGGGCAGAACCGAGGTGCCCCTTCCGATGCTTTCGGGAGGGGCACCTCGTCGTCTGACCGGTGCTACCGGAAGCCGTCATATTTCTGGGCTCGAGAGCCCATCCTGTAGAATAGTGACCCGTATTTTTAGGTGCCGCTCACGGTGCCGCACTGAGACGCACTATGTTTAAGGAGCTTGCGTGTCATCTGAATCCCTGTCCCACCGGCCCGAGGAATCGTCGAAGGCTGAGCAGCTATTTGCAGAGCAGATGGCTGCTGAGCGCGAGTACGTGTCCCGCGTATACGCTCGTCTGGACGAGCTACGCGAAGAGACCGGTCAGAAGCTGGCGGATGTGCGCAAGAACCAGGCGGTGGGCGGGCACCAGAACCGTTCGGAGCGTGATTCCTTCGCAACCTATTACGAGGATCGCCTGGCTCAGCTGAACGCCGTGGATTCTCGCTTGACCTTCGGCCGCCTGGACATGGACCGCGAGGGTGCGGATGCTGTGCGCTACATCGGCCGCATCGGCATTACCGACGATAACCAGCGTCGCCTTCTCATGGACTGGCGTGCCCCCGAGGCGGGTACCTTCTACCAGGCCACCGCGTTTCAGCCGATGGGCGTGCGTCGCCGTCGTCACCTGATGCTGGAGGGCCGCACCGTTGTGAACATTGAGGACGAGGTCTTCGACGAGGCCATGCTGGAGGACTCGGACGCCCTGCACGGCGAGGGAGCGCTGCTGGCCGCGCTGAATAAGAAGCGTACCGGCCGCATGGGCGATATTGTGGCGACCATTCAGGCCGAGCAGGATGCAATCATCCGCTCGGAGCTGCCGGGCGTGCGCGTGGTCCAGGGTGGTCCCGGTACCGGTAAGACCGCTGTGGCTCTGCACCGCGCGGCCTATCTGCTGTACACAAATCGTGAGCGCCTGTCGAAGGCGGGTGTGCTCGTGGTGGGCCCCTCGAATTCTTTCATGTGGTACATCGAGCGTGTGTTGCCTTCGCTGGGCGAAACCGGCGTGGTGATGGCTTCGCTGGCGACCCTGTACCCGGGCCTGCGCGCCGTGCCCGAGGAAGACCGCGCGGTGGCATCCCTTAAGGGCGATTTGCGTATGGTCAAGGTCATCAAGCGCGCTGTGGCGGACCGTCAGAAGGTTCCCGCACGGGCGCAGCTTCTGAACGTTGAGGGAACGGACGTCGAGCTGACCCCCGAGATGGTGCGTTCGGCTCGTTCCCGCGCCCGCTCGACCGGTAAGCCGCACAACGAGGCCCGCGAAACCTTCGTGAAAATTCTGTTGAAGGAGCTGACGGCCAAGCTTGATGAGCAGCTGAACCGCGCGGCGGGCCGCGTGGTGGAGCGCCCTTACCTGCAGGATGACGTGCGCGCCTCCATGGACGTGCGTCGCGCCCTGAACCTGGCGTGGATGCCGCTCTCGCCCGAGACCCTGCTGCGCTCGCTGTATTCGAAGCCGCACTACCTGGAGTCGGCTACCCGTAGTCTGTCGAAGGCGGAGCGAGAGCTTCTGGCCCGCCCTGCGGATGCTCCCTTTACCGAGGCCGATGTCCCCCTGCTGGATGAGGCCGCGGAGCTGCTGGGCGATTTCTCGAAGGTGACGGGTGCCGCTGCGGCGGCGCGTGCGGCAGCCGAGCATCGCGCGAACCTTGAGAACGCGACGAAGGCTTTGGAGAACGTGCACCAGTCCCTGGAGGATATTGGCGCCGATGGCGTGATTACCCCCGAGCAGATTGCGATGATGAACGAGGTGCGTGGCGAGCGGATGACCGCGGCGGCCGCGGCTTCGTCCGATCGCACCTGGGCGTACGGTCACGTGGTGGTGGATGAGGCGCAGGAGCTCTCGCCGATGCAGTGGCGTCTGCTGATGCGACGCTGCCCCATGAAGTCCTTCACGATTGTGGGCGATATTGCGCAGGCTTCGTCGCCGGCGGCGGCTTCGTCGTGGGCGCAGGCCCTGGAACCGTTCGTGGGGGAGCGCTTCACCCTGGACGAGCTGACGATTAACTACCGCACTCCGGCGCAGATTGCGCAGGCGGCGGCTTCGGTGGCTCGGGCTGCCGGCTACGAGGTGTCGGCTCCTCGCGCGGTTCGTGAGGGTCAGTGGCCTCCGCTGATTCGCGAGGTTGCCCCCGATGCCGTGGTGGAGCAGACCGTGTCCGTGGTGAGCGATGAGGTTGCCCAGTCCGGCGGCGCGCTGATTGGCGTGATTTGCCCGTCGAGCCTGTACCTTGAGACGGCTCGGGCGGTGGCTCGTGCGCACGCCGACCGCACGGGTACCGCGCAGACGGCCCTGGAAAACCAGGTGCTGGTGCTGACCCCGTGGGAGGCGAAGGGCCTGGAGTTCGACGTTGTGGTGATTGTTGAACCGCAGCAGCTGATTGATGATGCGGACGGCGCGGTGGGTGACGTGTACGTGTCGATGACCCGTCCCACCCAGCGCCTGTATCTGGTGGGCTCGCGCATGCCCGCGGGCCTGTAGCCGCATCCATGCACCCGCCGCCGGGCGCTTGTTCTGAGCGTTTGTGCCGGTGCGGTGTTAGGCTTAGTACATATTTTGTTCGGACGCCTCGTGCGTCGTTACCTTGTGAATGGGAGAAGCATGTCTGCCGAGATCCTCAACGCGCAGCATAA